>Ga0114129_10002869_pt1 | contig 24122 bp, 25 predicted proteins | sample RhiMetdeltSRZDD1_FD_80071 | JGI IMG/M metagenome (GOLD analysis project Ga0114129, IMG submission 80071) | Populus rhizosphere microbial communities from Tennessee, USA - Rhizosphere MetaG P. deltoides SRZDD1 (version 2) (version 2) | ecosystem: Host-associated > Plants > Roots > Rhizosphere >...
CGTCCTCGTCCATCCCGAGCACGCGCGGCGCTTCGAACCCGGCTATCTCGAGATACCGAAGGAGGGCGTGGACCGCGGGCGTCCACGTACCGGCACGACGTCGCACGGTGTCGCCTACACGCACCGCCTGGTTGAGATTGCCTCCGAGAGATACTTCGCGCACTCGCGCGAGGCTAACCCAGCTCGATGTAGCGGAAGGCCTCCGCGGCGGGGACATTCCAAGTGGCGCCGATGCTCTTCGCCCAAGTACGCATCCGTTTCGGGAACTCGGTGCGCCCGCCGAGCTGCGACTTGTGCGACTGCAGCGCCTTGATCTTCTTATCGAGTGTGCCGCTGATGTCGAACCACACGTTCGGGTCGCGCGTGCCGAAGAGGAGGACACGAGCCACGCGGTGCTTCTGCAGCCCATCGTTCAACTGATCCGGGAAGAACAGGTGATCGCGTGCGGCGATCACGCCGTCCATGCCTGACCAGCCCGCGACGCGGTGATCGGGATGGACCTGGAAGTGGCTCCACGGATCGTTGGTGAAGACGAGGTCGGGCCTGTGCACCCGGATCGCGAGGCACACCTCCTCGCGAAGCGCCATCGACCGCTCGAGCTCGCCGTCGCGGTGGCGCAGGAACACGAACTCCTTCACGCCAATCGCCTCGCCAGCCGCGCGCTGCTCCTTCTCGCGCTGCTGCGCGAGAGTCTCCGGCGCCATCTTCGGGTCGTGCGTGCCTTTATCACCGCTGGTGAGGAGGCAATACGTCACGTGCGTCCCGCGCTCGATGAAACCCGCGAGCGTCCCGGAGCAGCCGAAGTCGACGTCGTCGGGATGCGCGAAGATGGCCATCGCGCGCTTTGGGATCGCGAACGCGTCCGCCACCTTCAGACCTTCACCTCACGCGAGGAGGCAAGGACGGTGTCGTACAGGGCATCGATCTTGTCGCCGACGCTCTCCCAGGTGTAGTGCTCGGCGCGGTCGCGGGCTCCGTGCGCGAGGTGCGTCCGCAGCCGGTGATCGGTCAGCACCTGCGCGATCGCCTCGGCGAGCGCCTGGTAGTCGCCGGCGGGGACCAGCAGACCCGATTCGCCGTGCTCGATGAGCGTCTGGAGGCCACCGACCTTGGTGCCCACGACCGGGGTGCCGCAGGCCATCGCCTCGAGCGCGACGAGGCCGAACGACTCGGTGAGCGACGGCACCGCGCAGACGTCGGCCGCGGCGTAGTAGAGGGCGAGCGTGTCCTGGTCGAGCGAGCCGACGAAGTTCACGTTGGCTTCCATGCGGTGCTCGTGGACCAGCCGGCGCAGCTCAAGGATCTTCTCGGTCTCCGGCGCGTCGTCACCGGGATCGAGCGCGCCGCCGACGACGAGGAGGCAGACGTCGCTCCTTAGGTCGGGGCGTCGGAGGAACAGCAGGCCGAGGGCGCGCAGCAGGACGTCGATCCCCTTGATCTGCTCGATCCGGCCGACGAACAGGATCATGCGCTCGCACTGGTCGCGGCCGAGGCGCTCGCGTGCGTCCGCGGTCCGTATCGGATGGAAGAGCGTTGGATCGACACCGCAGGGGATGACGTGGACCTTGGCCGGATCCGCGCCGTAGAGGTCGCGCAGCTCGCCGAGCTCGATCTCGCTGGCGGCCACGAGCGCCGCCGACTCGCGCACGGCCTGCCGCTCGATATCGATGCGGACGTCGCTCTCGCCGTCGACGTCCTCGTCCATCACCTCGCGCTTCACCAGACCGAGCGTGTGGAACATCTGGATGCGCGGCACTCCCCAGCGGATGGCGAGGTTGCGGGACACGCTCGCCGACAGCCAGTAGTGCGAGTGGATGAGGTCGTACGAGCGACCTTCGGCCGCGACGTGCTCGTCCAGCTTGCTCGTGAACTCGTCGAGATGGTCGTACACGTCCATCTTCGGCCAGTACCCGATCGGGCCCGACTCGATGTGGATCACGCGCGCGTTCTCGCCGAGCTGCTGTATGCGCGGGTCATATTTTTCGCGCCAGCGGGTGAAGACGTCCACCTCGATGCCACGCTTGCCGAGCACGCGCGCGAGCTCGCGCACGTACACGTTCATCCCACCGGAGTCCCGGCCGCCGAGCTTCGCGAGCGGGCACGCGTGCACCGACACCATCGCGATGCGACGCGTCACGTTCGCGTCGCCTCGAGCCGGCCCAGCCAGCGATCGGTCCCGCCGAGGTCGTACTTGTACGGCTCGCCGCCGCGCAGCAGGTCGTAGGTGTCGAAGCGCTCCGCGATCGCCTCGCGGATCGCCCAGGCGTGGCCCACGATCCCGATCGAGAGCGACGCGAGCGCGGGATCGTACGCGGCGTTGTACACCGCCAGCGTCCCGCAGTACGCGAACGCGAACAACACCGCGCCGTCCTGGTCGTGCGCCCGCAGGACACCGAGACGGAGCCGGCCGAGCGGAGCGAGCGCATCGGCGATGTCGCGGAAGAAACGCTCGACCGCGGGCGTCATGAAGTCGGCCTTCTCGCCGCGCGAGAGGCGGTGCAGCGCGAAGAAGCGATCGAGCGTCGCGCTCCGCTCCTCATCTGCCGCCCAGCGGAACGTCACCTGCGTCGCCTTCTCGAGCCGGCGGATCTTCCGGCGTAGCTCGTGGCGCTCCTTCTTCCCCAGGCGCTGGAGGTACGTCTCGAAGTCGCCCGGCAGGGCGAGGCGCGGACTGGTGATCAGCCGCGAGCGATCGACGCGGTAGCCATGCTCGCCGAGGACGCTTGCCATCACGCCGAGCGTCGGCGCGTCCTCGGGAACGTAGTCGAGCCGGACGCGACGAGGAGCCTGACGGGCGATCCAGCCGGCGACCGCGGTCGCGACCGCGTTCTCGTGGGCAGCCGGCGCGACGACGTCTTGTTCATCCGTCAGCTCGCCGCCGGCGAAACGAAGCGTGCCGTCGGCGTCGCGCGCGAGGGCCGCGATGCCGCGCGGCGGGTCGCCCACCGCGAGTGTCACCGCCTCCGCCTGGTCATGTTCGCGCGCCACCGCCATCCACTCCGGAGTGAGGAAGATGCTCGCTGGCGACCGCCGTTCGGCGATCCGCGACCACGCTCCGAAGAGCTCGGCGGGGGCGCGCGGGGTACAGCCCGCGTCTGGCCCGGTCGTGAGGGTCACGTACGTCGGAGTCTAGGGGGCACGCCGGTGCAACGTCCGCGTCGTATCTATCATTCCCGCGTGCCCGAGCGCGACGCGCTACGCGTCGTGATCGCTCCCCAATCGTTCAAAGGCAGTGTCGATGCGGTCGCGGTCGCGAGCGCCATCGCGCGCGGCGTGCGGCGTGTCTGGCCGCGCGCGGACTGCGTCGAGCTCCCGCTCGCCGACGGAGGAGAGGGGACGGCGCTCGCTCTGGTCCGTGCGACGGGTGGCGAGATGCGGAGCGCGCGGGTGCACGATCCGCTGGGTCGCGAGGTCGACGCGCATTGGGGCGTGCTCGGCGACCGCGTCACCGCCGTCGTCGAGATGGCCGCAGCCAGCGGTCTGCCGCTGCTACGCGACGACGAACGCGATCCGCGTATCACGTCGACGCGCGGCACGGGCGAGCTGATCCTCGCTGCGGCCGCGTCGGGCGCGCAGCGGATCGTCATCGGGATCGGCGGCAGCGCGACGAACGATGGCGGCGCCGGTATGGCGCGCGCGTTCGGCTACCGGTTCTTCGACGCCTCCGGGACCGAGCTGTCCGAGGGCGGCGCCGCGCTCGCGCGTCTCTCGCGGATCGAGGGGCAGACGGATCCGCGCCTTATCCGACCCGCGATCGACGTCGCCTGCGACGTACGCAATCCGCTGCTCGGTCCCGAGGGCGCGACCGCCGTCTACGGGCCGCAGAAGGGCGCGACGCCGGAGATCCAGCGCGAGCTCGAGAGCGCGCTCACGCGGTACGCCGACGTCGTCGAGGGCTTCGTCCGACGCAACGTTCGCGACGTCCCCGGCGCGGGCGCCGCGGGCGGTCTCGGTGCGGGTCTCATCGCGTTCCTCGATGCCCGTCTTGTCTCCGGAGCGCTGCTCGTCCTCGACGCGGTCGGCTTCGACAAGCGCCTGGTCGGCGCGGACCTGGTCGTGACGGGCGAGGGGCGCATCGACGGGCAGAGCGTGTACGGCAAGCTCACGCACGCCGTGACCGTCGCGGCGAAGCGGCGTGGCGTCCCGGTGGTCGCCGTGGCCGGGATAATCGGCGCCGGTCACGAGGCGATGCGCAGCGCGGGGATCGAGGCGATCGAGACGCTCGCGGGCACGTCGGACTCGGAGCGCGACGACGCGATGCGCGACCCGGTGCCGCGGATCGAGGCCGCGGCGGAGCGACTCGCGCGTGCTCGTGCACCGACGCGCGGAAGCCGGTAGGGTCTAGCCCCATGCTCGGCCCGCCGATCCCCGCCGATCGGACCTCCAGCCTCGAGCTCGTGCGCATCACCGAAGCGGCGGCGATCTCGGCCGCGCACTGGATGGGTCACGGCGACAACAATCGGGCCGACGCGGCCGCGGTCGAAGCGATGCGCAAGGCGATGGAGGAAGTGTCGTTCCACGGCACGATCGTCATCGGCGAGGGCGAGCGTGACCAGGCCCCGATGCTCTACATCGGCGAAAAGGTCGGTCGCGGTGAGGGTCCGGAGGTCGACATCGCCGTCGACCCGCTCGAGGGAACGAACCCCGTCGCGAAGGGTCGCGCGAACGCGCTCGCGACCATCGCGGTCTCAGAACCGGGCGGCCTGCTGCACGCGCCCGACACCTATATGGACAAGCTCGTGGTCGGGAAGCCCGCCGCGGGCAAGGTCGATCTCGATCGTCCCGTGGCGGAGAACCTGAGGATCATCGCGATGTCGCTCAACCGCGACGTCGACGACCTCACCGTCGTCATCCTCGACCGGCCGCGGCACGAGCAGCTCGTCGCGCAGGTGCGCGCGGCGGGCGCGCGCATCAAGCTCATCGAGGACGGCGATCTCATGGCCGCCATCTCGGTCGCGGTCGCCGGCACCGGCGTCCATACGGTCATGGGCATCGGTGGCGCACCCGAAGGCGTGCTCGCCGCCGCGGCATTGAAATGTCTGGGTGCCGAGATCCTCGGCCGACTCAAGTTCCGCAACAACGAGGAGCGCGAGCGCGCGAAAAAGATGGGGGTCGTCGACGACGGTCGCGTGTACCGGACCGACGACCTCGCGAGCGGGCGCGACGTCCGCTTCGTCGCGACCGGCGTGACCGACGGCGACCTGCTGCCGGGCGTGCGCTTCTTCGCCGGCGGGGCTCGAACGCACTCGGTGCTTATGGACCGTCGTCTCGGGAAGCTGCGTTTCATCGACACGCATCACTTCGAGGACCCGGCGAACCCGCCCGTCGTTCGTCTGACCTAGGACGCCTGTCGATTTCCAGTTGACGCGCTACCGGGTGACGCGTACCGTCTCGCGCCGTGCCCACACCGACGCGCCAGCGGCGCGCCGCTCCCGAATCGCCGGCGTTGCGGCAGCTCGGCCAACGCCTGCGTGAGGCGCGCGTCGCTGCGGGCCTGAGCCAGGCGCAGCTCGGCGCTCCCTATTACACGCGCGCTCATGTCAGCGCGATCGAGCTCGGGAAGATCCGGCCGGCGATGAAGTCCCTGGAGCACATGGCGGCGAAGCTCGGAAGGCCGGCGTCGTACTTCATGCAGGATGCCGCGGTCGAGCGGACCAGACGCGAGCTGGAGTTCGACGTCGATCGCGTCGTCGCACTGGCCTCACGGACGACCGCCGCGGAGTGCGTCCGCGACGCGGACGAGCTTCTCGAGCGCGACGTTCTGTCGTCGCGACAACGCGCCCGACTCCACGTGGCTCGCGGCCGGGCGCTGAACCTGACCGAGCGGGGAAGTGAGGCGCTTCGCGACCTGACGATCGCGCAACGTCTCGCCGCGCAGCTCGACGATCCGAGCCTTGCGCGGACCCTTGACTACGAGCTCGCATCGGCGACCCGTGGTAGCGGTGACTCCCGGCGCGCGCGCGAGCTGCTCCGCACCTTGCTGAGCGCGCTCGAGCGCGACAACGACCGTGATCGTCTCCTTCGTGTGCGTGTGCTGCAGGCGCTTGGTGCGGTTTCCGTCGATCTCGGCGAACCGCAAGCCGCGTCCGGCTATCTGAACTCGGCGCTGGAGTGGGCTCAGGACGTCGGCGACATGGGAGCGCTCTTCGCGATCTACTACGCGCTGGCGGTATCGCAGCGTTCCCAGTCGGATCTCGAAGCCGCGACAACCAATCTGCAGCGCGCGCTCGCGACGAGCGAAGTCGCCAACGACGTCGCGGCGACAGCCATGGTCCACAACATGCTGGCGGTGATCGCCGCGGACAACGGACGGCTGCAGGCCGCGTACGACCATGCCGACCGCGCGATCGAGCTTGGTCGGATCGCCGGGCCGGTCGTGTACGTCGCTCATTACCTCAACACCAAAGCGGAGTGCGCCGCGAAGCTCGGCGACTGGGCCATCGCGGAGCGCGTCGCGCACGAAGCGCTGGATCTCGCTACCGCGCAGGGCAGTCGTGACGCCGCGGCCGCTGCGCACGTCGCGCTGGCCCAGGTCTTCGAGCATCGTGGCGAGACAGAGGAGGCGAGTGCCGACCTCCAGGAAGCGGCCGAGATCTACCGAAGCCTCGGCCAGAAGACCGAGCTCGCCGACGTCCTCATGCGGCTCAGCCGCGCCGCGAAAGCGCGCAACGATCTCGCCCGGGCGGAGCGGTTTGCGACGCTGGCCTTTGAGGCGACGCGCTCGATCAGTGCGTTCGTGGACGACAAGAAATGAAACGATGCGTGCTGCTAGCCGCCCTCGGTCTGCGTCTCCGCGGCGGTGATGACATTCCGCAGTAGGAGGGCGGTCGTCACTGTTCCGACGCCACCGGGCACGGGGCTGAGCGCTCCCGCCACGCTTGCGACGCTGTCCGCATCGACGTCGCCCGCGATGCCGGCCGGCGTCATGTTGATGCCCGCGTCGACGACGGTCGCGCCCGGCGCGATCATGTCGCGAGTCAGGAATCCGGCCCGTCCGACCGCGACGATGACCGCCGTCCCGCGCCGCGTTACCGCTCCGATATCGGCGGTGCGTTTGTGCGCGATCGTCACCGTCGCGTCCTCGTTGAGAAGAAGTGCCGCGGCGGGCCGGCCGACGACGGTGCTCCGCCCGACGACGACCACTTCCACGCCGGCCAGCGGGATCTGGTGGAACTTGAGCAGCTCGACGATCGCTTCCGCCGTCGACGGGACGAATCGCGGCCGCCCGTCGAGGAGCAGCCCGACGCTGTAGGGGTTCACCCCCTCGACGTCCTTCTCGGGTGCGATGTGATCGACGAGATGTCCCTCGTCGAGCTTGCCCGGTAGCGGCGTGAGGAGCAGGACGCCGTGCAGCGAGCGGTCGCGGCTCGCGCGATCGAGCTCGGCGATGACGGACTGCTCGCTCGCCTCGCGACTCAGGGAGACGTCGCGCACGGCGATCCCGAGCGTTTTGCCACCGCGCACGAGCCGCTGCAGATAGGTATTGGCGCTGGGATCGATGCCGACGGAGACAGCCGCGAGCGTGGGATGGATATCACGCGCGTGGAGGGCGTCGGACCGTTCGCGCGAGCGCGCGTCGAGCCGCTCCGCGAGCGGTCGCCCGTGCAGCAGTCGCATCAGCGCGCGATGCGCGTCTCGACGAAATCCGTGATCCGTTTGAGCTGCGCTTCGGCGCCGTCGAGCGCGCGGTCGAGGTCCTCCGAAAGCGCCTTCACCTGCGCGGGGTCCTTCAACGAGGCGAGGTTGATCATGACGTTGAGCGACGCGCCGCGCAGCGCGGCCTCGGCCATGAGCGCGCCGACGCCGATGTCGCTCGCCGTCGAGGGCGTTGCCTTCGCGATCCCGCGTTCGCACGCGTCGAGGAGCCGGCGGCTGGTCTTCGCCACTTCGAGCGGGACGCGCGAGGCCGCGAGGAGCGCCGCTTGGATGCGTTCGGTGCGCTCACGCTTCTCATCGTCCGTCGACCTCGGCAGTTTCATCGCGTCCGCGACACCCCCATACGCCGCGCTGTCGTCATCCACGAGACGAAGGAAGTCGGCCCGCAGGTTGTCCATCTCGGCCACGTAGTCGGCGAACCAGCCATCCTCCGATTTGCGCGCGGCGATCCGCGCGACCATGGCCGCGAGGGCCGCTCCGAGCGCGCCCGCGTACGCCGCGGCGCTGCCTCCGCCGGGAACGGGAGCATCGGAGGACAGGTCGTCGGTGAACGCGCGCAGGGTCCGGTCGACGAGCCGTTTGGTCATGGGAACGGCGAGAGTGTACGTGCTACGATTTCGCGAAAGTCCATACGCGATCCCCTTTCATCCAGAAGAGGCTGAGGGACCGGCCCGATGACGCCTCGGCAACCAGCGGAGGCCCGCTACGGTGCCAACTCCGGCCCTGTAGAACAGGGAAAGATGAGAGAGGGTCGACCCGCAAGGGCGACTTCTCTTGACGATGGAGAGGTCGTTTTTATTTGAGCAACCTGGCAGCGCTCCTCCAGCAGGGCGAGTTCGTGGTGACCGCCGAGCTCAACCCGCCCAAGAGCGCGTCGGGAACGGCGGTGAAGCGGCGCGCCGCACTGCTGAAGGGCAGCGTCGACGCGGTCAACGTCACCGACAGCAACCGCAGCGTCGCGGCGATGGCCGCGATCCCGGCCGCGGTGCTCGTGCGCGAGGCCGGCGTCGAGCCGATCGTCCAGATCACCGGCCGCGACCGGAACCGCATCGCGCTCCAGGCCGACGTGCTCGGCGCGGCCGCGCTGGATCTCCCGAACTTCCTGTTCATGAGCGGCGACGACCCAAAGCACGGGAATCATCCGGACGCCGTGCACGTGAAGGATCTCGACGGCGTCGGTCTGGTGAAGATGGCCGTGACCATGCGCGACGCGCACAAGTTCCTGTCGGGTGACGAGATCAAGCAGGCACCCGAGTACTTCATCGGCGCGACGGCGTCGCCGTTTGCCAAGCCGATGTCGGCGGATCTCGAGCGGACCGTCGAGAAGATCAACGCCGGCGCGGACTTCCTGCAGACACAGCCGGTCTTCGATCTCGCGACGTTCAGCCAGTGGCTCGCCGAGCTGCGGCGCGTCGGCGGCGGGCGCGAGGCCGCGATCATCGCCGGCGTTCTCATCCTGCGCTCCGCGGAACAGGCCGAGCGTCTCGCGCGTGTCCCCGGTGTCAGTCTCGGTCAGCAGCTCATCGAGCGCCTGAAGAAGGCGGCCGACGGTGAGCAGGAGGGGATCGCCATCGCCGTCGAGATGGTGAAGTCGCTCCGGGCTCTCCCCGGTGTCCGCGGCGTGCATCTCTACGCGATCGAATGGCCCGAGGCGGTCCCGCTCGTCGTGGAGCGCGCGGGTCTGTTGCCACGACCGAAAGTGAAGGAGTCGAACCCGTGAAGACCACCGTGATCGGCGCTTACCCGAAGATCTCGGACGAGAACCAGGAGCTGCGCCGTGCGCTGCATCGACACGACCGTGGCGAGCTCGACGCGAACGGTCTCTCCGGCGTGTTCGACGAGACGACGCGGTGGGCGATCGGCGAGCTCGACTGGGTGGGCATCGACGTGGTGAACGATGGACAGATCCGGTGGGACGACATGCTCGCGCCCTTCGCGCGCGCCTGGGACGGATGCGAGCGCGGACCACTCGAGCGTTTCTACGACAACAACACCTATTTCCGGCAGCCGGTCATCACCGGACCGATCACGACCGACGGACGGACTCTCCTGCGTGACTACGAATTCGCGCGCGGCATCGCTCGCGGGCAGTTCAAGGCGGCCGTCTGCGGGCCACTGACATTCGCGACCCTCGCCGAGGATCACCATTACCGCTCGCTCGAAGACCGCACGCTCGCGGTCGCCGACGCGGTCGCGGCGGAGATCCGCACGCTTGGCGCGGCCGGCGCGACTCTCGTCGACGTCGAGGAGCCCGCGCTCGTCGCGCATCCGGAGCACTTCGCGCTCGCGCGCGCCGCCATCGAGCGGCTCGCCACGGCCGGCGTGCCGCTCGCGTTGCAGACGTTCTTCTTCCCGGCCGATCCGCTGCTTGACGCGCTCGCCGCCTTCCCGGTCGCGCAGGTCGGGATCGACGTCCGGAGCCGCGAGACGCAAGTGGTCGAGAAGCTGAACGCGCTCCGCCACACGGTCGTCCTGGGGATCGTCGACGCGCGCAACACGCGCGTCGAGACCGAGCGCGAGCTGGCCGGCGTCATCGAGGCGGCGCTGCGGCAGATGCCGGCGGATTACCTCTGGCTCGCGCCCACGACGGGGCTCGAGTACCTGCCGCACGCCATCGCGGTGCAGAAGCTGAAGGCACTTGTCGCGGCCGCGCGCGCGACGGGAGGGGTGAAGGTATGACCGATCAGGTGCTTCTGACGACGACCGTCGGCTCGTTCGGCAAACCCGACTACCTGCAGAAGGCGCGCAACGCGAACGCGCGGGGGAAGCTCGGCGACTCCGAGCTCAGCGAGCTCGAGCGAAAGGCGACCGAGGAGTGGATCCGGCGGCAGGAGCGTCTCGACATCGACATCCTCGTGGATGGCGAGATGTACCGCGGCGACATGGTCGCGTACTTCGCGGAGCGTCTCGAGGGCTTTCGCCTCGGCGGCCTCGTGCGCTCGTACGGCAACCGCTATTACCACAAGCCGATCATCGCTTCGAAGGTCGGACGACCGAAGCCGATGACCGTCGACTGGTTCCGCTACGCGCAGTCGCTCACCGATCGCCCGGTGAAGGGCATGCTGACCGGGCCGTACACGCTGCTCGACTGGTCGTACAACGAGGCGTATCAGACGCGCCGTGAGGCCGCGCTGGCGCTGGCGGAGGTCGTGCGTCAGGAGGCCGAGGACCTGCAGGCCGCTGGCGCGCGCTACATCCAGGTCGACGAGCCCGCGATCCACGCGCGGCCGGAGGAGATCGACATCGCGATCGAGGCGATGGCCGTGGTCACGCAGAACCTGGACGTGAAGACGATCTCGCACGTCTGCTACGGCGACTTCGCCGCGATCTATCCGAAGGTCCTCGAGCTCCCGGTCGACCAGCTCGACCTCGCGATGGCGAACTATGGCTACCGGTGGCTGGAGCTGTTCGACCGCGATCCGTTCACGAAGGAGCTGGCGATCGGCATCGTCGACGTCCACTCGCACGAGACGGAATCGGTCGCGGAGGCCGCGGCGGGCATCCGCAAAGGCCTGCGGTACGTGTCGAAGGAGCGACTTCTGCCCCATCCCGACTGCGGACTGAAGACGCGCACTGTCGAGGAGTCGGAGGAGAAGTGCCGCGTGGTCGTCGAGGCGACCAAGGTCGTACGCAAGGAGCTCGCGCGGCAGGCCGCGCCGGCCTGAGTCAGACTGGTGCCGATGGCGACGGCGATGGAGGAGACGACCGACCTCCTCCAGCATCTCATCCGTAACGAGTGCGTGAACGATGGCACGCCGTCGTCCGGGCACGAGGTCCGCAGCGTCGAGACCCTCGCGAGCTACTTGCAGACGCCGGGCGTCGAGATCAAGCGGTATGAGCCGCAGCCCGGTCGCGGGAGCCTCGTCCTTCGCATCGAGGGAAGCGATCCGAAAGCGCCGTCGCTGCACCTCATGGGGCACATCGACGTCGTCCCGGTCACGCGGTCGGGCTGGCGGCATGATCCGTTCGGCGCGGAGCTTATCGACGGGGAGGTCTGGGGCCGCGGCGCGGTCGACATGCTCGACGTCACGGCTTCGATGGCCGTCGCGGTGCGCCGTCTCCTCACCAGCGGATTCCATCCGAAGGGCACCTTCATCTACTCCGCCGTCGCCGATGAGGAGGCGCTCGGCACCTACGGCGCGCAGTGGCTCACCGAGAACGCCTGGGATGACGTGAGGAGCGACTTCCTGGTCACCGAGTTCGGTGGGGCCCGTTTCCCGATGGGGAAGGGGGCGAAGCTTCCGATCATGACCGCGGAGAAGGGCTCGCAGTGGACGCGCCTGCGCGTGAAGGGCACGCCGGGACACGGTTCGATGCCCTTCAAGTCGGACAACGCGCTCGTGAAAGCCTCCGAGATCATCACGCGCGTCGCGCGGTACAAGGCACCGCTTCATCTGCAGGACCTGTGGCGCGCGTTCGTCGAGGGCATCGACCTGGGCAGCGTCGAGCGCATGGCGCTGACGAATCCGGTGGCTTTCGACGTCGCGCTCGAGCGCGCACCGGAGGGCACGCAGCCGATGCTCTATGCGGCGACACGCACCACGTTCTCGCCGAACATCGCCCACGGCGGCGTAAAGGTGAACGTGATCCCCGATAGCGCCGAGGTCGACCTCGACATCCGGACTCTGCCCGGCGACGACGGCGAGGGCGTGCGGAAGATGCTGCGCGAGGCGATCGGCGACCTATGGAAGGACGTCGAGGTCGTGCAGGAGGGAAGCAATCCCGCGAGCTCCTCACCCATTGGAACGCCCCTGTGGGACACGCTGACGAGCGTGACCAAGCGCCTCATCCCCGACTCGACGACGGTCCCGTTCCTCATCGTCGGCGCGACCGATGCGCGCTTCTTCCGCCGCAAGGGAGTGGTGTCGTACGGCTACGGGCTCATGAGCGAGAAGATCCCGTTCGGCGAATTCGCGAAGATGTTCCATGGAAACGACGAACGAGTGGACCAGGAGACGCTCCGACTGATGAGCGACCTGTGGGAGCTGACCGCGCGTGCATTCGTCGGCTAGGTAGCCGCGGCCTCGAGCGCCGCCCGCAGCCGCGCGGCGATCTTCTCCGCTTCACCGTCCGTGTACCGGCGTCGGATCCACATTCCGCGACCCGGTGAGAACAGCCCGTCGCCCTTGCGGCGCGGCACCACATGTACGTGGGCGTGCGGCACGCTCTGGCTGATCCGGGTGTTCACCGCGATGAACGAACCGTCGGCGCCGAGCGCGGTACGGAACGCGATCGACAGCCGGCGCGACAGCAGGAACAGCGGCGGGACCTCGCCCTCGGGCATGTCCTCGATCGTGTCGTAGTGGCGAGCGGGCACGACCAGCGTGTGGCCGGGGAAGACCGGCGCGTGGTCGAGGAACGCGACGACGTGCTCGTCGCGATAGACCGAAAGATGCTCGGCGCCGCCGACGACGGCGCAGAAGATGCAGCCGGCCCGCACGCTACCGGCCGTACAGCTCGAGGACCTCGCGCCGGAACGGCACACCGGCCTTGTCCCGCAGGCGCTCGAACTCGTCGATGTCCCACTCGCCGACGAACGTGACCGCCACCCCCACCTCGCCGGCGCGTCCCGTCCGGCCGACCCGATGTGTGAACGTATCCGCGTCCTCGGGGAGGTCGTAGTTGATGACGTGACTGATGTCCTCGATATGCAGACCGCGCGCCGCGAGGTTCGTCGCGATGAGCACTTTGATCTCGCCGCTTCGGAACTGGTCGAGCGTCCGCTCGCGCTCGCGCTGCGAGAGGTCGCCGTGGATCGCGGCGACCTGCTGCCCGCGGCGTTTGAGATCGTCGTAGAGCTTGTCGACGCCGCGCTTGGTATGGCGGAACACGAGGACCTGGTCGGTCTCCCAGCGGCGCAGGAGCTCGGCGAGGGCCTTCGGCTTGTCCTGATCGAGGACTTCGACGTAGATCTGCTCGATCGCTTCCAGGTTGGGCTGCCCTGGGTCGATCGCGATCTGCGCCGCGTCTCTCGTGAAGCGATGCGCGAGGTCGCGGATCTCGCCCGACAGCGTCGCCGAGAAGAGTGCGGTCTGGCGTTTCGTCGGGCAGAGGCGCAGCAGCTTGCGTACGTCGGGCGCGAAGCCCATGTCGAGCAGACGGTCGGCCTCGTCGAGCACGACGGCGCGGATCCCGTCGAGTGAGAGCGTGCCGCGCTCGATGTGATCGAGCAGCCGGCCGGGCGTTCCGATGACGATCGGCACGCCACGCCGCAGGGCGCGCTCCTGCGGTCCATAGGGCACGCCGCCGTAGATCGCGACCTCGTGGGTGTGGCGGTACTTCCCGAGCGCCCCGAACTCGCGCGTCACCTGGACGGCGAGCTCGCGCGTCGGCACGACGACGAGCGCCTGCGGACGCTTCTCGTCGGGATCGATGCGCTCGATGATCGGGATCGCGAACGCCGCGGTCTTGCCGGTGCCGGTCTGGGCCTGCGCGAAGAGATCGCGGCCGGCGCGCAGCACCGGGATGGCCTCCTGCTGCACCGGCGTTGGCGCCATGAAACCGAGCTCGTCGATCGCTCGCGCGATGTCGGGATGGATCTCCAGCGCGCCGAAGCGTCCTGCGGCGACTGTCACACCTCGCGGCGTCGCTGGGGTTCGTCCAACATCGTCCTCATCCACGTCAAGTATCGCTCGGACATCGCGGCTATGCTCGCCTTGTGCCTGGATCGTTCCGTGTCGCGCGTGTCCTCGGTATCGACATCCGCATTCACATCTCGTGGGTGCTGATCTTCTTCCTGGTGCTGCTATCGCTGGCCGACCAGGTGTTCCCCGCGTCGTATCCGCAGTGGTCGCAGCAGAAGACCTTCATCGTTTCGGCGATCGCGGCGTTCCTATTCTTCGCCTCGGTCCTCCTTCACGAGTTGGCGCACGCGATCGTCGCGCTGCGATTCAGGATGTCGGTCTCGTCGATAACGCTGTTCCTTCTCGGAGGCGTCGCGAACCTGACCAAAGAGCCGCCCAGTGCGAAAGCCGAGTTCTTCATGGCCGCGGCCGGACCGCTCACGAGCCTCGCCATCGGAGGCCTCGCTTTCCTGGTGCAACAGCTCGTCACAGGCAACATCGATCGAGTACCCGCGCTACAACCGGTCGAAGGCGTCGCGAGCTATCTGAGCTACATCAACATAGCCGTCGCTTTGTTCAATCTCGTTCCGGGCTTCCCACTGGACGGCGGGCGCGTGCTGCGCTCGATCATCTGGGGCCTACGGCGAGATCGCGTGGCCGCGACGCGCATCGCGGCGCGCGGTGGACAGCTCGTCGCCGGCCTCATGGTCGTGTACGGCGCCTCACGAGTGATCGAGGGAGAAGGCGTCGCTGGACTCTGGATCGGCCTGATCGCTTACTTCCTGTACAGCGCCGCCTCGCAAACTCTGCAGCAGGAGCGTGTCAGCGCGGCCGTGGGTAACGTTCGCGTCGGTCAGCTCATGACGACGGACTTCCGCTCTGCCCCGGTGGGCATCTCGATCGGACAGCTGATCCGCGACGTCGTATTGCCGCACAACCTCCAGGCGATCCCGGTCGTGGCGAGCGATCGGCTCGCCGGTCTCATCACGATCGCCGACCTCCGCAAGGTCGAGCAAGACCAGTGGTCGACGACGCCAGTCGATGCGGTCATGACGCCGGCCTCCGCACTGGCAATCGTCTCGCCCGACGACCCGCTCGTCGCGGCGCTCGAACGATTCGGCACTGCCGATCTTCCGCTGCTGCCCGTCGTGGATCACGGGTCGCTGGTCGGGGTCCTGTACCGCGAGTCCGTGGCCGGCTACGTCCGCATGCGGGAGATGCTCGGCTTCGACGCGCGCCGCTAGTTCAGATCGCCAGCGCGAGCGCGATCTGCGCAGCGACGCGAGCGTTGGCGCGGAGCAGCGACAGATTCGCGGCGAGACTGCGGCCGCGGGTCGCGTCGTTGAGCTGCGCGAGGAGGAACGGCGTGAGCGCGGCGCCGCGGACGCCCTGCTGCTCCGCGGCCTCGAGCGCGCGGGTGACCTCGGCCTCGGCCTCGCGCCGGTCGAGCGCGTCGACGACCGCGATCGGCACCGCGAAGACGATGCCCGCCCCACGCGCGAGCTGCTCGCGCGCGACGCGCGCCGCGGCCAGCGCGTCGTCGACGCGGTGCGCCAGCGGCAGCCCGCTCGAGCGCACGTAGAACGCGGGCAGATCGTCGGTGCCGTAGCCGACGACCGGCACCCCGAGCGTCTCGAGGCGCTCGAGCGTGAGCGCGAGGTCGAGCACCAGCTTTGCTCCGGCGCACACGACGCAGACCGGGTTCCGCGCGATCGCCTCGAGATCGGCCGACTCGTCGAACGAGCTTTCCGCGCCGCGATGCACCCCGCCGATCCCGCCCGTCGCCATCACCGCGATGCCGGCGCGCGCGGCGATCTCGACCGTCGCGGCGACGGTCGTCGCGCCCAGACCACGACGTGCGAGCACCGGGGCGATGTCGCGCAGCGAGACCTTCGCGATCGTGTCCTCCTGCGCGAGCCGCATGAGCAGCGCGTCGTCGGCGCCGACGATCGCCTGGCCATCGGCGAGCGCGATCGTCGCGGGTCTGGAGCCGAGACCACGCACCTCCTCTTCCAGCGCGCGCGCGACCGTAAGGTTCTGCGGCCGCGGCAGTCCGTGCGCGATGACAGTGGACTCGAGCGCGACGACCGCGCGGCGCGCGGCCAGCGCGGCCGCGACGTCCGGACGGACCGCGAGCTTCACCTAGGAGCGGCCGCGGGCATGACCGGACTCCCCGCTGTCGCCGGCGAGGAGCTCGATCGCGTGGGGGAGCACCGGCAACAGGACCTCGAGCGACTCGCGTACCGCGCGCGGCGAGCCCGGCAGGTTCACGACGAGCGTTCCGCCGACGGCGCCGGCGACGCCGCGCGAGAGCATCCCGTGCGCGGTCTTCTCCAGCGATCGTGCGCGCAGGGCCTCGGCGATCCCGGGCACCTCGCGGTCGATCACCCGCCGCGTCGCCTCGGGCGTCACGTCGTTCGGTGAGAGCCCGGTGCCGCCGCTGGTGAGCACCACATTCGCCCCGGCGCGCACCGCGTTCAGGATCGCGGTGGCGACGCCACCGACGTCGTCGGGCACCAGATCGGTGTGCACGACGACGTGACCCGCCGCGGTGAGTGCATCGCGCATCGCCGGCCCGCTGTCATCGGCTCGCTCGCCCGCGGCCCCCTTGGTGCTCACGGTGATGATCGCGGCGCGCACGGCGCTCACGGCGCGCGGTACTCCCCGCTCCGCCCCCCGCTCTTCGCGACCAGGCGCACGTCCGTGAGCCGAGCGCCGCGCTCGATCGCCTTCAGCATGTCGTACAGCGTGAGCCCCGCGACGGTGACCGCCGTGAGCGCCTCCATCTCGACGCCCGTCTGCGCCGTCGTCGCGACCGTGGCCTCGATCGCGATGCCTTTCGCTTCGATGACGAGCTCGACGCTCGCGTGCGTGATCGGCAGCGGATGTGCGAGGGGGATCAGCTCGGACGTCCGCTTCGCGGCCATGATGCCGGCGAGCCGCGCGCTGGCGATCACGTCGCCCTTCGGCGTGCGACCGTCGCGCACCAGGTCGAGCGTCGCGCTGGACAGGGCGAGCATGCCCCGCGCCGTCGCGCGCCGTTCGGTCACGGGCTTCGCGCCGACGTCGACCATGCGCGCCGCGCCGCGCTCGTCGACGTGGGTCAGGGGGCGCTGCGCACTCGCGCGTTTGCGCGCCGGCACGCTAATGGTCCTCCGGTTGGTCGATGAGCAGAACAGTCACGGACTCTCCGGCCAGCGCCGCGGACGCCGATTCGGGCAGATCGATCAAGCAGTTCGCGAGCGACATGGAGCGCAGGATCCCCGAGCCCTGCGAGCCGGTCGAGCGCACGGTCCCGGCGGCGGCGTCGTAGATCCCGCGCGCGAACGTGCGCAGGCCGATGGGCTTGTCGATTCGATCGAGCAGCCGTGCCTGGGCGCGCGGCCGATGCAGCTTGCTCCGGCCGGCCATCTTGAGCAGCGCCGGCCGCACGAACAGCTCGAATGTGAGCAGCGCGGACACGGGATTCCCTGGTAGTCCGAAAAGCGGGACCGCGCCACGCTTGGTGCGGAGCTCGCCGAAGGCGAGCGGGCGTCCGGGCCGGATCGCGATCGACCAGAAGTCCATCTGTCCCATCGCGTCGACGACCGGCTTCACGTGGTCGTGGTCGCCGACCGAGACGCCACCGCTGGTCACGACCAGATCGCCGAACGCCGCGTTCCCGAGCGCGTGCCGGAGGTCGTCGGCCGAGTCGCGCGCGATCCCGAGCTCGAAGGCTGCGCACCCCGTCGCCCGTACGGCGGCCGCAAGCGAGTAGCGGTTGGCGTCGCGGATCTGTCCCGGGCCCGGAGCCTCGTCGATGTCGACGAGCTCGTCGCCGGTGGACAGCACCGCGACGTTCGGTCGTCGGATCACGCTCACCTTCGCGCGACCGATCGACGCGAGCACGCCGATGTCCGCGTGTCGCAGCAGCGTCCCGCGTCTGAGGACGACCTCACCGCGCCGCAGATCTTCGCCGGCCTGCCGCACAGCGACGCCGAGCGGTGTGGCCTTGATGATCGTCACGACCTGCGCGCCGTTGTCCGTGTCCTCGACCCGCACGACGGTGTCCGCGCCGTCGGGCATCGGCGCGCCGGTCATGATGCGCATCGCCTCGCCGGCCGCGACGGCGCGGTCGGGCACCGAGCCCGCGGCCACCGCGCCGACGACCTGAAGCTTCACGCCGTCGGCATTGACGTCCGTGCCGCGCACCGCGTAGCCGTCCATCGCCGAGTTGCGGAACGGCGGAACGTCGCGGTCGGCGATCGCGTCCTCTGCGAGGACCGCGCCCAAGGCATCGAGGAGTGCGACCTCCGTCGGCGCGAGTGGCGTGATACGCGCGAGGACGCGGTCGAGCGCCTCGTCGACCGTGAGCGTCGCGGCCGCGGCGCGCGCGGCGCTGGGGCTGGTCGGCATGCGCAGGAGTCTAGGAGCGACGAGCGCGTCGACCCGCGCACCGATGCGCGATCGACGCGCCGCGAGGATGCCGTGTGCGTTTCCCAAGACCGCGAATAGCAGCGTATGCGGTGTTTGGTCGCGAATATCGCCGCATCTGCTAGCATCCGCAGGTTGCAGACGCGCTATCGGATCGGTGAGGCCGCGGCGGTGCTGGGTGTCAGCGCGGACACCGTTCGCCGCATGATCGACCGCGGCGAGCTGCGCTCGCGCCGGACGACGGGCGGCCAAAGGCACGTCGCGGCGATGGACGTCGCATCGCTTGTCGCGTCACGTTCGCGTCGCGGCCAGCAGGCCCGAGCGGGCGAGTCGTCGGCACGCAACCGGCTCACCGGTGTCGTGACCCGGGTCCTGAGGGACCGCGTCGCCGCGCAGGTCGACGTGCAATGCGGGCCGTATCGGCTCGTGTCCCTGCTCACGCGCGAGGCGGTGGATGAGCTGAAGCTCGCTCCCGGTGCGCGCGTCGTGGCGGCCGTCAAGGCGACGAACGTGGTGATCGAGCTGCCGCGTTGACGCTGCGCACCGCCGTGCTCGTCGCCGCGCTGGCGGTGGCATCGTGCGGAGGTGGCGCGCCTGACGCGCGGTCGCCGACCGGCTCGAACGTTCCGCCGCGTGGCACGCTGACCGTCTTCGCCGCCTCATCGCTCACCGACGCCTTCGGACGCGCCGGCGACGAGCTCACCCGGAGGTATCCCGGGACGCGCCTGGTGTTCAACTACGGGTCGTCGTCGACGCTGGCGACGCAGATCACGAACGGCGCTCCGGTCGACGTCTTCGCGTCCGCTGACGAGGCGAGTCTGCAGAAGGTCATCGAGGCGTCGCTGGTGGAGGGCTCGGCGGCGATCTTCGCCACGAACCGGCTGCAGATCGCCGTAGCGCCGGGCAACCCCAAGCGCATCGCGTCGCTCGCCGACCTCGCGCGACGCGATCTCCTCGTCGTTCTCGCGGCGCCGAGCGTCCCCGCCGGCAAGTACGCGCTCGATGCCCTGAGCAACGCGCGCGTGTCGCTCACGCCGGCGAGCCAGGAGCTCGACGTGCGTGCGGTGCTCAACAAGGTCGCGCTCGGTGAGGCCGACGCCGGCATCGTCTACGTCACCGACGTCCGCTCGGCCGGGACTCGCGTCACGGGTATCGAGATCGCCGAGCCGTACCAGGTCGTCGCCCGCTACCCGATCGTGACGCTGAAGGAGTCCAAGAATCAGCGCCTCGCGGCCCTGTTCGTGGACTTCCTGCTCGGTCCCGACGGTCAGCGCGTGCTGGGCGACCTCGGCTTCACGCGTCCGTGAGCAGCGAGCCCATCCCGCGACCGTTCGCCGTACTGGCCGCCCTCGCGGCCGCGTTGTTCCTCCTGCCGCTGCTGGGTCTGCTGGTGCGTTTCCCCTGGAGCGACGCCTTCGGCGCGCTGGCGTCGCCGGAGATCCTCACCGCGACCGGGCTCTCGCTGGTGACCTCGCTCGGCGCGACGGCGCTTTCGATCCTGCTCGGCGTGCCCCTCGCGGTCGTCTACGCCCGCGCGCGCTTTCGCGGGCTGCGTGTCATCCGCGCGCTCACGACGCTGCCGATGGTCCTACCTCCGGTCGTCGGCGGGGTGGCGCTGCTCGTGGCGTTCGGTCGACGCGGCCTTGCGGGCCAGTGGCTGGACTCGGCGTTCGGCATCCGCATCCCGTTCACCACCGCCGCGGCGATCCTGGCCGCGACCTTCGTCGCCATGCCCTTTCTGGTCCTGACCGTTGAGGCGGGTCTGCGCTCCATGGACCGCCGGTACGAGGAGGCGGCGCGGTCGCTCGGTGCGGACCGCTGGACGGTCTTCCGCCGGGTGACCCTGCCGCTCGTCGCGCCCTCGCTCTACGCCGGAGCGGTCCTGTGCTGGGCGCGCGCTCTCGGCGAGTTCGGCGCGACGATCACCTTCGCGGGCAACGTGCCCGGCAGCACGCAGACGCTCCCGCTCGCGGTGTACATCGCCCTCGAGAGCCGACCCGAGGCCGCGATCGCCCTGAGCCTCGTGCTGCTGCTCCTCTCGCTGGTCGTCCTCGTCGCGCTGCGCGACCGCTACCTGCCGACCCGCTGATGCTCACCGCCCACATCCAGCTGCGCCTCGGAGCACTCGACCTCGACGCTGCCGTTGAAGCGGTGCCGGGGGAGATCGTCGCGCTCCTGGGTCCGAACGGCGCGGGGAAGACGACGTTCCTTCGGGCTGTCGCCGGTCTCGTGCGTCCCGACCACGCCCGTGTCCTCTTAGATGACGTGGTGCTCGAAGACACGGCGACCGGTGTGCACGTGCCGACCGAGCGCCGGCCGATCGGCATCGTCTTTCAGCAGCACCTCCTCTTCCCGCATCTCAGCGTGCTCGAGAACGTCGCGTTCGGCCTCCGCGCGCGTCATCGCCCGGAAGCGCGCACCGCCGCGATGGCCTGGCTCGAGCGCGTCGGTCTCGGCAGGTACGCCGGCGCGCGGCCGTCGGCGCTCTCCGGCGGCGAGGCACAGCGCGTCGCCCTCGCGCGCGCTCTCGCCATCGATCCGCGACTCCTGCTGCTGGACGAGCCCCTCTCGGCGCTCGACGCGACGACGCGGGTCGAGGTCCGCCGCGAGCTGCGGCGCCACCTCGCGTCTTTCAGCGGAGCGCGGCTGCTCGTGACGCACGATCCGCTGGAAGCGGCGGCGCTCGCCGACCGCCTCGTGATCCTCGAGGAGGGTCGCGTCGTGCAGAGCGGGCCGGTGGACGAGGTCACGCGGCATCCCCGCTCGCGCTTTGTCGCGGACCTCGTCGGAGTGAACCTCCTGCGCGGCCGAGCCGACGGTGGGGTCATCGCGCTCGAGGGCGGCCAGCAGCTCACCGCCCTCGACGCGACGGACGGCCCGGTGTTCGCCGTGATCCATCCGCGCTCGGTGGCGATCCACCGCAGGCACCCGGAGGGCACACCGCGCAACGTGTGGGCCGGGTCCGTGCGTTCCGTCGATCTCCTCGGTGAGCGTGCACGCGTCTGGGTCGGAGGAACGCTGCCGATCGTCGCCGAGGTGAGCGCGTCCGCCGTGCGCGACCTCGACCTCCGCGAACGCGCCGAGGTATGGGTGTCGGTGAAGGCCGCTGAGGTGGCCGTCTACCCTGCATAGGTGCTGCGTCTTGCGTCGTCGTCCCCGCGGCGCATCCAGCTCCTGCGGCTGCTCCAGTTCCCGTTGGAACCCATGGACGCGAAGGTAGACGAAACGCGCTTCGCGTCTCCTGCGCGAGCGAAGGCCGACGCCGTCGCGCGACCCGGTGATGTGACGCTCGCGGCCGACACCGAGATCGACGTCGACGGCGAGCGTGTCGGCAAGCCACGCGACGAGTCGCACGCGATCGCGATGCTCGCGAACCTGTCCGGTCGCGACCACGACGTGCGGACCGAGGTCGCACTCGTCAGTGCCCGCGGTGTGCGCACGCACTTCGCGGTGCGCTCGCGCGTCACACTGCGAGAGCTCTCGCTGCGCCAGATCGAGCGCTACGTCGCCACCGGCGAGCCGCTCGGCAAGGCCGGCGCCTACGCGATCCAGGGCGAGGGACGGCGTGCGGTCGAGTCGTACGCGGGCTGCCTGGCGAACATCACCGGCCTCCCGCTCTGCCACGTGTACTTCGCGCTGCGCCGGGTCGGCGTCGTGCCGCGCGAGCGTCCCGAGGTCGTTTGCCAGACGCACTTCGCGTTCGTGTGTCCGGTGTGGCGCGCCGCGCAGCGCCAGGGACGCGCACTGCGCGATGGCGGCGAATACGTCTCTTGGTCGGAGGATGTCTCCGGCTAAAGCGACCGCGTGGCGCCCCAGGCAAGGATCCGCGTCCTCTTCGTCGATGACCATCTCGCGGTCGCCGAGGCGAAAAGCTCGGTTCGCATTCGCGGCTCGAAGCGGTCGTACGTGCCAACGAGCTCGGCCTGTTCGGCGCGTCGCTAAGCCGCAGGGCGTCGCTCGACGCCGTCGCGCGCAAGGGCCTCCTGCGCGATGCGCAGCACCGCCCCGGTCGTTACGAGATCAGCCGTCCAGGTCGCGTCGCCGACGCGCACCTGCCACCGCGCGCCCGCGAACGCCCGCACGCTTGCGCTCATCGCCCGCAAGAGCTCGTCGATCCGCGCATGCAGCAAGGTGGCGATGCGCGCTCCGCGCCGCTCATCGCCGACGATCGGGGCGATGAGCGCCACACCCGAGTCGCCGTAGCGGAACGCGCTGGTGTCGCCACCGAACAGCGTCGCAGCGCCACCGAGCGTCGCTCGGATGCACCGGTGCACGATCGCGCGCCGGGTCGCCTCGGACGACGCGTCGATGTCCGCGACGCCGAGCACCAGCGCGAACGCGCGACCGCCGTCACGCGCCTGCGCGACATGCTCGCGCAGCGCGCCGACGAGCACGCGGTCGAGGTACGACTCCGCGACCGCGGCGGCGCGGTATTCGACCGCCGGCGCCTCGGCGACCACGGGCGCCGGCCGCGGATCGGGCTCGGGCCGGTCGACGAGACGGAGGACGGTCGGGATCACCGCCCGCCAGCGCTCGCGCTCGGCGACACGCTCGGCGGCGCCGAGCGCGGTGAGCGCGACCGCAGCCTCCGGCGCCGGGACCAGATAACCGCCTTCAAGGAGGGATTGGAGCGCGCGGCCGAACGCGCCGCTGGCGAGTGGAAGCCGTTCGCTCGAGATCGTCGCGAGAAGCGTCGCCGGCCGTGCGGGCGCGCTGGCGAGGGAGTCGAGGAGATACAGGCGATAGAACGCCGTGGCGAGGCCGGTCGCGAGCGGGCGCACCATGACGAACTCCCCAGGAGAACTCATCGGAAGTTCGGCGGCGGCTTGCGCCGCGGGTCGCTAGTTCTTGCTGTCGGCCTCCATGGCCTTGGCGATCGAGGCGAGGAACTCCTTGTTCGTCTTGGTCTTGCCAAGCCGCTGCAGCAGGAGCTCGGTGCCCTCGATCTGACCGACCGCGGAGAGCATCTTGCGCAGCAGGATGACCTGCTTCATGACCTCGGGTGAGAGGAGCATCTCCTCGCGGCGTGTGCCCGAGGCGGGAATGTTGATCGCGGGGAAGGTACGGCGCTCCTGCAGCTTGCGGTCGAGGATCATCTCGGAGTTGCCCGTGCCCTTGAACTCCTCGTAGATGACGTCGTCCATACGGCTGCCGGTGTCGACGAGGCACGTCGCGAATATGGAGAGCGATCCGCCGCCCTCGATGTTCCGCGCCGCGCCGAAGAAGCGCTTCGGGGGGTACAGCGCGACGGGGTCCATACCACCGGAGAGCGTGCGGCCCGACGGCGGCACGGCGAGGTTGTAGGCGCGCGCCAGACGCGTGACCGAGTCGAGAAGGATCGCGACGTCGCGTCCGGTCTCGACCAGACGCTTCGCGCGCTCGAGCGCGAGCTCGGCGACGCGCGTGTGGTTCTCGGTGGGCTCGTCGAAGGTGGACGAGAAGACCTCGCCCTTGATCGAGCGGCGGATGTCGGTGACTTCCTCGGGTCGC
>Ga0114129_10002871_pt1 | contig 24116 bp, 16 predicted proteins | sample RhiMetdeltSRZDD1_FD_80071 | JGI IMG/M metagenome (GOLD analysis project Ga0114129, IMG submission 80071) | Populus rhizosphere microbial communities from Tennessee, USA - Rhizosphere MetaG P. deltoides SRZDD1 (version 2) (version 2) | ecosystem: Host-associated > Plants > Roots > Rhizosphere >...
ACGTAGTGCCAGGTAGGTCAGGTAGGTCGGGTGGGCCAGGTAGGTCAGGTGGGTCGGGTGGGCCAGGTAGGTCGGGTGGGTCGGGTGGGTCAGGTAGGTCGGGTGGGCCAGGTAGGTCGAGTGGATCAAATAGGTCGCGTTTTAGGCGCGCCTTCGGCGCGCCTGCGAGGGAGCGGCGCGGGGCGTGGGGCCCCCGCAAGCGACCGAGCCGGGGTGTGGGGCGAAGCCCCACGTTAGTTATGTTTAGCGTGACCGTGCGCGATCACTTCATGATTGCCCATAGCTTTCACGGCGACGTCTTCGGCCCGGCGCAGCGGCTGCACGGCGCCACCTTCGTCGTCGACGTGACATTCCGCCGCAAGGAACTGGATGCGGAAGGCCTGGTCATCGACATCGGCCGTGCGTCCGAGGCGCTGCGCCGCGTGCTCGCCGGCCTCAACTATCGCAACCTCGACGAAGATCCGTTGTTCAAGGGAAAGAACACGACGACCGAGTTTCTCGCACGCGTCGTGTTCGATCGCATGGCCCTCGGCATCAAGCGCGGCGATCTGGGGCCGACTGCCGCTGAGATCGACGGCCTCGAGGTGACTCTGCACGAATCGCACGTGGCCAGCGCGTCGTACGAGGGACGGCTGACCGAGCCGCGGTGAAACACACTTTCCTCCTCGCGCCGGGCAGCCTCACTACGCTGACCGGCGGCTACGAGTACGACCGCCGCATGGTGGGCGGCCTGCGCGATCGCGGTTGGCGCGTCTCGGTGCGCGAGCTCGACGAGAGCTTTCCACACCCCACCGCCGCGGCGCTCGAGCACGCTGCTCGCACTCTCGCTGCGATCCCGGACGACACGACTGTGCTGATCGACGGACTCGCACTCGGGGCGATGCCGGCCGAGGCCGCACGTGAGGCGCGACGATTGCGTCTCGTTGCCATCGTCCACCATCCGCTGGCCGAGGAGACCGGGCTCGATTCGGGGGTTGCCGCAAGTTTGGCAGCAAGCGAGCGGGTGGCGCTGGCTCACGTCCGGCTGGTGATCGTCACCAGCGAAGCGACGGCGCGGACGCTCAAGAAGTACGGCGTCGATCGCGATCGCATTGCGGTCGTCGAGCCGGGGACCGATCGCGCGCCCGTCGCGAACGGTTCGATCGGCTCGTTCGTGCACCTGTTGTGCGTCGCCACGCTCGTCCCGCGCAAGGGCCACGAGACGCTGGTCAGTGCGCTTGCCGTGATCAAGCGGCTCGACTGGCGGCTCAATTGTGTCGGAAGCCTGACGCGCGATCCGCCGACAGTGGATCGCGTGCGGACATTGTTGCGCACAAGCGGCATCGAAGACCGTGTGCGGCTGGCCGGCGAAGTCGAGGGCGCGCCGCTGGCTGAGTATTACGACAGCGGCGACGTGTTCGTGCTGCCGACTTTTTACGAAGGCTACGGCATGGCGGTCGCCAATGCACTGGCTCGCGGATTACCGGTCATCAGCACTCGGACGGGCGCGATTCCCGAGCTCGTGCGCGTCGAGTCTCCGGCGCCCGCTGGGATATTAATTCCGCCCGGCGACCCGCAAGAGTTGGCGGCTGCATTGAAAAAGGTCATCGAGAACCCCGCCGTCCGGGAGCAGTACGCGCAGGGCGCGCGTAGCGTGCGCAACACGCTGCCGACGTGGGAAGACGCCGCCGGGAAACTGGCGAGCGTCATTCAATGACGGCGTTCAGCGCCGAGTGGCTGGCGTTGCGAGCCGCTGCGGACAGCGCCGCGCGTTCGTCGCGTCTTGCCCAGCTCGTCGCGCAGATGCTTTCGGCTGTCGACCCGATTCGTGTTCTCGATCTGGCGTCGGGCACCGGCGCGAACGTGCGCTACCTTTCAGAGTTCTTTCCAGCGCGCCAGGAGTGGCTCCTCGTCGATCACGATCGCGATCTGCTCGACCACGCCAGGCGCCAACTGCCCTCGTCGGTCTCGCACGCCGAGGTCCGGCAGACCGACCTGCGAATCATCACCGACGGCGGCGCGGCCGAGCTGTTCTCCGGCCGCGCACTCGTGACCGCGTCGGCCTTGCTCGACCTCGTGTCCGGCGCCTGGCTGAGCGCCCTTGCAACCCAGTGCAGCGGGAACGGTTCGGCTGTGCTGTTCGCGCTGACCTACGACGGCCGCATGCAGTGCACGCCCGAGGAACCCGAGGACGCCCGGGTTCGCGACCTCGTGACCCAGCATCAGCGATCGGATAAAGGGTTTGGCCCCGCGCTCGGACCCGACGCCGTCGAGCGCGCAGAGCAGTGCTTCACGCGGGCGGGCTATTCAGTCCAGCGCGAGCGAAGCGATTGGATTCTCGCGCCGGAGGCGGCGGCCCTCCAGCGTCCGTTGATTCAGGGATGGGCCGATGCGGCGGCTGAGATCGCACCGGACGAAGCGGCGTCGATTCGCGCCTGGTGCGCGCGCCGTCTCGCGCACGTCGACGCGCTCCGCTCGCGAATCGTCGTCGGACATGAGGACCTGGCCGGGTGGCCGGGGAATCTGGTAATTGGGTAATCGAGTAATTGGGTAATTGGATTGCGAGATTGTGGGAATTGGGTAATTGGATTGCGAGATTGATCGGTCGCCTGTCAGTCTTCGTTCTGTTCTCGCTTATTCCGTTCCTTGTACCGCGCCGTTCCCACTGATGCTGAAAATATTGCAACCAACTCTGTTGACTCGTTCACCAGCCGTGTAACCTCCGGACTCGCGATGAGTTTCGCTGCTTGAATGAAGTCCAGCCACCCTTGGGATTCGTCGGCTTCTTCCGCCACGACTCCCATTTTGGACGTAAATTCCGTGTGTGACCGCGCGCGGCAGGTCGCGCGATAGTTGAAAGCCAATCCCGTCGACGACCGCGCTAGTTGCCGGCGAACAGTTGGCCCGGGCTCGAACGCCGGCAACTTTCTTAGCAAGGCGCAAACATCGAGCGCGAATCGCATTGTCCGGTCTTTCAACAACTCTGATTGTTCGCTCATCCTGAAACATCGAGCAAACGCGTTGCCGTCGGCTGTTTTTGCAAATCCAGCCCATTTCTAACATGTACCGCAAACGCTTCAAGCCGGTCGTGAGTAGCACCTACCCGTCGGCGAGTATTACTGGCAGGTTGTCTGCGGGAACCCTTCGATCTGATGTGCAGTCAATTCCCAATCCAATCGATCAATTCACCAATGCCTCAATCCAATTACCCGATTCCCCAATTACCCAATTACCCGATTCAGATGATTCGACTGACCGCGGGCTTCGTGTCGGGCGGCGCATCGTCGCCCGGTGAGCGCAGGTCGCAGTCGAACAGCACGTCGCCGCCCATTCTGAAAACCCGGTATCGCGGACGATGGCAGTCGCGCAGCGCGTCGGGAGGCTCGAGCCGAATCGCCGGCTTGCCGTCGCCGATGATCAGCGGCGCGATCGCGATCTGCAGCCGGTCGAGCAGGTTTGCCTCGAGAAACGTCGACACCGTCACGCCGCCGCCTTCGACGAATATGCGCACGCAGCCGCGCTCGTGCAGCAGGCGTAGCAGCGCCTTGACGTCGATGCCCGACTCGGTGTCGTCGATTGCCACGACCTCCGCGCGGCCGAAGTGGCTCTCGCCCGACTTGACCTGCGAGCGCGCGCAGACATACAGCGTTTCCGGCGAGTCGTCGCTGAACACCCGGTAATGATCGGCGAGCCGCCGCATGGGGTCGAGCACGACCCGCAGCGGGCTGGTTCCCTCGACATGCCTCGTCGTCAGCCGCGGATCGTCGGCGGCCACCGTGCCGGCGCCGACGATGATGGCGTCGCAGAGGGCGCGCATCCGGTGCAGGTGCAGGATGTTTTCCTCGCCGGTCACGTACTGCGAATCGCCCGAGTGGGTGGCAATGAACCCGTCGAGGCTCTGCCCGAGATGACCCACGGTGATCGGGTGCGCGCGTGTGGCGCTGCAGATCGGCAGATACAGATCGAGGTAGGCGCCGTTCGGATCGTCTGGACCGAGCAGCGATTCCCAGCCGCTCGCGCGCCAGGCGAGCTGAGCTGCGGGATCTCCGGCGGCGAGCGGCCGCAGTTCGCCGTTTGAGCCGAGTGCGAACGCCGCAGACCGACTTGCCGGCGCGTTCTGTCCGGCGGCGCGCGCCGCTGCGAGCAGCAGGCTCCACGTGTCCACAGTGCGGATTAGATTAACAGTTCACCTCGCCGGACGTCGGTGTGACCCTTACACCCCTGTTTTGCCGATCCTGTACATCGGGGCTCATCTATTTTGCGCAGTCGCTCGACACGCGAACGCTTGCAGGCCATCACCACGAGCCGATGGTTTCTGCGCGTGATGCCGGCGCCAGCAGCGCGATTACATTCGTGACGGTAAGCCGAGCGGTGTGATTCTTCCACGACTGTCTGACCAGGCTGTCTGCGGTCCATCAGTTCTGTGAATCACGCGTCGTCGAGGCGCGTCGAGTTGTACGTCCGAAGACCACGCTGTCCACGCCTGCGCAGTGGCACCTTGCTTGCCATCCCCACACGCTGGCGGAGACCCCTCTGTCGTTCGTCAAACGCAAACCCGTCACGAGGCGGGGACGCAAAGCCATGGGTCAGTCGCGCGATCGCGGCTGATTGCCAGGTTGCCGGCGTCATGAGGTGTCGTCGGTCCAGTGTCCTGGATCTTTAGGGGCGCCTCCGCATTCCACGATGAGGAGTGTCGCCCATGAATGCCAGGATTGGCGTCGGTACTCGTACGTCGATCGCGCTCGCCGGGACAGTCGCGTTGCTGCTGCCGGTGATTTCTTCCGCTCAACTTCCAGACACGACAGCCCCGCAGATTTCAGTGAGCGCACCGTTGCCTGGCGTGGCCGTCGCCGGCGCCGTGCCGGTGACCGCCGTTGCCAGCGACAACGTTGGCGTTGCCGGCGTGCAGTTCAAAGTCGATGGCGCCGACTTCGGAGCAGAAGACAGCGCGCCTCCATATACCGTTTCCTGGAACACGCTCGGCTCATCCGACCTGATCGTCGGCGCGGTGAAAGTGATCGTCGCGCCGATGACGATCACCGCCGGCACCGGATTCACGAAGCGGCTTTCGCTTTCCTGTTCAAGCTGCACGAGTGAAGACCTCGTGACCGAGGACAGAATTCACGGTACGCCTGGCGCCGTAGCTGCGACGTTTACGCTGAGCAATACCGCGCACTATCTCGCTCAGATGGCCGCATTCAGAGCGAGCGGCGCGCCGGCTTTTGTTCAGGGAGCGAAACGTACGCAGCAGAAGTCGCCAAAGACATCGATCGCGCAGACATTCGCCGCCTCGGTGGCGGCGGGAAACTTGATCGTCGCCGTGGTCGCCTGGCAAACCAACGTGCCGATCAGCGTCACCGACAGCGGCGGCAATGCTTACACCGTCGCGACGACCGCTTACGATCCCGTCAACAATCAGAGTCTCGCGATCGTGTTTGCCGCAAACGCGGCGGGTGGCCGCACGACGACCACGGTGAGCTTCGGCACCGCGACGCCGATCGTCCAGCGACTCCAGCTCCTCGAATACCGCGGGATCGCCACGATCAGCCCTCTAGACGCGGTCGCAAAGAGCGTCGGCGACGCTGCAACTGCGGCCAACGCCGTTACGACCGGGTCGACCGCGACGTCGGTGACGACGCTGGTGTCGAACGGCACGCACTCGTTGTCGGCTGTCGCGCGCGACACCTCAGGCAACGTGACGACGTCGGTACTCGTGCCGGTGATTGTGACCAACGGCGTCGATGCAACGCCACCGACGGTATCGATCACAGCGCCGGCCGCCGGTGCAACCATCTCCGGCGCCGTCACAGTGAGCGCTGCCGCGAGCGACGATGTCGGCGTGGCGGGCGTACAGTTCAAGCTGGATGGCGCGCCGCTCGGCGCCGAAGACACGGCGCTTCCATATTCGATCTCCTGGGATACGACAACCTCGAGCCTGGGAAACCATTCGCTGACCGCGGTTGCGCGCGACCTGGCAGGAAATCAGACGACATCGGCGGTGGTTACCGTGGCAGTCGCCAACGACGCCACGGCGCCGGTGATCACCAACGTGACGTCGTCGTCGATCACGATGTCGGGCGCGACCATCGTGTGGACAACGAATGAGACGAGCGATTCGCAGGTCGAGTACGGGCCGACACTTGCCTACGGCAGCACGACGGCGATCGACGGCACGCTCGTCATGGCGCACTCCGCTGCGCTGAGCGGCTTGACGGACGGCATCCCGTATCACTTCCGCGTGCGCTCGCGGGATGCGGCCGGAAATCTTGCGGTGTCGGGTGACGCGACGTTCACGACGCTCGACGGAACTGCGCCCGCGGTCTCGATCACCCAGCCTGTTACTGGCTCGACGGTGTCGGCCGCGGTCACCGTGACCGCGAACGCGACCGACAACGTCGGCGTGGCCGGCGTGCAGTTCAAGCTGGATGGCGTCAACCTCGGTTCCGAAGACACCTCGAGTCCCTACTCGATCCCGTGGAATACGCTCGGGTCTCAGGATCTGATCGTTGCCGTCGCGAAGGTGGCGGTCGCCCCGATGGTCATCAGCGCCGGCAGTGGATTCACCAAGCGGCTCAGCGTCTCGTGCCCGTCCTGCACGAGCGAGGACACGGTCACCGAAGACAAAGTGCAGACTGCGCCTGGCGCAACGGCCGCGACCTTCACGCTGAGTGCCCCGGCCCATTACCTCGCGCAGATGGCAGCGTTCAAGGCCGCAGGAACTCCGGTGTACGTGCAGGGGAGCGCCAACACTCAGCAGAACTCCGGCACGACGACGATCGCCCAGGCCTTCGGCTCCCCCGTCGGTTCAGGCAACCTCATCGTTGCGGCGGTTGCGTGGCACACGAATGCCGTCGTCAGCGCGACCGACAGCACGGGCAACGTCTATTCAGTCGCGACGAGCGCCTACGATTCGGTGAACAACCAGAGCGTCGCGATTCTGTACGCGGCGAACGCGATCGCCGGGGCCACGACCGTGACCGTCAGCTTTGGCTCCGCGACACCGATTGTGCAGCGGCTCGAAATCCACGAGTACGCCGGCATCGCGACCAGCAATCCGCTCGACGTCTCAGCGGCGAACATCGCGGATGGCCTGGCTGTTCCCAACGGCATGACCAGCGGATCGGCGGTCACCTCGGTGACCGCGTCGGTTTCGAATGGCTCGCACACGCTATCGGCCGTGGCGCGAGATGCGGCCGGCAATACTGCCACGTCGCCGTTGGCCACGGTGACTGTCAGCAATCTGACGGCGCCCGTCATCTCGGGGGTTACCGCGTCTGCCGTTCTCTACTCGACCGCGACGATTAACTGGACGACCAACGAGGCCAGCGACTCGCAGGTCGAATACGGTCCGACGACCGCCTACGGCAGTCTCAGTACGTTGACTGGCACGACGGTCACGTCTCACACCACGCCGCTGACCGCTCTGAATCCGAGCACGCTCTATCACTACCGCGTTCGATCGCGCAACGCGGCCGGAAATCTCGCGGTCTCCGGCGACTTCACGTTCACCACTCTGGAAGCGACGCCGCCGACGGTTTCGATCACCGCACCCGTCAGCGGGGCGACTCTCACCGGCACGATCTCGGTGACCGCCACTGCGAGCGACAACGTTGGTGTCGTTGGCGTGCAGTTCAAGCTCGATGGTGCACCGCTCGGCGCCGAAGACACTTCCGCGCCCTATTCCGTCTCGTGGAACACCGTCGCCGGGACGCAAGGGCTTCATTCGTTGGCGGCGGTAGCGCGGGACGCGGCCGGAAATCAGACGACGTCCGCGCCTGTTTCGGTCACTGTGGGCAACAGCACTGTCGAGGTCAGTCTCGCGTGGAATGCGAGCGCCGGGTCAAACGTCGCCGGCTACACGATCCATTACGGCACGGCAAGCGGGACGTATACGGTCGCGGTCGACGTGGGCAACATAACGATCTGCACGCTGGCAGGACTGCAGCCGGGAATCCTGTATTACTTTGTCGCCGCCGCGTACGATGCCAACCGCACCGAGAGCGCGTTCTCGAATGAAGTGAGCGCGCTCAAATGAGACGGCTTCTACGCCCGGCGGAACGCCGCCTGCCGATCGGACCGGTCGTCGTCTGCGAGCCGGCTCGAGGGTTTGGCGGCGAGCTGCTCGAAGATGGAGTCCATGAGGTTCGCGGTCAACAGGATTTCCCGGTACGGAATCGGGACCGGTGAACCGTCGCTGACCGAACGGTAAAACGACTCGATCAGATATTTCATGCCCGACTTCATGTGGAAGTCCCTCGCCAGGAATATCTTCGCGTTCGTCACGAGATTGGCGAGATGCTGTTTCGCCATGAGCATCGGAGGAAAGAATTTGTCGCCGTAGCTCTTGAAGCCGGTTCCCGGAATCGTCAGGAGCGTTTCGTGATCCTGATCGAGGATGACGCTGTTTCTGGGACCGTACACCCGGAACTGGTGCAGCGTTGGACGCAATTGCGACGAGAACGTGAACGAGGCAGTCGTGTCCTGGTCGTCGCGCATCAGCACACGGAGCTCGTCGACGATCTCGGTCTCGCCGAGGCGCCGCAGCTGCCGGCTCACGAAGCCCTGCGTGATGACCTCGACCGAGTCGCCGTGGAGATACTCGGCGATCCGTGCGATGCCGTGGCTGATGATGTTGTGCAGGAGCTTGCCCGGCAGGCGTCGAACCCAGTGATGTCGATCGCCGAGCAGCACACGCCCGTAGGCCTCGCCAAGGTCGTAGCAGTAATGGCTTTCGAGATGCACCGGCGTACCGCCAAGGTAGCCGCTCGCGATCAGGCGCCGCATCCGCTGCGCGACGTGACTGAACTGATCGTCATGGCCGACGGTCACCTTGAGCCCGCGGCTGTTCGCGAGGGCGATGAGCGCTGCGGCGTCCGCGGCGTGAAGCGTGAACGGTTTTTCGACGTAGACGTGGCATCCGTGTTCGAGGCAGAACCGCGCCAGCTTGAAATGGCTTTCCGGTGGCGTGGTGACGTGAACCACGTCAGGCCGCGCCGCGGCGACGAGCTCGGCCAGATCGCTGAAGTGCGCACGGATCGGAAAGCGCTCGAACATCTGCCGGGCCATGAGCGGCTCGCTGTCGCAGACGCCGACGATCTCGCATCCGGCGATGCGCTGAATCTGCAAGGCGTGCGCATCGGCAATCTTGCCGCAGCCGACGATCGCGGCCTTAAGCATGCCGGCGCTGCCCCTGGCAGCTCGCAAAGTACCGCCGGAATCCTTCCATTGTCGGTACCTGCGGCGACCATCCCAACTCGGTCTTGAGCCGAGTGTTGCTGTAGCGCGTGCGTTTCCAGTGCGCATGCCAGCTTCGTCGATTGAATGTCGGCGGCAGCTGTCCCTGTGACCAGCGCGAGTAGCTCTCCCACAGCCAGCACAGTGAGTAGCTCACGGCGTGCGGGAGATAGATCGATCGGAAGTGCCGCACCTGGCGCTTGTACTGGCGCAAAAACTGGCGGCTGGACGGGAGATCGTCGTCGACGATGTTGAAGACCCGGCCGTCGACACCGGGAATCAATCCTGCCTTCAGGATGGCGTCAGCGCAGTTGTCGACGTACGTGAACGGGATGCGGTTGCTGCCGCCGAGATGCAGAAAAATGCCGAACGTGTCGATGCCGACACGGCCGGTGATGGCGGGTTTGCCGGGACCGTAGACGTACCCGGGTCGGACGATCACGTAGCGGACGCCGAACCGATCGCCGTATTCACGGACGATCTGATCCTGTTTCACCTTGCTGAAGCAGTACGCGTCACCGCGCAGATCCGGCCGCGATTCGACCGGGCACGATTCGTCGAGCAGACGACCGTGCTGTTTTTCACGATTGGAATAGACGGTAAACGAGCTGACGTTGACGAAGCGCCGCAGGCTGTCGGCCTGCACCGCGGCGTCGAGGAGGTTTCTCGTCGCGACCACCGAGTTCATGAACGAATCTGGGAAAGACTTCTCGCCCCGGCCGGCGGCGAGATGAAAAATCACGGCGGCGTCCCGAGCTGCCGTCAGACAGTCGGCACGCGACAGCAGATTTCCTTTGACGAGATCGATTCGCGGACCGGCGGCGCGAAGCGCGCGGTCGAGGCGCAACAGGCTGCTGCCGGGTCGCACGAGACAACGGACCTGACGGTAGCCGTGGGCGAGCAACGCCTCGACCAGGACCGATCCAATGAATCCAGCGGCACCGGTCACGAGGATTGTGTCGTCGACGCCGGCGATCGAGCGATCGTCCATCTGCAGTCCGTCACGCAAGCGGTGTACCTCGCGAATCTATGATGTACCGTTGTGCGACGTTCGCTCACAGAAATTTTTACTGACGAACCAGCTCGGCGGCTGTCGATCGATCGCGCTCACCAGATGCGACAAAACGGCACTCGCGAGGTGCTGAACCGATGGTCACCTCCGTGTGATTCCTCGTCAGCGTCATCGACCTTATATTCCCGTCGGGAGGATATATTCCAACTTCACTCGCCGCCCGTGCGCACGTCACGCACCACGCACGCCGCGCCGCTGGTGCCCTGACGTCTGCGAGATCGCTGCACCTCCGCCGTCTGCCTACCGGCTCAGCCGCAACATCGCCCAGCGACCCCGCGACATTGAACAACAGAGGTCGATTGCCGGCGGCACGAGCGCTAAAGGGAACGAAAGTTCTCAAGTTCGGCGGATCGTCGCTCGCCACGCCCGAGCGCCTCAGGGACGTGGCCCGAATCGTCCTGGAGGCGGCGAATGGGACGCCCGTCGTCGTAGTCGTCTCGGCATTTCAGGGCGTCACCAACCAGCTCCTGGACTGCGCCCGCTTTGCCGAGCGGCGAGACCGGGAGTACGAACGCTCATTCGAGTTGCTTGCCGCCCGCCACCGCGGCGCCGTCGGCGATCTCCTGGAACACGATGAAGGACGCCCGGTTCTCGAGCTCGTGGAAGAACAGCTTGCCGAGTTGCGCGACGCGCTCCAGGGCATCCGCCTGCTGGGCCAGGCACCACCGGCGGCGCTCGATGTCGTGGCCAGCTTCGGTGAGCGCCTGTCGGCGCTCATCTTCTCCGCGTACCTGAACCGGTTCCGTCCTTCGACGTTCATCGATGCGCGGCGGCTGGTCGCGACCGACGATCAGTTCACACGCGCCAACGTGATCTTTGCCAAAACCAATCGAGCGGTGCGTGAGGTCATCGCAGAGATCTGGCGCGGGTCGCCGCGGCTCATCCCCGTGATCACGGGATTCATCGGCAGCACCGAGGACGGCCGGACGACGACGATCGGCAGAAACGGGTCGGACTATTCGGCTGCGATCATCGGGGCTGCGCTCGGGGCTGCGACCATCGAGATCTGGACCGACGTCGACGGTGTCCTGAGCGCCGATCCGAAGGCTGTCTCATCCGCGTTCGTGCTGCCGCAGATCACTTACGACGAGGCGGCCGAGATGTCGTATTTCGGCGCGAAAGTGCTGCACGCCGGCACGATTGGTCCGGCCGTCGCCAGATCGATCCCGATCGTGATCAAGAACACCCTCAATCCGGTGGCGCCGGGCACGATCATCTCCCGCAAGCCGACCAACGGGAACCGAATCGCCAAGGCCATCAGCTCGGTGGGCGAGCTGACGCTCTTCACACTGCGCGTTCGCGGCATGATTGGCGTCCGCGGCACTGCGGAACGGCTGTTCGGGGCGCTCTCGTCGCGCGGTGTCCACGTGATTCTCGTCTCCCAGGCCTCATCCGAGCACACGCTGTGTTTTGCCGTGCATCGCAGCGAGGCAGCCACTGCAGTGCAGGCGGTCTCGCAGGAATTTCGCCTCGAGCTTGGCGAGGGGCTGACGGCGCTCGAACAGAAATCCGATCAGGCGCTGATTGCCGTCGTCGGGGAGGGTATGAAGGGCTGCCCCAACGTCGCGGGCAAGGTGTTCGGAGCGCTCGGGCGGCACAACATCAACATCAGCGCCATCGCGCAGGGCGCCTCGGAGCGCGCGATCTCGTGCGTGGTCGATGCCGCGCAACAGTCACGAGCGCTGAACGTGATTCATCAGGGGTTTTTCGAGACGCGCAAGTCGCTGGCGCTGGTCGTCGTGGGAGTCGGTCACATCGGCGGGGCTTTGCTGGAGCAGCTTCGCGAGCGGCAGGGTTACCTCAACGAACAAGGGCTCGACGCCAAGGTCGTCGCGGTCGCCAACAGCAAACGGTTTGCGGTTGCTTGCGACGGCATCAACCTCGAGCGGTGGCGCGAGGAGCTGGCCGCTTCGTCGCGGCGGATGGATCCCCGGGCGCTGGCGCGTGAAATCGCGGCGCTGGACCTCGCCAATGCGGCGCTCATCGACTGCACCGCGGAGCCGTCGATCGTCGACGCCTACGCCGAGTTCATCAAGGCGAACCTCCACATCATTACCCCGAACAAGCGCGCCAACGTGCTGCCGTGGCGGCGCTACGCCGCGTTGAAGGAGCTGTTGGCTTCCCGCCACAAGCACTTCCTCTTCGAGACCAACGTCGGAGCCGGACTGCCGATCATGTCGACGCTCGGGGATCTGATTGCCAGCGGCGACACGATCACCAGGGTTGAAGGAATTCTGTCCGGAACGCTGAGCTATCTATTCAATGCCTACGACGGCACGGCGCCGTTCAGCGCGCTCGTCCGCCAGGCTCATCAGGCGGGCTATACCGAACCCGATCCGCGCGAGGATCTGAGCGGCCAGGACGTCGCGCGCAAATTGCTGATCGTGGCACGCCAGATCGGGCTGAGGATGGATCTCGAGGATGTCGAGGTGGAGAGTCTGGTCCCGCGCTATCTGACCGAGGGTCCCTTCGCGCCGCAGTTCTTCGCGACGTTTGCAGCCTACGACGCCGAGATGGCGCAGCGTTTCGAGCGTGCGCGCCGCCGCGGCGGGGTGTTGCGCTACGTCGGAACGCTGGAGCGGGGCCGGGCGCATGCCGAGCTGAGAGAGTTCCCGCGCCATCATCCGTTTGCGGCCACCAAGGAAAGCGACAACATCATCGCGTTCACGACGAACCGCTACGCCCGCACACCGCTGATCGTTCAGGGTCCCGGCGCCGGCGCGGATGTGACGGCAATGGGCGTCTTTTCGGACATCTTCAAACTGCTGCACTATCTGCCACAATGACCGGCAGCCGTCGAACAGGCGAACGATGACACTTGTAAGAAATGACGCCCAGCGAATGCCCTTGACGGTTGCGGAGCTCATAAGCACCGACCGGCAGCATCTCATCCATCCGCTGCATCACCCGGTCGACAGCGCCAACCCGATCATCTACGTCCGCGGACACGGCGTCTTCGTTCAGGACCTCGACGGCCACGAGTACATCGATGGACTGTCGGGACTTTGGAATGTGAACGTCGGCCACGGCCGCGCCGAGCTGGCCGAGGCCGCAGCCGCGCAGATGAAAGAGCTCGCATACTGCTCCGGTTTCGCTGGCTCGTCGAATATCCCGTCGATCACGCTGGCCGAGCGTCTGCTCGAGCTCACCGGCGGCGCGATGCAGGCGGTCTTCCTGACTTCGGGCGGCGCGGAAGCGAACGAGTCGGCGTTCAAGACCGCACGCTTCTACTGGAAGGCGCTCGGCAAGCCCGACAAAGTGAAGATCATCGCGCGCGATCAGGCGTACCACGGGCTCACACTGCAGACAATGAGCGCGACCGGGATGGGCCGCGGCTACTGGAAGATGTTCGAGCCGCGGGTGCCTGGATTCGTTCACATTCAGACGTGTTATCCGTACCGATTTCAGGGAGCGAAGCCCGGCGAGACCGTGGGGCAGGCGGCGGCCAGGGAACTCGAGGAAACGATTCTGCGCGAGGGGCCGGAAACCGTGGCAGCGTTTGTCGGCGAGCCCATTCACGGCGCCGGCGGCGTGTTCTACCCGACCGACGATTACTGGCCGCTCGTGCGTGAGATCTGCACGCGCCACGACGTCCTGCTGATCGACGACGAAATCATCACCGGCTTCTGCCGGACCGGGCGGTGGTTCGGGCTGGCGCACTGGAACGTGACGCCGGACATCCTGTCTTTCGCCAAGGGAGTGACCTCGGGGTATCTGCCGCTCGGCGGAATCATGGTGACGCGCGGCATCAAAGATGTGATGGATTCGGTCAAGCCCGAAGATCGCTGGATGCACGCGTACACGAACTCTGGACATCCCACGTGTTGCGCGGTCGCGCTCAAAAACATTGCAATCATGGAGCGCGAGCAGCTGGCGGAAAACGCCGCGGCAATGGGTCAGCGGCTGCTCGCGGGCCTTACGGCCGCGTTCAGCGATCAGCCGAACGCCGGCGATATTCGCGGCGGAAAAGGTCTGCTGGCTGCCGTGGAGTTCGTGAAAGACCGCGCGACTCGCGAGAACTTTCCAGGCCACCTCAAGATCGCGGCGCGCCTCAAGATCGAGTTGATGAAACGCGGGGTGATCACCCGGACGCGACCCGCCGTCGACGCCGATCCCGCGCCGGGCGACATCCTCTTCTTCGCGCCGCCGCTAATCATCAACGAACAGCAGGTCGATCGACTAGTGAACGTCGCGCGAGAGGCAGTCGAGGCGGTGTTGGGGACGCTGTCACTCGATACCCACGCTTGAGCTTCAGGAACGGCTTTTCGAGCGCGTTCCACGACACCGCGGCCAGCACGTAACACGCCACAAGAAGGACAACCAGCATCAAGACCGGGTAGCGATCCGCGTGGAGAGACTTCGCCACGTCGAATGGGATCTTGTGAAGGAGGTAGAGCCCGTAGCTGATCGTTCCGGTGTGTATCAGGAAGCGGTTGGTGAGCAGCCTCTGGAGCCAGTGAGTGCGTGCAAACAGCGCCAGGTAGACCAACGCCGCCGACGCCATCGCACTCAACGAGAACACGATCGATCGTGTACCAAGAGCCTCGGTCGCAAAAGCGAGCGGCAGGGCGACGATGAACATGATCCAGGCCGGCCGGACGAAAGCAGACGGGGAAAACGTTTCAGAGCGGACGAGGAGCGCGATCAGCGCTCCCGCCATCAGGCCATCGAGCCGGCAGAACACGTTCGTGTAGAGATTGACGTCTCGTGTAGACAGGTAGAGACGGAGCAACGGCGACAGGCAGATCACCAGGATCGTCAGTTGGCGGATCCGGGCGAGCGAAGCGTAACGCACCATCCACGGCCAGACCAGATAGAACTGTTCCTCGATCGCGAGCGACCAGGTGACGGCCAGCGGTCCTGCCGCACTCGTGGGACTCGGCACGAAGAAGTTCTGAAGGAAGAGCGGATAGGCCCACCACGGCGACGATTTTTCAAAAACGGTGTGCGCTTCCGACGGGCCGAGGGCGGGAACGATCAGAAACATGAACAGGAGCAGCGAGTAATAGAGCGGCCAGATTCGCAGACCCCGGCGGATATAGAAATTCTTGAAGTACCCCTCTGCAGCTTTGCTGTCCACGAGAATTCCGGTAATCAGGAAGCCGGACAGGACGAAAAACAGATCCACGCCCATCCAACCGTTCGCGAACAGCGACTCGAGGCCGAGCGACGGGAACACGCTGCTTTCGTTGTGCAGGATGACGAGCAGGATGGCGATGCCGCGGATGGCATCGAGCTGAGGAATCCGCTTCGACACGGTCACCGGACGACGATGGGCGATTCGGCTTCCGGAAGAAAGATCCGCGCGGGCGCACTGCCATCGATCGGTGCAACCCACACATCGGCGATCGATGTGGTTCCGCCCGGTACGGCGTACAGCACCCGGGCGGAGTCCAGCCATTCAATCTGATCGTCGACGTGCCGTGCTTCAGCATCGATCGTCCGCTCCGTCATGGTCGTCAGGTCGAGGACTGTCAACCGCCACTCGTCGCTACCCCGGCCGACGCGCTTCTTGAAGGCGATCAGCCGGCCATCGGGCGACAGCGACGGGCACTCGACGTTTTCGCGGAGGACCGTCATGCGGCGCAGCGCCAGCTCGCCGCGCACGAGATACGTGGACCCGGCGGTGCGCAGCGTTGCGTAGAACACGTTCGCATCGGCGGCGAAGGTGACCCCCCAGAAATTGAAGTCGGCCGCCTTGAACCGTTCGCCGTCCCGCCAGGTGCTGAACTGCTCCAGCTCGCCGATGACGTCGCCGCTCGACATGTCGACTATCGTCGTGCGTGTCGAAAACGGCGCGGCGTAGTTGTCGCCGAACACGAACACGGTGATCGCTCCCACGCGGCCGTCGGCGCTCGTGCGCGTCCGGCTCGGGCGGCCATCGAGCGCAATCGACGCGGTCGGTCGCAGCGCGCCGTCAAGGATCGCGGCCGTGTAACGCGGAAAGATGCCGGGGACGGTGTGAAGACAGAGGCCATGTCCCGCGGCGAAGGACACGCGTTCGCATGGCAGCTCGGTTGAGGCGCGCCGTGACTCCGGAGCGTCGAGTGGCGTTAGGCTCAGCATTCCTGCGTGGGGCACCGTTCCGGGTCGAGCGGTGCGGGTCAGGTCGCGAAAGAGAAGATGCGGCCGCCTGGCAATCGCCGCAATCGCTGCGTCGTTCGCGGTCGAATCGCCGACACGTGCCGACGAACCTGCACCCTGCAGCGCAATCAGGGCCAGCAGAGCAGTTCCGACCCAGGGCACCGCCGCTCGCTGGCGCCACGCAAACCGCGGATGACCGGCGAGGCGTTCCCTCGTGCGGACGGAGATGAACGCGGCTGCGGCGAGAGGCGCGACCAGGAGCAGGTCGCTCAGATGGACGCCGTAGATGCCGTCGGGGCCGTACGGCTCGCTCGCCGCATGCAGGGCTTCGCTGAAGGGCAGGAGCCGCGCTTCCGCAAACTCGTGGAACGCGTAGATCGCGCACTGCACGAAGAACACCACGACGAATGCTCGTGTGGCGCCGGCCATTTCACGATCGGGCAGCCGGCGCACGAGATACCGCAGCACCAGCGCGGCGCAGATGCCGGCCTTGAGCGCGCCGAGAATGGTCATCGTGGGAACGAACACCCTCAGATCGATTGCGGCCGTCTCGAGGAGCGCACCAATCTCCATCGTCTGCCGGACCACAATCAACGCCGCCACGGTCGTCACCGCCGAGAGCGAAAGGTGTTTGGATTCAGCCGGAGTCGTGTGCCACACGCTCCGCGCGACGATCAACGTCGCGGCAATCGCGATCGTGGCCAACACGGCTTCGTCGAACGCCTGATGCGTGCTGCGCCGGAACAGCCAGCTACCGGCAACGGTTGCCGGCAGCGCGAGGATCAAGCCTCGTCGAATCGCAGACGCCGTCCGCGTGTCACCGGTTCGTTCGAACCACGTCAGCGACAGCGCGATCGGTGTAAACGCCTGCAGGGCCTGCGAGAAAGTCCGCAGGAACAGGTCGAGATCCATGCTGCTCCTTCTGCGTGCGGATGTACTTGATCCAATTGCGATACAGGTGTTCCGCGGTGGCCCGCCAGGTGTTGGTCACTCGTCCGGCCGCCATCGCCAGCGGAAACTCGGCAAGAAGTTCTTCACGGCGTTCCGTTCGCGCTCGCTCCTCCAGGGCGGCCAGCGATGCGGCGGTCGCCTCGTCGAAGTACCCGTACGGCATCGGCGGATACGTGTCGCGCTCCCGGCGCAGGAATCGCCCGATGTCGCGGCGGTACTCGAGCAGCAGCGTCACCGCTTCGTATTCCGGATGGCCCTGGAAGAAGACGAACAAACTCTTTCGCTCCTTCACGAACGCGTCGACGCCGGCGTCGTCCGATCGCGTGAGCACGCGGTAACCGCACGCCCGAAGGGCTTCCTCGGGAATCTCATTCCATCGGGAATGCGGCATGCGGAGACGATGTGGAGCGGCCGTCGTCAGCGGATGATCCGAGACGCGCACGCATTCGTAGACGCCGAACCGCTTGTCCTCGAGTGGACGCCGGGCGATGCCGTCCAGATGCAGAATGCCGGCGTGGGCGGCGAGGCACGAGAGGATCGTCGAGTGCGTGTGGCGTTCGGCCCATTCCAGGACTCTCGTGAGGCTCTCCCAGAACGGTTCGTCTTTGAGGTCGGCCGCACGCGGCTCGGTGCCCGTCACGATCAGGCCGTCGTGATGGCTGTCCCAGAGATCGTTGAAATCCGCGTAGAGGCCGATCTGCTCATGGCCGTAGGCGGTTCGCGGGACTTCGGGCAGCGTGTAGAGCGTCAGCCGAATGTCGAGGTCGCCGGCGACGGCCGCGAGCAGCGCGCGAAACTGCCGCTCGGTCGCGTCAAGTGCGGCGTCGGGCATGTTGTTGATGAGCCCGATGTCGAGGTGCGGGGTCATGCCGCACCTCGCCGCGCCGGTTCCATCGCCTCGAGCGCCTGATCGAGATCGGCAATGATGTCGTCGATGTGCTCGATGCCGACGCTAATCCGGATCGTCTCCGGCGTGACGCCGGCCTTCAGCTGTTCTGCCGGGGACATCTGTCGATGCGTCGTGGATGCCGGATGACAGGCGAGTGATTTCGCATCGCCGAGGTTGACGAGCCGTTTGATCAACCTGAGCCCGTCGTAGAATCGCTTTCCCGCTTCGAAGCCTCCGGTCACGCCGAACGTCATCAGCGAACAGGCGCGACCGCCGAGATACTTTCGCGCGAGCGCATAGCAGGTGTTGTCTGCGAACCCGGCATAGTTGACCCATTCGACACGCGGGTCGTCGCGCAGGAATTCCGCCACCCGCCTGCCGTTTTCGACGTGGCGCTCGATGCGCAGCGCCACCGTCTCGATTCCCTGCAGCAGAAGAAACGCGTTGAACGGCGACAGCACCGATCCGGTGGTCCGCTGAAAGACGCTGCGGCAGCGCCCGATGTAGGCCGCCTGTTTGTAGTGGTCGGTGTAAACCAGATTGTGGTACGAGGCGTCCGGCTCGCTGAACATCGGGAAGCGGCGTGCGTGCTTGGCCCACGGAAACCTGCCGCTGTCGACAATTGCGCCGCCGAGCGTCGTGCCGTGTCCGCCCATGAATTTCGTGAGCGAGTGCACGACGATATCGGCGCCGTACTCAATCGGGCGGAGCAGAATCGGCGTAGCCACGGTATTGTCGACAATCAGCGGCACGCCCCGCGCGTGGGCCACTCGAGCCAGCGCTTCGATATCGCAGATGTTGCCGGCGGGATTGCCGACGCTCTCGCAGAAGACGGCACGCGTCTGCAGATCGATCAACCGCTCGATCGCCTCGGGTCGATCCGATGCGGCAAAGCGAATGGTGACGCCCTGATTGGCCAGCAGGTGGGCGAACAACGTGTGGGTTGTGCCATAGAGCTGAGGAACCGACACGATGTTGCTGCCAGGGCTGACCAGGTTCTGGACCGCATAGTGGACTGCGGCCTGTCCCGAGCTCACACACAACGCGTCGATGCCTCCCTCCAGATCGGCGACGCGGCGTTCGAGCACCGCTGTCGTCGGATTGGCGATGCGCGTGTAGCGGTAGCCGTCGGTCTCGAGATTGAAAAGCGCCGCGCCGTGGTCGGCGCTGTCGAAGGCGTACGCGACCGTCTGATAAATCGGGACGGCGACCGCCTTCGTCGCCGGATCGACGTCGTACCCGCCGTGGATGGCAATGGTTTCAGCTTTCACGAGGTGACCTCACATTCATGCGGCGCGAGGCGCCCCATCTCGCGCACGACCCAATCGATGTCGGATTCCGTGGTCCGGAAGCTCGTGATGCACGCACGGACGACCGGCGGGTCTCTCCGCAGGCGTACCTCCGACATCCAGGCGATCTGGCGCTCGTGGAGCGCGGCAACGAACTCGCTCGCGACGAGCCCGTTGCAGGTGAAGCAGACGAGCGGCAGCGGTGTGTTGTTGACAATGCGCCAGCCCGAGCGAGCAAGCCTCGCCCGCAGCACCTCGCCCATGCGCGCCTGGTGCTCGATCATGTCGACGTACCCCGATTCCCCGCGTTCGGCGAGCGCGAGAAAGAGCTTCAGGCCGATGAACCGCCGCGACCACTGAACAGAGGTTGCATAGGGATCGACGACCGGTCCGGCCGTCTTGCCGGGCATATAGCTGGTCTGCGCGCGGAAGGTCTCGGCGACCAGGTCGGGGTATCTGCAGAAAAACATCCCGGCGCCCATCGGGACCGAGAACCACTTGTGCGCGTCGCAGGTGATCGAGTCGGCGGCCTCGATGCCGGCGAGATGGGCGCGGAGCCGTGGCGAGAGAACGGCTGCGCCGCCCCAGGCCGCGTCGACGTGAAACCAGATGTCTTCGCTCCGGCAGAATCGCGCCAGGCCCGGCAGCGGATCGATCGCGCCCGCCGCCGTGGTCCCGACGGTCCCGACGACCATGAGCGGCGTCAGGCCCTTCCCGCGATCCTCGGCCACCAGTCTGGTGAGGTCCTCGACGTCCATCTCGAGATGGCGATCGGTCGCCACGACGCGCAGCGCCTGGCGGCCGATGCCGGTCATGTGGGCGATCTTGTTGAACGAGGCGTGAGACTCGTGCGTCAGGTAGATCCGCGGCGACGCCGTCACCGTTCGCAGTCCGCCCTCGCCGTAGTCAGGAAACGCTTTCGTCAGCGCCACGAGGACCGCCGAGAGATTGGCCTCCGCTCCACCGCTCGTGAAGCTCGTGGCCGCGTTGGGAGGGAAGCCGAACTTCCCCGCGAGCCAGGTCAAGGTGTGCCGCTCGATTTCGTTTGCCGCCGGCGACGTCCGCCATGTGGCCAACTGCGGGTTGTACATCGCGACCAGGGTGTCTGCGACGACCGACGCGAGCGTCACGCTCGGATTGAACAGGCCGAAGTAGCGCGGATGCGTGACTTGTACCTGCCAGTCGCGCATCATCCGCTCGACGTCGGCGCTGACCTCGTCGAGCCCGATGGGTTTCGTGAAGTCGTAACGCGACGCGAGATGGCTGCGAACGTCGCCCGGGGTCACGTGCGGAACGATGGGACCCTTCGCGATGTCGGCTTCGACCTGTGCGAAAACGTCACGGAGGTCGATCATCATCACGTCCTATGAACGAATCACGCCGCTCTGGATCCGGTCGTATAACGCCTGGTCGAGCCGGACGAATGCCTGCCGCGCCCGATCGTGGAAATACATCGGGTCGCGAATCTCCGTAGGGTTATAGCCCTCGCGCGTCAGCGCGCTCTTGGTGTGTTTGAACGTGGCCGTGACTTCCAGCGCGTCTTGAACCCGCAGGAAGACGGGGCACGCGTACTCGGGCAGGCGATCGATCAAGTGCGACCGGAACGCGCCCAGATTCAGCTCGCCATCGGCGGCGACGGCAGCCATGCCGGCACGGCCATCGGCGCTGGGAATCGGGACGCCGTAGACGGTGGCTTCCTTGATGCCCGGAAACCCGCAAATCGCCTCCGACACTTCTGACGTCGCGACGTTCTCGCCCTTCCAGCGGAAGGTGTCGCCAATCCGATCGACGAAATAGAAATGGCCGTGCGTGTCCTTTCGCATCAGGTCGCCCGTCCGAAACCAGGCGTCCCCGCGCGCGAAGACGTCGCGGAGAATCTTTCGGTCGGAGGCTTCGTCGTTGGTGTAGCCGTCGAACCGGCTGCCGATGTTCGATCGGTCGCGCGGAATCTGGCCGATGGCTTCGCCCACTTCGTTCGGCGCGCAGCGAACGCAGAACCCCTGGGCGTCACGGATGAGTGCGTTCGCCTCCGCGTCGTATTTCACGAGTGCCGCGGGGAATCGGTGTGCCAGAAACAACGGGATGCGGCCGATGCTGCCGGGCGTGCCCTCCACGTTGACCAGCGAGACGTTGCCCTCGGTGGCGGCGTAGAACTCCAGGATCTGCGGGACCCGGAATCGCTCCTGGAAGGCCGGCCAGATGTCGCCGCGCAGACCGTTCCCGCAACACAACCTGATCCGGTGATCCCGCTCGCGCGGATCCGGTTCGGAATGCAGCAGGTAGCGGCACAACTCGCCGATGTACTGGAAGAGGGTGCAGTCCCACCGCGTGAGGTCGCTCCAGAATCGTTTCGCCGAAAAGCGGTCGCGGATGACGACGGATCCACCGCCCACCAGAACGGCGCCGGTTGCGAGGACGCCGCCGACGCTGTGGTACAGCGGCAGACAGTTGTACATCCGGTCGCTGGGTTGAACGTCCATGAGTCCCGCAAACCAGTGGCTCCACTGCATCACGCGGGCATGGCTCACTCTGGCGGCCTTCGGCAATCCCGTGGTGCCGGACGTGTAGATGTAGAGCGCGCAATCGTCAATCGTGACGGCCCGGGCGGCCGGCTGGGATCCCCGATACCGAACGATCTCATCGTCGATGCGCTGAAAATCGCCACACGCCGCGGCGCCGTGCTGCCAGATCTTCGGCGCGCCCGCCAGGTCGTGACGAACGGCCATCACGCGAGCGATCAGATCTCCAGCAACAATCAGAAGTTTCGGTGCCGCGACGTTGACGCAGTGGGCCAGCGACGGCCCGGCGAGGTTGGTGTTGAGCAGTGCGACGGTGCCGCCGACGCGCGTGATGCCCAGCCAGATGGCCAGGTACTCCGGACGGTTCGGCATCAACAGGCCGACGACGTCGCCATGGCCGAGGCCCTGCTCGATCGCCCAGTGCGCATATCGGGCCGATCGTTCCGCGAGCGCGCGATAGGTCAGGCTCTCTTCATCGGAAAGGAGTGCGGGCTCGTCTCCATACTTCGCGGCAAGGTCCTCGATGACCGCCGGCAGAATGCGATCCGGACGCCGGACGATCGAGGCCGTCAACTCGAGCGCGCGCGACCACGCCTTGGCAGACGATGCGCTACCGGGTGCGGGTCGCAGGGCCGTGTCGAGCTGATTCAACATCGCAAATGTTTCACGCCGTGCTGCCGGCATCGATGGTCAGCACGGTCCCCGTGATGTTTTTGGCTTTCGCTCCGAGCAGAAACTCGACCGCATTGGCGACGTCGTCGACTTCCGGTACACGCCGGAGGGCGCTCCGGCGCGCGATCTGCTCACGGCGCTCGGCGTCCATGCTCTGGGTCATTTCGGTGTCCATGAATCCGGGTGCGATCGCATTCACGTTGATCCCGCGGCGGCCGACTTCGCGCGCCAGTGAGCGGGTGAATCCGATCAGCGACGCTTTGGTCGCGCTGTAGACTGCGAGGCCGCTGTAGCCGGTGAAGCCGACGATCGACGCGACGTTGACCACGCGCCCGCCGCCGTCCGCCAGCATGTGGCGGATTACGTATTTGGTCAGGACGATCGGCGACAGTGTGTTCAGGCGGATCACGCGCTCGATCTGTGTGTTGTGCGTGATGGCCAGCGCGCCTTCGACGCCGAGCGCGGCGTTGTTGACGAGCCCGTAAATCGGCCCGCAATCCCTTCGCAGTGTCTTGACGAGCTCCGGGATCCCATCGACGTTTCCGAGGTCGAACGGCACGAAGTGGAGCGTCCCGGGATGTTTCTGGTTGGCGTGCTCGATGCTCGACGCCATCTGATCGTTCATCTGCCGCGCGATCGCGACTACGCCGTAGCCTTCGCAGATCAAGCGGCGAACGATGGCCAGACCGAGCCCACGGCTTCCGCCGGTGACGATCACCCTACGCATGGCGGGCCAGCTTGCCGGCCGCGCCAAGCTCCAGCGCGGGAACGAAACGGATCGTCGCCGGGATCTTGTGGGGCGCCAGCTGGTCGCGGCACAGCTGGATGATCTGGCGTTTGAAGACTGGAATGCTCTCGTCGTCGCCCGCGGCGGCCGGATCGAACTCGGCCTTCAGCACGACGTCGGCGGCCACGAGCGACCCGGTCATGCGACTGCGGGTCGACCGCACCATCGACATCCGTACCGCCGGATGTCGATTGATTGCCGCCTCGACTTCTTCCGGATGGACCTTCAGTCCGCCGACGTTGATGATGCCGGTCCGCCGGCCGAGGAAGTAACACCGGTCGCCGCGACGTTCCACCATGTCGCCGGTGTCGACGAAGCCTTCGCGATCGACGAGCGGGGCAGCGTGCTCGCCGAGATACCGCACCGCGCTGCGCGTGGAGCGGATTCTGAGTGAGCCGCCGATGATCTTGATTTCCACGTCGCCCGGCGTGCCGACGATGCTCGCGGGAAAGCCCTCGAGACCGTCATTCACTTCGAAGCCGACGCCGGCTTCGGTGGACGCGAACGCGTGTCCGACGTTGGCGTGCGGATAGAAGGATCGGAGCGCGTTCAGAATGCCCTGGTCCGCGATCTCTCCTGACAACCGGATGTAGCGTGGTGCTATCGCCCGAGCGTGCGGGCTCATCAAGGCCCGGCGCCA
>Ga0114129_10002872_pt1 | contig 24114 bp, 17 predicted proteins | sample RhiMetdeltSRZDD1_FD_80071 | JGI IMG/M metagenome (GOLD analysis project Ga0114129, IMG submission 80071) | Populus rhizosphere microbial communities from Tennessee, USA - Rhizosphere MetaG P. deltoides SRZDD1 (version 2) (version 2) | ecosystem: Host-associated > Plants > Roots > Rhizosphere >...
GCCGCCACGACGATGGCGAAGTGGGCGGCGATCAAGGCGGGCGATATGGTATCGACGAATACAGCATTGAAAGCGGCTGGACTAGCCGTGCTCACGCTCTCGACGACGCCGGCGGCGGCGACGTCCACTACGCAACAGCCTGCCGCGCCGGCGGCGGCGCAGCAGGCGTCTGCATCCGATCGCGCTGACGCCTTGTCAGAAGCGGTGCGCCGTGGTGACGCGGCGAAAGTCCGAGAGCTCCTGGACCAAGGCGTCGCCGTCGACACCAAGTTCCGCTACAACCGAACGGCGCTCTCGTTTGCCGCCGACCGCGGCCATGTCGAAGTCGTCAAGCTGCTCCTCGAGCGCGGCGCCGATATCAACGCGAAGGACACGTTCTACAACGCGACGCCGCTGAACTGGGCGGTCAATCCCGCGATGGACCGGAAGCCGCAGCACGCGGACGTCGTGAAGCTGCTCCTTCAGCGCGGAGCGCAAGGAAAGGAACAGGCGCTGATGGGTGCCGTTTCGGCTCCAGACGTCGCGATGACCAAGGTCATCCTCGACGTGGGCGGGCTCCCCGCGGGCACGCTTTCCGACGCATTGGAATCCGCGATTCGCCGCAAGAATCAGGAGATGGTGACCCTCCTCGAGCAGGCCGGCGCAAAGCCACGACCCGAACTCAAGATCGATCCGGCGCAGCTGGCGCGCTACACGGGTTCGTACCAGGGGACCGGCAACGCGGCTCAGGCCGCGTGGACCATCACTGTCGCGGAGGGGCGCCTCGTCGCATCGCCCGGCGGTCAGGCGCGCCTCACGCTCCTCGCGCGCGATCCGACGACGTTCGGCATCGCGGAGCAGCCGGGCACGACGGTGACGTTTCGTATCGAGCAGGACAAGGTGGTGGGGATCACGCTGAACGCGATGGGCAACACGATCGTGTTCACCCGGAGCGGGGAGAAGTAGCCATGAGGCGCTGTACCTCGATCGTGTCGTCGACCGTGGTCTGGTTCACCGCGTGCGCCGTGCTGTCGGCGCAGAACTGGCCCTCCTTCCGCGGACCGTCCGCGTCCGGTGTCGCCGACGGAAAGGAGCCGACCGCGGTCAAATGGAATGCGTCGACCGGCGAGAACATCCTCTGGAAGACGCCGTTGGCCGGCGTCGCCGTGTCGAGCCCGATCGTCTGGGGCGATCGCATCTTCGCGTCGACGGCGGTCAGCAGCGATCCGACTGCCGGAATCAAGACCGGCCTGTACGGCGCCGTTGAGCCGGCAAAAGACGTCTCGAAGCATTCCTGGAAGCTGGTCGCTCTCGACAAGCGCACGGGCAAGGTGCTGTGGGAACGCGTGGCGCACGAAGGGATTCCCAAGACCAAGCGCCACCCGAAATCGAGCCAGGCGACCGCCACGCCGGTGACCGACGGACGCCACGTGATCGTGTCGTTCGGATCCGAGGGCCTGTACGCCTATGACATCGACGGCAAGCTGCTCTGGACGCGCGACCTCGGCGTGCTGAATGCGGGATGGTTCTACGATCCGGACTACGAATGGGGCATCGGCAGCTCGCCGATCATCTGGAAGAACCTGGTCATCGTCCAGTGCGACATCCAGAAGAACTCGTTCATCGCCGCATTCGACGTCGACAGTGGTCAGCCGGCGTGGCGGACGGCGCGCGAGGAAATTCCTTCGTGGTCGACGCCAGCGATCTTCGAGAGCGGCGGCCGCACCGAGCTGGTGACCCAGGCCACGGGTTTCATTCGCGGCTACAACCCTGAGAATGGCAAAGAGCTGTGGCGGCTGAGCGGCAACTCGGAGATCACGATTCCCACTCCCGTCGTCGGACCGGGTGTGATCATCGTCACGAACGGCTACCAGCGCGTGCAGCCGATCTTCGCCATCAAGCCGGGCGCGACGGGCGACATCACGCTCAAGGGCGACGCGACAACCAACGAGTTCATCGCGTGGAGCACGAATCGCGGCGGTCCGTACATTCCGACGCCTGTCATCTACGGCGATCTGCTCTACGTCCTCGCGATCAACGGCGTCCTCGCCGCGTACGACGTGAAGACGGGACAGCGCGTCTATCAGGAGCGCGTGGCCGGCGGCGGATCCTTCAGCGCCTCGCCCGTGGCCGCCGACGGCAAGCTCTATCTCACGAGCGAGGATGGCGACATCTTCGCCGTCAAGGCGGGACCGAAGTACGAGCTGCTGTCGAGCAACCCGATGGGTCAGGTGATAATGGCGACGCCGGCCATCTCGAACGGGGTCATCTTCGTTCGGGGTCTGAAGGACGTGTTTGCGATCAGCGAGAAGCGCTAATCGCTGTCTGCTGTATCTCGGGAACCCGCGCCGACTGGGTTGCCACGAAGGCACGAAGTCACGAACCCAGATTTGCTCTTGGTGTCTTCGCGTCTTGGTGGCTTTTACACGCGATTATTCGCAGCGCGCGGCGATCATCCGGACGCGGTCGACGTCGACCCTGCGCACAACCGCCGTGACCTTGCGGTCCTTGTCGCTCGGCGACGCCGGGAACAGGGACGCATTCGGCACGATTGCCTTCATCGCGCGTCCATCGGATTTCACTCTGACCTCGGTCCAGCTGGCCTTGCGTTCGAGTTTGATCTCTCCGCCCTTGGGGTCGCCCTTCCAACGTCCCTCGATCTCGACCCGATGACCGACATGGCGCTCGAGATCGTGGTCGTCATCCAGCCAGTAGAAGATCGTCGAGTAGTCACCCGTCGTCCCAACAGCGCTGGGCACGACGGCCGTACTGACCGGGGACGTTGAGGCAGGCTCGCTCGGCAGGTTCGTGATGAGGTAGCCCTTGTCGCCTTCCCCCTTGATGAGGCAGCCGGTCAATTTGATGCTCTTGTCGTCAGCTCGCGGCGCCGGCCCGAATTCCGCTCGCAGTGAAGGAAGAGTAATCGTCGAGGCGAAGACGCCGGCGAGAACGACAAGTGCAGTCTTCATGGTGCTCCCCGCCACATCCTTATGCAGAAAGGGCGCCATTGTTGTCCGGCTGAAGCCGAAAGAAAGGGGTCCGGCTAAAGCCGGACCATTCTCGTCAGGGTGACGCTTTGGGCGGTCCGATTGCGTACAGGAACTTGGCGGTCCGAAAGAAGATCTGTCCAGCTGAAACCGCTGGCGAGCTCAGCGTGTAATCGTCGAAATCGTTTTCCGCCATCAACTGGAAGGCCGGGCCCGCCTTGATCACGCTCGTCACGCCATCTTCGTTCGTCACATAGATCTTGCCGTCGGCAAGGACGGGCGAGCCGCTGTAGGTGCCAGGCTTGAGGCGTTGCCGGCCGTAAATCTCCTTGCCGGTCTTCGCGTCCAGACAGAACATGATGCCCCGGTCGTTGACGACGTAGAGGTAGGTCCCGTCGCTGACGGGCGTCGGCACGTCGGGTCCGTTGTTGAACGACCAGACCACGTGCGACCTCGTGATGTCGCCGCGTCCACCCGCTTTCAGCGCCAGCAGCGGACGCTCGCGGGATGGCGCGAAGATCATGTCGCCGTGCACGACCGGTGACGCCACGATCCGGTAGCTGCCGTCGTTGTCGGGATTGAGACCGTTGGCCCGCCACAGCTCTTTTCCGGTGGCAGGATCGTGGCCGGTGACGACGTCGCCACCGGTCACCACGATCTCGGTGCTGGCGCCGTAGCGCAGGAGCGCCGGTGTCGTGTACGAATCCGGCGACTCGAATCGCGCTGCCGTCGGCCGCTCGACGCGCCAGACGGTCTTCCCGCTCGCCTTGTCGATACGCAGCACGTACGACGGATCGTCGGTGCGCATGCCGTGCAGCACCTGCACGTAGAGGGCATCGCCGTAGAGCAGCGGCGACGACCCGTATCCCCAGTTGAGGCCGAACCGTCCGTAGTCCTTCGGGATGTCGCGGGCCCATTTCTCGGCGCCGTTGAAGTCGAACGCCTTGAGGATCCCCGTGCCGGTCATCACCCAGACCAACGTGCCGTCGGTGACGGGCGACGGCGTCGACATGTTCTGTTTGCGCTCCTGATGGTTCCCGCCGCCGAGCGGCCGCTTCCAAAGCACCGTGCCCTTCGCTCGATCGACAGACCAGAGATGGAGGTTGTCGCCGTCCCTGACGCGCAGGTCCTCGGCGACGTTGAGAAAGATGCGGTCGCCCCAGACGATGGGCGTCGAACCCGACCAGGCAGGCAGCGGCAGCTTCCACGCGACGTTTTCGGTGGTCGACCAGCGCACAGGCAGATTCTTTTCCGCGCTGAGGCCGTTCAGTGAGGGACCGCGCCACTGCGGCCAGTTCTCGGCGCGCAAACTCTGGCCACGAAGGCACGAAAGCACGAAGACGGACACACAAAAGAAAAAACTGATCTTCTTCGCGTCTTCGCGTCTTCGTGGCGAGCCCCGGGCCCCTCGTGCACTCATCGGCTCACTCCGATCTCAACGCTTCGAGCAGTGGCGCCCGCAGGGCCGCCCGCGTCGCCATCGCTGACGATAGCAAGCCGGCGGTGAAGACGGCAACGATCAACAGCGCCGCGCCGGACGCCGGCAGCCGGCCGCCGTGTTCCCGCATCGCCGGCATCACGGCAACGACGGCGCAGGCCGCACCGATCGCGAGTCCCCAGACGAGCAGCAGCACCTGTTCGGACAGGATGATGGCAAAGATGTGCCGGCGTCGGAAGCCGACGGCGCCGAGGAGCGCCAACTCGCGACGGCGCTCCAGCACGTTTCGCAGCAGAACCGCCGCGAGCCCGACCGTTCCCACGAGCAGTCCCAGTCCTCCGAGGGCCTTGAACGTGGAGATGTAGGTGTTTTCCACGGCGTGAAATTCCTCGAGGCGCTGAGTGGTCGGGATCGCATCGGCGCCCAGATCGGCCGCACCCGACTCGATGGCGGCGGCGACGGCGCCCGCGCGCTCGGCCGGAATGTCCACCAGCAGGAACTGAAACCCTTCCTGCTCGGGAAAGAGCCTCAGGAAGTTCGACTCCGACATCAGCAGCTCGCTTTGAAAGATGCTGTCGTCGAGGGCGGCGACGAATCGCAGCCGGACCGGTCGTCCGCCGACGTCGATCGCGAGATCGCCGCCGAGCGCCTTGTGGAGGACGTAGGTCATCGAGTTCGCGTCGCCAATCACCGGCACGACATCGTCACCCAGACGACGATCGAGCAGCCGCCACGGGTTGGCTCGCTCGGCCTCGTCCGCTGCCAGCGACTGCTGAAACGCAAAACGGCCCGCACCGATGAACGACGGGCGCGCGCCGAGGATGCGCGGGTGGCGCGGCTCGTACAGATTCAAGCAACTCGCATCGTCGCCCGGCAGCAGGCGGAACGGCTCGATGGCGACCGAATCGGTCGACGCCAGCCCGAGCGACTCGCGGCCGCCGGGGCTGTTGGGATCGCTGGCAATCGGCAGCGCGAGGTTGACGAGCAGCGCGTAGCCGCCGACGCCGGAGCGGCGGTCGACGCCGGCAGCCACGCTTCGCCGAAAGGCGTCGACCGAGATGACCATGAAAGTCGCCGACGCGATGACGCCGACGACGAGGACGCTCCGGCCGGGGCGATCGCCGGCGTTGCGCAGGCCGAGCCGACCGATGGCGCGCCAGCCGCGCCGGAAGGACGCTGTCCGGGGAGCACGCCGAAACGTCGCACTCGCCAGGCCAAGACCGGCAATGAGCAGCGACGTGCCGCCGCCGAAGAATCCGCCCGTCCGATCGAGCGCGCCTGCGGCCGATGCCGCCATCAGCGCGAGGCCGAGCGCGACGAAGACGATCGCGCCGATGAAAACAGGACGGCCCGACCGCCTCTCGTAGCGCAGGCCTTCAGGCCTGCCCACGGCGATCGGGGCAGCCCTAAAGGGCTGCGCTACGTTGAGCTCTCCCGCCAGCAGCCCCCGCTCCGACACACGCGCGAGCCCGCGAAGCGTCCACCAGATGCACACCGTTGCCGCCACCAGGGCGCCGGCCGCTCCTGCCGCCAGCGAGATCGGTGTCACGTGCAGCGTGAGCGACCTCGTCGCCACCGCTCCCGTCCACCAGGTCCGAAGCCCCAGCATCATCACCGCCGCGTAGCCGAGCGCCGCCGCCACACCCACGACGCCGCCGGCCAGCGCGAGCGCCAGCCCTTCCGCCAGAAACAGCCGGCGCACGCGCACGGTCGAAAAACCGACCGCGCGCAGCAGCCCGACTTCGCGCGCGCGCTGCTCCACCGACAGCCGGAAGAAGAGCGCGGCCAGAAGAAGCGCCGACCAGACGAGGAACATACTGAAATAAACGAAGTACTCGCCAAAATCGGTCGCACCGCGCGACGCGGCCAGGCTCTCGGCGCGCACAGCCCGTGCGCTGAGACCGAGCATCTGCGGATCGACGGTGTCGCGCAGCTGCGCTGCGTAGCGAACGCGCGACGGGTCCGGAGACTCTCCGCCTTTCGGAGCGACCCGTACTGACGTCCGGTCGCCGTATCGCGACCGCCAGAGCGACTGGCCGACCTCCAGCGGCACGAACGCCTTCGGCGTGGTCCGGTACCTGTCCCAGTACTCCTCGTCCACGCGGCGCACGCGCCGCAGGTCGATTGGAAAGGGCGGATCCCAGTCGCGCAGGCTCGCGGTGTCGCTGATGCCGGGATAGACCGGCGCCAGATCGCGATCCGCGGCGGCGCCCGCGATCGGCACGATCGCCGCGATCTCGAAACCGGCCGTCCGGGTGACCAGACGGCCCGGTTCCTCCCACGTGAAGTACTCGAACGTCAGGGGATCGCCGACGTTGGCTCCGAGGTCCCGAGCCGCCCAGTCGTTCAAGACGATTGGCGGTGTCTGTCGTAGCGCGGCCCTTTCAGGGCCGCGATCGCGGGGCTGCCCGTCTTCGCGCGCTTCGCGCTTCGGCGCGTCCGCCATAGCTCGCGTGAATTCATCGCGACCGGAGGCGGAAAAGCCCCGCGCTACACCGGGAACGATAGCCTCCAGGTCCATCGCCGTGACCAGCGAGTACGGAATCTCGCGATCACCGGTGCGCATGCGATTCGCCAGATAGGTCAGCACCGGCTGCGCGGTCATACCAAGAGCAGCCGCCGCAGCGTCCACGGCCTTCGCGCGCGCGGCGTCAAGGAGCCCCGCGTCGCTTTCGACAGCGATCGCGTCGCCGACGACACGTACCGTTATTCCGATGTCTTCGAGCGCAAAATGACGTCGCACCGCGTCGCCGAGGTCCACCCTCTTCCGATTCCGCCCATCCTGCCTATCCTGCCCCTCCTGCCCTTCCCGCCCGTCCTGCCCATCCCGCCCGCGCACGATCATCGTGTTCACGCGGCCCGGTATGTCCAGGTCCTGCTGCAGTCGCCTCAACGGCAGGAAGACGGCGCGGACCGCGCCCTGCTGCGGGCGGAGCGAGAACTCACCCATCTCCGCGGCCGAGGCGACGCCGCGCACGGTGGCGCGCACGGTCCGTCCGCCCTCGTCTTTCCGGCCGTGCAGCGACTCGATCGGAATCGCGGACGGTCGCTCGAGCCGGACCAGCACCGAAGCGCCAGCAGCGGCGCCGATCTCGGTGGCCAGTGCAGTGCTCATCAGCGCGTCGCGTCCGCTCGGCCCGGTCGTCGCCAGGCCATGGAAGCGCCAGAAGCGATCGTCGACGCCGTACACCAGGACGCCGGACGCGCGGCGCCCACCGGCCTGATTGCTCACTGCGCCTTCGACGGCGATCAGAGGGCAGATGCCGCCGAGGCCCTCGGCGGCGAGCGCGTCAGCCAGCGTTTCACGGAAGAACCCCGCAGAGACGACGGCCTGGTCGGCGCGGCCGAGGCGCTGCAGCACGAGATCGCGCAGGCTGCCGCGGACGGAGTCGCCGACGAGCAGCGCGCCCGCGAGGACCGCGACAGCTGTGGCGACGCCGAGCACCACGGCCACGTTCGTGCGCCAGTAGTAGGAAAGGCCGCGAAGAACGAGCGAGCGCGTTCGCATCCGTGTGATCGGGGCTGTCGGGAAGCGGTCCGTCATCGCGGGTCGTGAAATTCGCGGCGGCCTCTCGTAGCGCAGGCCTTTCCGCCTCCGCTCGCCGAGACGTCGCGCGAGCTACGGCGAGACCTCGCCGAAGCGCAAAGCGCGAAGGCGGGTAGGCCTGCCAAAGGCCGCCGGGCAGCCCTAAAGGGCTGCGCTACGTTCAACACTCCGTGACGCACCTTACACACGGTGCAACCGCCGATCCTGCAGCTCGAAGCGGATCGGAAAGCGCGCCGCGAGCTGCACGCTGTGGGTGACGACGATCAGGACGCCGTGCTGCCGATGATGCAGGTCGAGGAGCAGCGCCGCGATCTGATCGGCGGAGGCGCGATCGAGATTGCCGGTCGGCTCGTCACACAGCAGCATGTGCGGCGCACGCACGAGCGCACGGGCGATCGCGACGCGCTGTCGCTCGCCGCCCGACAGCTCGCCCGGCCGATGATCGATTCGCGCCGCCAGACCCACCTGCTGGACGAGCACCCGCGCGCGATCTGCATCTCCCCGATCGTCTTCAGCGACGAGCGTGGGGATGAGCACATTCTCCAGGACGGTGCACTGCGGCAGCAGACAATGATCCTGAAACACGAAACCGACCGATCGATTGCGAAAAGCCGCGCGGTCGTCGGCCGAGAGCTGGCATGGATTCTGACCGTCGAGGGTGACCGTTCCGGCTGAGGGCGATTCGAGCGCGCCCAGGATATACAGCAGCGAGCTCTTGCCGCTGCCCGACGGCCCCATGATGGCCGCCGCATCGCCGGGCCCGAGCGAGAAGGACACATCCGACAGGACCGCCAGCGCGCCTGCCGGGCCCGGATAATCCTTGCTGAGGTGCGAGACGTTCAGCATTTCTGAAATTAGGAATTAGGAATTGGGAATTAGGAATTCAAGAGCAGGCATTCTGAATTCCCAATTCATAATCCCTAATTTCGTAACGTCTCAACGGGCTGCGCTGCGAGCGCGGCTGACGCCAGCGGTCAACGGTTCACAGACCTCGAGGAACCGATCCGCGGAATGCGCGACGCTGTAATGCGCGCGGACGCCCTGGAACCCACGCTCGCCGAGGGCGGCGGTCTTCGCGCGGTCCTGCCACATGTCGAAGAGGGCGTCGCCGAGCGCTTTCGGGTCATCCGGCGCCACCAGCCGGCCTCCACCGGTCTTCTCGACGATCTCCGTGAACGCGCCGCGGCGTGGCTGGACCACCGGCACCCCGCTCGCCATCGCCTCGAGCAGGAACACGCCTTTCGGCTCGTCGTACGGCGCCGGCACCGACAGGACGTCGAGCGTCTGTAGAAACGCGAGCTTGCCGCCCCGATCCACGGCCCCGTGATACGTGAATTCCCCGAGCCGCCCGGCGGCATCCAGCCGACGTTTGACGTTCTCGAAGTACGGCGTGTCGGCGCGCCCCAGATATCCGGCGGCCTCCAGCCTGATGTCGGTGGCGGTCGTCGTCCTCTTGCGAAAGTGCACGTACGCCTCGCCGAGCGCGTGCAGCCCTTTCTCCGGGGCGATTCGCGCGAAGTACCCGACGCGAAAGAGCCCGCCGGACGCGCGCCGCTGCTGATATCCGTTCAGGTTGATGCCGAGCGGCACGACCGCAATGCGGCTCTCTGGAATCGCGAGCAGCTTCGCCATCACCGGCACATAGAAATCGCTGACGGCGATGAAGCGATCGACGGCTGTCACCTGACGGCGGATCAGATCGATCGCCCGGCCGCGGTACGGCTCGATGAGGCCCTCCAGAAAGAGGTCCTCGCCCTGCAGCGTGCACACGATCGGTCGCTTCAACGCGTCGCGCAGCGGACCGGCGAGCGAGATGAGCAGCGAGTTTGGCAGGCTGACAACATCCGGCACCGGCTCCTCCGCGACCCATTCGAGGAGCTTGGCGAACTCCTTCCGCAGCACGCCGCGATCGCCTTCGAGCATCGAGATCATCAGGTCGCCGAGCATCTTCGGGTCGGTGGAGAGCGAGCGGCTGGCGAGGGCGCCGATGACCGCCGGCGAATCCCAGACACGATCGAGGAAGCGCGGCGTTTTCCGAAACAGCGCCATCGACTGCTGGAGGTAGATGCTGATGCCGCCGAAGAGTACGCGGTCGCGACTGACGTTGGTCTCGTCAGGATTGGTCGGCGTGTAGAGGGGGACGAGCGTGACCTCGTGCCCGCGCGCCAGTAACTCGATTGCCAGCGCGTTGTCGCGCGAACAGCTGCCGCAGTACATCCCCGCCGCGCCGGCCGTAATAGACAGGATTCTCATGTGCGCGCCGACTCCGTGATCACAAGTCGGCCGTCTGGAACGCGCGCTCGCGAAAAAGGAACTCGATCAGGTTGCCCTCGTGCGGCTGCAGCCAGTTTAGCTGCGTCGTGGGCACCGGGCCGAGATTCAGCCGATCGATGTGCACGGCATCGAGGAGGCGCCGGCGGAACGCGGAGTTGCACGTGATGGCGCTGCAGACCAGTGTCGGACCGATCGCGTCGAGCATCCGGTCTTCGGGGCACTCGACGACGGTCACGAAGGGGAACATGTATTCCTTGCCGGCTATCGCCGCGTCCGGGGATGCGCAATGCACGACCGTCGGCAGGAGGTAGTCGGCTCGTTCCTGCTTGATCAGCCGCGGCGACTGTCGATAGGTCGCCGTGACGTCGGTGACACCTGGGGCCTGTAGATCGACATCGATGGCCTTGTCGATCGCGTCGGCGGTGCCAGGCACCGTGAAGGCGGCCAGGCTTGCGTCCGGATGGTCGGGCGGCAGTGGCGCGACAGCGGCGAGACGGCGTGCGAGCGCGTCGGCAATCTCGCGGGTGTGTCGGCTGGCCCAGATGCCGGAGCAGTTGATGCAGCCACGGCCGCTGTTGAGAAACACGCTGTCGGCCATGACGTCCAGAAACTGCTCCCAGCGATCGACCTGATCGTCGCCGAGGAGAATCTTCGAGAATCCGGGACCATGCGCCTGCACGCGCGGGTTGCCGCGGTAACGATCGACCGTGGGCGTACCGCCAAAAATCAGGTTGCGGCCGCAGCTGTCGAGCACCGCCGCGCCGACATCGCCGCCTCCCGGGTAGACCGCGATCGCTTCGCGCGGCACACCTGCCTCGAAGAACGCTTCCGCCATTCGATACGGTGTCCACGGCTCCTGCGGGCCGGGCTTGAGGACCAGACCAATCTGCAACGGGATGACCGGCAGCCACAGCGTGTGAACGCCTGGCGAGTTCGATGGCAGCACCAGACCCACCACCGGGCTGTGCGCCTGAAAACTGATGGGTACGCCGCGCTCCTCGCCGTGACCGGTCGCCAGCACATCCAGGGCCAGGCCGCGCGTCAACGACGTCAGGATGGCGCGCATCTCCGCGAGCACGAAGGCGTTCTTCTTCATGTTCGCGCGGCACATGCGCTCGGGAAGTCCGGTCGACGCCGACTGCGCCCGGACGAACTCGTCCGGCGACTGCGTGCCGTCACCCATCGGGAGCGTCGCATTCATGTAGAGCCCGCCCGCCTTGCCGGCCCGGGCAATCAAGTCGTCGATCGGCATCTCGCGCAGCAGGTCGCGCGCTCGGGCGGCCTTGCGCATGTCGCGCTGAATCAGGCCACCGTTGGCGCGGCTCACGTTCGCAATCGGTTCGCCGGTCGCGAAATGCACGACGGGATCGACGTCGATGCTCGTATAGGGTTGGCCCCAGCGCAAAACGGGGAGGTGAAGCATTCCTGATCCTTGTCGTTCGTCGTTCTTGGTTCGCCGTGCGTCGTTCTTGGTTCGCCGTGCGTCGTTCTTGGTTCGAGGTGCGTCGTTCTTGGTTCGAGGTGCGTCGTTCTTGGTTCGAGGTGCGTCGTTCGATCGACGCACGTCGCACGCCGAACCTCGAACCTCGAACGATTCCCGTCCTCAGTACACTCCGACCGTGGTCGTCGCCGCAAACCCATGGAACGGCCGCACGCCGCTGATGCCGTCCCACGGAAACTTCTCGCACGGCGGCTCGCGCTCCCCTTCGTCACGCTCGAGGAAGCCCGGCATGAAGAATTCCTTCGTCAGCGTCGTCAACTTGACGCGGCCGGTCTCGGCGTAGCCGACGACGCGGTTCGGATCGTCGAAGGCCACCACCTCGATCGCGGCCCGCGGCTGCGGGGCGTAATAAGTGATCTTGTAGTTGTTGTGCGGCCCGCTCGGCGCGCTCGCGGCAAGGCCCATAAGCGTGTTCCCATAGGTTGGCGTCATGTACGCGCCGTCGAGCAGTTCCTCGTGCGCGAACCGGTTCCATTGCGGTGTGAACTCCGTGCCTCCCGAGAAGATGCCGGTGATGCCGGCCTGACGAATCGTCGTGCCCATCGACTCGAGCCGCAGGGCGAGCGCTTCGAGCAGCTTCGGCGTGGCGAACATGCAGTGGATGTCGTGACCGGCCTGGAGAATCGTCACTGCCTGGTCGATCACGTGATCCTTGTAGGCCTGAAGTTGCTCGCTCCAGCCTTTCTTGATCAGCTTGATCACCCAGCGAGGATCCAGATCGACACAGAAACAGATGCCGCCCCGGGTCTGCGCCAGGTGCTCGACTGAGAGCCTCAGGCGGCGAGGTCCGGACGGGCCGAGCATCAGCCAGTTCGTGCCTTTCGGAAAGAACTCGTCGGGCAACGTCCCGCTGAAGATCTCGTAGTCGACGCGGAAGTCGTCGATGTTGATGCGTGTTTTCGGGATGCCGGTCGTTCCGCCCGTCTCGAAGACAAACACGGGTCTGCCCGCCAGTCCTTGCGGGATCCAACGCTGTACCGGTCCTCCGCGCAGCGCCTCGTCCTCGAATTGCCCGAACCGCACGAGATCCGCGAAGCCCGAGATCTCGCGACGCGGATCCCAGCCGGCCTTCTTCGCGAAATCGAGCCAGTACGGAGAGCCGGTCGCGGGATCGAAGTGCCACGCCACGACTTCACGCACCCACGCATCGAGGGCAACTCGAGCGTCGGTGCCCGACGGGGCCGATGAGGGAGTCACTTCTGTCATGCCGTCACGCTGCAATCGGATCCACGTACGATTTACCACAGAGGCACAGAGAAAACCGCCGCCCGTTGATCGCGGCCCCGCGACACGATGACCTTCGATTCGACGGCTGCCGCGAAGCGGCGCGAACGGTCGAGCGATCGGCGCAAACGAGTCACCTGAGGATCGCGCGTGATTCGTTTGCACCGATCGTTCGACCATTCGACTGGCCGGCTCCGCCGGCCAGCGCCGTCGAATCGACTACTCTGTGTCTCTGTGACTCTGTGGTTTGCATTTCGTCACGCGAGCCCGCTGTTCACACGCGAACACCGCATCATCACATGTCACGCGACGTCTCCGCACCTCACGCTCGGCGTTCAATTCCGGTCCGCGCATGATCGCGTAGTATATCGCGTGATGCTGGCCCTTCTCGCGACGGCGCTCCTCTACGCGCTGCATCAGGATTTCTGGTTCTGGCGCGAGGCGCGGCCGCTCGTGTTCGGATTCCTCCCGATCGGGCTCTTCTATCACGCCGCGTACACGATCGCGACCTCGGGACTGCTGTGGGTGCTCGTGCGGTCGCACTGGCCCGCACACCTCGAGGGCGTCGCGCGCGAATGATTCCCGCGGCCGTCATTTTTCTCTACCTCGCCGCGGTGCTGGCCATCGGCCTGGTGGCGAGGCGCGCCTCCGTACGGCGACAGGACGCGGAGGATTTCTTTCTCGCCGGCCGCTCGCTCGGTCCCGCCGTCTTTCTGCTGTCGCTCTTCGGCGCCAACATGACCGCCTTCTCGATCCTCGGCGCGTCGGGCCATGCATTCGCCAACGGCATCGTGACCTACGGGCTGATGGCGTCTTCGTCCGCCCTCATCATCCCGGTGAGTCTCTTCGCGGTCGGCACGCGGCTGTGGGCGCTCGGCAAGCGGCACGGTTTCATGACGCCGGTGCAGATGTTCCGCGATCGATGGGAGTGCGCGCACATCGGGACGGTCATCTTCGCCGTACAGGCGGTGCTGCTCGTGCCGTATATCGTGATCGCCGTCATCGGTGGCGGCACGACGCTGCGGGCCGTCAGCGGCGGGCTCGTGCCGTTCTGGCTCGGCGGCGCCGTCGTGTCGCTCGTGGTGATGGGATACGTGCTGTTCGGCGGCATGCGCGGCACGGCGTGGGTCAATACGTTTCAGACCATCCTCTTCCTGTCGTTCGGCGCCATCGCCGTGGTCGCGATTGGCCGCGGCATGGGCGGATTCCGGCAGGCGGTCGAGTCCATGCTCGCGTCGCCCGCCACGGCGCCGCTCCTGACGCGCGAACGCGTGTCACCGCTCTACTTCTTCAGCTACACCTTCATTCCGCTGTCATCGATCGCGTTTCCGCACATCGGTATCTTCTGTCTGACCGCGCGACGGCTCGCGCACTTTCGGAAGACGGTCGTGCTCTATCCCCTGTGCATGTTGGCCATCTGGCTGCCGTCGGTCTTTCTCGGCGTGATCGCAAATCGAGCGACAGACATTCCGGCAGTGAGGGCCAAGGTCGAGGCGCGAGCGACGCTCGCCGCCGAAGGGCCACGCCTCTCCGCCGAACGCCGGGACCAGCTCCGGGCGGAGGCCTCGGGGGACGAGGTGATTCTGAAGCTCGTCGAGGGGTATGCTCCGCTGTGGCTCACGTCGTTGCTGGGCGCGGCCGTCATGGCCGCGGTCATGGCGAGCGACTCACAGATTCTCGCGCTGTCGACGATGTTCACAGAGGATGTCTTCGCGTTCTACGCCGCCGCCACGCGCGCGCGTGACGCGCGACAGGTGCAGACCGGGCGCCTCTTCGTCGTGCTCGTCACCGTCGTCGCGTACGCCGTCGCGCTCGCCGCGCCGCAGTCGATTTTCGACATCGCCACCCAGTACGCGTTTGCCGGCTACGCCGCGCTCTCGCCACTTCTGGTGGCGGCGCTCTTCTGGAAAAGCAGCACGTGTTGGGGCGCGCTTGCCGCGACCGTCTGGACGGCCGCGGCCGTGATCGCCGTCGCCGTGCTCCAGACCGTCGTGCCGCCACCCGCTACAGGGGCGGCCGTGTCGATCCTGTCCGTGGCGGGCGTCGACGTGATTTCCAGGGCCGCCTCTGGAACAACCGTGCTCGGCCTGCTGCCTGTGGTGCCGATGACGCTCGGCTCCGCACTGCTGCTCGGGGTCGTGTCGCTCTGCACGCCGGCATCACGTCCGACCAGCGCGACGCTGGCGAGGTACTTCTGATGGACGAGTCCGTTTCGCGTCTGACTCCTCTGCAGTGGCTGATCGCCATCATCGCGGCGATCGGCTTCGCCTTCGACTCGTACGTCCTGCTCGTGCTGCCCCTCATCGTTCGCCCGGCGCTCATCGAGCTGCTGCAGGTGCCGCCGAACAGCCCCGCGATCAACGACTGGGTCGGCATCATCTTCTACGTACCCGCGGTGGCCGGCGGCATCTTCGGGTTGCTGGGCGGGTACCTGACCGACCTCTTGGGCCGGCGACGCGTGCTCGTGTGGAGCATCCTGGTCTACGCGTTCTCAGCGCTCGCGTCCGGATATTCGACCTCGGTGTATTGGCTGCTTTTCTGGCGATGCGCGACGTTTGTCGGCGTCTGCGTGGAGTTCGTCGCCGCGGTCGCATGGCTGTCCGAGTTGTTCCCGAACCCGAGGCAGCGCGAGGCCGTGGTCGGCTACACGCAGGTGCTCGGATCGTTCGGCGGCCTCATGGTCACCGGCATGTATTACCTGGTCGTGACCTACGGCGAGCAGCTCCCGCTCGTGCGCGGCGGCCACGAAGCCTGGCGCTACACGCTGATGTCCGGGATCATCCCCGCCATTCCGCTCATCGTGATTCGCCCATTCCTGCCCGAATCACCGAGCTGGCAGCTGAAAAAAGAAGCCGGCACGCTCAGGAGGCCAAGCTTCGCCGAGCTGTTCGACGCGCGCTTTCGCAAGACGACCATCGTGACGACGGTGATGATGGCGGCGGCCTACGCCGCGGCGTTCGGCGCCATTCAGCAGACCCCGCGCATCGTACCGGGTCTTCCAGAAGTGCGGACGCTCCCACGACCGGCGGTTGAGCAAACAGTCAGCGCCGTGCAGTCTTTCCAGGAGTTCGGCGGGCTGACCGGGCGCTTCCTGCTCGCCTTTCTCGCCGTCCGCATCGTCAGCCGACGCCGGCTGGTGCGCGTGTTCCAAGTACCAGGCCTGATCCTTGTCCCGATCGTCTTCGTCGTCTTCGCCACGCGAAGCCTGACGATGCTGCAGTTCAGCACGTTCTTCTTCGGCATCACCACGGTCGGGCAGCTCAGTTTCTGGGGGAACTACCTGCCGCGTGTGTATCCCACGTATTTGAGAGGCACCGGAGAGAGCTTCGCGGCCAACGTCGGCGGGCGAATGATCGGCACCTGCGCCGCGCTGCTGACGACGCAGCTCGTGAACGTGATGCCTGGCGCCACGCCGCCCACGAGGCTCGCGTACGCGGCGGCCGTAGTGGGCATGGGCGCGTATATGCTCGGCTTCGTCGCGAGCTTCTGGCTCCCGGAGCCGCCCAAGGACGAATTGCCTGAGTAGGGACCAATGAAGGCTGCGCTGATCAGTGCTGTCGTGACGGCGGCGGTGTCGACACTGGGCGACTACCTGTGGGCGAACGTATTGCCGCATGGTCAGCCGGTTTACTGGTTCGCGCACGCGATCGTGCTGTTCCTGACGATTGGCGCCTGTCTGGGCTTGCCGTCGCGACGGCCCGTCGTGGGAGCGTTCGGCGCGGTCTCGATCGGATGTCTCGCGACGGCGGGCTTCTGGATCCTGCGGTCGCTCATCGGCTACGCCACCTCGATGTTCCTGCTGTTCGCGCTGATGTGGATCGCTCTTGGCGTGCTCACGGGCCGGGTGCTGCAGTGGCGCGACACCGTCGGCACGGTGCTGGCGCGGAGCGCTCTCGCGGCCGTCGGATCGGGTCTCGGGTTCTACGCGATCTCAGGGATCTGGATGCCGTTCAATCCGCACGGTCTCGACTACGTGAAGCATTTCGCGTACTGGACGATCGCGTACCTGCCCGCTTTCGCCGCGTTGCTCGCGTCGTCACCACGGCAGGCCTGAACGCCTGCCCTACGGGTACGTAGTGTCCGCGTTTAGGCGGACGTCCGTCGACCGTCGGCAGGTCCGGCTAAAGCCGGACACTGCGTACGGTCCTGATCATCGCTGCGTACGGTCCTCATCGCTTGCCGATCGCGAACAACCGATCGTCTGAGCGAAGAAAGATCTGCCCGTTCGAGATCGCCGGGGACGCGATGAGGCGTTCACCGATGTCGTTGCGCGCGAGCACGTCCGCCTGCCGCCCCGCCTTCAGCACGATGGTCTCGCCCGTCTCGCTGACGAAGTAGATCTTGCCGTCCGCCGCAACCGGCGACGCCGAGAAGATCCCTTCGACGCGCTGCTGCCAGATCCGCGCGCCCGTCGCCGCATCGATCGCGGTCACGGCCCCGACGTCGCTGGCCATGTAGAGGATGCCCTCGTCGTACACGAGCGAAGAAATGTACGGCGCGCCGGTGGGCACTTCCCAGACGACGTGCGACGTCGAGATGTCGCCGCGGCCACCGGGCCGGATCGCCATGTACGGACCGCTCCGATAGCCGCGCGTCATGTACACGACGCCATCGTGGAACGTCGGCGCGGGGATCGGAAACTGATTGGATCCGCCGACGTGCCAGAGGAACGCGCCCGATCGTGGATCGTACGCGTCGACGCGCTGGCTCGAGTTGACGATCAGCTCAGGACCGGTCGGTGCCTCGACGACAAACGGTGTGGTGTACGACATCCGTCCTTTGCCGCGGTCTGCTCTCCAGCGTTCCTTGCCTGTCTTCTTGTCCACGGCGAGCAGGTAGGATGCCGGCGCGTGATCGCACAGCAGGAGCACGGTGTCGCCGTAGAGCGTCGGCGAGCTCGCATGACCCCAGTTGATGTCGAACGGCCCGATCTCCTGACCGAGATGTCTCTCCCAGACGACCTTGCCGGTCATGTCGAGGGCGACGATCTGTCCAGTGCCGAACCACGCGTACACCATCTGTCCGTCGGTCACGGGGCTCGGGCTCGCCAGGTTGTGTTTGTCGTGCACGCCCGGCAACGGTCCGGCGGCCTCGATGCGGTGTTGCCACATGCGCTTCCCGTCGACGCGGTTGAACGCCTCGACGAGGAAGTACGTACGACCCTCGGCGACAGCCTGCGCATCGCGGGGGCTGCCAAGCGCTCGTTCGCCGGCCACGCCGGCGTTCGCGCCCTGCGCGAGCCGCGGATGATTGCCGGGTCTGCGGACGCCCGTGCCCAGTTGCGACGTGACGAACACGCGACTGCCGGACACAATCGGCGACGAGACGCCGAGGCCGCCGATCGTCGCCTTCCACGCGACGTTCTCCGTGGCGCTCCATTTCGACGGCAGGTTCTTCTCGTCCGTGGCGCCGTTGCCGTGCGGTCCGCGCCACTGCGGCCAGTCGGCGGCAGAGAGGGATCCATCGAGCGCGATGACGAGCACGAGAGCGAGCTTGTAAGTACACATGATGATGATCCTCGCGCTATGATCTTCGAGGCGCCGCAACGATGTGCGGTGGCGAGCGCTCTGTATGCCGGGAGTATGGCACGAAGCGAGCGCGAGCGAAGGTCAGGTCAGTACGACCGAGTGCTCGCCGGGATCTTTCGGATCTGCGCCGCCTGCTCAAACGCATAGGCGAGCTTGAAAAGGACGGGCTCACTCCACTCAGGGCCGAGGAGCTCGACGCCAACGGGAACTCCCAGCGGTGCGGAACTCGTGGGCCCGGAGAACCCGCCCGGCACCGTGATGGCCGGAAACCCGGTGCCGTTGGAGAGCACACCGTTGCGCTCCAGTTGCTCCTCGCCGATGAAGGCGACCAGGCGCCGCTGGTGCGGATACAGGATGGCGTCGAGTCGGTTCTCCGCCATCGCGTTCATCACCGCCTCTCGAAGAGTATTGCGGCGGAGCAATCGCGTCGTGTATTCAGGGTCGCTGACGCCGTCAACCGCACGCCGCGCAGCCTCCAGGCCGCTCGTCAGCGATCGATGGAATTCGCCGCGCCTCATGAACTCGTCGAGCGTCTTCACAGGAGCGCCCGGACCAAGTCTCGCCAGGTACTTGTTGAATGCTGTCTTGAATTCGAAGGCGCCCAGATCGAGGTCGCGCGTCAGCGCGTCGATGTTGGCAATGTTGAAGCGCACGATCGTGGCGCCCGCATCCGCCATCTTCTCGAGGGCGGCCTCGACCGACGCGTTTACTTCCCGGTGTACAGCATCCTTCCCAAAGAAATCCATGAGCGCGCCGATGCGGACGTTTCTGAGACCGTCGCGATCGAGCCCTGCAGTGTAGCTGGGCGGGATCTTGTGCAGGCTGAATGCGGTCACCGGGTCTGCCGCGTCGTAGCCGGCGATGACGTCCAGCATCCGCGCGGCGTCCTCGACGGTGCGCGTGATGGGCCCGGCTTCATCCTGTGTGGTGCTGAAGGGGATGATGCCGTCGCGGCTGACCAGCCCGCGGGTCGGACGGAGGCCGACGAGGCTCTGGGCCGACGCGGGCGATCGGATCGATTGGCCGGTGTCGCTCCCCGTCCCGAGGACCGCAAAATTCGCCGCGATGGCCGCGCCCGTCCCGCCACTGGAACCGCCGGGCGTGCGCGTCAGGTCGTAGGGATTCTTCGTCTGGCCGCCGAGCGAGCTCACCGTCGTGCCGCCTCTCGCCAGTTCGGTCAGGTTGGCCTTGGCGAGGATCACGGCGCCGGCCTGCCGCAGGCGCTTCACGACGAACGCATCATCGAGGGGCACCGACCGGGCCAGCGTCACCGATCCGCCGGTGGTCGGCATGTCGGACGTGTTGTAGTTGTCCTTCAAGACGACGGGGATGCAATGAAGCGGCCGGAGCGCGCGATTGCCGGCACCAGCCAGCCTGTCCATGTCAGCCGCAGTCTCGAGCGCCCTGGGGTTCACGGTCAGGATGGCATTCAGCGCGGGGCCTCGGTCGTCGTAACGCTCGATGCGACTCAAGTACGACCGAACCAGTTGCACGCAGGTGAGCTGATTCGAGCTGAAGGCTGCATGGATGCTGCGGACGGTGGCTTCTTCCAGAACGAAGGCACCGGTCGACGGCTCGACGACAACCGATCGCTGCTCGGCTGACAGAAACCGATCGCCAGCGAGAGCGAAAGACCAAGCGATCGCGCACAATCCGCCGGCGAAGGCACTGTGTTTCATAGCGGCCTTTTGCTAGTACGCGCGCTCGTACAAGGCGAGCGCGGCGGCGGCATCGAACGGGCGGGGATTGCAGCTTCCCGTCCACTGCGTGGCGGCGTCGGCGGCCAGCGCCGAGAAGTCTTCGCGCGGCACGCCGATTTCGCGCAAGGTCGCGGGTAACTGCCCCGCGTGCCGCAGATCCTCCAGGCGTGTGGCCAGTTGCTCAGCCGCGCCGATGAAATTCTCATTCCGCAGGTCCGGCTCGAGCCGGACCCCACGATCAACGGCGATGAGGCGCACATAGCGATCGCCGACGTGTCCCGCGTTCCACCGGACCACATGCGGCAGCATCACGGCAACGGCGACTCCATGTGTCGTGCCGTAGCGCGCCGTCAGCGGGTTCGCGCACGCGTGCGTGGCGCCGAGCATCGACTGCTCGATGGCGATGCCGGCTTCGTGTGCGCCCCACAGCATCGCCCCTCGCGCAACGCGATCGTCCGGCGCTTCGAGCACGCGCGCATAGTTCTGATTCAGCCACTGCCAGGCATCGCGGGCGAACAGATCGGAGGCGTCGTTGCGTCTTGTCGTGACGTACGACTCGACCGCGTGCGAGATCGCATCGTAGCCGGCGACCGCGGTCACCTCTCGCGGCTGCGTCACGGTCAGCGCCGGATCGAGAATCGCAATGCGGAACGCCGCCTTTGGATCGCCGCACGCCATCTTGGCGTGCGTCTCGCTGTCCGAGATGAGCGCGTACGACTGCGCCTCGCTGCCCGTGCCGGCCGTCGTCGGCACCCCGATCGACGGCAGCATCGGCCGCTCGGCTTTCCCGAAACCGCGATAGTCGCGCATCGTACCACCGTTGGTCAGAACGAAATTGATCCCCTTCGCGCAGTCGAGCGAGCTGCCGCCCCCGATGGCCACGATCGAGTCGGCGCCGCAAGACGCCGCGACGGCTCGGCCGGCATCGACCATGCGCGAATCGGGATTGGCGTCGAAGTCGTGGAAGCGGAACGGCTGGACGCCATGTGCCTCGAGGAGGGCCGCCGCGCGATCGACCTGTCCCGTGGCGACGATGCCGCGATCGGCAACGACGAGCGCACGCGAGAACGACTGGTCGCGGGCGAGCTCACCGAGCCGCGCGAACGCGCCGTCGCCGAACACGACGCGCGTGGGCAGCTGAAAGTCGAACGGGCGCATCAGGCCGGTGTTTTGGCGACTCGATAGAGCTTCGACGCCGTCCGGATGATGAGGCTGCCACGCGACACCGCGGGCGTCGCCAGCGTCATTTCGCCGAGCGAATTCTTCCCGAGCACCTTGAACTCCGGGCCGGCCTGGATCACATACGTGTCGCCGTCCTCGCTCATCACGAAGATTCTGCCGTTGTAGGCCCATGGCGACGTCGTGAAGCCGCTCGCGTCCACCGCGATGCGCTGGCGGCCGTAGATCTCTCTGCCGGTCCGCGCGTCGTGGCAGGTGAAGAAGCCGCGATCGAACAGCGTGTAGTAGTAGTCCCCGTAGACGAGCGGCGTCGGGTTGTAGGGCGCAAGCGTCGGCGCCGACCACGCGATGAAGGGATTGGCGGTTTCGCCGGGCTTCAGCGAGATGTCGCCCGACGCGCCGGGACGGATGGCGTACGCCGGCCGCAGCGCATCGCCGACGTACCCGGACGAGATGAACAGCAGGCCGTGACGCTCGAAGGGCGTCGGGATGCTGATGCTCGACATCCCCTTGAACTCCCACAGCAGCTTCCCTGTCAGATCGTAGGACCGCACCTTGTCGGATCCGGACGTGACGAGCTCGGCGCGGCCATCGTGCTCCCAGACGAACGGCGTCGCCCAGTTCGTGCCCTCCGCGCGATTGACCCGCCAGGCCTCGGCGCCCGTGCGCTTGTCGTACGCCGCCAGGAACGACTGGTCGTCGTTGTCGTTGACGATGTAGATCCGATCGTGGTGGAGAACGGGCGACGCGGCCGTCCCCCATCCGTACCGTGTTTTGAACGGCCCCATCGGCTTCGACCACACCGGCGCGCCCTTCATGTCGAAGGCGAAGAGGCCGACGCCGCCGAAGTACGCATACACGCGCTCGCCGTCGGTCACCGGCGTCTCCGACGCGTAGCTGTTCTTGAGATGCTTCGGCCCGGCTGGAGCGCCGTTGCGCACTTCCTTCGACCAGCGCACTTTGCCGGTCGTGAAATCGACGTCGTGCACCATCCACCGGTGCGGTGCCGTGGAGGCGGGACGCTCGCCGCCGAAGTACAGCCCGGGCTTGGGCGCCTCGGAGTGGCCGCTACTGATCACCGTGGTGACGAAGACGTGGTCACCCCAGACGACGGGCGAGCTCCAGCCAGCACCGGGCACGTCGAGCGTCCAGACGATGTTGTCAGCGACACCCCAACGCTCGGGAAGCGCCGGATCGTTCTCGGCGACGCCCGCCGAAGGCCCACGGAACTGCGGCCAGTGATCGTTCGCTCCGGCCGACGGCCCTGCGAGCGCAAGTACGACCATGCCGATCGCAAGCAATGAGCGGCGAATCATTCCGCCATACTACACTCATGCCGAGGAGAGCCTGGTGAGAGCAGCATGCCTTCTGATCACCTCGGTCGCCCTGGTGGTCGCGCTGCGGGCGGCGTCCGATCCTGGCCAAAGCATCGAAGATGTGACGGCCCAACGTTTCTGGCCGCAGTGGCGCGGACCACACGCCACCGGCGTCTCCAAATTCGCCAATCCTCCGTCGGAATGGAGCGAGACGAAGAATATCCGCTGGAAGGTCGAGATTCCTGGTCGCGGTTCGTCGTCGCCGGTCATCTGGGGCGACAGACTCTACGTCCTGTCGGCCGTACCGAGCGGTGTGGCAGGCGCCGCCGCCCACCAGCCGCGTGGGGGGATCGCACCACGCGACACGCATCGCTTCATCCTGCTCGCCGTCGACCGCCGTACGGGCCGCACAATTTGGGAGCGCACGGCGACTGAAGCGAAGCCGCACGAGGCGTCGCACCAGGAAAACGGTACCTACGCATCGAGCTCGGCGATCACCGATGGCCGACGCGTCTACGCGTGGTTCGAGTCGCAGGGCATGTACGTCTACGACATGGATGGCCAGCTCCTCTGGTCGAAGGACCTCGGCGACAAGACGATGCGCAATCAGTTCGGCGAAGGCAGCACGCCTGTCCTGGCCGGCGATCGCCTCGTCATCGTCTGGGATCATCTCGGCGGTTCGTTCATCGTGGCGCTCGACGCCTCGAATGGGCGCGAGCTCTGGCGACAGTCGCGCGACGAGATCGACACGTGGGCGACGCCGCTCGTCGTCGAGCAGGAGGGACGCAAGCAGGCAATTGTGCCAGGGAAGAACAAGATCCGCAGCTACGACCTCGAGACCGGCACGATCGTCTGGGAGAGCAAGGGCACGACGATGAACCCGATTCCGTCGCCCGTCTTTGGCGACGGGATGGTCTTCGTCACCAGCGGATTCCAGGGGAACAACCTGAAGGCGATTCGCCTGGCGAGCGCCAAGGGCGACATCACCACCACCGGTTCGATCGTCTGGACGCTCGACCGCGACACGCCGTACGTGCCGTCGCCGCTGCTGTACGACAACGTGCTGTACTTACTCAAGACCAACTCGGGGATTCTTTCCGCGTTCGACGCGCCCACCGGCAAGCCGCATTACCAGCTGCAGCGGCTCGAGGGCCTGCCGGAGGTCTTCTCGTCGCCCGTCGGCGCGAACGGGCGTGTCTACATCACGGGCCGCGACGGCGTCACGCACGTGATTCGCCACGGGTCCACGTACGCGCTGCTCGCCAAGAACAAGCTGGACGACGGCTTCGACGCGTCGCCCGCGCTCGTGGACAACGCGATCTACCTCCGCGGCTACCAGAACCTGTACTGCATCGCAAATCCTGACTGAGCGCGGGAGCGCAGTCACGCCGCGATCGTCCGCCACGTACGTTGCCACAGAGATACAGAGGCACAGAGAAGA
>Ga0114129_10002873_pt1 | contig 24107 bp, 23 predicted proteins | sample RhiMetdeltSRZDD1_FD_80071 | JGI IMG/M metagenome (GOLD analysis project Ga0114129, IMG submission 80071) | Populus rhizosphere microbial communities from Tennessee, USA - Rhizosphere MetaG P. deltoides SRZDD1 (version 2) (version 2) | ecosystem: Host-associated > Plants > Roots > Rhizosphere >...
CGGCGGGCGGCGGCGTCGTTGGCGGCTACAACAACTTCTGGCTCGCCGGGGGCAACCGTGTCATCAGGGTCGACCGCCAGCCGCGCAGTTCGCTCATCATCGATCCGCCGGACGGTCAGGTGCCGCCGATGAAGCCCGAAGCACAGAAGCGCAACGCAGCCTTCCTCGCCGGCGCGGTCGCGCCAGACGCGGGTGAGGCTGGGAACGGTGGCCCTCCCGGCGCGTTCGACGGGCCCGAGAGCCGGCCGCTGGCCGAGCGCTGTCTGCTCGGCTTCCTCAACACGTCGGGGCCGCCCACGTTGCCGAACTACTTCTACAACAACCTGAAGCAGATCGTGCAGACGAAGGACACCATCCTGATTCTGGTCGAGATGGTGCACGACGCGCGCGTCATCCGTATGAACGCTGAGCATCTCCCGTCCACCGTGCGCAAGTGGATGGGTGATTCGGTCGGGAAATGGGAAGGCGACACGCTGGTCGTCGACACGACCAACTTCACGAACAAGACGCAGTTCCGCGGCTCGAGCGAGAACCTGCACGTCGTCGAGCGCTTCACGCGCACCGGCCCGAACACGCTGCTCTATCGATTCACGGTCGAGGATCCGTCGACATGGGATCGGTCGTGGACCGGCGAGTACCCGTGGAACGCCACCAAAGAGAACCTCTACGAGTACGCCTGCCACGAGGGGAATTACTCTCTGGGCGGCATGCTCCGCGGCGCGCGACAAAAAGAGGCGGAAGACGCAGCGAAGAAGAGCAAGCCGTAGGAGACAAAAGGACCGGTCCTCACTTCTTCGGACGCGAGGCCGGCGGCACCATCTTGTTCAAGCGGTAGTACACGACGAGCTGTCCGTAGTGCTCGGCGGTGTGTTCGATTACGGGCAGCCACGGCGCAGGGGACGCGGCGAATCGCGTCGCCGGCGTCGCCTTGAGCGACGCATCGAGATCGGCCGAAATCTTCTTGAACGCGTCGACCACCGCCGCCTTGTCCTTGTAATTCTTCGGATCGAGCTCGCTCCACTGCACGTCTTCACCGCGTCCCGCCTTCGCCGCGTACGCGGTGCCCGACATGGCATGGACGATCACCTCGCGAAAAGACCTCACCTCGGGGGTCGCTCTGAACTCGTACTTCTCAGCAGGAAAGTCCTCGGCCATCTCCAGTACCTGTTTCGTCACGGAATTCAGCTGACCTGTGATGGCCTTGGCGGGATCAGGCGGCTGCCTCTGCTGCTGGCCTCGCATCGCCGCGCTGATCATCAACATGAACAAAAGAGCCGCCATGACATGAACTCGATTGCTTGGCATCGGTCCTCCAGTGTGAAAAAGTCGCGTCAGTTCTTTGCCGACTACTGGCTCGAGGTTACACTTTGATCGGAGCCCGCCCTGGACATTCATCTCGTCGACGGCACGTACGAATTGTTCCGCCACTACTACGCTGTCCCGTCATCTAAGGATGCCGCCGGGAGAGAGGTGGGGGCCGTACGAGGCGTCGTCTCATCGTTGCTGGGCATGATTACAGCGGGCGCAACGCACGTCGGCGTCGCGACGGACCACGTGATCGAGTCGTTTCGCAACAACCTGTGGCCGGGCTACAAGACCGGCGCCGGAATCGATCCTGAGCTGCTCGCACAATTCCCTTTGCTCGAAGAAGCACTGTCCGCTCTTGGGATTACCGTCTGGCCGATGGTGGAGTTCGAAGCGGACGATGCGCTGGCGGCCGCCGCGGAGATCGCGAGCCGTGATGCGCAAGTCGACCGTGTGTTCATCTGCACGCCCGACAAAGACCTCGCCCAGTGCGTCCGCGGGACGCGGGTGATCCAGATGGATCGCCGAACGCGAACAGTTCGCGATGAGGCCGGTGTGATGGCGAAGTTCGGTGTGCCGCCTGCGTCGATTCCAGACTATCTCGCGCTGGTGGGCGACGCCGCCGACGGCTATCCCGGGCTGCCGGGCTGGGGCGCGAAGTCAACCGCCGCCGTCCTTTCCAAATTCGGCCATCTGGAATCGATTCCGGAAGACTGGCAGACATGGAGCGTCAACGCCTCGAGTCCAGCCCGGCTGGCGAAAACGCTTGCCACGGAACGCGAGCGCGCGTTTCTCTTTCGAACGCTGGCCACGCTTCGCACTGATATCCCGTTGTTCGACTCCATCGAAAGTCTCCGGTGGCAGGGTCCAACACCAGCGTTCGCGCCTCTCGCGGCGCGCCTCGAACCGGCACGGCCATAAACCGGTCGTTCGACGCTAACTCACCGCCGAAGCGCGGTCAAGGCGTCAGTCCATCGCTTCAACTCGTCGAGCAGCATGCCGGCTGCCTTCTCCTGCGCCTCGGGTCGAAGAAGGGGTCGATGAAGCGCCGCAGTCCATGGTAAGGTCCACACCACAGGAGGCAGGATGACGCGCAAGCCGTTAATGCTGGTGCTGGCGCCCGTGTTGCTGATCGCGAATGGACTGATGCTGGCCCAGGAGCCTGCAGCAAAGAATCCCGCGGCGAACAATCCACATCTGGGCAACCCACAGTCGATTCGGAGCGGTATGGCGCTGTACCGCACCCGATGCGCGGATTGTCATGGCCTCGACGCGAGCGGCTATCGCGGACCCGATCTCAATGCGGTGATTGCGGGCGGCGCCACAGACGAGCGGCTGTTTCAAACGATTCAGAAAGGCGTGCCCGGCACTGAGATGCCGCCGATCGGCGACACGCCCGATGATGACATCCTGATGATCATTGCGTATCTGCGCAAGCTCAGTACCGTACCCCCGTCGGACACGCCGGGCGGAAACGTCGACAATGGCGCGCGCGTGTTCGCGGCTCAGTGCGCAAGCTGCCACCGCGTGGCCGGTCGCGGAGGGCGCGTCGGACCCGAACTGACAAGGATCGGCATCGCGCGATCGCGCGCCGCCTTGATTCGGGAGATTCGTACGCCATCGGAGTGGATCCAACCGGGGTTCGAGACCGTCACAATCGTGACGAAGGACGGCCAGCGGGTACGCGGAGTCAAGAAGAACGAAGACATCTTCTCGATTCAGGTGATGGACACACGCGAGCGTATCCAGGGTTACCTGAAATCGAACCTCCAGGAGTTGGTGTACGAAAAGACCTCGCTGATGCCGGTGTTCACGTCCAGCCGTTTGAATGACAGCGATTTGAACGATCTGGTGGGATATCTGAGCACGCTGCGCGGCGCGGACCTTACAGTACGGTAACGGAGCGGACGGAGACAACGGGAACGGTGTGGATCTCCGTTCCCACCAGGAGGCATATGCGCGCGTTTCTGACGATCTTCATATGCTCGACAACAGTCACGCTGGCCGCGCAGACGGGCGCACCACTCATCACGTCACAGGATCTCCTGGACGGCCTCAAGGATTCCTCGCGGTGGCTCACATACGGGGGCGACTACAGTAGCCACCGCCACAGCCCGCTCACGCAGATCACGCCGGACAACGTGAATCAGCTGACGGCTCAGTGGACATTCCAGACGGGCACGACGGGTAGCTTCCAAACCACGGCCCTTGTGGTCGACGGCGTCCTTTACGTAACCGGCTACAACAACAACGCGTGGGCGATCGATGCGCGCTCGGGCCGGCAGATCTGGCGTTACAGACGCAACCTCCCGGAGGACTGGAAGGGCTGCTGTGGCGCCGTGAACCGCGGCTTCGGCGTCCTCGGCGATCGGCTGTACATGACCACGATCGATGCACATCTCCTCGCGCTGGACATGAGAACCGGGACGGTGCTGTACGACGTCGAGCTCGTGGATTACAAGGCCGGATACTCGGCGACCGTGGCGCCGCTCGTCGTCAAGGACAAAGTCATTGTCGGCGTCGCCGGGGCAGAGTACGGCATCCGCGGTTTCATCGACGCCTACGATGCGCAGAGCGGCAAACGGGCGTGGCGGTTTTATACCGTCGCCGGACCGGGCGAACCTGGCGGCACGACCTGGCCGCGCGGCGACGCGTACTTGCGCGGTGGTGGCTCGATCTGGGTGACAGGCTCGTACGACCCTCAACAGAATCTCGTGTTTTACGGGACGGGCAATCCCGGGCCCGATTACTACAGCGGGGCGCGCGAGGGCGACAACCTGTACACCGCGTCGCTCGTCGCGCTCAATGCGGATACGGGCCAGTTGGCCTGGCACTATCAGTTCACGCCGCATGACGTCCACGACTGGGATTCGACGCAGGTCCCCGTGTTGGCCGACTTGACGATCAACGGCCAGCCGCGAAAAGTCATCATGTTCGCCAACCGCAACGGATTCTTCTACACTCTCGATCGCGTCACCGGAAAGGTGATCATCGCCAAACCGTTCGTGCAGACGACTTGGGCGAAGGAGATCGGGGCAGATGGACGACCGGTGCTGCTCCCCGGCCACCTGCCGGACGAAGATGGCGAGAAGACGTGCCCTGATCTGGGCGGCGGCACGAACTTCATGTCGCCATCCTACGATCCATCGACACGCCTGTTCTTCGTGACGGCGCGCGAAACGTGCGCGACGTACTACGGATACGAGCAGACCTTCAAGGTGGGTCAGCAGTACACCGGCGGCGCGACGATCCGGCCCCGCGATCAGAAGAACTTCAGTGCGCTCCGCGCGATCGATCCGGTGACGACGCAGTTGAAGTGGGAGTTTCGCTACACGCTCGGAAGCACCTCTTCATCCGGCGTGCTCTCGACCGCTTCCGGCCTGGTCTTTGCCGGAGACGGCGACGGGAACATCATGGCGTTCGATTCGCGCACCGGCAAGAACTTGTGGCACTACCAGCTGGGAGTCCCGATACGCTCGACGGCGGGAACCACTTATATGGTCGACGGCCGGCAGTACCTGCTCGTACCCTCCGGCAGCGCGCTGACCGCCTTCGCGCTTCCACAGCGGCAGTAAGGGCCGAACGGTTCATGCGGACTCGACGAGCCCTCCTCATCGGCGTGTTGGCCGGCGTGCTCGCGATGGATCGATCCGCGATCCGCGCCGACGCCGGTTGGACGCAACTGTGGAACGGAAAGAATCTCGATGGCTGGACGACATGGATGCGAGAGCCGTCGCCAAGCTCCGACGTGCCGGGGCTGAAGCGCGATGCGTCGGGCAAGTACACCGAGCCGATCGGATCGGGTCGCGATCCGCTCAAGGTGTTCACCGTCGTGAACAATGTCGATGGCCGCCCCGCGATTCGCATTTCTGGCGAGGTGTTCGGCGAGCTTCGCAACAACGGGACGTTCAAGAACTACCACCTGAGGCTCCAGTTCAAGTGGGGCGAAAAGAAATGGCCCCCGCGCGAACGGGCCGAAACGCCGCGCGACAGCGGCCTGCTTTATCACGTCCACGCGCCGCCGGGCGTCGGTGGGCGTACCTGGGCGCGCTCCATCGAGCTGCAGATTCAGGAACACGACGTCGGCGATCTCTACGCCATCGGGTCAGCGATCGCCGTTCGCGCCAAGCCGCGCGCGGGCACGCAGCCGCCGTTGTACGACTACGATCCTGGCGGTGAGTGGACGTTCTTTTCGCAAAGCCAGGGCGCGTCCGGCCGCTGCGTGAAACAGCCCGACAACGAGAAGCCTACCGGCGAGTGGAACACAGTCGAATTGATCTGCTACGACGAGGATTGCATCCACATCGTGAATGGCAAGGTGGTGATGCGCCTCCGCGGACCGATGCGAATCGATGCCGATGTACCGACGTCCGTCACCTCGGGACAACTCCTCCTTCAATCGGAAGGGGCTGAAGTTTTCTATCGAGACATCGAGATCCGATCGGTCAATGCCATTCCGGCGGAGTTTGCGGCGACGGCGAAGTAGTCGGTTGGCGGGAGCCGTCCGCGTGACGCTCGTGCTTCAGGGGCTCGCGGGGCTGCCCCACGACATGGATGAAGAAGGTGGTCGCGCATGCCGCGCATCGGTACCAGCGATTGCCGTCAGGTGACGGCGTGATTCCCCGCACGCGACTTTGACCGCACCACGGACAGGCCGTGGGATAGCTCGCCTCGGTTCCTTCCAGACCCGTGGTCACGATTCCCTCGAGGCCTGCGGATGCGCATTCCCGGCATCCGCCGCATCATCGTCGTCGCGATTGACGCGCCGCCAGCCGAGCGATTCGCCGATCTCATCGGGCATCTCTACCAGACCCCGTGAAACGAAGAAGGCGCCCTTCGCGGTCTTGACGATTCCCCTCGTGAGATGCGGATGTTGAAACTCGCTCATAACGTCCTCACCACGCGCGCCGGTCGACGCGCCGCATAAACCCGCCGTCCATCCGTCACACCGCGCGCAGCATTGCGCGGCCGGCCTGCACCTCTTTCGGTTTTGGCGAGCACAGCCGATCGAGCGATTCCCGCAGCCGGCGCGGAATCAGACTCGAAAGCAGCGTTGGCGGCACCGCAATCGACTGGGTGTGCCGGACATCGAGGCCATCGACCCTGAAATCGCACTGTCCATTCACGGGCGATGGCTTGACGACGATTCGCCAGGAGCCCGGCAGCGAGGCCTCGCGCAGCGATTCGCGAACCGTTCTCTCGATTTCGGCGACGAGCGAACCGTCGTCGATGCCCTCGACGACGATCGCGAAGCGGTCACTCATGGCCGGCCAACGGTGCAAGCCAATTGCCGAGCTCCGGCCGGAGAGACAGTGCGTTAAGCAATAGAAAACAAAGCGGTTACATTTAGGCTTGCTGAGGGATTGGGCCCGATGTGTGCCAATTTGGCACGTATTGGTTTGATTTAGAACAAATACAGACTATTTAGGACACAACAGTCTGCAGTCGCTCGGCTATAGGCAGCCATCGACGGTCGCGGCGGCCGATGTACTCGGATTGCGGCCGGATGATGCGGTTGGCCCTTCGCTGCTCGAACGCATGCGCAATCCATCCGCTGACGCGGCTCAACGCGAACGTCGGGGTGAAGAGAGGCACGTCGAGTCCGAGGCCATGGAGCAGGAGCGCCGTGTAGAACTCGACGTTCGTTTGAAGCCGGCGCCCAGGCTTGTACTCCTCGAGCAGGCGGATTGCCGTCGCTTCGACCGAGCGCGCGAGCGTGTAGAGAGACATGTCGCCGGCGCGGGTATAGAGCCGTTCGGCCGCGGCGGAGAGGACGTCGGCGCGGGGATCGCGGACTCGGTAAATGCGATGGCCGAATCCCATCAGCTTTTCACCCGCTTCGATCTTCCGGCGCAGAATGGCTTCGGCGCGCGACGCTTCGCCGATTTCGAACACCATGTCGAGCGCCGGCCCGGGTGCCCCGCCGTGCAGCGGGCCTTTGAGCGCCCCGGCCGCGCCCACAACGGCCGACACGAGGTCCGATCCAGTGGACGTGATCACACGACAGGTGAACGTCGATGCGTTGAGCCCGTGATCGATGACGGTGTTGAGATAGGTCTCGAGCGCGCGAAGGCGCTCCGGATCCGGCGCGTCGCCGCTGAGCATGTAGAGAAAGTTCGCCGCATGGCCGAGATCCGGACGCGGCGAGAGCGGCTCGTCGCCACGAAACAAACGCCAGAAGGCAGCGATGATCGTCGGGCAGCACGCGACAATCGCCGACGCCTCGTCCGACGATAACGAGATTGTGCCCAGCGCGATACGAAGCGCGTCCATCGGATGAATGCCGGCTCGGGCGCATTCGCGGAGCAGCGACAGCGTCGCGGGCGGCAGAGCGCGTTGCGCGGCGAGCCCGGCGCGGAACGACTCGAGCTGCCGGCCGGATGGCAGATCGCCATGCCACAGAAGCCAGGTCGTCTCCTCGAACGTCGCTTGCGCCGCGAGCTCGCCGACTGGAAAGCCCGCGATGATCAGCTCGCCGCGTTCTCCGTCGACATCGCTGAGACTCGTGGTCGCGGCGACGACCCCTTCGAGACCGCCACGCATCATCGTCAACGTATCGCCGGTGTATGATCCTGTCAACATTGATTGCCAAATCAACATGAAAGCCGACGAACGGTGGATCACGGCTCTCGACGCGTCCAAAGCGCTGCGGGTCGACCGGTCGACGCTCTACGCCTACGTCAGTCGCGGTTTCATTCGATCCGAGTCGAAGCCGGGATCGTCGCGCGAGCGCCGATATTCGCGCGACGACGTCGAGCGGCTGCGGCGGCGCACGGAAGAGCGACGGAATCCCGACAAAGCGGCCGCGCACGCGCTCCAGTGGGGGATGCCGATCCTCGAATCGTCGATCACGCTGATCGCGGGCAACACGTTCTATTACCGCGGCCACGACGCCGTCGTCCTGGCTCGCACTCGCTCGCTCGCCGAGGTCGCCTCGCTCATCTGGACTGGACGATTCGACCCGGGGGCCTGTGCAGGTGCGCCCCGGATCGAGGCGGGAAGCGTGCTGAAGGACGACAACCTCGCGTTCGTGGCGCGCGCACAATCGCAGCTTGCCGTCGCATCGGCGACCGACGCGCTCGCCTTCGACCTTCGTCCCGACGGCGTCGCGCGTACCGGCTGGCGGATTCTGATGCGGCTGACGGCGATCGCCGCCAGAACCCACACCCTGGCGCCGACGGTCGAAGAGACGCTGGCGCGGATGTGGAAGGTGAACGCGCGCGGCGTCGATCTGCTTCGGGCCGCGCTCATCTTGTGTGCCGATCACGAGCTCAATGTCTCGTCGTTCACAGCGCGCTGTGTCGCGTCGTCCGGAGCGAATCCGTACGCGGTCGTTTTGGCTGGGCTCGCAGCCATTGAAGGGACGAAGCATGGCGGCGTGAGCATACGAGTCGAGTCGATGCTCGAATCGTTGCGGCGCACTCCAAACCTCCGGCGCGCGCTCGCCGAGCGCTTGCGCCGGGGTGAAGCCATCGATGGGTTCGGGCACCCGCTCTATCGCGACGGGGACCCTCGCGCCAGCGCGTTGATGGAGCTGCTGCGGGATCGATACCCGAAGTCGCCCGAGCTCGCGTTCGCGATCGATGCCGCTGAAGCGGCAGCCTCGGTGATTCGCGAGCGGCCGACAATCGACTTCGCCCTCGCTTCAACCGCGCGAGTGCTTCGTCTGCCTTCGGGATCGCCGCTGACCCTCTTCGCCCTCGGCCGCACCATTGGCTGGATCGGCCATGCGATCGAGCAGTACGCGACCGGTCAGATCATTCGGCCGCGCGCGAAGTATGTGGGGCACGTCGTGGTTGCTGACGGGCGCGATATCAGGTGAGCGCGCCGCGATTGAAGAAGGGACGAGAAACCACGATGGAGCGCCGCTTCTCGTCCACGAGCGTTCAGATCGTCATTGCTACTGACACGACGCCGCGACGATTTTGCCGGACTTGACGCGCAGTACGGGTGCGTTGGCGTCCGGTCCAGACGACTCGGTCGATCGAGCCGCTTTGTCTTGCGGATCGAGAACTCCCGTCAGCGCCAGCTTCTTGCCAACGAGTGGGCTCAGCGCGCTCGGATTCGCAATGAGGCGATAGGTTTGACCGGAAGAACCGCTCGTCGCGGTTGCCGCGGCGGTCGCCTCCCCTGTCGTGCTCGCAGTGCTTGCTGTGGTCGGCGCATCAGCCGGCGCGGACGTCGCGTTCGTCAACTTGAAGGACAGCGCAGCGGCGTTGTTGTCTGCCGTTGTGGCAGGCGGCACCGCCGCTCCTGTCGTCCCAGCCGTTCCTGTCGTTCCAGCTGTTCCGGCGACCCCGGTGGTCCCAGCCGTTCCCGGCACTGACGGTGGACTCGTCACACCCGGTGAAGTCGCGGTGATCACCGGGCTCGAGGGCTCCTGCTTGAGGCACCCCGTTACCGTGATCTGTGTCTCAGCGTTTGGAGTCGTGCTCTGCGGTGCAGACGTCGTCTGCGCACCAAGAACCGTTGCGAATCCGACGATCGCGCTCGAAACTCCTGTCCAGATCGCTTGTGTTTTCGTCATGCAGCCTCCGAGTCACTTTGGCCTGCAACCGTTGGACCGCATTGACGTCAGCTCGTCGTTACGCGACGGATGAGGAGTACGTTGTTTCTGTGATGCAGTTCAAGGGAATCGGCATCGGAGCTGAGCGAGATCCCCATCGCCGCGAGATGGCGAGCTGATGCCTCTTATCCCAAGCCGGGATCGTAGCGGTCGAGTCTCTCGTACGGAATCTCGTGGAACATCGGAAGGCCGGCGGCTTTGACGACCTCGAGAAGACCGGCTCGCTGATGGAACTCCATGTGATCGCGGTTGATCACGATCGTGTTGGCGTAACGCGGGGCGAGGCGGCGAAACTCGCCGTCGATCAACCGGAAACGCCGCACCATGTTCTCGGCGCTCTCGTGCGGCCGGTTTCTCTGTCTGATGTGCTTCTCGATCGTATCGGTGTTCGACGTGAGGACGATGACACGATCCGGATTCCACGCGTCGCCGATCGACAGCACCTTTCGCAGCTCCCCGTGGTACTCCGGCGGGTACTCGGCAATGTGAGCCTCGAGCGTGATGCGCGCGCCTTCGAAGAAGATCACCTTGCCGGGGCGATCGTTCTCGGCGGCGTCACGATAGTTCGCGTCGTAGAGGCGGGCGAAGTAGGCGGTGACGCCGACCGGGTTCCGGCCGGCGTCGATATCTTCGAGGACCCGCGGGTCCCAGACGCCTTCCTCGCCCTCCCCATACGCCGCGTTGTGGTACAGGTCAGCGAGCTGCCTGACGAGCGTGCTCTTGCCGATACCTGGCCCGCCGACGATCGCGACGCGCATGCGCCGTCATTCTACGTTGACACCGTCGCGGTCGCCGCCGGCTGTCCCATCTCGACGACGGGCCGCACTTCGATCGTGCCCACGCGCGCCGACGGAATTCTCGCGGCGATTCCGATCGCCTCGTCGAGATCCTTCGCCTCGACCAGGTAGTACCCGCCGAGCTGTTCGCGAGTCTCCGCGAACGGTCCGTCCGTGACGAGCCGCTTGCCGTCGCGCACGCGCACGCTGGTCGCCATCGTCGTCGGCTGGAGCTGGGCGCCTGCCAGGTAGTTGCCGGACGCCCTGACGCTCTGGCCGAACTGCCCGTATTCCGCGTAGATCTTTCCTCGCTCCGCCTCGCTCCACTTCCCCCACGCCTTCTCGTCGTCGTGAATCAGCAGCATGTATTTCATGTGTGTGCCTCCATCAGTGGAACGAACGGCAAGGCGCCGGATCGACACCCCGTCCACAAATATCTACCATCGGACATGGCCCCGGACGCCGCCGAAGCGGTCGACATCGTCTATCGGTCGGATTGGGGCCGGATCGTGGCGGCCCTCATCCGGCTCCTGGGCGACTTCGATCTCGCGGAAGAGACGGCCCAGGAAGCGTTTGCGGCCGCGGTCGACCATTGGAGGAGCGCCGGTGTCCCCGAATTCCCCCGAGCCTGGATTATCCAGACCGCCCGGCACAAGGCCATCGACCGTATCCGCAGGCGTACACGGTCCGAGGAAATGCTGGGCTCATATGGCCAGTCGTGGTTCAACCGAACGTTCGAGGAGCCGGACTACGATTCGAGCGAGATTCCAGACGATCGTCTCCGGTTGATCTTCACCTGCTGCCACCCTGCGTTGGCACTCGAGGCGCAGGTCGCGCTCACGCTTCGAACGCTCGGAGGTCTTGAGACCGACGAAATCGCGCGGGCGTTTCTCGTGCCGCCGGCCACGATGGCGCAGAGGCTCGTGCGCGCGAAGCGAAAGATTCGCGACGCCGGCATCCCGTACGTCGTGCCCGACACGAGCGATATGCCTTCGCGGCTCGACGCGGTGCTGACTGTCATCTATCTCGTATTCAACGAGGGCTACGCCCCCACTCGGGGTGCGCCCCTGGTCAGAACAGATCTCTCGGCGGAGGCGATCCGTCTCGGTCGTCTCGTCAGAACGTTGTTGACGCCACCGCCTTCGGAAGCAACCGCATTGGTTGCGTTGATGCTCTTGCACGACTCGCGGCGCGAGGCTCGTGCGGATCAAGCCGGCAATCTCATCGTGCTCGAAGAGCAGGACCGCACACGATGGAACCAGCAGCAGATCGCAGAAGCGCTGCCGCTCGTCGAAGCCGCGCTGCGCGGCGGGCCCGGTCCGTTCGCGCTGCAGGCCGCGATCGCGGCGCTGCACTGCCAGGCCGCGCGGGCCGAAGAGACCGACTGGCCGCAGATCGTGCGTCTGTATGATGTACTCGAGCGGGTGCAGCCCTCTCCGATCGTGTCGCTGAACCGGGCCGTGGCGATCGCGATGGTGGAAGGTGCCGATCCCGCGCTCGCGCTCGTCGATGCCCTCGGCGCCCGGGGCGATCTCGATGGGTACCACCTGTTTCACGCGACGCGCGCGGATCTTCTGCGCCGGCTCGGACGGATGGCAGACGCGGCTGGCAGCTACGCGCGAGCGATTGCGCTCGCGACCAACGACAGCGAACGCCGCTTTCTCGAACGAAGGCTGAGCGAGGCGCAGGCACGTGGACTGTGATCGCGCCCATTCCTGAAGGCTCAGTGCGCGAATTATGGCGAGCGCTACCGAACAAGAACTTCTGACCGTGGCGGGACGCGAGATCGCGATCTCGAACCCGCGCAAGGTGCTCTTCCCGCAGGCGGGCTACACGAAGCTGGATGTCGCGCGCTATTACCTGGCGGTGTCTGACGGCGCCCTGCGCGGCGCGCGCGGACGGCCCACGGTTCTCGTCCGCTACCCCAACGGCATCGACGGCGAGTTCTTCTATCAGAAGCGCGCGCCAACCTCTCGCCCTCCGTGGGTGGAGGTCGTGGCCCTGCGCTTTCCGTCGGGCCGGAGCGCCGAGGAAGTGGTGCCGCGCGATGCCGCGACGCTGGCGTGGATGGCCAACCTCGCCTGCCTCGAACTGCATCCACATCCCGTGCGAGCCGACGATCTCGATCATCCCGATGAGTTGCGCGTGGACCTCGATCCCGTCCCGGGTGTCCAATGGGCACAACTGCGCGAAGTCGCGAAGGTGGTTCGTTCGACGCTGACTGACCTGGGGCTCGTCGGCTGGCCGAAAACGTCAGGATCGCGCGGGATCCATGTGTATGTCCGCATCGAGCAGAAATGGACGTTCGACCAGGTGCGGCGCGCCGCGCTCGCATTTGCGCGTGAGGTGGAGCGCCGGGCGCCGGCGCTGGCGACCAGCAAATGGTGGAAAGAAGAGCGCCACGGTGTGTTCCTCGATTACAACCAGAACGCAAAGGATCGGACGATTGCGAGCGCATACTCGATACGCCCGAAACCGGACGCGCGTGTATCGGCTCCCCTGAGCTGGGACGAGATCGAGAGCTGCGAGCCTGAAGACTTCACGCTCGCCACGATGCCGTCGCGCTTCGCCGCGATCGGCGATCGCCATGCCGACATCGATCGGCATCCCTGTTCACTCGAGCGGCTGCTCGACCTGTCGGCGCAGCAGGAGCGCGACGGCTCAGGCGATGCGCCGTGGCCGCCGAACTACAGGAAACAGCCCGGCGAGCCGGCGCGCGTCCAGCCGTCGCGGCGACGGACACCGAAGCATCCGCTCGTGGAAATCGGACGCGCGGAGAAGAAAGAGGATGCGCTCGCGGGGCTCGAGCGATGGAAAGCGAGGCATCCGGATGCAGCCGCACATCTGCAGCCGGCCGATGTCCTTGTCGATGCGATGCGCGGCCGATTTCGCACGTGGACCCGCATCCGCGTGAACCTCCAACACGTGCCGGAGGGATTGCGACCGCTGCAGGAGGCGCTCGATCCCGATCAGCAGCCCGACGACTGGAGCGCCGCCAGGCGCGAGGGGCGGTAGAATCCGCCTCGGAGGGCCCATGTCACTTCTGAAGATCGGTGGGATTCTCGTCGTTGCCGGCATTGCGGTCTCCGGCGCTACGCCCGACCAACCGCCTGTTCCGACATCTCCGACAACACGCGCGGTCGACACGGCGCGAGCCTTCCTCACGACACTGGACAATCGCGCACGTGCGAAGGTCTCGCTGCCGCTTAATGCGGACACGAGAAAAGTGTGGTCCAACCTGCCGACGGGAGTCGCGATGCAAGTTGGCGCGACCGAACGGAACGGCATCAAGTTCGGCGACCTCACGCCCGCGCAGCAGAATGCCGGGCTCGCGCTCGTCGCGACGGTCCTCAGCCGCACTGGCTACGAAAAGGTGTTGAACATCGTCAACGCCGACCAAACCCTCGAGGTCAGAAGCGCTCCGACGCGCCCCGCCGGCAACAACGTCAAGTTCGGGCGCGCCGAGTTTTACATTGCGATTCTCGGGGCGCCGTCGACGACTGACCGATGGATGATCCAGTTCGGCGGGCATCATCTCGCGATCAACGTCACCGTCGCGGGGCGGGACAGCGTGCTGACCCCGACGCACACGGGAGCTCAGCCGGCCACGTACACGCTGGACGGTCAGACCATCAGGCCGCTCGGCCGTGAAAACGACAAAGCGTTCGCCTTGATCACCGCGCTCGATGCTGCGCAGCGGAAGGAGGCGATTCTCGGCTATCAGGTCCGCAACCTGGTGCTCGGGCCCGGAGAGGACGGGAAAGTGATCCAACCGGAAGGCGCCCGCGCGTCGACGTTCACCGCCGGCCAGCGCGACATGCTCGTGGATCTCGTGGGCGAGTGGGTCAACATTCTCAACGAGGGAGCAGCGACCGCGAAAATGGCGGAAATCAGACGCCACCTCGGCGACACGTACTTCGCATGGGCCGGATCGACGACGAACGGTCAGGCCGCGTACTTTCGCGTGCAGGGACCGACCGTCCTCATCGAGTACGCGCCACAAGGCGCCAACAATTCCACCGATCACATCCACACGATCTATCGAGATCCGACCAACGATTACGGCGCCAAGCAGGCCACGCGATGACACGTTTCGTGTGGACAACGGCGGCCATTCTCGTCGCGCTGTCGCTCCGGGGCGATGCGCATCAACTGGACGAGTACCTTCAGGCGACTCGGATCGTTGCCGCGGCTCACGCCTTGGCCGTGGAGATCAGCCTTACGCCAGGGGTTGCGGTTGCTTCGCGCGTCTTCGCGTCGATCGATCGCGACGGCGACGGCATGGTGTCCGCGGCGGAGATCGACAGCTATGCCCGCCGGGTGCTGAAAGACGTTGTGATATCGGTCGACGGGCAGCCTGTCGAAATGACCCTCGCACGCGCCGAGTGTCCGCCGTGGCAGGAGATTCATGATGGCGCGGGAACGATCCACATCGAGGCGTCGATGGCTCGAGCGATGTCACCCGGACGACATCAGCTCCGCCTGCTGAACCACCATCAACCAGACTTCAGCGTGTATCTGGTCAACGCGCTGCTGCCCTCGGACCCTGCGATCACGATCGCCGCCCAGCGGCGCGACCCGTTGCAGCACGGTATCGAGCTCGACGTCGACGTCGCCGCATCCTACCAGGCGAGGCTCTGGAGCATCGCGATATTCGGCGCCTTCGCCGCGCTTGCCATTCATCGCGTCTCGCGGCTGGACGCGCCGAAGACCTTCTCGAGCTCGTAGGGAGTCGTCACCTCGAGCTGGTCGTAGCGGCAGTGGGCCGGCTGCTTGTCCGGCCGCCAGCGCTGAAAGACCGCGCCGTGCCGGAAGCGCGTCCCCTGCATGTGGTCGTACTTGACTTCGCACACGCGCTCGATGCGCAACGGCTCCCACGAGAGATCCTTGCCCGCGCTCCAGCGGCTCTGGCCGCCGGGCATACGCGTCATGTCGCTGCCGTCGACTTCGGCCCACTCGCGCCATGGGTGACCCTCCAACGCATGCTGACGGAGCGGTGCGAGCTCCTCGACGAGCTGCTTGCGCGACGCCATCGTGAACGACGAAGTGACGCCGACGTGGTGGAGCGCGCCCTTGTGGTCGTAAAGTCCGAGCAACAGCGAGCCTATCCGTTCGTTCTTCCCTTCCTTGTGCCAGCGGAATCCGGCGACGACGCAATCAGCGGTGCGCGCGTGCTTCACTTTGATCATCGCGCGCTTGCCAGGCTCGTACGTCCCCTGCTCCGGCTTTGCGATCACGCCGTCGAGGCCGGCGCCCTCGAACCGCGAGAGCCACTCGGCCGCGACTGCGGGGTCGCGCGTCATCGGCGTCAGATGAACCGGCGGCTCTACGCCGGCGAACGCCTGCTCGAGGAGCGCTCGGCGCTCGCTCTGCGGAACCTCGCGGAGGTCGCGGCCGCCCAGCGCCAGCGCATCGAACGCCACGAACGATGCCGGCGTCTCCTTCGCCAGCTTCGCGGCGCGCGACGCCGCAGGATGGAGACGCAGCTGCAACGCGTTGAAATCGAGTCCGTGTGCCGTGGCGATCACGATCTCGCCGTCAATCACGCAGCGATCGGGCAGTCTCTCGAGGAGCGCCGCGTGCAGCTCTGGAAAGTAGCGATCGAGCGGCCGCAGGTCGCGGCTCTGGATGAAGACCTCGGAGCCGCCGCGAAACACGATGGTGCGAAATCCGTCCCACTTCGGCTCGTACAAGAAGGGCCCGACGGGGATCGCCTCCGCCAGCTTCGCCAGCATGGGTTCAATCGGCGGATCGATAGGGAAGGACATCGAGAAGTTGGTAATTGGGTAAGTTGGTAATTGAGTAAATTACCAAGTTACCAAATTACCCATTTACCAACTGCTGTTATTTCAGCTTGGCGGCGCGCGCCTTGACCGTCGCCGCAAGCGAGTGAAGCCGCATCGCATCGTGGCCCGTAGCTGAAGCGGCATCGCTCTCGAATTGTTTCGCCAGCGCGTCGAGCTGATCGAGCACTGCCACGGCGTTCTTGTCCTGGCCGCTCCGAAGCCCGTCGGCGCGCTCCAGCGCGGTCGCGACAGCACGCGCGCGATCCGGTTGAATGCTTTTGGTCCGCATCAGCTGATCGACGTACGCGCGAGCAACCGCGGAGCTTGCCGGCCACGTGGTCTTCATCTGCTGTTGCGTGTTCAGCTCTTCTATCCGCACCTGCGTCGCCGCGTCGATTTCGTTCTGCGAGAGGTGCTCGGTCGGCACGAGCTTGAACACGTCGATGCCTCTGGCGATCTCGGAGCCGTAGATCTGCCCGTTGTACCAGTAGGTCGACCAGTACCCACCCGTGATCAGGACCTTCGCGTCGATCGGACCGCGGTCGAAGAAGGCGATCTCGATCGGATGCGACGAGTCGGTGAAGTCGAACACCGACACGCCGCCTTGATACCACGCCTGCGCCATGATGTCGCGGCCGGGAACGGGGATCAGCGCGCCGTTGTGCGCCACGCAGTTTTCGGTCTCGGTCTGCGCCGCCGGCATCTTGTAGTAGCCGCCGAAGCGCAGCTTCTTGCCGTCCTTCGTGTCGACCACGTCGAAGATCGCATCGCCGCCCCACGTCGGCGGATCGGTGGCTCGACAGCGCGGACGCGTGCCGCCGCCCCACTCGTCGGTGAAAATCACCTTCGTGCCGTCGTTGTTGAAGGTCGCCGAATGCCAGTACGCGAAGTTCTTGTCGCTCGCATCGTCCAGACGAACCGGATGCACCGGATCATGGATATCGAGCAGGATGCCGTTGCCGGAACAGGCGCCAGCCGCGAGGCCGATCTCTGGAAACACTGTGATGTCGTGGCACTGATTCGTCACCGACGTTTTCTGCGTCCCTTCGCCGTGATCGCCGCCGGCCCACAATCCGTTCAAGGCGCCGGTTTTCGGATCGGCGAAAATGCGCGGCCGGTTGACGACGGCCGCTTTCTCTGGAGCCGAAACCGGGACCTTGATCACGTCGATGCTGAAAAGCGCCGTGTTCGGATCCTCTTCCGGTTTCAACCCGGAACAGCCAGCCAGCTCCTCGGCCGAGCGCACGGAACCCGTTCCCGATCCATAGATGTAGAGGTTCGCCGGATCTTTCGGGTCGGTCACCAACGTGTGCGTATGCGAGCCGCGACAGGTCTGAATGGCTGCGACCTGCTTCGGTTTCCTCAGATCGCTGATGTCGAAGATCCGGACGCCGCGGAACCGCTCGCCGCTGACCTTGCCCTGGATGCCCTCTGTGCCACAGTCGAGACGGCCGCGCGTCTGTTCAACCGACATGAACAGCAGGTTTCCGTGTACCGACATGTCGCCCTGGCCGCCGGGGCACACGATCGACGCGCTGAGCTTGGGCTTTCCTGGACGTTCGATGTCGTACGTGTTGAACCCATGGAAGCTGCCGAGGAAGAGATGCGTGCCGCTGAACGCGAGATCGGAGTTCGCAAACGCCAGCATGTTCACGAACTTCGGATCCGGCGGCGCGTCCGGATCGGGTGGCGGCAGGCTCGGATCGCGTTCCGGCGGCGTCGCGATACCACCCGGCGACTTGGGATCGAAGAATCCTTCAGGCTTGAAGAGGCTCGCGATCTTCTCCATGCCCTTTGCAGCTTCGCCGGCATCGCGAAGCCCCGGCTTGAGGCCGACACGGGGATCGGGTTTCGATTGGGCGCCGACAGCGGCCGCCGCTGCAATCAGCGCGGCGGAAACCCATCCCAGCTTGGCCACCGATCTCATCACTGAAACTCCTTAACTCTCAAGTCTCAAGGCTCAACTCTCACCGTTTCCCGGACACTGAGTTGAGACTTGAAACTTGAAACTTGATTAACGCAACTTCGCCGCGCGTGCTTTGATCGTATTAGCCAGCGACCGCAGACGGGCCGCGTCGCGGCCGCTCGCGGCGCTGGCATCGTTCTCGAGCAGTTTCGACAACGCATCGAGTTGATCGCCGGCGGCAGCGGCGCCTCTGTCGTTTCCCGTACGGACGCTGTCCGCCCGCTCGAGCGCAGACTTCACGGCGCGTGCGCGTTCGGGCTGGATCCCCTTCGACCGCGTGAGCTGATCGACGTACGCGAGCGCCACCGGCGTGCTCGCCGGCCACGTGATCTTCGTCTGCTGCTGGGTATTCAGCTCTTCGACCCGGACGAGGCTCGCCGCGTCGATCTCGTTCTGCGACAGGAACTCGCTCGGCTTCAGCCGAAATACGTCGAGCCCGCGCGCGATCTCCGACCCATAGATCTGCCCGTTGTACCAGTACGCCGACCAGTAACCGCCGCTGATCAGACGCGTCGCGTCGATTGGGCCGCGGTCGAAGAAGGCGATCTCGACCGGCTTGGCGCCATCGGTGAAATCGAACACCGACACGCCGCCCTGGTACCACCCCTGAACCATGATGTCGCGGCCCGGCACCGGAATCAGCGACCCGTTGTGCGCCACGCAGTTTTCCTGCTCGGTCTGGGGCGCCGGCATCTTGAAGTAGCCGGCGAATTTCAGCTTTCTGTCGACGACGTCGAAGATCGCGTCGGCACCCCATGTCGGCGGATCAATCGCGCGGCAGCGGGGCCGGCCGCCGCCGCCCCACTCATCAGTGAAGATCACCTTCGTCCCATCGTTGTTGAACGTCGCCGAGTGCCAGTACGCGAAATTCTTGTCGCTCACATCATCGAGCCTGACGGGATGCACGGGATCGTGAATGTCGAGCAGCAGACCGTTGCCCGCGCAGGCGCCCGCAGCCAGCCCGATTTCGGAAAACACCGTGATGTCGTGGCACTGATTCGTCACGCGTGCAGGCTGGGTGCCAGGACCGCGGTCGCCGCCTTTCTCCAGCCCCGCAATCGCGCCGGTTTTCTCGTCAGCGAAAATGCGCGGCCGGTTGACGATCGCGGCCTTCTCGGGCGCGGCGAGCGGCACCTTGATGACGTCGATGCTGAAGAGCGCGGTATTGGGATCCTCGTCGGGTTTCAGTCCGGAGCAGCCGGCAAGCTCCTCGGCGGAGCGCACGGAGCTCGTGCCCGATCCGTACACGTAGATGTTCGCCTTGTCATTCGGGTCGCTCACCAATGTGTGGGTGTGCGATCCACGGCACGTCTGAATGGCGGCGACCTGCTTCGGCTTGCTCAGCTCGCTGATGTCGAAGATTCGGATGCCGCGGAAGCGCTCGGCGCTGACCGCTGTCGGCACGCCTTGCGTGCCGCAGTCGAGGCGGCCCCGCACCTGCTCGACCGACATGAACAGCAGATTCCCGTGCACCGACACGTCGCCCTGGCCGCCGGGACACACCACCGACGCAAGCAGCTTCGGCCGGCCCGGACGTTCGACGTCGTAGGTGTTGAACCCGTGGTAGTTGCCGACGATCGCGTGATTGCCGCTGAAGGCCAGATCGGAGTTGGTGAAGCCCAGCCTGTTCGCCGCAACCGGATCGAACGGCGGCGGCACGCTCGGATCGCGCGGCGGCGCAGCATTTGGATCCGGCGGTGCGTTCGGAGCGCGCTCCGGCGGGCTGGGATTGCCGCCCGGAGCTTTTGGATCGAAGAAGCCTTCGGGCTTCGACAGGCCCGCGATCCGTTCCATGTTGAACGCGGCCTCGCCGGCATCGTGTAACCCAGGTTTCAAGCCGATACGGGGATCCGACTTCGAGGCGGGCGCTTGCTGGGCTCCTCCCATGAGTGTCGTCGAGAGCACCACTGTAGAGACGCACAGAATTCTCGAGGCAGCGGATCTCATTACTGAAGCTCCTTCATGTGCGCAAGCATGGCGCCCATCCGATCGATCTCCATGCGCTGGTCGGCCTCGACATCAGACACGAATGCGAATACCTCGGACTCCTGCGCCGCGCCCGGGTTGGCAAGCAGCTCCGCAACCATCGTCAACGCGCCGCCATGATGTTTGATCATGCCCTGCAGGAACAGCCGATCGAACTCGGCTCCTCTCGCGTCGGTGAGCTGCTTCATTTCATCCGGCGTGAGCATACCGGGCATCAGCGTGGCACCGTGCATGTGCATTTCGGTCCGGCTCGGCACGCGCTGGCCCCGCGTTTCCAGCCACACCTGCATCATCTTGATCTCGTCGTCCTGTGAGAGCTCGATGCGAAGCCCGAGCTTTTTCAGGTCATCGCTGTCGCTGTGCGTCTTCAGCAGCTCGACCATCTCGAGCGCCTGCGCGTGGTGGCCGATCATCCCTTGCATGAACTTGATGTCGGCGCCGACGTACTGGACCTGCGATAGATCCGACGCCTTGTCGGCGGTGATGACCTGGCTCGGCTGGCCAGGGGCACCCGGCTGGACGATCGGCGGACGCGCCTCCGGAACGCCCGCGTTTCCGTCGCGTCTCACAGGTGCCGTGCGGCACGACGCGGCTGTCAGGACCGCTACAACACCTGCAGCGATCCGGAGAGAACCCTTCACGACCATCAAAGGATACACGCTTGAACCCTCGCACGTCCCCATTCGAACCTGCTTCATTTCATCGCCAGCGCTTTTTGAATCGCCGCTTCGGCGAGCGGGGCCATGATCGCGTATCCAGCGGCGTTGGGGTGCAGGTCGTCGCCGCTCAAATCCGCTTTTAGCATTCCTTTATCATCGACCATCGACGAGACGTAATCGAGATACTCGTGCTTGTGTGCGCCGGCGTATTGCCGCATCCAGTCGTTGATGACTCGGATGCGTGTGAGGGGGCGCTGCGTCGTCTGAGGAACGGCGTTCGCGCTTGCGACGTGGTAGTTGCTCACCGGTGTGATGCTCGACAACACGACCTTGATGCCGTTCGCCGTCGCCAGTTCCGCCATCGAGGCGAGATTACCTTCGATCTGTTCATCCGTCATCGGACCGGTGTTGCCGGCGATATCGTTCGTGCCTCCCAGAATCACGACCACCCTCGGCTTGAGCGCCAGAACATCGGGGCGCATCCGGATCAGCATCTGCGGCGTCGTCTGGCCGCTGATGCCGCGGCCGATGTAGCTCTTGCCGGGAAAGAACGCACCGAAGCGCGGCTGGGGCCACGCGTCTGTGATCGAGTCGCCCATGAACACCACATCGGCTGCGGTTACCGACCGGTTCGCCTCCCGATAACGCGCTATCTGCGGCCAATCGCGGAGCCGCGCGTCGTTGTTGGCGACGGCGCGCAGCGCGGCGGCGAGATCCGGACATTCGAGCAGCGCCGGCGGCAGCGGCGCCTGGGCCTGTGCCGGCGGCTGAGCCTGGGCAGACGGCTGCGCCTGTGACGGGACGAGGCCGAAGCAGGCGGCGAAAACGACGACAGCAATGACTCCGACAAGGAAATGCGTCCTGAACATGGAGCCTCCTCAGCTGGGAATAGTTTCACAACCGGCGCTCAACCGAGCCATTGCATTTGCCTTTGGAGGGTGCGAGAATTAATCAGATAGTTAAACCGTGCAGTCAAAGAAGGGATCTTCCCCTCCAAGAGGCGCCCGCAGGCGGGACGGCGACACCGAGCGCCGCATTCTCGACGCTGCGCATGCCGTATTCGTTCGTCGTGGAACGGCTGGCGCCCGCATGCAGGAGATCGCCGCCGAAGCCGGAGTCAATCAGGCGCTGCTCCACTACTACTTCCGCAGCAAGGATCAGCTGTCGAAGGCGGCATTCGCCCGGGCAGCGGCGGGGTTCATGCCGGCAGTACTCAGCGTGCTCGGGTCGGACGCGGAGCTCGACGAGAAAGTGGCGCGGGTCGTCGACCTCGAGTTCGATCACCTCGTCCGGGCGCCGTATCTGCCCGGTTACATCATCAGCGAAATCACGCATCATCCCGATCGCGCGCGCCAGCTGATTTCAGCCGTCACCGGCCGCGCGCCAGAGGACTTCCGACCTCCGCTCATCGCCACGCTCGGCGCGCAGATCGCCGCTCGCGTCAAGGCAGGACGGATGCGGCCGATCGCGCCCGAGCAGTTCATCGTCAACCTGATGGCGCTTTGCATTTTTCCATTCGCCGCCCGGCCGATGGTGATGGCGATGCTGGGACTGGACCAGCGCGGATTCGAGCAATTCCTCGCGCGACGGCGCCAGGAACTTCCTGGGTTCTTTCTGGGAGCGTTACGTCCATGAATCGACTTCTGGCCGCTGCAATCGTGATCGATCTTCTGGTGGCGCACACCGCCGCGGCGCAAGTACGTGAGGGTCCGTCCGAGCCGCTTCAATTGGCCACGCTGCAGCGCGAGGCGTTGAGCTCCGACCCGAGAACCCGCGAGTTCGCGCTGCAGACCGAGCAAACCGGATTACGCGTGCGGAATCTCGAAGTCGAGCGACTGCCGGCTGTGAGCGCGCTCGGACAATCGCAGTTTCAGTCCGACGTGCCCCATCCGCCATCGCTGATTCCCGGCGCGCCGCCGCTGTTCTTGCCGCCGAAGGATACGTATGACGTCTCCGCACGTGTCGATCAGAAACTCTTCGATCCGTCATTCCGACCGCGACTCGCGCTGGCGCGGGCAGACCTGGCGGAGTCTCAGGCTCGGCTCCGCGTCGCGATGTACACCCTGAGGGATGAGGTGAACGAAGCTTTCTTCACCGCTGCGCTCCTTCAGGAACAGATCGGGGCTCTCACGACGACGCTCACGGACCTCGAGACGCGGCTTCGCGAGACGAATGTGTGGGTACGCGAAGGGAGTGCGCTCCCGAGCGACGCGGCGGCCATCGAAGCCACGCTTCTGCAGCAGCGGCAGCAGGAGGACGAGCTTCGCGCAACGCGGGGTGCCGCGATTGCTCGTCTGGCGCGATTGAGCGGTCGGACAATCGCGGCGGATGCCACGTTGGCAGTCCCCGCTCTCGCGGATCTCGTGGCTGAAGCGCGGCGGGGGCTCGAGGCCGTGCGAGCCAGGCCCGAGTACGAGCAGTTCGATCGCGCGCGCGATCGATCGGCTCGCCAACAGGAGCTCAGCGTGGCCTCGGAGCGCCCCCAATTGACCGCCTTCGGCCGCGCCGGGTTGGGCAAACCCGGACTCAACTTCATCAACGATCGGGTTGCGTCCTATGCGCTGGCCGGCGTTCAGCTTCAATGGAAAGCGTGGACGTGGGGATCGGCGGCGCGCGAGCGCGAGGCGCTACGGATTCAACAGGATGTGATTGCCGCGGAAGAGGCCGCGTTCACGTCGCGGGTGCACCGTGCTGTCGAATTCGACCTGGCTGCGATCGATCGCCTGCAATCCGCGCTCGCGACGGACGATCGAATCGTCGCGCTGCGCGAGGCGGTGGACCGCACCGCGCGCGCGCGTTTCCGCGAAGGCGCTGCGACGGCGTCGGAAGCGCTCGACCGCACCACCGAATGGCTGGGCGCGCGGTTCGCGCAGGCTCGTCGTCGCGTGGAGCTCGCCCAGGCGCAGGCGCGGCTGCTGACGACGCTGGGGTTGGAGGTGCGCTGATGGTGCGACGCGACGTGACAGCGATCCTCGTGCTGGCGACCATGCTCGCCTCGTGCGCGCGCCGGGCCGAGCCGGACGCGTACGGCAATGTCGAAGCGCAGGAAGTCGTCGTGGGCGC
>Ga0114129_10002874_pt1 | contig 24093 bp, 19 predicted proteins | sample RhiMetdeltSRZDD1_FD_80071 | JGI IMG/M metagenome (GOLD analysis project Ga0114129, IMG submission 80071) | Populus rhizosphere microbial communities from Tennessee, USA - Rhizosphere MetaG P. deltoides SRZDD1 (version 2) (version 2) | ecosystem: Host-associated > Plants > Roots > Rhizosphere >...
CGTGCTGCTCGAGCACCTTGGCAAATTGTGCTTGCGCCTTCGCCGTCTCCTTGCCGTGGCTGCGCGAGGACAGGAAATAGCAGTAGCCGCGCTTGGCGATCTGGATCAGCGTGTCGCGCGAACGCGAGCCAGGAATCCAGATCGGTGGATGCGGCTTCTGGGTCGGTCGCGGCCATGGGTTCACGTAGCGCAAGGGATAGTGGCGGCCTTCCCACGCAAATGGACCGTCCTCGGTCCAGGCGCGACGGATGAGATCGACCGCCTCCCAGAACTGGTCGCGCGACGGCGCCGACGGCACATCGTAGTTGAACGTCTCAGGGCCGGAGCCGGGCGCGAAGCCCGCGATCAGGCGGCCGTCCGACATGTTGTCGAGCATGGCGTATTCTTCGGCTACGCGCAGCGGGTTGAGGTGCAGCGGCAGAAGATTGCCGAGGATGACGATCTTGCCGCGCCTGGTCTTCTGGGTGAGCGCGGCGGCGATCAGGTTGGGTGACGGCATCAGGCCGTAGATGTTCTGATGGTGCTCGTTGAGCACCATGCCGTCGAAGCCGAGCTCCGATGCGTAGGCGAGCTGATCAATATATTGCTGATAGAGGCCGCGGCTACGCTCGGCGTCCCACAACCGGTTCGGCACCGTCACCCAGCCGGTGTCGTGCTGACGGTCGAAGTCCGCCGGCAAGTATGGATACGCCATGAAGTGCCAGCAGTAGAGCTGAACCGCGTTGCTCATGATCCGGACGCCGTCGTTACTGCTTGTAGATCAATGACTGCTTGGCCTTGTTGACGGTGGCGGCCGGTAGCGCGAACAGCTTTGCGACCGTGGCCTGCAATTCCTCGCCGGTGACGAGATCGAGGTCGAGCTTCATCTTGTCGGCTTCCTCTGTCAGCGCCTTGTCCTCCAGCGCGGCCGCGAACGCCTTGCGCAGCGCCGCGACGCGCTCCGGCGGCACGTCGGGCGGCAGCACATACGGCCGGCCGAACAGGCCCTGGCTGAAGACGAGCTCCATCACCTGCCGGTCCTCGGCACTCCTGGCAAAATCCAGCGCCGAAGGCACGCCCATCCGTTTCAGGTCGGGATGTTCTTTCACGCTTGCCTGCACCACGATGTTGACGAGCTTGCGCTCGAACCAATGCGGGTAGAGCGTCGGCAAGCCGGTCCAGCCGATGCCGCAGGCGCCATGCACCTCGTTGCGGTCGATCGCGAGCGTGATCTGCCGGCTGCCGGGATAGCCGGTCACGACGCGGAATTTGGTGCCGAGCACGTTGTTCATCATCGCCGGCAGGTCGCGGGTGGTGCCGCCCTCGTTGCTCGCGCCGACGATCACTTCGCGGGTGAAGATGTCGGCGAAGGTCTTGGCCGGGGCGTCGGCGCGCAGCAGGCAGAGATAGATTTCGCTGTTGGCGCTGCCGACATAGTTGAGCTTGCCCGGGTCGTGCTGGACCGGTGCGTCGCCGAGCAGGGGCTGCAGGATCGCGCCCGGGAAGATCGCGCCGATGGCGGTGCCGTCCTTCGGCACCACCGAATAGACGTAGCCGGCCGCCTTGTTGCTGCCGGCGCCCGGCATGTTCTGCACCACGATCGCGGGATTGCCGGGGATGTGGTTGCCCATATGCCGCGCGATCAGGCGGGCATAGGTGTCGTAGCCGCCGCCGGCGGAGGAACCGACGTAGATATTGATGGTCTTGCCGCGGAAGAACTGCTCGACCGAATCCTGGGCCAGGGCCGGGCCGGCGGCGCATGCCATGGCGCAGGCGACGGTGATTGCGCGCGGAACCCTGAGCAACATTGGTCCGTCTCCTTACCCGTCCCGCATGCCCGGCTGGAATACCAGTAGAGGTGCAACCGACCGTCCCGGTCAACCCGATCGTCGGCAACCGGAGGTGATCAAATCACCGTCTGGCCGCGCCGCAATGCCACGTGTCGACGTGTCGAAGCGGCCTTTCCCCGATGTGGCCCGCGGGGATAGCATCCGCGCATAACCGGGGATAGTATCCGTGCATAACAGAGTCAGCCGGTGCAGGCGTACTGGATGACCATCTAGGGAGATTAGCGATGGCACGAAAAGATTCACGTCCCGAGGTGAGCCGCCGGAAATTCCTGGCCGGCGTAGCCGTAGCAGGCGCCGCGACTGCGGTCACAACCAAGCCGGAAGGCGCGAGTGCTGCGACGCCCGGGACCACCGCGGCCGACGTCAAGCGGCTGCCGTCCGCGCTGCGTCCGACCGCCTATCAGATCGCGGTCGAGACCGGATCGGCAGGCGAGCCGAAAGGCCAGATCACGGGCCGGCCCGGCTCCGACTTCATGGTCGACGTGATCAAGTCGCTGAAGATCGAATACGTCTATTCCAATCCGGCTTCCAGCTTCCGCGCGCTGCACGAGTCGCTGATCAACTACGGCAAGAACTCGATGCCGGAGTTCATCACCGTGACGCACGAAGAGGCGTCGGTGGCGATGGCCCACGGCTACTTCAAGGCCTCGGGCAAGCCGCAGATGATCCTCTGTCACGGCACCGTCGGCCTGCAACATGCCTGCATGGCGGTCTACAACGCCTGGGCCGACCGCGTGCCGGTGATCTTGGTCGGCGGCAACGACCTCGACGCCTCCAAGCGCCCGCCCGGCGTGCCGACGGTGCACTCGGCGCAGGACATCAATGCGCTGGTGCGCGACTTCACCAAATGGGACGACCAGCCGGTGTCGTTGCAGCACTTCGCGCAGTCGTTCGTGCGCGCCTACAAGTACGCGATGACGCCCCCCTACGAGCCGGTGATGATCGCGCTCGACGCGGGCATCCAGCAGGAGGCGGTGCACGAGAAGAACCTCTACATCCCGAAATATACCCCGACCGCTCCGCCGCACGCCGATCTCAACGCGATCCGCGAGGCGGCCAAGCTCCTGGTCGAGGCGCAGAATCCGGTGATCGTCGCCGACCGCGTGGCGCGCAGCGACGCCGGCATCAAGTCCCTGGTGCAGCTCGCCGAGCTCCTGCAGGCGCCGGTGGTGAACCAGCAGAACCGGGTGAACTTCCCGAATACCCATTACCTCAGCGCCGGCGGCAACGTTCAGCAGCTCATCCGCAACGCCGACGTGATCATGGGCCTGGAGCTGACGGACTTCTGGAACACCGTCAACGCCTGGGTCGACAACGGCGAGGAGAACGGCGCCGGCGTGCGCGAGTTGCGCATGAAGCCGGACGCCAAGCTGATCAGCATCTCAAGCGCCGAGTTGCTCACCAAGTCCAACTACCAGGACTTCCAGCGCTTCCAGCCGGTCGACATCGCCATGGTCGGCGACGCCGAGACCTCGCTGCCGGCGCTGATCGAAGCGGTGAAGGTCGCCATCACCGGCGACCGCAAAGCGGCGTTCGAGAAACGCGGCGATGCCTTGAAGAAGGCGCACGCCCAGTCGATCGAACGCAGCAGGCAGGCCGCGGCGCTCGGTTGGGACGTGGGCCCGGTCAGCACGGCGCGGCTGTGCGCCGAACTCTACGCGCAGATCAAGGACCTCGACTGGTCGCTGGTCAACTCGGCCAACGTCAGCGGATGGACGAACCGGCTGTGGGCGATCGATCGTCACTACCGCTGGCTCGGCACCTCCGGCGCGTCCGGCCTCGGCTACGGCCTGCCGGCCTCGATCGGCGCTGCGCATGCCAACAAGGCGCTCGGCCGGTTCTCGGTCTCCATCCAGGCCGACGGTGACGCCATGTACGTGCCCGGCTCGATGTGGACCGCGGCGCATCACGAGATTCCGCTGCTCAGCGTGATGCACAACAACCGCGGCTACCATCAGGAGGTGATGCACGTGCAGCGCCTGTCCAACCGGCGCAACCGCGTGGCATCGCTCGGCAAGACCATGGGTCCGATCGGCACCAGCATCGAGGCGCCGGACATCGATTACGCCAAGCTCGCGTCGTCGATGGGCTGGTGGTCGGCGGGACCGATCAAGGATCCGAAGGAGCTCGGGCCGACGCTGAAGAAGGCGGTCGAGGTGGTGAAGTCGGGCCAGCCCGCGCTGGTCGATGTCTGGACCCAGGCCCGCTGAGGATCATGCCCATGTGTAGTGTTCGTGGTTACGTGGGGCTGGCGGCGCTCGCCGCCGGCCTTGCGCTCGCGCCGGCCTCCGCGCTCGCGGCCTCGGCCGAGAACGGCAAGACCCTCTTCGTCAAGAACGGCTGTTGGCAGTGTCACGGCACGGTCGGCCAGGGGTCGGCGATCACCGGCCCCAAGCTGGCGCCCGAGCCGCTGCCGCTCGAGGCGTTCAAGAGCTTCCTGCGCAACAGCAACCGCGCGATGCCGCCCTATCGCGAGGAAATCCTGTCCAACGCGGACGTCGACGACATCCACGCCTACCTGTCGTCGATTCCGAAACCGGTTGACTACAAGACAATTCCGCTGCTCAATCAGTGAGCTGGACTTGCGACACGAACCGGCCCGGCGGTCTCCGCCGGGCCGGTTTGCGTTTGCAGGCAGTACGATTTGTCGCCGGCAGGGGCTGCGCTATGCTGCTCGCCGGGGTGAGTTCATTGCGATATTTCACGCCAGGCGTCTGTCTCGTCAGCGCGGCCGCGTTTCTCGGCCTCGGCTTCGCCCCTGCGCAGGGACAATCGCCGCGTCCGTGGCTCGATCCGGCACTGCTCGCGGCGGCCAAGGCGGAAGGCGAGCTCACCGTGTATTCCTCGACCAACGAGCAGGAGGGCCTGCCGCTGTTCCGGATTTTCGAGGAGGCGACCGGGATCAAGTTCCACTACATCCGCGGCAACGACGCCTCGCTGCTGTCCCGGGTGGCGATCGAGACCCGCGCCAACCAGCCGTCGTTCGACATCATCCACATCTCCAACGCCCACAAGATGCCGCTGCGGATGCTGGCGCAGTTCAATCCGTCGGAAGGCGGGCACATCTTTCCGCAGGCGCGCGACCCGAACCGGCGCTGGTACGGCGTCTACACCGTCTACAACACGCCGGCCTACAACACGCAGAGGGTCAGCGCGGCGGACGTGCCGAAGAGCTTCCAGGAGTTCGCCCGGCACAAGGAATGGGCCGGCAAGGTCGCGCTCGAAGGCACCGACCTCGAGTGGCTCAAGGGCATCCTCCAGCATTTCGGCGAGGAGAAAGGCACGGCGCTCGTTCGCGAGATCGTCGCGAACCTCAATCCGGTGCTCACCGACGGCCGCCTCGCGATGGCGCGCGCGGTCGGCGCCGGCGAGTACCTCTTCGCGCTCAACAATTTCGTGAATCTCTCGCTCAACGTGAAGCTCGCCGGCGGCCCGATCGAGATTTTCCCGCTCGAGCCGGTGGCGCTGTTCTTCGCGCAGGTGGCGGTCAACGCCAGGGCGCCGCATCCGAACGCGGCGCGGCTCGCGGCCAATTTCATGCTCAGCCAGGAATGCCAGCTGTTCTACACCAAGTTCGGACGGCTGCCGACGCGCAACGACGTGCCGACCAATCCGTCCGGCATCGTCGATCTGGTGACGCAGAAGCCGGTCGTTCCCACCGTGTTCGATCCCGACGAAGAAAAGCGGCTGCGGCAAAAGTTCGACGCGCTGTTCCGGCAGCGGTGAATCTCGTCGCGTACGCCTGCAACTTGCGCGTCTGACACGGCGCGCGGCGACAATGTAGCCGCTTTGGTAATTCCACCGGCTGGGGTATTGTGTCTGCAACGGCGGCTCAACCGCCGGAAAAACCAAGAGATTTTCCTTTCGGCTGGGGGCCGGACGGAGCGGCGCAAAAAACCCGGCGCCGAGGGAGGACACGTTGACTGGCTCGATCACAACCGCATGTCGCCTGGGCGGGCTTGCCGCCCTCGCGCTCGCGCTCGGCGGTGCGCCGGCGCCGGCGCAGAACGCCTCGCAGCATCCGTGGCTCGATCCGACGCTGCTCGCCGCCGCCAAGGCGGAAGGCGCGCTCACGGTCTATTCGTCGACCAACGAGCAGGAAGGCCTGCCGCTGTTCAAGATCTTCGAGGAGGCGACCGGCATCAAGGTGCAATACGTGCGCGCCGCCGACTCGGTGCTCACCTCGCGCATGACGATCGAGTTCCGTGCCGACCAGAAGTCCTACGACATCGTGCACATGACCACGATCAACAAGCTGCCGCCGCAGATGCTGGCGGAGTACGAGCCGCCGGAAGCCAAGAACATCTCGCCCAATGCGCGCGACCCGAACAAGCGCTGGTGGGGCGTCTACGCCAATTACAATACGCCGGCCTACAACACCCAGAAGGTGAAGGCGTCCGAGTTGCCGACAAGCTATGAGGAATTCGCCGAGCGCAAGGAATGGGCTGGCAAGGTCGCGATCGACGGCACCGACAACGAATGGCTGATGGCGCTGCTGGCGTTTTACGGCGAGCAGAAGGGCCAGGAGGTCGCCAAGGCGCTGGCGGCGAACCTCAATCCGGTGCTCACCAACGGGCACCTCGCGCTCGCGCGCTCGAACGGCGCCGGCGAATACTTGCTGTCGCTCAACAACTACACCAACCTGACGTTGAACGTGAAGCTGGGCGGCGCGCCGCTCGACTTCTTCGCGCTCGACCCGGTGGCGCTGTTCTTCGGCCAGGTCGCCGTCAACGCCAAGGCGCCCAACCCGAACGCCGCGCGGCTCGCCGCCAATTTCATGCTCAGCGCGGAATGCCAGCAGTTCCTGGCCAAGTTCGGCCGGCTGCCGACGCGCGCCGACGTGCAGTCGAACCCGCCCGGCGTGGTCGAGGAGATCACCAGGCACAAGGTGATCACTGTGCTGATGAAGCCGGACGAGGAGAAGGCGTCGCAGCGCGCCTTCGACACGATCTTCAAGCGGCGCTAGTCCGCCAGCGGCGCGGCACGGCCGCAATGACGAATTGAGAACGCTCGCATGAGTCTCGCAAATCTCCGGTTGGGCTCGCTGGCCGATCTGGCGACGTCCCGCCGCGGCGCAGGATGGCTGCGTCCCCGCAACCTCGCGCTGATCGCCTGCGTGATCGTCGCCGGCTGGCTCGTTTTCGTCCCGCTCTCGGCGCTGCTCTACACCGCCTTCACCGAGGACACCGGCTTCGGGCCGGGCGCCGCCTCGTTCATCAATTTTGTCGAAGCCTATTCGAGCTGGCACATCCTGCGCATGTTCGGGAATTCGGTGATCTTCGCGCTCGGCACCGCGCTCGTCACGCTGGTCATGGGCGGGCTGGTGGCCTGGGTGGTCGAGCGCACCGACGCGCCGGGCGGGCCGCTGTTCCACGCGCTTGCGCTGCTGTCGTTCGCGATCCCCGGCCTGCTCACGGCGATGGCCTGGATTTTCGTGCTGAGCCCCAACATCGGCTGGCTCAATGCGATCTTCAAATCCACGTTCGGCTTCAAAGAAGCGCCGTTCAGCATCTATTCGATGGGCGGGATGATCTGGGCGCTCGCCAGCCACTATTTCCCGCTCGCCTATCTCGCGCTGGGGCCGGCGCTGCGGGTGCTCGACGTGCGCCTGGAGGAGGCCGCGCTCGTCTCCGGCGCGCGCTATTGGCAGGTCATGCCCAAGGTCACGCTGCCGCTGCTTCGCCCGGCGATCCTCTCGACCGTGCTGCTCCTGTTCATGCTCGGCATGTCCTCCTACGAGGTGCCGCGGCTGATCGGACGGCCCGCGCGCATCGACGTGTTCACCACCGAGATCCAGGCCGCCACCCAGAACGCGCCGCCCGAATTCGGCATCGCCAGCGCGCTCAGCATTACGCTCCTCTCCATCTGCATCATCGCGGTCTATTTCTACCGCCGCGCCACGCGCCACGCCGAGGCGTTCGCAACCATCACCGGCAAGGGCTACATGCCGACGCGGATCAAGCTGCGCCAATGGCGCTGGCCGGTCGCGCTCGCGATCGGGCTCCTGTTCGCGATCTCGCTCGGCCTGCCCCTGGTCACGCTGGTGTGGCAGTCGTTCTTCCGCAATCTGGCGCAGCCGTTCATGCCCGCCACCTCGCCGATGACGCTGGAGAACTACGAGTTCATCCTGAGCTATCCGATCTTCGTCAATGCGGTGAAGACGAGCGTGTTGCTGGCCGCGATGGCGGCGACCATCGTCGTCGGCCTCACCTTCGTGATGGCCTGGATCGCGCTGCGCGCGGTGCCGCGCTCGGGCTGGGTGCTCGATTCGCTCGCGTTCACGCCGATCGCGATCCCGCACGTGATCGTCGGCGCGTCGGTGCTGTTCGCCTACCTGATGCTGCCGATCCCGGTCTACAACACGATCTGGATCCTGCTGATCGCCTACGTCACCATGTATTTGCCCTACGGCATGCGCTTCAATTCGAGCGGGCTCACCCAGATCCACAAGGAGCTCGAGGAGGTCGCCGAGGTTGCCGGCGCGCGCGTCGGCCAGGTGTTTGCGCGGATCCTGCTGCCGCTGCTCGCGCCGGTGCTGCTGGCGGCCTGGATCTACGTCTTCGTGCTCTCGGTGCGCGAGCTTGGCGCCTCGGTGTTCCTGATCGGGCCCGGCACCCACGTGCTCGGGACTATCAGCCTCACCATGTGGGAGGAGGGCGGCAGCTACGGCGCGGTGTCCGCGCTCGGCGTCATCCAGATCATCCCGCTGATCGCGATCGTGGCGGCGCTGCGCTGGATCGAGCTGCGCGTCCAGAGCCGCAGCGAAGCCTCGGCCGCGAAGGCGGGAGCGGCCCCGTAGAACGTCATCGGATCACTCAATGTTCGCGATCGAGAACCTGCACAAGACGTTCGTGGCGCCCGGCCACACCGTGGTCAATGCCGTCGACGGCATCAGCCTCGGCATCGAGACCGGGAAGCTGATCACGCTCCTGGGCCCGTCGGGCTGCGGCAAGACCACGACGCTGCGCTGCCTCGCCGGGCTCGAGCGCCCGGAGGCCGGCCGGATCGTGATCGGCAACCGCACCATGTTCGATTCCGACGCCGGCATCTTCGTGTCGCCGAGCGACCGCGGCATCGGCATGGTGTTCCAGTCCTACGCGATCTGGCCGCACATGACGGTGTTCGAGAACGTCGCCTTTCCGCTGCGGGTCGCGCGCGACCGCAAATACAGCGCCGCCGAGATCAAGGCGAAGGTGCTGCGCGCGCTCGACATGGTGCGGATGAGCGGCTTCGAGAGCCGGCCCGCCACCCAGCTCTCCGGCGGCCAGCAGCAGCGCCTTGCCTTCGCCCGCGGCCTGGTGCGCGAGCCGCAGATCCTCCTCCTCGACGAGCCGCTGTCCAACCTCGACGCCAAGCTGCGCGAGCAGATGCGGGTCGAGCTCAAGCGGCTGCAGAAGCGGATCGGCGTCACCACCGTCTATGTCACCCACGATCAGTCCGAGGCGCTCGCGCTCTCCGACGAGATCGCGGTGTTCAACGCCGGCAAGATCATCCAGCGTGGCACGCCGCAGGAGATCTACCGCCATCCCAAGAGCCAGTTCGTCGCCGACTTCATCGGCTCCGCCAACTTCCTGGCCGGGACCGTGAAGGAAACCGCCGGCGCCGATGGCATTGCCCTGGTCGAGACGCCGCACGGCCTGTTCCGCTGCAGCTTTTCGCAGGCCGTCGCGCCGGGACAATCGGTGCTGGTCAGCGCCCGTCCCGAGGACCTCGTCCTCTACGACAAGCGGCCGGGGGACGGCGTCAACGTGTTCGCCGGCAAGATCGCGCACCGGATCTTCCTTGGCGAAGTGATCGATTACCTGATCGATACCGGCGACGGCGAAATCCGGGTGCGCGCCAAGCCCGAATTGGACTTCCGCGTCGGCCAGGCGGTGCACGTCGGCGTGCCGCCGCAGAAATGTGTGGCATTGCCGTCCTGATCGATGGAAAATAGGGACCATTTCCGCAGTTACCCCGCGAGGTAAGCCATGACCAACGCCAGAGTCACCGGATTGCGCAGCATCGAGCTCGGCGTGACCGATCTCGACCAGTCCGCCGCCTTTTACAGCTGCCTGTGGGGGCTCGAACCGGTCATTTCCACCGGCAACACCATCCATCTGCGCGGCAACAGTTCCGAGCATCACGTCGTGACGCTGCGCGAGCGGCCAAAGCCCGGCATGCTGGGCGTGCACTTCGCCGCCACCGACCGCAACGCCGTGGACGAGCTGCACGCCAAGGCCAAGGGCTTCGGCGCCGACGTGTCGAGCGCGCCGGTCGACCTGCCGGCCGACGCCGGCGGCGGCTACGGCTTCCAGTTCCACACCCCGGAAGGCCACGTGCTCAACATCTCAGCCGACGTCGCCCAGCACCCGAACGTGATCAACGACCGCTCGAAGCCGCTCAAGCTCTCCCACGTCGTGCTCAACAGCGCCAAGATCGACCAGCAGACCGCGTTCTTCATCGACCTGCTCGGCTTCCGGCTCAGCGACAAGACCGACATGATGGATTTCGTGCGCTGCTGCGCCGACCATCACAGCGTCGCCTTCGCTCGCGCCAACGGGCCGTCGCTCAATCACATGGCCTACGAGGTCGCCAGCATCGACGGGCTGATGCGCGGCGCCGGCCGCATGAAGCAGAACGGCTTCAGCATCGAGTGGGGGGTCGGCCGGCACGGGCCGGGCGACAACGTGTTCTCCTATTTCGTCGAGCCGAACGGCTTCGTGGTCGAATACACCACCGAGGTCGAGCAGGTCGACGAAGCGGTCTACATCCCCCATGACGCCGAATACTGGCGCAATTTCCCCGGACGGCCGTGCCGCTGGGGCATGGCCGGGCATCCCTCCAACCGCCTCAAGGCCGCCTTCTCCGGCGACCTCAGCGTCGCCGACGAGTCCGACGGCAAGCGCTGCGAAGAGATCATGGCGAAGCGGCTGGGGCGGTGATGGATCAACGATAGCGCCGCTATTCCGGACCAAACGAAAACCGCCTCCCGGTCGCCCGGGAGGCGGTTTTGTTTGACGCCCTTGATTCGTGCGCTTAGGCCGCGGCGGCGTGATTGCCGAACTTCTTCAGGTTCTCTTTCTGCTTGTCGTTGCGCGGCGGCAGCTTGAACAGCCGTGCCGCGGTGCCGCCGAGGATGTTGTGCTTGGCCTTCTCGGAGAGGAACGGCAGATCCCAGATCGTCGAGGGCAGATCGAAGTCCCAGTGCGGATAGTCGGAGGAATAGAGCAGCTGCGTTTCCGCGTTGATCATGCGGAACGTCGTCTGCATCGCCTCGCGGTCCTGGATCTCCATCGGTTGCGATGAGTAGTACATGTCGCGCATGTAGTCCGACGGCTTCTTCTTCAGCAGCGGCGCTTCCGACGGCCGCAGCATGTATTCGTGGTCGAGCCGCTGCATCAGGAACGGGACCCAGGCCAGGCCCGATTCGATCCAGATCACCGGCAGCTTCGGGAAGCGCTCGCCCATGCCGTTGATGACCCAGTTGGTGCAGTGGAGGATGTTGTAGAAGGTGAAGCCGAGCGCGTGCACCGAGATGAACCGGTTGCAGGCCTTGAACACCGGCTCGCTCCAGTTCGGGCCCGAGTGGAAGGCGAGCGCGAGGCCGCGCTCCTCCATCGCCCGGTAGACCTTCATATAGGCGTTGTCGTTGACCTGAAGGTTGCGCACCGTCGTGACCATGAAGCCGGTCACGCCTTTGCGGTCGCCGAACGCCTCGATGTGGCGCAGCGACGCATCCGGGTCGGAGAAGGGCAGGCACAGCATCGAATAGAAGCGCCCGTGGGCCTCGGGCAGCACCTTCTCGGTGAGCCAGCGGTTGTAGGCCCAGCAGAGATCGACCTCCATCTCCTTCTGCGGATGCATCCCGATGTTGAGCATGCCGGTCGGGAACAGGCAGGCGTAGTCGACGCTCATCGCGTCCATCCAGCGCTCGCCGAGCTGCACGTCGCGCAGCCGGTCCGGGTCGGTCTTTTCCGAGGCCCGCAGCGGATAGCGGGTCACGCGGCCGCCCATGTCCTGGGTGAAGCCGGCATGCGTGGGAACGATCGTGCCGCGATTGGTCCTGGCGCGGCCGCCCATGGTGACCTGGCGCAGCACGTCGTTCTCCATGAACGGGAGAATCTCGGGGTAGTGCTCGTTCTCGTAATGGTGCGCATCCACATCGACGATCATGACGTCGTCGAGCTTGCGCTGGACCGCCTGCTTGCGGGCATGGGCGAGCAGCCGCGTGGTGTTCAGCTCGTCGACCGAGACCCGTCGGCCGCGTTCAGCAAGAAGATCCATGGGTCGTCTCCTATTCGATCTCTAGTTTTTGTTCGTCCGCGTCAGCGGCCGGTCCAACTCTGCCACATGCCAAGCTCGAAAACGGCGAGATTGGCCGCCTTCAGGAGGCCGCTCGCCGTCACCATCACCTCGGTGGGCGTCACCGTGGTGCGCGCCTTGAGCGGAAGAATCTGCTTTCCGCCTTCGATCTCGGCCGCATAGGTCTTGCACAGGGCGCCCATCAGCGCCTGCAGCGCCGCGGGCGAAAGCAGGTCGCTGCGGCCGGTTGCCAGCGCGCGCTCGATCTCGGCGGCGAGGCGGGTCGCCTCCGCCGAGGCGTTCGCGCCGGCCGCCGGCTTGGCAACCGGTTTTGCCGCCGGACGCGCCGGCTTCGCACGCTGAGCGGTCTTCGCCGCAGCGGCTTTAGGCGACGACATAAACCTCGTCTCCCTTCTCGACCACCTTGTAGCTGCGCAGCTTGAGGCGGCGGTCGGAGACGCATTCGCCGGTCTTCATATCGTACTCGTAGCCGTGCCACGGGCAGACGAAGTGCATCTCGGTATCGGAGAAATAGAGGCCGGCCGAGGTCTTGTCGGGCCGCAGCCGCTCCTCGACCTTGGCGATGGTCAGGCCTTCGCAGGCCGGGCCGCCCTGGTGCAGGCAATAGTTGCTGTAGGCGTAGAACTTGCCCTCATGCCGAAACACGCCGATCTCATGGTCGCCGGCGAAGATGATGCGGCGGTCGCCGTCCTTGAACTCCGAAAGCTTACCGACGATGTGTTCGGCCATGCCTGAAATCCCTGCGCTTTTGGGCGGTTCCCAGCCCTGTTGGGGGCGTCCGAGCCCTTGGTTGATCCCGCCGATTTCGATGTTAACCGGTCGGCCGGACTATGCCCCGTCCAAAGCGCGAACGCAATCAGCCGCGCCGCCCGGCAGGCATCGGCGGAACGCATGACATGGCGACGAGCTTGCGCGCGATACGTGCATCTCGCGCCCGTAAATTGGCGGCGTTCTCGCTAGTTCACGCCCAGGCGCTTCAACGCGTCCTTCGCCGTCTGATGGTTTTGGGCGGCCGCCTTGCGGTACCAATCGATCGCCTCTTGCTTCTTGGCTTCATCGTCCCCGGCCAGCTCCTCGAGCTTCGACGCAAGAAAGTACTGCGCCTCTGCACTTCCGCCGTTCGCCGCGATGCGCACGAACATAAGACGGTCCACATTGCCCGGAAGGTCGTAGCCTTCGGAAAATCTGGCCTTGCCTTCGAAAATCATTTCCGAAAGCCGCACGAGCGCGTCGGTGTCGCCGAGCTTGGCGGCGAAAATGAACCAATAGGTCGCCTTTTCGAGGTCCGGCGGCCCCACCACGCCGTCGAGATAGTCGATGGCCAGGTTGTAGGCTGCGAGGGGATCCGCGCTCCAGCGAAGCGCCATCTCGGTCAATTCGTGAGAGCGACGGCGATCGGTGGGGACATACAGTCCTCTATAATATTCGTGAGCAAGCAATATTGCTGAGAAGGCCTCTCGGCGGCTGACGCCGAGACGCAACAGCTCCAGGTATTTGGCAATATCCGGGGCGCCGACGATCTCGCCCTTTTCATAGTAGAGGGCGAGCCTCCAGGCGCTGGTGCCGCCCTCATCGCTGGCGAGCTGGGCAAACCTGAATGCTTCGCGCTCATCCTTCCGTTCGAAATTGGCATTGCTATAAAGGTCAGCGAGACTCGCGTACGACGCCTTGTTTCCGAGCGCGACGGCTTGCCGGTAGGCTTCTTCAGCCTTCGCGAAATCTGGGGCGGTTCCGCGCCCGTAGTAGTAGCCATCCCCGATCCAGTCGAAGGCGGCCGGGTATCCGGCGCTTGCGGCCTGCAATGCAGACTTGAACGACAGGTCCGGGTCCTTGCGCGCCAACGCACGGGCATACTGATACAAAAATCTTGGATTTTCCGGATGCCGCTCCATGGCATTCTTGCACGCGGTCCCTGCCTTTTCCGTGAGGAAGCGCGCCGTCAGACTTGCGTTTACTGGTGGACCGACGCGCAAGTTATCGTAGGGGCTCGCTGCGTAGAGGTCGCATTCCTCGATCGGCAGGAACGACAGGATGGCAAACATTGCCGCCAACGCGCCGAGCGCGCCGAGCGCCGCGACAAGTGTCAGGTGCCGCAGCGGCCCGCGGGCGATTTCGGCGGCCCAGCTCGCCGGGATCGTGAAGAGCCGCTGGAAGGCCTGCAGCGCCGGCAAGATAAATTCCAACAGGATGCGGTCGACCCGGAGAGGATTTTCGGCTGGCGCTGCCTTTTTTCCGAGATCGATCTCGAGGCTTTCCTCGGACTTTGCGCTGCGCGGGGACAGGCCGATCGCGCCCAGCAGCACGCGGCGAACGTCGCGCGCCTGCGCCGCGTCGAGCGCGTGCTGGAGGGCAGAGCGCAGCCACTCCGGCATCCAGCCGTGCCGGAACCAGGGCAATTGCGCTGTGGTCAGGAGGTCGCGATCGTAGGCAAACCCGCCCTTGCCGTCCTTCAGGGCGGATTTGAGCGCAACGGTCAGGGACCAGCGCAGCTCGGGATAAAATGCCGACGCGGCGATCCATTGATAGCCCTTGCTGCCGAGCGCATCGCGCAGCAGGGCCAGCAGGCGTTTCACATCCTTTCGGCGCGGCTTGACCGGCTGAAGCCAGCGCCCCGGCCGCTCGTCCAGAAAATCGATCAGGGCCCGGGTCCCCTCGGGAATCTCACGCGGCGCTTTAGGATCGGAACTGCGACCGAGATTGGTCAAGCGCTGGACCAGCTCCACCAGTCCCTGCGGGCTGATTGCGATATTCGGCATCCGCACCGTTCCGCGCGAAGCCTCGACGACCGCCGACGACTGCGCGGCTCCCCAGGGGGTCAGCAGCGCGCAGCGCGGGACGTCCTTGAACAGCGTGACCCAGCGCATCAGGCGGCCGGTCGCCGGATCGACCAGCCGCTCGGCTTCGATGAAGACCAGCACGACGCTGTCGCCGAACCTGCCGAGGATTTCCTGCAGGCGGGCGTGCTCGCCGGTGCGGGCCGACCGGCACAGCGTGGGGTCGCGGTTGAACTCGAACACCTCCACAAACAGCCCGGCGTCCTGCAAAACGCTGACGACCTTCCTGTTGTGCTCTGCCAGATGATCGTGCGCGCTGCGCTGCTCGATCAGCGCCACGAAATCGCAGGTGATCGGGTGGTCGGAGAACCGGGGTTGCAGTAATCCGCCCGACTGCGCCGTTTCCAGGATGGTTTTTTGCGGATCGAGGACCTGGATCGTATCGCGGGCGAGGAAACGCAACGGCTGCAACTCCGACAACAGCGACCGGCTGCCGAACCGCCCCGGCGGCTTGTCGATGCGCCAATGCAGCAAACGCAGATTTTTGCGCAGGGCCTCACGGCGCAGATGCAGGACCATCCGGTAGATGAGCCAGCCCAGCCCGGCGAGGAACAGCGCCCATGGCAGGAACGCGGCGATCGCCTTGGTCGCACCGTACTCGGTGTAATACCAGCGCCAGGTCCGGTTGGTCGGCGATTGCTCGGGTGGATTCAGCTCCTGGATAGGGTAGTTCTGCAGCCATTCGTGCAAGGCCGCCTGGAGATCGAGTACGGTAACCGGGTTTGTCTCTCGCGGCGTCGGCTTCTCGCGTTCGCTCTGGGGCGGCAAGAGAAAAACAATGAGGACAGTCACGATCGCCATGGCGATCGTGAACGCCACCGTAATGCGCGTCGTGAGCGGATGGCGCCACCAGCTTCGCCGTTTCGCTTCACCTTTGTCGTTTCCGGCCAGGTCGGCATCGGGCGTGAAGCGCGACCGGCGGGCGGAGCTGTCGCCAAACCAGGAGCGAAAGAGTTCTTCGCAAGCCGCCTGCTGCGCGGGCGTGCCCGCGAGCAACGGCGTGATCATCCTCGAAAGGCCGATCGCGTCCTGCGGCAATCGATTTTCCGTGGCGAGCTGTGCCAAAAAACCCGTGAGCCTGATGTGCTGCTCCGGGTCGAGAACGATCCCGCTTTCCTTCAGGCTTTCGAGGAATTCCGGCAGCCGCTCGAAAAAAAGCGACGGCGGCACGCTTTCGGCGATCGGCTGGGTCACACCGTCCATGACGCCAGGAGGTCCTGCACGCGTTCCTGATCCCCCGAAATCTTGGCCAAGGCCGGAAGGCTTCGCTCGGCAAACTTCTTTTGATCGCGAAGAGAGGCAGACGGCGAGGCGCCGAGCGAGGTCATGGCGTTGAGCCAGTTCAGCAGTTCGGCGGTGCCGGGCTTCTTTTCGAGGCTCGAGCTCTCCTCGCGGATGTAAAGCGTGAATTCCACGGCTTCCTTGAGCAGAGGCGACCCGGCGGCCGTCCCCGCAAATTCCGGCATCCTTGCGAGCACGATTTCCTCGAGCCGCGCCGACGTCGGGAACGGGATGTTGTAATAGATGCAGCGGCGAAGAAACGCGTCCGGCAGCGACTTCTCGGAATTGTTCGTCATGATGACGACCGGATAGGCGTCCTCATCCGCAGCCACCAGCCGGTTGCCTAGCTCGGGGATGCGGAAATACATCCGCTCGATCTCATTGAGGATGTCGTTGGGGAAGTCGCGCGGCGCCTTTTCCACCTCGTCGATCAGCACCACCGAGCGCCGCTTGCCGGGATGCTCGAATCCCTTCGGCAGGATGTCGGCGATCTTGGCCGGCTCGTTCGCCAGCACGATCGAGGCGCCCAGCGCATTGAACGTGATGTAGTCCTTCGCCTGGCCGGGATCGGCGCGCAGCTCCTTTGCGGTGAAGCGGCCAAGCGTGTCGTAGATGTAGAACAGGTCCCGCGCCGTCGTGGTCGACTTCGTCTCAAACGTCAGCGGATTCTCGAGGCCGAGCTCCCACGCGACGCTCGCCGCCAGCACGGTCTTGCCGGTCCCGGGCTCGCCGGTGACCATGAGCGGCTGCCGCAGCATCAGCGCCACGTTCACGGCGTCGACGAGGCCGGCATCCGGAAGATAGCTTTCCGGGCGGCGTAAACGGGAGCCGGTGAAGGCGGGCAATTGCTTGGGGCTGGTCGGCTTCGTCTTGGAAGGCGTACGCGGATAAAGATCGGTCATGTCGTCACAATCTGGGATTTCGGGTCGGTGAGGACGGTTTTGACGGCGGCGGCCGTGTCGTACATCGACAGCCGGCGGCGGCCGATTCTCAATGGGCCGGCGAACTGCTTCCTGATCTCGCGCCGCACGACTTCCCGATCGTAGTCGTGCACGTGATTCATGATCCACTGCGCGACGTCTTCGTAGCGGACGTCCTTCAGCTCCGGCAATTCCACGATGGTGGCGTTGTCCGACATGTCTTGCCGCAGCTGCTCGATATCCCGCTTGAGATGTCGAAGCTTGTTGCCGTTCAGCATGCGGCTGAAGAATCCCGGCGCGTAGACGGCGCCGATGACAGTGACGACCGGATGCGCGAGATCCTTGAGCTCCATGCTCGCCCAAAACTCCAGCCATTGCCGCAGCAGGCCGACGTTGCCGGCGGACCAGTTCTCCAGGGTAAGGCTCGCGGTGAAGAAGCACGCCGATCCGAGGTTCCTGATCTTTCTTTGCAGCAGCGCATTGTCGGCATTGATCCTCAGCCCGAAGCAGGTCCTCACCTGGTTTTCCAGATCATGGAAATGATCGGAAAGCTCCTGCTGATCCGGCGTGCCGGAGAATGCGGCGACGTCGGGCCAATGCAACGTGTGCTGCACGATGTCCGTCGTCAGGCCGTTTGCATCGAGGACCTCGCGCAGCTTCACGCAGTAAAGCTGCTCGACGAAGCTGTCGACGCATTGCGGTTCGCTGCCATAGATCAGGAAGAACAGCGGCTTCTTGACCTTGGCGTCGAAATGGCGCTGCAGCTCTTCGACAAAGCGCTTCTGCTGCTCCTGCCGGTCGGCAAGGTAAGGCATGAGCCGCGGCGGCCGGTAAGGCCTTGGAGTGGCCGCGCCGGCTGCGGTCTGCCGCGCAAGCGCCGTCCCGGACTTGAAATGCCGGGGATCAGTCAGAAGATAGCGGCGCAGTCGATCGACGAGAACGTCGAACTTGCCGCCGTTCAGGATCGGACTTTCGTCGTCGGCCGAGTCTTCGAAGATGTTTATGCTTTGGCGAACGCGAAAGAAAGGATTGAGCTCCTTGAATTGTATTTTGCCGACCTGGGCGATCACCAGCACTTCGTTGTCGCGGCCATATTCAAATTCGCGAATCAGAACGTCGGAGCGTTCATAGCTGTTCGAATCGGCGGAGAGCAGGAACAGGACGCAACTGCACTTCTCGAGCGCTGCATCGATTTCTTGCTGCCAGTCCTTCCCCGAGAGAATGCGTCCGCAGGATAAGTGCCGCTCGCCCAACCCGATTTCCTCGGGGCGGTCGATCCACAGCGAGATGCCGGCATCGAGCAAGGCCTCGATGAGCGGCTTGATTTTGGGTTTATCGGGATTGGCGTGCGAGACGAAAACGTACCGCATCAAGACCCCTCGGCGCCGGCATGCAGCTCCGACACGATTGCGTAAATCGCTTCGATGCCGCGGTGCGGCGACGGCCCCCACTCGGCATATCAATACCAGTGCGGAGACTTGGCTGGCAAGGGCAGCCGCCGGGCCCGTGATGCAGCATTTCCGGCCCGATTTACGCCATCTTGTTGCTGATTTCGCCGATCTTCTCGATCCAGATTTTCACCACGTCGCCGGCCTTGAGGAATTCGCCTCGGCCGGCGCCGACGCCGGCCGGCGTGCCGGTGAGCACGAGATCGCCGGGGTGGAGCGTGAGCCGTGACGAGATATGCGAGATCTGCTCGGCGAGATTGAAGATCATCCTGCCGGTGTTGGAATCCTGCTTGAGCACGTCGTTCACCCACAGCTTGATCCCGAGGTTCTGCGGGTCGCGGATGTCGCTCGCCGGCACGATCCAGGGCCCGAGCGGGCAGGAGCCGTCGAAGCTCTTGTGCGCCACCCAGTCGGCCTTGAACGGCGAGGTGTCGGAAATGTGCGGGCGGCGCCCGCGGTCGCGGGCGGAGAGGTCGTTGGCGATGGTGTAGCCGGCGACATAGTCGAGCGCCTTGTCGATCGGCACGTGCTTGGCCGGCCGGCCGATCACCGCGGCGAGTTCGGCCTCCCAGTCCATCTGCTTCGAGTAGTCGGAAATCTTCACGGTGGCGCCGGGATTGGCGATCGAGCGCGAGGCCTTGATGAAGTGCCAGGACTGTAGCCCGAGGGTGTGCGGATCGGGTTCCGGCGGCCGGTTGTGGGCCTTGTTCATCTCGGCCACGTGGTCGGCATAGTTCGCGCCCGCGCAGTAGATCGCCGACGGCCACAGCACCGGGGCCAGGAGTCTGGTGCGGCTGAGCGGCCGGCTCGCCCGGCTCTTGGCCGCTTTTGCCGCGGCTTTCTTCAGCGCGCCTTGCGCCGCCTTCCAGTCGGCGAGGATGCCCAGCACCGTCGCATAGGCCGCCCGGCCGGTCAGCTTGGCGGCGTCGAACACCTTGTCGTCGACGACCAGGGCGGCACGCGGTCCGTCGGCCGATTGATAGGTCGCAAGCTTGTAGCCGGGCATGTGGTCCCCCCTGGTCAGCCTCGTCCGGTGACATGACCGCGATCATGTGCGGATGGCAAGAGTGGGCTATAATGCCGCGCCAGAGCCCGCGTGTGGAAGGAGTTCGCAGCGCCATGATCAAGCCGAGACGCATCGGACACGCCACGTTCGAAACGACCGATCTGGAGAAGCAGATCGCCTATTGGACCGAGGTCAACGGGCTGGTCCTGGCCGAGCGGGAGAAGAACCGCGCATATCTCGCGACCAAGACCGGGCTGCTTGTGGTCCAGCTCGACCAGGCCGACCGCGCCCACTGCACCCGGCTGTCGTTCGAGGTAGCCCCCAATTCCGATTTTGGTGAGCTGGCGAAGGCGCTTTCGGCTGACGGCATCAAGAGCGAGCTGCGCAACGATTCCACGCCCGGCATGGGGCAGGTGCTCTCGTTCGCGGACAACAAGGGCACCCGCATCGACCTGTTCAAGGAGTGGAGCTATCTCGGCTCGCATTACCAGGTGAACGGGATCGGGCCGCTCAAGCTCGGCCACATCGCCTTCGCCGTCCCCGACGTGCATGCGACCGCCGATTTCTACGCCAGGGTAATGGGGTTCCGTGTCTCCGACTGGATCGAGGACTGGTTCGTGTTCATGCGCTGCAATCCCGATCATCACACCGTGAACTTCATCCGCGGCGAGCAGGTCGAGATGCATCACATCGCCTTCGAGCTGAAGGACATGTCGCACGTGCAGAACGCCTGCGAGATGTTCGCGATGAAGAAGATCAAGCTGCTGTGGGGGCCGGTGCGCCACGGCCCCGGCCACAACGTCGCCACCTACCACCGCAACCCGGACGACCACACCATCGAGCTGTTCATCGAGCTCGATCAGCTCAAGGACGAGGAGCTCGGCTATTTCGAGCCGCGGCCCTGGCACCGCGACACGCCGCAGCGGCCGAAGGTTTGGAAGCGCACGGAATCCACCATCTGGGGCTTGCCGCCGCTGCCGGAATATCGCCGCGAGCGCCACTTCCAGCCGGCGGTCGGCACCGGGCTCTAGGCCCGGCGGTGTGACATATCGGCGTCTGGCCAGCCTTCGCTCGGCGAGCCAAGCTCGCACTCCAGAACCTCGTTGGGATCGAGTAATAGATGAGCAAACGAATATTTCTGGTGGTGGCGCTGGCGATCGCCTTCGAGCTGGGCGCGGCGGGCCTCGCACATGCGCAAAGCTACCCAAGCAAGCCGATCAAGTTCGTCTTGCCCTACACTGCCGGCTCGCCCAACGACGTGCTGGCGCGGCTGGTGGCGCCGGGCCTGTCGTCGCGTCTCGGGCAAAGTGTGGTGGTCGACAACCGCCCGGGCGGCGGCACCGCGATCGGCGTGAAGGCGGTGATGACCGCCGATCCCGATGGCTACACGCTCCTCTTCACCAACACGCCGACGCACGTGTTCGCCTCGCTCCTGCACAAGAGCTTCCATTACGATCCGGTCAAGGATTTCGTGCCGGTCGCCACTTTCGGCAGCACCTCGCTGGTGCTGGTCGTGCCGGCGAGCCTGCCGGCAAACTCGCTCAAGGACTTCGTCGCCTATACCAAGGCGAATCCGGGCAAGCTTAACTTCGGCTTCGGTCAGGGCACGCTGCCGCATCTGGTCGGCGAGGCGTTCAAGCTTTCGACCGGCGCCCAGCTCGCCAGCATTCCCTATCGCGGCGGCGCCCAGGCCGTCACCGACATGCTGGGCGGCCGTATTCACATGAATCTCGGCGCCGGCGCGACGCTCGTTCCGCTCATTCGCGAAGGCAAGCTCAGGGCGCTCGCCGTCACCAGCCCGGCGCGCAGCGCGGAGCTGCCGGACGTGCCGACCATGGCCGAAAGCGGCTATCCGGATCTGACGACGGTGACCTATTACGGGATTCTGGCGCCGGTCGGCACGCCTGCGGAGGTGGTCAACAGGCTCAACCGCGACATCAACGAAAGCCTGAAATCGCCTGAGCTGCAGGCGGCGATGGCAAAGGTCGGCTACGATCTGAAAATCGGATCGGCGCAGGATTTCGCCGCGCTGATGGCCGACGAAGTGCAGAAGTGGACGCCGATGGTGAAGGCGACCGGCTTCCAGATGGAATGATCAGCGGCCGCTGCCCGGCTCGCTGTCGCTTCCGACGGTGGTGGGAGGGTCGCCAAGCGTCACGATAATCGTTTTCTCCACGCCCTTGCGGATCAGGCCGAGCTTCACTGACGTGCCTGGCGCCATGTCGCCGATCCTTCGAACGAGGTCGCGGTCGGCCTTGACCGGCTGGCCGTTGACTGAGGTGATGACGTCGCCGGCGAGGATGCCGGCCTTCGCCGCCGGGCTTTCGGGCTGCGGCGCGGCGACGAGCGCTCCCTGCACCCGCTTGAGTCCCAGCTCCTGCGCGACCTCCGGCGTGACCGGGCGGACCTGCACGCCCATCCAGCCGCGGATCACCGTGCCCTTCTCCTTGAGCTGGGTGATGATCGTCTTCACGGTTTCCGCCGGGATGGCGAAGCCGATGCCGATCGACACGCCGGTCGGCGAAAGAATCGCGCTGTTGACGCCGATCACATTGCCCTTGAGATCGAAGCTCGGGCCGCCGGAATTGCCCTGATTCACCGGCGCATCGATCTGAATGAAGTCGTTGACGGTTCCCATCCTGATGTCGCGCGCGCGGGCGGAGACGATTCCCGCGGTCACCGTGCCGCCGAGCCCGAACGGATTGCCGATCGCCAGCACCCACTCGCCGATGCGCGGTTCCTGATCGGCGAGCTTCACGAACGGAAAGTCGCTGCGGCCGTCGACCTTGAGCAGCGCGAGATCGGTCTTCGGATCGGCGCCGATGAGCTTGGCCGTGAAGGTCTTGCCGTCGTCGGTCGTGACCTCGATGGTCTTGCTGTGCTCGACCAGGTGGTTGGTGGTCACGATGTAGCCGTCGGCGGAGATGAAGAACCCCGAGCCCTGGCTGGCGACGCGCGGACGCCGCGGCGCGTCGGTCTGCGGCTGCTGCGGCCGGTCGGGACTCGGCCGCGCGAACGGCTCCGACGGCGAGCCCGGCGGGACCGGATGGGCCTGTTCGTTGCCTTGATCGACGTCGGCGCGCAGGCCGACAACCGCCGGCTTCACCCGCTCGACGATGTCGGCGAACTCGGGCAGCCGTCCTGAGCCTTGCGCGTTTGCCGATGGATCAAGCGGCAGGCCGAGGCCGGACAGGAGATGCGGGCTCGCCAGCCACGCGGCAGTTGCGATCCCGAGCGCCGAGGCGAGGAGAACGGCACGACGCGTCTTGGTCGCCTTTATGCTTATGGCCATCAAGCAGTTCTCCTGTTCCCGCCAGATCGGCGGCTACCGGGTACCAACGCCCTTGGCAGAGTCGCATTCCAGACGTTGCAGGCGTCCGCAAACGAGACGTTCGATCTCACGTCCGACAACTCGGGGCTTCCGGCCGAAGTTCCACGGATGCCGCGTCTAGGTGAATCCGCAGCCGGCGCTTGCGATCAGGTCGTGAGAAAGTGGGGTGCGGGGGCCGGCAGGCCCGAGGTCACGGCCGCACGGCCGGCGTCTCCAGCGGCATGTCGCGTGCGCGCCACATCAGATAGAGCGTGAGGTCGACATATTCGTCGGCGCCGAGCGGATAGGCCTCGGTGCGCATTCCGACCATGCAGTTGCGCAGCCGCCGCTGCAGCGAGCCAAGGCTCTGCCATTCGAGGCGATAGATTGGATAGCCGGTCGGATGCGCCTGCGTTATCGGGCTGCCGGCGAGCTTTTGGCCCCAATTGTCGTCGTGGCACTGCGCGCAGGAGAGGTTGAGCTGTCCCTGCCGGCGCTGAAAAATCTCGCGCCCAGACAAGAGCGATGCGTGGCTGCGCTCGTCGATCGTCACCGTGATGGGCATGCCGCGCGACTGGTGCGCCACGTAGGCGGTCAGCGCCAGAAGCTCCTTGCTCTCGAACGGCAACGGCGTCGCCTTCTGCTGGTCGGCGCGGCAGATGTTGATGCGCTGCTCGAGGTCGACCGGCCGGCCACGCGCGGCGTCGAAGGCCGGGTAGCGCGCGGCCACGCCTTTCATGCTGGCGGAGGCGTCGCCATGGCAGTCGGCGCATGACTTGCCGGCGCCGGCCTTGCGGTTCCACAGGCTCTCGCCTTCGAGCACCGATAACATGCCGGGATTGGCGCTGTCGTCGTCCTGCATGGCGCGCGTCTCGCGGCCCATGAACTCGTAGCCGGACTTGCGCTCGGCGAGGGGGATTTCGGCGGCGGCAGCAGCCAGGGGGGCCCACAGCAAGGCCGCCGACACCAGCGCGCGGACAGTGCGCGGCCCGCTCATTCGACCGTGATGCTGGCGGACTGGACCTGCGTCTCGCCCCCGTCGTCGGTCCACGCGAAGGTGAGCGTGCCGCTCTCGGTCGCCACCGTATAGAACGAGATGAACGGATTGGCGGCGATCGCCGGATGCAGCTCGGCGCGGAAGATCTCGGTGCCGTTGTAGC
>Ga0114129_10002875_pt1 | contig 24089 bp, 25 predicted proteins | sample RhiMetdeltSRZDD1_FD_80071 | JGI IMG/M metagenome (GOLD analysis project Ga0114129, IMG submission 80071) | Populus rhizosphere microbial communities from Tennessee, USA - Rhizosphere MetaG P. deltoides SRZDD1 (version 2) (version 2) | ecosystem: Host-associated > Plants > Roots > Rhizosphere >...
CCGCGAGCGGTCGGCGCTCCATCGGCGACGGCGAATTCACCGAAGCCCGGTGGCCCGGAACCGGAGCTGGCCACGTTGCGGGATCGTCTGATCCAGACGGAGACACACCCTCTGCGACGGATTGCGTCGGCGGATCTCTCCGGTCCCGCGCGCGAGCTCGCCGAGCGCCTGAACGCGCGCCTGGACGCTTTGACCGGAACCGGCAAGGAGCAGCAGCAGTTCATCGCGGACGTTTCGCACGAGCTGCGCACGCCGTTGACCGTCCTTCGCGGCACGCTCGAGGTCGCGCTCGAGGACGACCGCTCCGCCGAGGAGTATCGCGAGGCGATCGGCAACGCTCTCCTCGAGATCCGGCACCTCGCCCGGATCTCGCAGAACATCCTCTTTCTGGCGCGGGGGGAGAGCGGCCGCGTCACACTGTCGTTTTCCAACCAGGACCTCGGCCGCTTCGTATCGGACGTCGTCCGCGAGCTCCTGCCTGCCGCGGCGGACCACGAGATGGAGCTTTCCGTCGAGGTACCGGAAGCTCCGGTCATCGCGTTCGTCGATCCGGGCCGGATGCAGCAGGTCCTCCACAACCTGCTCGAAAACTCGATGCGGTACACGCCGGCCGGAGGATCGGTCCGGGTCCAGCTCCGGACGACCTTCGACGAGGCGGCCATCGAGGTCTCCGACACCGGCGTGGGGATCCCCGAAGCGGACCTTCCCTTCGTGTTCGAGCGCTTCTTCCGCAGCGACCGGGCCCGCCGCGCCTACACCGGAGGTTCCGGCCTGGGCCTCTCGATCGTGCGCTGGATCGTGGAGGCCCACAAAGGGACGGTGGAAATCGCGAGCGAGGTGGACAAAGGGACGACGGTGACGGTGCGATTGCCGCGGGTGAAGTAAGGAGGAAACGTGGAGGACGAGCTTCGCCTTCTCCGGGAAACGCGCGAGATACTCGACACGATCAACGATCTGTTCGTGGGGACCGACGACCGCGATTGGAAAAGGGTCGCCCGGGCGCTCTCGCCTCGCGTCCAATTCGACATGAAATCGGTCACCGGCGCGGAGCCGTCGACGGTTGATTCGGGGCAGATCATCGCGGGATGGGAGGAGGGGCTGCGCCCCTTGAGAGCCGTGCACCATCAGACCGGCAATTTCCGGGTCCAGGTGGCCGGCGATCAGGCGGACGCCTTCTGCTACGGGATCGCGTTGCACTATCTGCCGAACGCGTCCGGCCGGAACACGAGGACGTTCGTCGGAAGCTACGACTTGCACCTCCGCAAGGGCGGCGCGGACTGGCGCATCGACCGGTTCCGCTTCAACCTGAAGTACATCGACGGGAATCTCGAGCTGGAGAAGGGAAGTTGAGAATCCGCGCGTGAGACCGGTTTTCGTCCTTTCCGCGGTCCGCACGCCGATCGGCAAGTTCGGCGGCGCGTTCGCGTCGATGTCCGCCGCGGACCTGGGGGAGGTCGCCGCGCGGGCGGCGATCGAGCGCTCCGGCCTGCCCCCAGCCGCCATCGACGAGACGATTTTCGGGCACGCGCGCCAGGCGGGCGGCGGCCCGAACACGGCGCGGCAGGTTTCTCACCGCGCCGGCATCCCCGACTCGGTCCCCGCGTTCACGGTGAACAAGGCGTGCGCGTCGTCTTTGAAGGCGCTGACGCTCGGCGCGCTCTCGATCGCCGCGGGAGAGAGCGAAGCCGTTCTCGTCGGCGGAACGGAATGCATGTCTGCGACGCCTTACCTTCTGCCGCGCGCGCGCTTCGGATACCGCATGGGGCATTCCGAGATCGTCGATGCGATGTATCGCGACGGTTTTCTCTGTCCCCTGTGCGGCGAGTTGATGGGCGAGACGGCGGAGAACCTGGTCCGGGAGTACGGCATCCTGCGGGCCGAGCAGGATGCGTATGCCGCCGAATCGCAGCGGCGCGCGGCGGAGGCAATCTCTTCGGGACGTTTCGCCGACGAGATCGCGCCGGTCACCGCGGAAGGAAAGAAGGGAGCGACCCTCGTCGAGAAAGACGAGCATCCCCGTCCCGACACGACCGTCGAGAGTCTCGCGAAGCTCCCTGCCGTCTTCGATCCGGCGTCCGGCACCGTCCACGCGGGAAACTCCTCCGGGATCACCGACGCGGCAGCGGCGCTCGTTCTCGCGTCCGAAGAAGAGGTGCGTCGCGTCGGGAACGAGCCGCTCGGCCGTGTCGTCGCGTGGACTTCCGCTGGAGTCGAGCCCGAGCGCATGGGGATCGGACCCGTTCCGGCGATGAAAGCGCTTCTCGCGAAGCAGAAGCTCGCTCTTTCTGACGTCGACCTGATGGAGCTCAACGAGGCGTTTGCCGCGCAGGTCATCGCCTGCGCCCGTGAGCTTCCGCTCGATCTCTCGCGCGTCAACGTCAACGGCGGCGCGATTGCGCTGGGCCATCCGATCGGCGCGACGGGCGCGCGCATTGCGACGACCCTCCTTCACGAGATGAAGAAGCGCGACGCGAAGAAGGGCGTCGCGACCCTGTGCGTTTCCGGAGGGATGGGAATGGCGGTACTCTTCGAGCGGTAGACCGTGCGGATCGCCTTGACCCTCGACAGCGACGTCCCGGCCGAGGAGAACGACTACGTTCGCGCGCTCACGGACGCCGGGGTGCGGCGGGACGAGCTCGTCGTGTTGCGGCCGGGCGATCCGATCGAAGGACGGTTCGACGGAGTCGTCATCGGGGGCGGCGACGACGTCGACCCCGTCCGCTACGGCCGCAACATCCTCGAGGGCGCCAACGTCGAGATCGATCACGGACGCGACGCGGTCGATTTTCCCGTTTTCGAGGAAGCGTGGCATTCACACGTTCCGGTCCTCGGAATCTGCCGGGGACTCCAGGTCGTCAACGTCGCCCGCGGCGGCACGCTCGTGCAGGACCTGCCGTTGGAAAGGCCGTCGGAGGTCGCGCACCGCCTACCGAAGAAGGAAAACCGGCGCGATCACCCGGTGACGGTCGAACCGGGAACGCGCCTTGCCGGGATCGCCGGAAGGTCGGAGATCGACGTCAACAGCCGGCACCACCAGGCGATCGAGCGGGCGGCGGACGGGTTCGTCGTCGCCGCCACGGCGCCCGACGGCGTCATCGAAGCGATCGAGGCGAAGGACGGGCGATGGCTCGTCGCCGTGCAATGGCATCCGGAGAATCTGACGGACGATGCCGTCTCGCAGCGCCTCTTCCGGGAGTTCGTCGCGGAAGTGAGGCGGCGAAGTCCGTAGGGAGAAGGAATTCGGCCAAAACTCCGGCGGTTCTCCGGCTTTCGGAGATTTCAAACTTCGATGACAGGAGTCGCTCGCATGAGATCCCGCGTCGCAACGCTCGCCCTGGTTCTCGCCCTTCCCGCTCTCGCCGTCTCCGCGCAGGCGAGACTGACGGTCCAGAAGCTCGCCGAGGGAATTTGGGCGGCGCAGCCGGACAAGGGAGCCAACGTCGGCTGGTTCCGCTACGGCGACGCGGTCGTCGCCGTCGATTCGGGAGGCGATCCGGCAACCGCGAAGGAGGTGCTGCGCCAGATCGCGGAGACGACCGGCGGGAAGCCCGTTCGGTACCTCGTCCTGACCCACGCGCACGCGGATCACACGACCGGCACGCGCGCGTTCGTCGCTGCGGGCGCGCAGGTGATCTGTCACGAGAACGCGGCAGCCTCGATCCTGGGCTACATCACCCAGCCGTCGAACGATCCCGCCGATCCGCTCTCGGGGAAGCGCGGCATCTCTCCGACCTTGATGACCGTCTCGGAGAGGTTGATTCTGTTCGACGGTCTGCGCCGCGCCGAGATCCAGTGGCTGGGTCCCGCCCACACGACCGGCGACCTCGTCGTGCTCCTGCCCGGCGAAAAGGTGCTCTTTGCCGGCGATCTGGCGTTGAACGGACGCCTCCCGGACCTGCATCTGCCCGACGCCGATGCGGAATCCTGGGCGAAGGCGCTTCCGCGGCTCGCCGCCGCACCCGTCGAGAAGATGGTTCCGGGCCACGGCACGATCGGTCCGACCACGGGGATCGCCGATTCGCTCGCGTACATACGGAGGCTGAACGAGATCGTGCAGAAGATCGTTCGTTCCGGAACGCCCGAGGAATACGTCGAGGTCAAGCTGCGAGAGGCGGAGAACCGGATCCCGAACGTCCCGATGTCCGACGCCCACATCAAGAATGCGCTCGCGGTTTACCACCGGGAAAAGGACAAGGTCACGAAGCCGGCGACGACCCCCGCGCCCCCCGCCCGAAAGACTCCTCCCAGGAAAAGCGCTTCCTGAGGTAAGAAGGGGGCGTGCCGCTCCGCCTCGCCACGACTTCGGGCCGCGCCAATATCTCGATTGAAATCCCCCCGGTCAACGTCCTCGACGTCGGGGCTCTCGGGGAGCTCGCCCGGCTCGTCCTCGAAAGCGCCGGCGCGCGCGTGCTCGTCCTTTCCGGGCTGCCCGGCGCGTTCTCGGCCGGAGTGTCCGTGGCGGAGCACTTTCCGGATCCGAAGGCGATCGAAGCGATGCTCGCGGGGATGCGAACCGCATTGAATGCTCTCGTGCGGACGCCGGCCGTGACGGTCGCAGCGGTCTCGGGCGCCTGTCTCGGCGGCGGTGCGGAGCTGGCCGCGGCCTGCGACGTGGTCCTGGCGACCGAAGACTCGCGGATCGGTTTCCCCGAGATCCGGCTTGCCTGCTTTCCACCGGGGGCCGCGGCGCTTCTCCCCGTCCGGATCGGCGGCGCCCGCGCAGCCGACTGGATCCTGACCGGACGAACGGTGTCCGGCCGCGAAGCGGCACAGGCGGGTTTCGCCGCGCGCGCGGTCGCGCCCTTCGACCTCGAGCGGGAGACGGAGCGTCTCGTGGACCAGCTTCTCGCGACGAGCCCCGCCGCGATCGCCGCTGCTCGCGATCTCCTTCGCGCCGAGCGACGCCGGGCGTTGGCGGAAGCGCTTCCCCACGCCGAGGTCGCCTACCGTATGCTCGCGGGGAACGAGGATCTTGCGAGAGCGGTCCAGGAATTCCAGGGCGGGAAACGGAAGACGGGAAGCGGGAGACGGCCGCGCGAGATCGGCGAAGATTAGCAGCCCTCGTTTGAAATCTCCGTCCGCCGTTCGCGGAGCGAACGCCGCGGACCCGTCTGACACTCAGGCCTGGCAAGCCCTCCGCTTACAATCGCCCGCGTGATCGTCTACCTGAACGGCCGGTTTCTCCCGCGCGAGGAAGCGAAGATCTCTCCCGAAGACCGCGGCTTTCTCTTCGCGGACGCGATCTACGAGGTCGTCCGCTTCGCGTCCGGCCGTCCGTATCGGCTGGCGGAGCACCTCGCGCGCATGCGTGACGGTTTGACGACGCTCCAGATCGCGGTCGAGCCCCTCTTTTTCCCGGAGGTCGCGGGGCGGCTCCTCGAGGAGAATGGTCTCGAGGGAGAGGATGCGCTCGTCTATGCGCAGGTCTCGCGCGGCGCCGCCCCCCGCGCGCATGCCTTTCCGCCGCCCGGGACTCCGCCGACCGTGTTCGCGTTCGCGCGGCTGACCGATCCGCCGCCTCCTCCCGAAGGCGGACGCGCGATCTTCGCGCCCGATGAGCGATGGGGACGCTGCGACGTGAAGACCGTCATGCTGCTGCCCAACGTCCTCGCTTCCCAGAAGGCGCGCGAGACGAACGCGGCCGAGGCGATCCTCGTACGGGACGGGATCGCGTGGGAGGGCACCAAGGCGAATCTCTTTGCGGTCGCCGGAGGCGTGTTGCGCACGGCGCCGAAGGGGCCGCGCATTCTGCCCGGGGTCACCCGCGCCGCCGCGCTCGAGGCCGCCCTCGGTTTCGGCTTCGCGATCGAGGAGCGGCCGATCGCGGTCGACGAGCTCTTCTCTTCCGACGAGGTCTTTCTCGCCTCGACGACGCTGTGGACTTACTCGCTCGTCGAGATCGAGGGCCGCCCGATCGGGAACGGACGGCCCGGTCCGGTCGCCGCCCGGATCCGCGAAGCGCTCCGGACGGAGTTCCGCGGAGCGCGCGTCGGGCTCGCGACGTAGACCGACCCGAGCGATGGCGGAGTACACGGAGGAGCACGCGAGGTCCGGGCTCGACGCCGAGCTGCCCGGAATCGAGACCTGGCCGAACCAGTATCCCGACTACGAGATCGCCGTCGAGATTCCGGAGTACAACGCGATCTGCCCCAAAACGGGCTTGCCGGACTTCGGCCACCTGACGATCCGGTACGTGCCCGACGCGCTCTGCCTGGAGCTGAAATCTCTGAAGCTCTACATCGTCGCGTATCGCAACGTCGGCATCTTCTACGAGAACGCCGTGAACCGGATCCTCTCGGATTGCGTCGCGGCGTGCAGGCCGAAGCGCATGACGGTGACAGGCCGGTTCTCTTCGCGAGGCGGGATCTCTTCCGTCGTCGAAGCGCGATACCCGGCCGCCTGACCGATGGACTGGCTGAAAGAACTCTTCCACAAGCTCACCGACGTCGAGACGCTCGTCCGCGTCGGGGGCCTGACCGCGATGACGGCCATCGTCTTCGCGGAAACCGGGCTCATGGTCGGGTTCTTCCTGCCCGGGGACTCGCTGCTCGTGACGGCCGGGGTCTTTGCCGCCGCCGGCCAGCTGAACATCTGGACGTTGAACGCGCTCCTCGTCGTCGCCGCGATCGCGGGAGATACCGTGGGCTACTGGTTCGGCCGGCGTGTCGGGCAGGCCCTCTTCAAGCGGCCGAAGTCACTCCTCTTCAACCCGGCCCATCTCCGGCGCGCCCACGACTTCTACGAGAAGCATGGCGGCAAGACGATCATCATCGCGCGCTTCATGCCGATCGTCCGGACCTTCGCCCCGATCGTCGCCGGAATGGGGGAGATGAACTACAGGCGCTTCCTCTCCTTCAACGTCTTCGGGGGACTGCTCTGGGTCGTTTCGATGACCGGGATCGGCTACTTCCTCGGGAAGATCCCGGGCGTGCGCGAGCACATCGAGGTCGTCATCCTGATCGTGATCTTCCTATCGATCCTGCCCGGGATCATCGCGTTCGCGCGGGAGTGGTGGAAGAAGCGTCGTGCCGTCGCGACCCGGGACTGACCGGGAACTTCAGGCGAACGCGGAGACCTGCGGCGGCCGGCTCGCGGGCGGCACGATCCGATCCCGCAGCTCGGAAACGAGCTCGGCGACCTCCACCCCGTGCGCGCGGTCGTGCTCGGTCATCATCTTCGGGACGTCCGACAGCTCAATCCGGCCGATGCCTTCCTGCTTTCCCGCACGCTTCCAGTCCTCGGCCGACGCCTCGCGAAGTTTCTGGAGGTTGCGCGTGCGGGCCATCGTGAACGCGAGAAGGCCTTCGGCGAGATCGCGCCGGAGATAAACGCGCTCGCGCGCAATGCGGTCTCCTTCGAAGTTCGAAAGAAGCGGTTCGTCCTCCGTCAGCAGTCGGCGGATGCGGACGCCGTAACCTTCGCGCTCGAGATCGGCGAGGTGCCAGACGTGCTCGACGAGAGAGAAGCCTCCGGCCGTGCCCCGCTGTCGCACCCTGTCCTCCGGAAGCTCCGCCGCCGCGCGGGCGAGAAGCGCGGGCGTGGACTCCAAAGTCAGGAAAAATGTTTCGAGTTCGCGGCGATTCATTCGTGACCTCAACCTCTCAGTACGCATTGGACGTCGAGAATGTTTCCGGGTTTTCCTCTTTTTCACCTTATTTCGAGCGGGTTTAGACTTCTCGAGTGGTCCTCGAAGCGCTGCGCTCTTTCTTTTCCTCGCGAGTCGCGGAGCCCGAGAGCGGCGCGCCCGATCCCGTCGCGGTCGCGGCGTGCGCTCTTCTCCTCGAGATCGCGCACGCCGACGAGACGTTTACGGCGGACGAAAAGGAGAGGATCGCGCGAGCCGCACGCGAAGACCTGGGCGTCGCCCCCGAGGACGTGCGGGAGGTCCTGCGCCTCGCCGAGGAAGCCCGCAAGGCGAGCGTGGATCTCTATCAGTTCACGAAGCTCGTGACGGAGAGTTTTTCCCGCGAGCAGAGGCTGCGGCTGATCGAAGCGATCTGGGGCGTCGTCTACTCCGACGGCGTGCTGACCGCGGTCGAAGGACAGCTCGCGCGAAGGATTGCCGAGCTCCTCGGATTCCAGCATCCGGAAGTCCAGGCGGTGCGGGAGAGAGTGGCCGCGAAACTGGGTGAGGAGTCGGGAGCTCGTGACGCGAGTGTTCCGGATCCGGTGACCTAGAACTTCGGCAGCACCCTCTTCTCTTTCGGAATCCGTTCGAACGGCTGCGGCGCGTTCGCCGCCACCCACGCGAACACCGCCACGGCCGCCGTCATGCGATCGAGCGACTCCCGCTCGATCTTGTCGAACGTGTCGTTGGCCGTATGGTGCCAGTCGAAGTAACGCGAAGCGTCCTGGCGAACCGAGAAGAGCGGAACTCCGGCAAGGACGAGCGGCGAGATGTCCGCGCCTCCGGCTCCGGTCGAAGTGACGTCGGCCGCGCCGAGCGGCCCGAGAAGCGCGGCGATCTCCTTCACGGCCGGCTCCGCGGAGGGCCCGGCGTTCCAGGCGAACCCGATCGGGCGGCCGCTTCCCAGGTCGGCCTCGAGCGCGGCGACGTGTCGTTCGAGCTCGGCGGCGTGCGTCTCCGCGTACGATTTTCCCCCCGCGAGACCGTTCTCCTCGTTGGCGAAGAGAACCACCCGGATCGAACGGAGCGGCCGCTTTTGAAGCCCCCCGATCATCCTCGCGGCCTCGATCACGATCCCGCATCCCGCTCCGTCGTCGATCGCGCCCTCTCCCAGGTCCCACGAATCGCGGTGACCGACGAGGAGCACGATCTCCTCCGGTTTGCCCCTCCCCGGGATCTCGCCGATCACGTTGGCCGACTCCGCCTCTCCCAGGTCGCGGCATCCGAGCGTGAAACGCACGCGGACCGGCTTGCCCTCACGGCCGAGGCGTTCGAGGAGATCGGCGTCGGGGTTCGAGAGCGCCGCAGCCGGGATCTTCGATGTCCCTTCCTCATATTTGAGTGATCCCGTGTGAGGCGTCCGGTTCGAGTCCGTCCCGACCGACCGGATGAGCACGCCGATCGCGCCCTTCTTCGCCGCGCGCGATGGTCCGGAGCCGCGCACCGGGACCGTTTCTCCGTAACCGGCGCCGTCGATCGTGCGCCGCATCCGCTTGTTGAAGAAGACGATCTTTCCCCGAACCGACGCCTCGCTCTTCGCGGCGAGCTCGTCCAAGGAGCCGACCTCGAGAATCTCCCCTTCGAGGCCGGCTTCGGGCGTTGCGACGCTGCCGCCCAGGGCGGTTAAAAACAGCTTGTGTTCGTAGGGAGCGGTGACCTCGCCCGACTCGTTTCCACGCGTCCAGTACGGGACCATGACTTTTTCCGCGTGTACCTTTGCGAAACCGAGCGTTTTCAGGGTCTCGAGGCCCCAGGCGACCGAGGCGCGGTCTCCGGGCGAGCCGGACAGGCGCGGCCCGGAGTGATCGACCAGGCTTCGAATCCACTCGGAGGCGTGCGTCCCGGAAAACGCCATTTCACGAAGCGACTCCGCGGTCGTGCGGATTTCCGGAGCAAGAGCCGGGACCGCGTCGGCTGCCCGGGAAGGAGAGGGCGGGCCGGCCGCGAACGTCAGGACCAGGGCGAGAACGGTCGTTCGTGTCAAGCGAACCTCCTCGAGCGGTCAGGGAGGCGCGATCGTACCAAGTGGCGAAGCCATCCTGAGCAAAGCGAAGGATCCCTCGAGCAAGGCGGAGATCCTTCGGGCCTTCGACCCTTCGGACGAGTCTAGAATCCGATCGTGGCCACCGAAAAGACGGCCGACCTCGCCGACGAGCTGGTCGCGGAGTTCGGCGACAACGCGACCTACGTCGCGGACCTCCTGGTCCGATACCGGCAGAGCCCGGACTCGGTCGACGAAGAATGGCGCGAGTTCTTCCGCGATCGGTTAGGGGTCCCCGCGCCGCAGGCGGCGGCTCCGCCGGTTCCCGTTGAAGCGCCCCGCGCGCCCGAGACGGCAAAGCCGTCCGCGCCTTCTCCCGGCCGCGCCGAAGAGGCGTCACCGCTTCGCGGCGGCGCTCTCCGGATCGCGGAGAACATGGAGGCGTCGCTCGCGGTACCCACCGCGACCTCGCAGCGGCAGATTCCGGTCAAGCTCTTGGACGAGAACCGGCGGCTGATCAACGAATCCCGCGCCGCGAACGACGAGTCGAAGATCTCCTTCACGCAGCTCGTCGCGTGGGCGATCGTGCAGGCGTTGAAGAAGTTTCCGCGCGTCAACGACGCCTACGACGCCTCTGGGGGAACGCCGGTGCGGATCCGCCGCGACGAGATCCGCCTCGGGCTCGCCGTGGACGTCGAGAAATCGGACGGCTCGCACACTCTCCTCGTCCCGAACGTCCGTGGCGTCGAGAAGATGGGCTTCGCAGAGTTCGCCGCCGCGGCCGACGACGTGGTCGCCCGCGCCCGCAAGGGAAAGCTCCAGGTCGCCGATTTCGAGGGCACGACCATCTCGCTCACGAACCCCGGAACGCTCGGCACCACGGCATCGGTCCCGCGCCTCCTGCCGGGGCAGGGTCTGATCGTCGCGACCGGCGCCATCGGCTATCCCGCGGAGTTCTCCGCGATGGCGCCCGAAACGCTGTCGCAGCTCGCGGTCAGCAAAGTGGTCACCTTCACGTCCACGTACGACCACCGGATCATCCAGGGCGCGGAGTCGGGCGCCTTCCTCGGGAGGATCGAGGAGCTGCTGCTCGGCAAGGACGGTTTTTACGAGGAGGTCTTCTCGGACCTCGTCCTCCCTTACAAACCCCTCCACTGGGCGGTGGACCGGAACCCCGCTTTCGGGCGTCGAGACGAGATCGAAAAGCAGGCGCGCGTGCTCGAGCTCATCAACGCGTACCGAGTTCGCGGCCACCTGATCGCCGACGTCGACCCGCTCCGCATGGTCCCCGTGCACGAGCACCCGGAGCTCGACCTGGAAACGTACGGGCTGACGATCTGGGACCTCGATCGCGAGTTCTGGACCGGGGGCTTGAAGGGCGGCGAGCACATGCCGCTCTCCGAAATCATCGGCGTGATGCGGCGCGTCTACTGCGGCAAGGTCGGCATCGAGTATCGCTTCATCTCGAACCCCGCCGAGAAGGAGTGGATCCGCCAGCGCGTCGGCGCCACTCCGGAACCTCCGCCGCGCGAAGTCCGGCGACGGATCTTCGAGAAGCTTCTCGCGGCCGAGACGTTCGAGCGTTTCCTGGGCACGAAGTACCTCGGCCAGCGCCGGTACTCGATCGAGGGATGCGAGACGGCAATCGCGCTCCTCGACCAGCTGCTCGAGGGCGCGGGCGATCGCGGCGTGGAAGAGGCGACGATCGGGCTCACTCACCGGGGGCGTCTGAACATCCTCGCGAACGTGGTCGGGAACTCGACCGAGCGGATCTTCGCCGGCTTCGAAGGGACGGTGCATCCCGACTTTCCGGCCGACGAAGGGGACGTCAAGTACCACCAGGGGGCGCAGGGGACGCACGAGACCGCCGGCGGTCGGAAGGTCGCGATCACCGTGCCGTCGAATCCCTCGCACCTGGAAGCCGTCGACCCGGTCGTCGAGGGAATGGTCCGCGCCAAGCAGGACCGCCGCGGCCGCGGGCCGGAGGCGTGGGAGAGCGTGCTCGCGGTGATCCTCCACGGCGACGCGGCGTTCGCCGGGCAGGGAATGGTGGCGGAGGTGTTCAACCTGGCTCAGCTCCGCGGCTTCCGGATCGGCGGGACCATTCACCTGATCGTCAACAACCAGATCGGCTTCACGACGCCTCCGGCTTCGGGGAGATCGTCGTTCTATTCGACCGACGCCGCGAAAATCAACCAGGTCCCGATCTTCCACGTCAACGCCGACGATCCGGAGGCGGCTCATCGCGTCCTCCAGATCGCGCTCGACTACCGGCAGGAGTTCTACAAGGACGTCGTGATCGACCTGATCGGCTTCCGCCGGCACGGCCACAACGAGGGGGACGAGCCGACCTACACGCAGCCGCTCATGTACAAGCGGATCCAGGAGCACCCGGGCGTCAAGGCGCTCTACGCGCGAAAGCTGGTCAAGGAAGGCGTGCTCACCGAGGCGGAAGTCGCCGAGCTCGAAGAGCGGCAGAGAGCCGCCTACGAATCCGCGCTGGTCAAAGCAAAAGAAATCGCCTCGCGGCAGAAGGTCGAACCTCCGTCGACTCCGGCTCCCGGCTCATCGCGGATGCCTTCCGAGGTCTCGACGGCGGTCCCCCGCGAAACGCTCTCGCGCATCGGCCGGGCGCTCACGACCGTGCCGGCCGCCTTTCATCTGAACCCGAAGATGGTGTCGCAGCTCGCGCGCCGAGGGAAGATGGCCGAGGGCGCGCAGCCGCTCGACTGGTCCACGGCGGAGGCGCTCGCTTTCGGGTCGCTCCTGCTCGAGGGCACGCCGATCCGACTGGTCGGGCAGGACACCAGCCGCGGGACGTTTTCCCAGCGGCACGTCGTCTTTTACGACACATCGACCGGCGAAACCTGGACGCCTCTCTCCGACCTCGATCCCGCGCAGGCGGCGCTCGCGGTTTACGACAGCCCGCTGTCGGAGGAGAGCGTCCTCGGCTTCGAGTACGGCTACAGCGTCGAAGCGCCCGACGCGCTCGTTCTGTGGGAGGCGCAATACGGCGACTTCGCCAACGGCGCCCAGGTCGTCGTGGACCAGTTCGTCTCGTCTGCCGAGGACAAGTGGCGGGAGGTGTCGCGACTGGGCCTGCTGCTTCCGCACGGCTACGAAGGGCAGGGTCCCGAGCATTCGAGCGCCCGGATCGAGCGCTACCTTCAGCTCTGCGCCGAAGACAACATGCAGGTCGCAAACGTCACGACCCCCGCGCAGTACTTCCACCTGCTGCGACGCCAGATGCGGCAGCCGCACGGCAAGCCGCTCGTCCTCTTCACGCCGAAGAGCCTCCTGCGACTTCCCGCCTCGTTCTCTCCGTTGGAGGACCTGGCGCGCGGAATCTTTCAAACCGTGCTCGACGACGCCGAAGTCTCCGATCGCGCGGCGGTCTCGCGAGTCCTTCTGTGCAGCGGAAAGGTCTACTACGACCTCGCCGCCGCGCGCGGAGAGAGGAAGGATCTCTCGACTGCCATCGTTCGGGTCGAGCAGCTCTATCCGTTTCCGGAAGTGAACCTCCGCCGGATGGTGTCCGGATATCCGTCGGCCCGCGACGTGGTCTGGGTCCAGGAGGAGCCGAAGAACATGGGCGGGTGGACGTTCATCCAGCCGCTCTTGGCGGAGGTCCGGCCCGCGGGAACGGCGCTGTGGTACGCCGGACGCGCCCCTTCCGCGTCGCCGGCGACCGGCAACGCTTCCGTGCACAAGCGAGAGCTGGCGGAGCTGTTGGAAGAGGCGTTCGCCGCCCCCGGCCGGTAACCGTTCTGTACGAGCACCGCTCGCACCCGCTTCTCTCTCGGAGGGCTTTTCTCCTCCGCCTCGCCCGAAGCCTGCTGCGCGGCGCAATCGTGGTCTTCGTGGCGCTCGGCATCGGCATGGTCGGCTACCACCACTTCGAGAAGATGTCGTGGATCGACGCGTTCGCGAACGCGGCGATGATCCTGTCCGGGATGGGCCCTCTGGGGCCGCTTACGACGAACGCCGGAAAGCTCTTCGCCGGCTTTTACGCCCTCTTCAGCGGCCTCGTCTTCATCGTGGTCACCGGCATCCTTCTCGCGCCGGCCGCGCATCGCCTGATGCACCGCTTCCACATGGAGAGCGAAATGCGGAAATCCTAGACAGGCGTCCCCGTCATCTCCGTCTCTTGCGCATCTTTTCGAGCGCTTCCTTGAACACCTCCCTCGGGATCTTTCGGTAGTCGGAGAACTCGCCGGCGCCGGCGAGCCACTCGCCGCCGTCCATCGTGATGCAGTCGCCGGTCTGGTAGGGACACATGTCGGAGAGCAGAAACGTCACGACGTTCGCGAGCTCCTCCGGAGTCCCGAGCCGTCCGAGCGGGATGCGGTCGATCGTGTTCTTCTCCGCCTCGGGGAAGGCCATCAGCCGGGACCAGGCCCCTTCCGTCGGGATCGGGCCGGGCGCGACCGCGTTCAGTCGGATGCCGGCGTGTCCCCACTCGACGGCGAGCGAGCGCGTCATGGCAAGCACGCCGGCTTTCGCGCAAGCGGAGGGGAGAGCGAAGCCCGTGCCGGTCCACGCGTAGGTCGTGACGACCGAAACGATCGAGCCTTTCGCCTTGCGCTCGAGCAGGTGCCGTCCCACGGCGAGCGTGCAGTAGACCGAGCCGTGCAGCACGGTCTTGACGACCGCGTCGAAGCCGTTGGGGGTCAGGTCCTCGGACGTGACGAGGAAGTTGCCCGCCGCGTTGTTGACGAGCGAGTCGACCTTCCCGAAACGGGAGATCGCGTGGGCAACGAGCTTCTCGACCTCGTCGGGCTCGCGCACGTCCGCGGGCAGGAAATCCACCTCGCCTCCTTCGCGGGCGACGTCGGCGATCTCGCGCGCCCCTTTCTCGAGCCGATCGAGCGTGCGCCCGGCGATCGTGACCTTCGCGCCGTGGGCCGCGAAGTTCTTCGACATCGCCAGGCCGAGCCCGGAGCCGCCGCCGGTGACGAGGACCGATTTTTCCGCGAGGATTTTCGGGTCGAACATGCCGAGTCCCTCCGGCGTTACGATGAATGCAGGGAGAAGATATGGCAGAACAGGATCTCGATCGGCGCTCGATCCTTCTCTGGTCGGCCGGCATTCCCGCGGCGATTGCGCTGGCCGCCCGGCGCGCCTTCGCCTCCGAGTGCGCGGCGACGCAGCAGGACTTCCCGGGCCCGATGTACGTCCCCGGCGCGCCGCGCCGCTCCATGCTCGCCCCGCCGAACGAGCCGGGCGAGCAGGTTCGCATCCGCGGGACCGTCTTCGGTCCGGACTGCCGGAGGCCGGTGCCGAAGGCGCTGCTCGACGTCTGGCACGCCGACGCGAAGGGCGAGTACCACGGCAAGGACGAGGCGTATCGGCTGCGCGGGCAGATCGTGACGAACGAGCATGGCGAATACGAGTTCGAATCGATCAAGCCCGGCAACTACGGCGACTCGGGAGGCATGCGGCCCGCTCACTTCCACATGACGATCTCGAGTCCGGGGCACGAGCCGTTGACGACGCAGCTCTATTTCAAGGGCGATCCGTACCTCGGACACGACATGTGCGGCCCGGCCTGCCACTCCGACGACCCGCACCGGATCATCGAGCTGGCGAGGCAGCCGAAGGGATTTCTGGGAACCTTCGACGTCGTCCTCAAGGTGGCTCGTACCTAGGTACCCGGGTACTCAGATACCTAGTTCGGCTTGGTCTCCGTGATGCGGACTTCGGGTACGGCCGCCTTGCGCACGAGGAACGTCTCGTGCACCGCGGGCGCGTCGCCCAGGCGGATCCGAACCACGTACGCGCCCTCGATCGTCAAGAGCGCCGGTCCCATCACCACCGGAAACCAGATCGTGCGTCCCGGCTCCCCCTCGTAGTTCAGCTCTCCGTTCGCGTCGAGGAGCTGGTTGCCCTGCGGGTCCGCGATGGAGACCGCGAACGGATACCGGCCGGTCGAGATCACCCGAGCCTTGATCGCGAGGCCGAGCGAGCGCATCTGGAGCGGAAGCTTCACGACCTGGACGACGTCCGAGTAGACGCCGATCAGGAGCAGTTTCCCGTTGTTCTCGAAGCGCACGTCGTCGCAGACGACGAGCGAGTCGAAGAGGATCCCCTGTTCCGAGTCGGACATCAGCGCAGATACCTGTCGAACCACTCGATCAGGCGCCGGTCGCGGTCGAGCTGGTGCTTCGGCTGGGTGATCGCGTGACCCTCGTTCTCGTAGATGACGAGGGCGGTCGGCACGCCGAGCGTCTTCAGCGCGTGCCAGAACTCGTAACCCTGCGGCGTCGGGACTTCGGAGTCGCGGTCCCCGTGGAGCACCAGCGTGGGCGTCTTCGCTTTCTTGATGAACGTGATCGGCGAGGACCGCGCATAGACAGCCGGGTCGTCGTAGACGGACGCGCCGAAGAACGGCACGAGCCACTGATCGATGCGGTTCTGGCCGTAGTAGCTCTGCCAGCTCACGATCCCGGCGCCGGCGACCGCGGCCCGATACCGGTTGGTCTGCGTCACCGCCCACATCGCCATGTAGCCGCCGTAGCTCCAGCCGCAGATCCCCAGCCCCTTCGGGTCGATCGGAGCCGCGGCCAGCGCCGCGTCCACGCCCCGTTCGATGTCGCGGAAGTCGCCGTATCCGAAGTCCTTCACGTTGCCACGGGTGAACGTCTCGCCCTGGCCGTAGCTGCCGCGCGGGTTCGGCAGGAAGACGAAATATCCCTGGCTCGGCAGGATCGCGGTCCAGCGGGAAGGCCACGCGGCAGTGGCCGCGGACGACGGGCCGCCGTGGACGACCACGACCATCGGGGACTTCTTCGCCGGGTCGAAATCGAGCGGCGAAACGAGCCAGCCCTGCACGCGCTGTCCGTCGCTCGTCCACGTGAGGCTCCGCGCCTTTCCCCAGAGAGGACGGATTGCCGCGTTCGCGCGCGTGACGGCCGTCCACGCTCCGATCGGTCCGGCCACGACTTCGAACGGCTGCGAGAACGAGGAGCGGACCGCTGCGACGGCTGTCCCGTTCTTCGCGGCCGAAAGCTTCGCCACGACCTCCGGGCCGCGCCAGAGCGTCCGGATCTTTCCGGATGCGTCGAGGGCCGCGACGGCCTCGTCGCCGTCGACATACTCCGTGAACAGGATCTCTCCGGAAGGGCGCCAGAAGAGCGCCGACGCCGAGGCCTTCATCCCTTCCGTGCGGTTCTTCGCCGCTCCGCCCGCCGCGGGGACGGTCCAGATGTCGCCGCCGGTCGAGCCCTCGTCGCTCATGATGCCGTGGATGACCGCGATTTCGTTGCCGCCCGGAGACCACCGCGGGCAGGCGATCTGGTAGGGCGGCTTCCAGACGGACTTCGCCCACCCGCTCTCGACATCCACCATGTAGAGCTGCGCGATCCAGTAGTTGTCGGTGCCCGACCCCTCCGCGGCCTCGGCGGCAAACCGTTTTCCGTCCGGTGACCAGTCGTAGTCGTAGACATAGAGATTTGCGGGGGAGACCTGTCGCACTTTGCCGCTCGCGACGTCGACGACCGCGATCCGCTGCTCTTCGATCGTTTCGAGCACGACGCCCGCGTCCGGCTTGTACGCGGTCAGCGCGCCCGTCTCCTGCGCCGAGCCCTCGACGAAAAGAAACGCGATCGATCGCCCGTCCGCCGACCAGCGGAGGTCGGAGATCTGTCCCGTGATGTGCGTGATCTGCTTGGGCGCCCCGCCCGCGGCCGGCACGACCCAGACCTGCGCCTGTCCGGCTTTCGCGGCGTCGGACCGGAACGCGAGGGACCGAGAGTCCGGCGACCAGGCCGGCCACCGTTCGTCGTGCGCGCGGCCGTCCCCGGCGCCCGTGACCCGCCGCGGCGACTGTGCCGGCTTGGAGAGATCGGCGACTTCCACGGCCGCGAGCTTCAAGGCGCCATTCGCGTCTTTGAGCTTCCGGACCCACGCCACGCGCTTTCCGTCGGGCGAGATTGCCGTCCGGTCGAACTCCTGGACGCTCTGGAGCGTCGCGAGGACCGACTCGACGGAAAGTTTGCGGGGCAGAGCGGCAGACGCCGGGAGCGCGCCGAGGGCGAGCGCGAGAGCCGCGAGGATTTTCTTCAGGAGAGATCCACCCAGACGCTCTTGACCTGCGTGTACTCCTCGAGCGCGTAATGGCCGCGCTCGCGGCCGAAGCCGGACTCCTTGTAGCCGCCGAAGGGAAGCCCGGGATCGTAGAAGTTGTACGCGTTGACCCATACCGTCCCGGCCTTCAACGCCTTCGCCGTCCGGAGCGCCTTCTTCACGTCCTTCGTCCACACGGCGGCGGCGAGCCCGTAGATCGTCGAGTTGCCGACCGCGACCGCCTCGGCCTCGTCCCGGAACGTCAGCGTCGCGAGCACCGGCCCGAAGATTTCCTCGCGCGCGATCCGCATGTCGGGCTTGACCGCGTCGAACACGGTCGCCTCGAAAAAGGCTCCTTTTCCGTCCACCGAAGCGCGGTTGCCGCCGGCGACCAGCTTCGCCCCCTGGCTTTTCCCGCTCTCGACGTATCGCTCGACGTTCTCCCGCTGCTTTTCGGAGACGAGGGCGCCGAGCCGCGTTTTGGGATGAAGGGGATCCGCCGGAACCATCTTCTTCGCGCGGTCGACGACCTTTTCCAGAAGCGCGTCGTGGATGGACTCTTCGACCAGCAGGCGAGAACCGGCCGAGCAGAGCTCCCCCTTGCCGTAGAAGATCGCGTTGATCGCGCCTTTCGCGGCGGCGTCGACGTCCGCGTCGGCGAAAACGACGTTCGGAGACTTGCCGCCGAGCTCCATCGAGACCCGCTTCATGGTTCCGGCGGCCGCACGCAGGATCTTCTTTCCGGTCTCGGTCTCGCCGGTGAAGGAGATCTTGTCGATGCCCGGGTGCTCGGCCATCGCGTTGCCGACCATTGCGCCCGGACCCGGAACGACGTTGAAAGCGCCGGCGGGAAGACCGGCCTCTCGAAGAAGGTCGGCGAAGAGGAGGGCGGTCAGGGGCGTCAGCGAGGCCGGCTTCAAGACGACGGTGTTGCCGAGCGCGAGCGCCGGAGCGATCTTCCACATGGCCTGGAGGAGCGGGAAGTTCCAGGGCGTGATTGCTCCGACGACGCCGAGCGGCTCGCGCAGGGTCAGGAGCATCGCGTCCGGGCGGGCCGGGAACGTATCGCCGTACAGCTTGTCCGCCGACTCGCCGAAGTAGGAGAGAGCATCGGCCGCCGTGGGCACGTCGATCTTCGCGGACTCGAAGATCGGCTTGCCGTTGTCGAGCGTCTCGATCCGCCCGAACTCTTCCGCGCGGGAGAGGAGCATCTCCGCGGCCCGGATCAGGATCCTGCCGCGTTCTCGCGGCTTCATCGAGGCCCACGGCCCCGACTCGAACGCCTGGCGGGCCGCTTTCACGGCGCGGTCGAGGTCCTCGCGGCCGGCCTCCGCGACGTCCGCGAGCGGTTCGCCCGTGGCGGGGTTGGTCGTCGAGAACCGTTTGCCCGTGGCCGAAGGTACGAACTCGCCGCCGATGAAGAGATCGGTCTTGAGCGCCTGCGCGGGAACCGTCTCCGCCGCCACTTACCGACCCTTGAACTTCGGTACCCGCTTCTCCTGGTTCGCTGCGATGCCTTCCTTCGCGTCGGCGCTCTGGAAGAGGAGTTGCTGAAGCTCGCGCTCGACGGCGAGCGCGGATTCCATCGGCAGATCCCAGCCGGTCTGGACCGACCGCTTGATGCGGCCGACCGCCATCGACGCCTTGTTCGGTGGAACGAACTGGCGGGCATAGTCCATGACCTGCTCCCACCACTCTTCGGCCGTCGCGTCGATGACCTGGTTGACGAGGCCGAGGTCGTGAGCCTCTTCGAACGAGAAGGTGTTGCCGGTGATCATGAGCTCGATCGCGCGGGACTTTCCGATGAGCTTCCCGAGGCGCGCCGTGCCACCCGTGCCCGGAAGGACCCCCAGTGTGACCTCGGGCAGGCCGATCTTGCCGGCGTCCTTCCGCGCGATGCGGATGTCGGCCGCCATGGCGATCTCCAATCCTCCGCCGACCGTGTGGCCGTTCAGCGCGGCGATCACGAGCTTGGGGGTGTGCTCGAGTCGCAGCAGCGTCTCGTTCGCGTGCAGGCAGAAGAAGTACTTGAAGCCGGGCGTGACGGCGTTCAGCATCCCGATGTTCGCGCCGGCGGAGAAGAAGCGGTCACCCTTGCCGCGCAGGACGATGACGTGGACGTCGTCGTCGCAGCGCGCCTTCAGCACGGCGTCGTCGAGCTGCCGCATCATCGCGTACGTGTAGGTGTTCGCGGGCGGGTCGTCCATTTCGATGACCGCGATGCCGGAATCGGCTCGATAGTGGACGACTTCGTGGTCGAGGGCGGCGCTCGTCCAGTCGCGCGTTTGAACGGGGGTGCTCATGGAAGGTCCTCCTGACTCCACTTCGGGTTCAAAAGCGTATCAGACAGCAGCGACCGGCTCGTCGGTTCCACCCACTCGCCGCTCCCGTCCGGGCGGATCTCCTTCTTCCAGATCGGGACATACTCCTTGAGCCACTCGATCGCCAGGCGGCACGCGGCGAACGCGGTCTCCCGGTGGGGCGCCGTCACGAGGATCGCGACCGAAGGCTCACCGACGGAGAGTCTTCCCACGCGGTGGCTGATGCGCACGACGGCCAACGGCCACTCCTGCGAGACCGATGCGACGACGTGCGCGAGCTCGGACTCCGCCATCTCTTCGTAGGCCTGGTATTCGATCGCGACCGTCTCCTGGCCTTCGCTCTCGTTGCGGACGACTCCCACGAAGAGGCAGACGGCGCCGTCCGAGGGACGGGCCGCCGCGAGGAATGCGGCGAGGTCGATGGGCTCGCGGGTGAGGTGCATCAGCCGCCCGCGACCGGGGGCAGGTAGGCGACTTCGTCGCCGTCTTCGAGCGGCACGTGACCGGGCTGGTAGAGCCGGTTGACCGCGGCCGGCGGCATCCTCGGGAAGCGGGAGAACGCCGAAAACTCGCGCGAAAGAATCTCCCAGAGGTCGCAGACCCGCGTTCCCGGAGGGAGCTCACGGTCCTCCTCCGGCCGGCCGGCGGCGTCCCGAAACGACGCGAAATAGAGGACCCGAACCCTCATCGTGCCGAAGTTTATCCTCCGGCCTCCGGGGCGATTTGACACCTGACCGACCGGTCAGTTACGGTCCTTCGGCAATGAACGGCAGAGTCCCGGAGCGCGAAGGGCAGCGGCGGCTGGCTCTTTTCAAAGCCGCGTTCCGCGAGGTCGCCGAAAAAGGCTTTGCGCAAGTCACGCTCGACGACATCGCGCGGCGGGCGGGCGTGTCCAAGGGGGTGACCCTCTACTACTTCGCCTCGAAGGAAGACCTGCTCCGGCGGCTCTTCGGATGGCTCGTGGACTCGATCCACGCGCGCATGCGCGAAGCGGTCTCGGAGCGGACCGACCCGGTCGAGAAGCTCCAGGCCTTGGTCGCGATCACCTTCCCGTCGCCGTCGAAGAACCGCGCGTTCTTCCGGACGTTCGTCGACTTCTGCGGGCTCGCGGCGCGCCGCGAAGGCTTTCGCGAGGTGACCGCCCGCTTCTACGAAGGGTGCCGCGAGATCGACGGCGCGATCGTGGAGGATGGGATGCGGCGGGGCGTCTTCGTGATCCGCGAGCCCGTCTCCGCGACGTCCACCGTGCGGGCGATCTTCGACGGGCTCATGATGCAGTGGCTCGCGGAAGCCGATCCGGAGGGCACGTTCCCCGCGTACCGCGAACGGTGTGAGCGCGAGCTGCTCCGGTATTTGGCGGCGGGATCGGACCCGCTTCGAGGATCGGACCCCCTTCGGGGATCAGACCCCGTACAATCCGCCGCGTCATGAGCGACCCGGCGCGCGCCGTATTTCCGAAGCGGATCCTGCTCGCAGCCCCGCGCGGCTTCTGCGCCGGGGTCGTGCGGGCGATCGACGTCGTCGATCTGGCGCTCGAGTGCGTCGATCCTCCGCTCTACGTGCGAAAGGAGATCGTTCACAACCTCCACGTCGTGCGCGGATTCGAGGAGCGGGGCGTTCGCTTCGTCGACGAGCTCGGCCAGGTGCCGGACGGCGCAACCGTGATCTTCTCGGCCCACGGCATCGCCCCGCGCGTTCGGGAAGAGGCGGCGCGCCGCGGGTTGAAAGTCATCGACGCGACGTGCCCGCTCGTGACGAAGGTCCATCTCGAAGCGGTCCGTTTCGCCCGCCTCGGGTACTCGATCATCCTGATCGGTCACCGCGGTCATGAGGAGGTGGAAGGCACGATGGGCGAGGCTCTGGAGCGGATCGCGCTCGTTTCTTCGGTCGCCGAGGCGCAGGTCGTTTCCGTCCCCGACTCCGAGCGCGTCGCGTACATCACGCAGACGACGCTTTCGATGGAGGACACGCGCCCGATCGTCGAGACGTTGAAGCGCCGTTTCCCGAAGATCGAGGGGCCGGCGAAGGACGACATCTGCTACGCGACGCAGAACCGACAGCTGGCCGTCCGAGCGCTCGCGCGGCAGGCGCCGATCATCCTCGTGATCGGCTCGAAGAACTCGTCCAACTCGAACCGGCTCGTCGAAGAGGCGCTTCTCGCCGGATCGAAGGCATACCTCGTGGACGACGCATCGGGCGTCGATCCGACCTGGCTGGAAGGTGCGGAGACCGTGGGCGTGACCTCCGGGGCATCGGCGCCGGAGTTCCTCGTCGATCAGGTCATCGCGAACCTGAAGTCGCTCGGCGCTCAGGAAGTGGAAGACCTCGTTTCGATCGAGGAAGACGTCCACTTTCCTCTTCCCGTCGAGCTCGCCCGCGCCCGTGCCCTCCGTGGGAGCGCGGCGCTTCCGACCCTTTCCGGCTAGAAGAGATCCGACATCGTGCCCGAAGGCCGCCGGCTCGAGGGGAAGGTCGCCCTCGTCACAGGTGCTTCGCGCGGGATCGGCGAGGCGATCTCCCGGCGCCTGGCCGCCGACGGTGCCCGCGTCGCGCTCGCGGCGCGCGACGAAGAGGCCTGCCGCCGGATCGCTCGGGAGATCGAGGCGGCCGGGGGCGAGGCGATCGCGCTTCGATGCGACGTCACCGACTCGCGGTCGATCGCGGAAACGATCGCGGCGATCGTCTCGCAGTGGCGCCGGATCGACGTTCTCGTCAACAACGCCGGCCTCGGCGGTCCGACCCCGCTCGACGATCCCGACGACTCGCGCTGGGACGCGATCATCGCGACCAACCTGACGGCGGTCTTTCGCGTAACGCGCGCGGCGCTCCCGCACCTTTCGGAGGCCGCGCGGATCATCAACCTGTCGTCGGTCGTGGGGCGCTTCGGGGTGGCGCGGATGGCCGCTTACTCCGCGACCAAGCACGGCGTGATCGGCCTGACGCGCACGTTCGCGCTCGAGCTCGCGCCGCGCGGGATCACAGTCAACGCCATGTGTCCGGGCTGGGTGGAGACGGAGATGGCGCGGGACGGTTTCCGCCGGATCGGGATCCGTCGGGGAGGCGGGGAGGAAGAAGGGCGTGATCTCGCCGCGAAGATGGCGCCGCTCGCACGCGTGATCGAGCCGGAGGAGGTCGCGGGGCTCGCGTCGTATCTGGCCTCGGAAGAGGCAAGATCCATCACGGGCCAGGCGATCGTTCTGGATGGCGGCCAGGTCATGCCCTAGTAGAGTTCCGGGGTCAGATCCCAGTTCATAACGAGAGGAGAGGTCGATGAACCGAGACGAATTCTTGAACGCCCTGGATGCACTGGTTGCCGAAAAGCACCTTCTGAAACACCCGTTCTACACGCTCTGGAGCGAAGGAAAGCTGACCCTCGAGCACATCCGCGAGTACGCGGTTTCGTACTACCCGCACGTGGCCGCGTTCCCGACGTACGTCTCCGGAGTTCACTCGGGATGCGACGATCCGGCGCTCCGGCGCGACCTCCTCGAGAACCTGGTCGAGGAGGAGGGCGGCCCCGCGAATCATCCCGCCCTCTGGCGGCGTTTCGCCGCGGCCCTGGGCGCTCTCGAAACCGATCTCTCGACGCGGCCGCGCACTCCCGAGGTCGCTTGCGCGATTGCCGAGTTCCGCCGCGCGACGCGCGAGGGCTCGGTCGCGGAAGGGCTGGCGGCCCTCTACGCGTACGAGTCGCAGATCCCCGAGATCTCCCGGACGAAGCGCGAAGGTCTCGCCGCCTTCTACGGAATCGAGGACGCCGAAGCCGTGCGGTTCTTCACGGTCCACGAGGAAGCCGACGTCTGGCATCGCCAGGTCGAGCGCGAGGCGCTCGGGCGCGTGGCGACGACCGCGGTCGACCGGGAGAACGCTCTCGCGGCGGCAGCGCGCTGTCTCGACGCGCTCCATTGTGTGCTCGACGGAGTGATGCGCGAGAACGGTCTCGCCGCGTAGCGGGGTTGCTCGGAAAGACTGTGACGCGGCCTTGCGAGCGCCGGCCGCCGTGACCTCTCGGGAGATCGCCGCGGCGGGTTCGGCACTTGCGCTCGCAGCGGTTCTCGCGTTCTGGCCGGTCGTGTCGGGAGAGCGGTCGTTCCTC
>Ga0114129_10002876_pt1 | contig 24089 bp, 19 predicted proteins | sample RhiMetdeltSRZDD1_FD_80071 | JGI IMG/M metagenome (GOLD analysis project Ga0114129, IMG submission 80071) | Populus rhizosphere microbial communities from Tennessee, USA - Rhizosphere MetaG P. deltoides SRZDD1 (version 2) (version 2) | ecosystem: Host-associated > Plants > Roots > Rhizosphere >...
GGCAACTCGATGTAGTACGAGGACGGCATTGTGGCCAACCCCGCCAGGTACATCAGGATCAGACCCGGCATGATGACCGCTCCTCGCCAGACCTGAATGACGAGGCCCGCCAGCGCCAGGCACGCCGACAGCCCCAGAGCCAGATCGATCGTTCGCCAGGGCACGACGCGTCTGACGACCGGCACCTGTTTCAGACGCTCGAGGCCAAGCTCCCACTCTCTTCTTGGGGCACTGATGGCGCCTCCCACTGCAGCGACGATCGCAGGAACGCTGCGCGGCACGCGCTGCGCTCGTTCGACCAGATCGGCTTTCCCAAGCGCTGGATTGAGGTGATCCTTCAGCGAAAACAACTGGCCGTACGTCACGTTGTAGACGTTGTAGTCGGCTCGCTGATATGCGTACTGCGGATGGCCGTAGCTGGCCTGTGATTGAACGTGATGAACGTACAGTTGCCAGCCAAGGATCGGTATCGCGGCGAGCAGGGCTCTAAGTACTGCAGCACGCGGTTGCCGGAGGACCACGCGTTCGGCCACCCAAGCGATGAGAAAGACCACGCCAACTGAGCGCAGCAGAAACGCGGCTGTCGCGAGCGTCCAGCCCCACAGGTCACGTTTCGAGGCGGCGCTTGTGGGCGCGTGAGCACGCAGGGCAAATAACACCGCCGTCAGAGCAAATGGCACGTCGGTGTACAACCGGTCCGACAACCAGATCGGCAGCCGCGAAAACAGACAGATCACGGTTCCGAGAAACGCGTATGGTGCGCGCGCGACCTGGCGCAGGAGCACATATGTCGCCAGCACGAGCGCGGTGAACAACAGTGCCGACAGACCACGAAGCCACGGGCCAACGGTGAGCGGATCGGCAGTGCCGAGGATCAACTGATGGACCGCGACGACTGCGGGATAGAGTGGCGGATAGAGAACCGCTTGAATTTCTCCGGGTTCATTCAGCAGCCGGTAGCCCTTCCCCTCCGCCAGCGACGTGCCGAGCTCGTAGTAGACGGCAGCGTCCCAGCGCAAATCGATGGGACCGCGTGCGCGAGGCCACCACGAAAGCGCAACCAGTATCAGCAGGAGCAGTAGAGCGAGGCTATCGGAGAGGGCGCGAGGTTCCCTGACGAGCGCGCGCACGCTTCATTATCGCCGCCCGCGTCGCGTCACGGCCGGAAGAGCTGGTGAAAGTTTTCCGTGGTCCGACGAGCCAGCTCCGCAGTGTCGACAGCGTGCAGCGAAGCCAGCGCGGCAACGACGTGCGTGACGTACGCCGGCTCGTTGCGCTTGCCGCGAAACGGCACCGGCGCCAGAAACGGGCTGTCGGTCTCGGCGAGCAGCCGATCGATCGGCACCTGCTTCGCGGTGTCCCGCAAATCGCCGGCCTTCGGAAACGAGATGATGCCGGCAAACGAAATGAAGAATCCCATGTCGAGCCCGGCGCGCGCTAAAGCTGCATCTCCGGTGAAACAGTGAAGGACGCCGCGCAAGTCGCCGCTACCCTCTTCGCGAAGGATGGCGATTGTGTCGGCGTCGGCCTCGCGGGTGTGAATCACAACCGGGAATCCGAGCTCGCGCGCCAGCCGGATTTGCGCGCGAAACACCGCCTGCTGGACGTCGCGCGGGGAGAAATCGTAGTGGTAGTCGAGACCGATCTCGCCAATGGCCCGGGCCGACGGCGTCGCGGCTAGCTGCTGACGGACCACGTCTGCTGCACCCTGCGGGTTGCCGGCGAATTCGTGCGCGGTGTGCGGATGCACGCCAATCGACACACGCACCTCGGACCACAACGACTCGACGCGCCGCGCCTGTGCCGCTTCTTTCTCGTCGCCAGCCGCGAGGATCACCAGCGCGCGCTCGAGTCCGGCCGTGCGCGCGCGATCGATGGTTGCCTCGAGATCGTTCGCGAACTTTTCGTCAGCGAGGTGACAGTGCGAATCAATCACAAAGAACCTGAAATTTAAGATTTAAGATTTAAGAATTAAGATTGATTGAAGATTTAAGATTTTATTGAAGATTGTCGAATTCATTGTAGAACGACGAACGGACGCATAGCGACGCCGACGAAAGAAAAGGGCGCGGAAGATATTCTCCTCCGCGCCCTGCTGACTCTGCGCGCTCTGCTGACTCCGCGCGCTCTGCGTACCTGGTGTTCGCTAGAAGGTCAGGCGAACACCTAGTTGCGCCGTCCGCGGCTGGTCGATCGTGACCGGCACCAGGAACTGCGTCGACGACCGGCTCCCGCTGGGATCGCCGAAGTTGCTGTGGTTGCTGAGATTGTAGACCTCCAGGAACAACCCGGCCTGGTAGCGCTGAATCCGCCAGATGTACTGCACGCGTCCGTCCAGCAGCACTTTCCTCTCGCCCTGAAGTCCATTGCGGATCGCATAACCCCTCGAGTCGAGCTCGGAGAGGATTGTGCCCGGACGGCCCGAGGGCAGCGGCGTCAGATCGTTGAGTCCGGCTTTCGGGCGGTCGTTGTTGGCGCCATCCCCGTTCACGTCCGAGCCCACTGTCTCGTTGATCGGATAGCCCGAATACGCGCGGAACACCATGCCGGCGCCCAGGCCCTTCCAGATGTCGACGTTCGCGCTGGTCGCAAACGCGTGGCGGTTGTCGCGCGCGCAGCGCCCGTAGTCGAGCCGCGGGTCGGTGTCCCAGATGATCAGGCCGACGTCGTTGCACTTCGCCAGCGTGTAGCTGACGCGGCCCGACCAGCGGTTCGAGTACCGCTTTTCGAGGCCGATCTCGAGCGAGTTGAAATCGCTGTTGAGCGCATCCAGCGTCTGATACTGGAGGAACTGGATGAAGTTGGTGGCCCGCGCCGCGGCGTTCGACAGCGGAACCAGCTCGCCGTTCGGATCGAACGCGTTGACGCCTCGCCGGGTGATCCGGCCGGTCGCGGGATTGACCGCTCCCTCGTTGATGTCGATGGTTGCCGTGTTGTTCCTGCCACGGTTGCCCACGTAGTCGACCGACACCGCCAGGTTGTTCAGCAGCTCCCGCTTCACACCGGCGCTGAATGCCCAGGTGTACGCCATCAGCCGATCGCCGTCGACCGTCGGCTGGTTGTTCACGAAGCCGCCGGCGTTGACCTGCCCGCGGACTCCCGCGAGGTAAGACCGGCAGGCCGCGCTCAGCACTGCCTCGCCGGGCGTCGGACCGTTGACCGGGTTGAGACACGCGGTGGCCTGTGGGGTCGATCCGACCGGGAACGTGCCGGTGACCGAAGGCGACGTTACCTGCTGCGTGTCGTACAGGAAGGTCGGCGCGACGACCGACTGCTGCGCGAGCGTCGCAAGGATCGCGAGCGACTGATACTGGAAGACCTTGCCGATGCCGCCGCGAACGAGTGTCTTGCCGCTGCCGGTCAGATCGTAGGCCACGCCGAGACGCGGGCCGAACGAATCCTTGGAGTCGATGAGTTTCTGCCAGTCGTATCTGACGCCCACGTTGAGCGTCAGGTTCTTGCTGACCTGCCACTTGTCCTGGACATAGCCGCTCGCCTGATGGTCGATCTCCTCGAACTCGAATGCGCCCATGCGCAGCTGGAAACGCCGCGGATACGTGGTCGCGATTGCCGCGTTGAACGGCACGTTGGTGGCGAAGTCAAAGGCGCCGGTGAAATTGGCGGCGGTGCCCTGCGGATCGGCAGCGTTGCGGCTCGCGGCGAAGCCCGCCTTGAACGTATGCTCGCCGGCCCAGCCCGACTTGATCCACGTCATGGTGTCGTCGAAGGTGAAATCGCGAATCAGGTCCTGCGTGTAATTGTTGCGCGGTCCCGCCGTGTAGTCGGGATGCGTGTTCATCGAGCCGATGTCGAGCGGCTCCAGCCCGTGGAAGCCGATGAACTTCCAGTTGTCGTCGAACAGCGTCCTCGAACCTTGCAGCAGGCTCTCGCGCACATGGCCGACCTTGACCTCATTGGTCGTCCGGTTGTTCAGGACCGACGTCCACGACACGCTGTAGACGTGGTCGCCTGCGTCGTTCTCGTGGCGCGCGTTGTCCAGGATTCCGCGGTCGCCTTCGATCGAGTCTCGCTCGGTGAGAATGGCTTCCCGCGTCCAGCGAAAACTCAGCTGGTTGCTGCTGTTCAAATGGTAGTCGAAGCGCAGGAATGTGTTCGGCCCCGAAAATTTCGTCGTCGTCGAATACGAGACGGCCAGCGGCGCCGCATCGGCCGGAAAGTTCAGGTTGGCCGCTTCGTTGTTGACCGTGCCCTCGTAGTTGCCGAAGAAGAACAGCTTGTTCCTGACGAGTGGACCGCCAATGCTTCCGCCGAAGACGTTGCTGCCCGAGTCAGGGTTCTTCTCCCCCGACTGCCTCAGGAAGTAGTCGGTCGCCTGAAGCTTGTCGTCCTGGTAGTACTCGAAGACGCGGCCCGCCATCCTGTTGGAGCCGCTCTTGGTCACGCTGTTGACGACAACGCCGGTCGATCCGCCGTACTCCGCGCCGTACTGGTGCGTCTGCACCTGGTATTCAGCCATCGAGTCGAGCGAGACGCGCGCTTGCGTCCCTTGCGAGCCGCCGCGCCTGGAATCGTTGTCGTACTGGCCGTCCACGAGAAACAGGTTGTTGTTCGTCGCCTGGCCGTTCGCGCTGAACTGTCCGCCCTCGAACGATCCGACTTGCAGCGTCGGCACGAGACCGGGAATCGTTTGCATGAGGCTGAACTGGCTGCGGTTTGCGCTCGGCAAACTGTCGATCTCATTGCTGGTGATGTTCGTGCCGATGCGGCTCGACGTCGACTCGACGAGCGGCGCCTGCGCCGAGACCGTCAACGTTTCTGCCACGCCGGCAATCTGCAGCGTCAGGTTCACCGTCAGCTCCTGCCCGACCTGCAGGACGACGCCGGTGCGCGTCATCGGTTGGAAACCCGACAACTCGGCTTTGATCGTGTACGTGCCCGGCATGAGCGTGGCGATTGCAAACTTGCCTTCGGGGCCCGTTACCGCCTGTCGCTCGAGGCCCGTGGCCTCGTTGGTGGCCGAAACCGTCACGCCTGGCAGAACCGCTTTGCCCGAATCGAAGACGGTGCCGATGAGGTCGGCGCGACCGCCTTGAGCGAACAGAGAGCCACTGAAAAGAATGAAGACAGCGAGCAGCCCTGAAAACCTGAGACAGCGTCGGAGCATATGAAACCTCCTGCGCCTGCCGAGCGCGGCAGGACGCGTAACCCGAAACCGGCACGCCGCTTAAGACCCGACGAAGAAAGACAGTGTGATCGGGACGAGCATACGCCCCCCGAAGATGTGACGGAACTGTGAATTCTGACGCCGGCGAGGAGTACAATTCGCACGTCCAAATTCTTGAAGCCTGGTCGGCCTCTCACGTCCGACCCATGATCGGTGGCTCGGGAAGCGACGAAAGGAGCTGGGAATCATGCGCGTTTTTACTCGACCACTCCCGCTGTTGCTGGCGATGGCGGTGCTGGCATGCGCCGCGCTCTCCGCATGCGGCACGCCTCCGGTCGCACAGGCGCCCGGCAATTCCGCAGGGTCCACCGCTGCAACGACAGGTACGTCGCAGGCGGAGCGGGGCGGACAGGAAGAATTCGGTCCGTACGAGCTCGTCTCGAACTGGCCGCAGCCGCTCGAGGACGGTCCCGACGGCGTGAAGCACGAGGGGTGGACGTGGGGATCAGTCGGCGCCGTCTACGCCGAGACGCCGGATCGGATCTGGATCGCCCAGCGCGGTGAGCTGCCGCTGCCGAAGGGCGCCAAGCCGTGGACGCCGTACGGAATGCTTCAACCGCCTCGTACGGCCACCGGCAACGGCGACGGCCTGAGCGCCACCTGCGAACCCACTGAAAAGCGCGGTTGGGAGCGCCGCTATCACCACTCTGTCATCGTCGTCGATCGCGACGGCAAGATGGTCGACTGGTGGAAGGACGTCGACAAGATCTTCGAGGGCAAATGCGGACGCGGCGCGCACAAGATCAAGATGAGCCCGTACGATCCGGAAAAGCACGTCTGGATCATCGACGATCAGCTGCACGTCATTCACAAGTTCACCTATGACGGCAAGCTGGTGATGACGCTCGGCACGACGGGCCAGCGTGGCCGGGACGCCGGCAAGCTCTTCGACCGGCCGACTGACATCGCGTGGCTGCCCGACGGAACGTTCTTCATCAGCGACGGCTACGGTGGCGTGCGCGTGGCGAAGTTCGACAAGGACGGCAAGTTCCTGATGGACTGGGGACAGGCGCCGAAGGATCCGAGCAACCCCGGTCCCAACGAGTTCAACACCGTTCACGCGATTCAGATCAGCAAGGACCGTCGGCTGTTCGTCTCCGATCGCGGGCATCGGCGGATCCAGGTCTTCGACGAGAACGGCAAGTTCCTCGACATGTTCACGACCGGGATGCGCGCCTCACCGTATGCGCTGCTCATCTCGACCGATCAGTACCTGTGGGACGCCGACGGCGGCACGCAGAGAATCCTCAAGTACGACCTGAACGGACGATATCTGTACGGTTGGGGCGGACCTGGCGGGCAGCTCGGACAGATGAACGGCCCGCATTCGATTACGACCGATCAGGACGGGAATCTGTACCTGGCGGAAGTCTTCAACGGGCGCGTGCAGAAATTCCGTCCGAAGAAGGGCGCCGATCCGGCGAAGATTGTCGGCCAGGAACAGCGGTATTCGGCGACGAGCACGAACAACTAAGGCCAGGTAGGTCTGGTAGGCCAGGTGGGTCAGGTGGGTCGGAAAAAACTCGACCCGCCTGCCGCCTGACCTACGCTTTTGCCCGAACCTACCCGGCCCACCCGACCTACCCGGCCTACCTGACCCGCGTGCCGGGTGCGGGCGGTTCCTCGAAGCACACGAGCGTGGGCTTCCCGCCTTCCGGGCTCGCGGCCAGAACCATCCCGTTCGACTCGACGCCCATCAGTTTCGCCGCCTTCAAATTGAAAACGACCGCGACGGTGCGGCCCACGAGCGTTTCGGGCTCGTACGCCTCCGCGATCCCGGCGACGATCGTTCGCTGCTCCGTGCCGACGTCGACCGTGAGCTTCAGCAGCTTGGTCGACTTCGGGATCTTTTCCGCCGCGAGAACCTTGGCGACGCGCAACTCAACTCTCATGAAGTCGTCGAACGAAATGCGATCGCCTGTCGTCGAGGGCCGAGCGGGCTCGGCCCCTGCCGGTTGCGGCGTTTTGGCCGCGGATGTTGTTGACGTATCGCTCTCTGCCATGTTTCGGAGTTCCTCAACAGTCTGATCGATGCGCGGAAAAAGGGCGAACGTCTCGGCCAGCCTTATTCCCGGCGTCAGGTCGCCCCACTTCAGAACCTTCCATGATTGCGCGGACGGCTGAACGCCCAGCATCGCCAGAGTACGTTCGGCCGCATCCGGCAGAAACGGACGCAGCAGTTCCGCGATCACGCGTACCGTATCTGCCCCGGCGTAAAGCGCCGTGTCGAGCTCGGCAGCGCGACTTGGATCCTTGGCGATCTTCCACGGCTCGCGCGTGACGATGTAGCGATTCGTTTCGCCGATCAGCTGCCAAATCTGCCGCAAAAGAATCTGCAGGTTGAACGTCTCGATAGCAGTTGCCTTGTGTTCGATCGTATGGTTCGCCAGGCGCACGAGGGCATCTTCCGGTTGACGCCGCAGCAACTCCGGATCCGAAGGGGGAACGACGCCCGATCGGTACTGCTTCACCATCGACGTCGCGCGGCTGACGAGATTTCCAAGATCGTTCGCCAGATCCGCGTTGTAGCGCGTGAGAAACGCTTCGTCGGTGAAGTCCGCGTCCTGCCCGAACACCATCTCGCGAAACACGAAATAGCGGAGCGCGTCGACGCCGAATCGTTTGATGTAACCCTGCGGCGCCACGACATTGCCGCGCGACTTCGACATCTTCGCGCCGTCCATCATCCACCAGCCATGGCTGACGATCCGTTCCGGCAGCGGCAGCTCCGCGGCCATGAGGAACGCCGGCCAGTAAATCGAATGCTGGCGAACGATTTCCTTGCCGATGAGATGCACATTGGCGGGCCAGTACTCCGCGAAGCGTGCCGTCTCCTTCGGGTCGGCACTGCCAAAGCCGGCCGCGGTCATGTAGTTGGTGAGCGCGTCGAACCACACGTACATCACATGCGCGGGGTCATCGGGAACCGGTATGCCCCACTTGAACGACGTCCTGCTGACGCTCAGGTCGTCGAGCCCTGCTTTCAGAAACGACAGCATCTCGTTGCGGCGCGCCTCGGGCGTCACGAAAAGCGGATGGCTTTCGTAATGATCGATGAGCCGCTGCTGGAACGCCGACAGCTTGAAGAAATAACTCTCTTCAGAAATCCGCTCGACGGGGTTCCCGCAAATCGGACAGCGACCGTCCTTGAGCTGGGTGTCCGGCACGAATACTTCGTCAACGGTGCAGTACCAGCCTTCGTATCTGCTTTTGTAGATGTGGCCCTTGTCCCGCACGCGGCGCCACAGCTCCTGTGACGCGGCGAAGTGCCGTGGCTCAGTGGTCCGGATGAAATCGTCGTTCGAAACGCGGACCTCCGGCAGAATGTCGCGAAACGCCTGCGCAACCTGATTGGCGAACTGCGGCGTGGTGAGGCCGGCCTTTTTCGCGGCGCGCTCGACCTTTTGCCCGTGCTCGTCGGTGCCGGTCAGGAAGAAGACGTCATCGCCCATCAACCGATGCGCCCGGGCCACCGCGTCCGCGACCATCGACGTGTACGCATGCCCGAGATGCGGCTCGGCGTTGATGTAATAGATCGGCGTGGTGATGTAGAAACGGTTCACGAGTGTTTGGTCTGGACTGCGCCGTACGCCTGGACTGCAAGCGCCTGGACGTCCTTGACGGATAGATTGTTCGCGGCAGCGAGCTTCGCGCAGTCCTCGAACTCGGGCACCGCGTTGATGATGCGGCCGTCGCGCCACGCCAGCTTGAACCGCACCGTGCCGATGGGCGTGGCCACGTTCACGATCTCACGTCTCAGGCACTCGCGCTCCACCTCGTAGTGCCGCAGCCCAATCGTCGTCGTCTCGCGAAAGATCACGTCCGCGAGCGTCGAGCGGCGTTCCGGAGGCGCAACGACCGTCAAGAGCGTTCCGGGACGGTTTTTCTTCATCTGCACCGGCACATAAAACACTTCCAGCGCGCCGGCCGCGTAGAGCCGTTCCATCGCCACGCCGTAGAGTTGCGGGTTCATATCGTCGATCTCGCACTCGATGACCACGACGCGCTCCGCAACATCCTTCCCAGGGCGGTCCGCCGCGCGGCCGATGAGGACGCGAAGCACGTTCGGTGTATCCGCGTTGTCGCGCTCGCCGGCCCCGTAGCCGATGTGCTCGATCGACATCGCTGGAATCGGCCCGAACGCGGCGGCATAGGACGTCGCGATCAGCGCGCCGGTCGGGGTCACCAGCTCCTTCTGAATGGCGCCGCTGTAAATCGGCGCGTCGCCGAGCAGCTTCACCGTCGCCGGCGCCGGCACCGGAAACACCCCATGCGCGGAGCGGACCATGCCGCCGCCGACATTCAGCGGCGAGCAGACGATGCGTTCGGCGCCCACCCACTCGAGCGCGAAGACGGCACCCACGATATCGATGATCGAATCGAGCGCGCCCACTTCGTGCAGATGCACTTTTTCCACAGGCATCTGATGGATCGCGGCTTCAACCTCGGCCAGCCGCTGAAACATGCTCTTCGCGCGATCACGCGCCGCGACTGACAGAGCCGACTGATCGATCAGATTGAAGATGCCTTTCAGATGACGATGTTGATGATCGTGGCGGTGCTGGTCTGCTGCCTGAGCGTGCTGGTCTGCTTCATGAGGGTGCTGGTCTGACCCATGAGAGTGCTCGCTGCCTTCGTGACGGTGCGGTTGGTGAAGGTGCGAAGTGTCGTCGTGCTCGATGACATTGAATTTCGTCGCCGACACACCCGCTCTGAGTACGCGGGAGGTGGTGATGTCGTAGCCTGAAACGGCAAGGCTGCCGAGCGCGCGCTTCAGGTCATCGAGCGGCAGGCCGGCATCGAGGAGCGCGCCGAGCACCATGTCGCCCGAAATACCCGAGAAGCAATCGAAGTAGAGGATCCGCGACATACGTGATCTGCGATTAGAGCTTTCCCATCTCCTTGAAACTGCAGTACTGCCCGTCCCCGAGCACGATGTGATCGACCAGCTCGATCCCCATCAGCACGCCGGCGGCCAGCAGCCGCCGCGTCAGATCGTGATCGTCGGGGCTCGGCGTCGGATCGCCCGACGGATGGTTGTGAAAGACCACCAGCGCCATCGCCGCCCCGAACATCGCTTCGCGGTAGACATCGCGTGGCTCGGCCACCGTCGAATTCGAGGTGCCGACCGCCAGGACCTTCGTCCGCAGCACGCGATGCTTGGCGTCGAGGAGCACGACCCCGAACTGCTCGATTGACCGCGAGCCGAACCGGGGCATCAGAAACGTCGCAGCATCCCGCGGCGATCGCAGTTGAATCCGCGCGCCCGGATCGGTCAGCGTTCGCCGTCCCAACTCGAGCGCGGCCAGCACCTGAGCCGCTTTCGCCGGCCCAACGCCCCCCACGCGCACGAGATCGTCCGACGTCGTTCGCGTCAGCCCGTGCAACCCGCCGACCGCCTTCAGCAGCTCGTTGGCAATGAGGAGCGCGTTGGTGCCGGTCGTTCCACTCCCGAGCACGAGCGCCACCAGCTCGTTATCGCCGAGCGCGGTCACGCCGTGCCGCTGCAGCTTCTCTCGCGGCCGATCGTCGGGCGACAGGTCTTTCATCGTACTACACTGGCTGAAGTCACGAAGTGCTGAGGGCACTCAGCACCTTCATGACTGCGTGAGGCGCTTGCAAGACGCGCACACATCCGCCGGCGCACTGAACGTGCAGACGCGGGAGGACGTTGTCACTCCACTAACCAAAGCTGTGTCAACGGTTGTGAGCCCCTGACCGGATCTCACGAGCCGGGGCGTGGCTTCCGACGTCGATTTGAACGTTGCAGAAATTGATCGAGCCGGTCGTCAGGAGGTACGAGGAATCTGACCGAGCCACTCACCTTCGCAGATGATTTCGGCCCAGCCCGTCAGGTAGACATTGTCGGGCAACCATTCGACGCGTTGAGCGCCGCCTGGTGCAATCACCGTCGCGTCACGCGCGGCTCCACCGTAGGCCGCGGCGGCCACGAGCGCGCCACAGGACCCTGTGCCGGACGATGTCGTCGGCCCGACGCCGCGTTCCCAGATGAGAATCCGTACGCGATCAGGCGCTTCGACGAACGCGAACTCGACGTTCGTGCCTTCGGGAAACGACGAATGCGTTGCCAGCGCGCGTCCGAGGCGATTGAACCGGTCCTGGTCCGGCAAACGCCCGAGCACCACGCACTGCGGGTTGCCCATGTTGAGAATGGCTGCTGTCACCGCCTCGCCCGCGATCGTCAGCGTCCGCTGACCCAGGCTCGCCGGCGCGCCCATCGCAGCGCGGAACGTCTGGCGGGTGCCTTCGCGAGCGATTCGCGTGAGCCGTTTCTCGCCCGCCGCCGTGTGTATCACCACCTCCGCTTGAGCCCCATCATCGTTGCGCAGCAGAAGCGCGCCGAGCGCCCTGAGACCGTTGCCCGACACCTCTGCGCGGCTGCCGTCGGCGTTGAGCAGCGACATCGATGCGCCAACCGGCGTGCGCGCATACACGATCAGGCCATCGGCGCCAACGCCTTCGTGACGATCGCACATCGATCGCGCGAGCGCGACAAGGTCGAGACTCGCGACGTCCGTTTGCTGGACGTAGAGAAAGTCGTTGCCGTAGGCGTGGGCCTTGCTGAATCTCATCGCGAGCTTTTCAGTTCGCATCAGTGTAACGCGTGATTCTATCGAACACGCGTCGGCTGCGAGAACCGAGCGCCCGGACCTTTGTTGAAAATCGAATTGCGTTCGCGTTTCGCGATCGGCAGAATAGCGCCCATGACGCTGGCCCTTCTCGTGCTCGCGACAATCTTCCTGGCATATTCGAATGGCGCCAACGACAACTTCAAAGGGGTCGCCTCGCTCTTCGGCAGCAAGACGGTCGGGTACCGCGCTGCCATCTGGTGGGCAACCGTGACAACCCTCGCGGGTTCTCTCGTCTCGATCGTGCTCGCCGAGTCGCTTTTGAGGAAATTCTCAGGAAGAGGCATCGTGCCCGATCAGATCGCCGGCTCGGAGGTGTTCCTCCTGGCGATCGCACTTGGCGCCGGTCTGACGGTGATCATCGCCACGTTTGCGGGCTTTCCTGTGTCGACGACCCACGCGCTCATAGGCGGCATCGTCGGAGCGGGCTTTGCGGCGGTCGGCACCACCGTGAATCTTCAGTCGCTCGGCAGCGGCGTACTCCTACCGCTGGCGCTCAGTCCCGTCCTTGCAATTTCCGTGGCTGCGTCGTCGTATGTGGTGCTGCGGTTCATACGGCTGCAGTTCGGGATCACCAAAGAGTGGTGTCTGTGCGTCGGGGAAACGCAGCAGTTCCTCCCGATCCCCCAACCGGGCTCGGTCATCGCACTACAGGCCGTCCGTCCCCCGATGCTCCACGTGTCGACGGGCGAGCAGGTCGAATGCGAGGAACGATACGCGGGACGCTTTCTCGGCATCCGCTCGCAATTACTGATGGACGGCGCGCACGTGCTGAGCGCGGGCGTCGTCAGCTTCGCCCGCGGATTGAATGACACTCCCAAAATTGCCGCGGTGCTGCTCGTGGTGCAGATGTTGGACATTCGCTGGGGACTGGTCGCCGTGGCGGTGGCCATCGCGATCGGCGGCCTTCTGAGCGCCGGGCGCGTGGCCGAGACGATGAGCCACCGGATCACCGGGATGAATCACGGTCAGGGCCTGGCGGCGAATCTGTCGACGGGATTCCTCGTCATCCTCGCGAGCACGTACGGTCTGCCGGTTTCGACCACGCACGTGTCAGTGGGATCGCTCTTTGGCGTCGGGTTGATGGCGAAAAAAGCCAACGTGCAGGTTGTATCGGGCATCGCGCTGTCCTGGCTCCTGACGCTGCCGTGCGCGGCCGTCATCGGCGCCGCCACCTACTGGCTGGTTGGACGGGTTGCCTGATTCCTATTTTCTGCAGAACGCGAGTAGATGCCAGCCAAACCGCTGCACGAGCGGTCGCGGCAGCGCGTTGAAGGTGCCCACGAAGGCCCCGTTGTAGACCGCGCCCTTCCAGCCGCCGTGCAGCCGCGACTTCACCGGGAAACGCTCAGGGACGATCGTGACGGCGGAGAACCCGGTCAGAAGCTTCTGGAATTCGCCGATGCTGAATTTCAGCAGCACCGGCGCATCGTCGTGCTCGAGGCCGACCTTCATCAGCTTCGACAGCGCGTTCAGCCAGGAGATCCGGTTATAGACCTGAAAGACGGCCTCGCCACCAGGCTTGAGGACGCGACGGCATTCGGCAACCAGGCGCTCGGGGCGCGCCGTGTATTGAACGACGCCGTGGGCGTAGACAAGATCGAACGCGGCGTCGTGGAATGGCAGCTGCTCGCCATCGGCCACGCGAAGATCGCCGGTCAAGCCCTGCTGCGCGAAATTCGCCCTTGCGAGATCGATTGCCGATGCTGCCAGATCCACGCCGGTGACTCGCGCGCCGCCCTTCGCGAACCGCGCCAGATCGACACCGGCCCCGCAGCCGACCTCCAGCACGGATCGACCCCGGTACCCATTGAAGTCGACGAGACGAAGGAGATGATGCAGCTTTTCGAAGTGGTACTGATCGAGATCGTCAAAGAAGCCTCGCGAGCCGACCTCGTGTGTCGTGATCTCCAGATCGTGAATGTGTTTTTCCCAGTACTCGCGAACCTCTGCAGTCGTCGCCACGCCGGACACTATACTATTGGCGCAGTTTGACGGCCCGCGCATGACTCGCGATCTCGATCAGCTGATCGGACGGACGTTCGAGGTGCTCGTCGTCGGCGGCGGGATTTACGGGCTGACGATCGCCTGCGACGCTGCAGACCGTGGCCTGTCGGTCGCGCTCATCGAGCGCGCCGATTTCGGCAGCGGCGCGTCATTCAACCATTCGCGCACGATTCACGGCGGCCTGCGCTATCTGCAGACGTTCGACGTGGGCCGTTCGCGCGAATCGGTCCGCGAGCGCCGCACGCTGGCACGGATCGCGCCACACGCCGTGCGGCCGCTGCCCTTCGCCTTGCCGCTGTATCGATCGATCTTCAAGGGCAAGCTGGCGATGCGCGCCGGCTTCTTCCTCGATCGCGTGATCGGTTTCGATCGCAATCGCGCCGTACCGTCCGACCTCCGTTTGCCTCGCGGCCGCGTCGTCTCCCGGAGCGAAGCCATCGAGAGGTTCCCCGGCCTGCGCCGCCGCGGCCTGACCGGCGCCGCCGTCTGGCACGACTACGTCACGCTCGAGGCCGATCGTCTGACATTCAGCTGGGCGATTGCGGCCTCGGAGCGGGGCGCGACGCTGGCCAACTACGTTGAGGCTACGGCGCCGCTCGTCTCGGACCGTCGGGTTGGCGGCGTGCAGGCCGTCGACCGGCGAACCGGACGCGAGCTCGAGATCGCTGCGAAGCTCACGATCGATGCCTCCGGCGGCGGATTCGAGCGCCGGTTGTCAACGCTGGGGAGTCTCACGCCCGCGCCACGGCTGAAAGCCATGAACCTGGTCACGCGCCGGGATGCCGGCGACGAAGCCCTCGGCGGGAAGTCGACGGCGGGTCGCTACTTGTTCCTGGTTCCAAACCATAACCGGGCGATTTTCGGCACATGGGAATCCTCGCGAGCCTGTGCGCCCGAGGACGGGGCGCCGGTCGCCACAGAGATCGAATCCTTCATCGGGGAGCTGAACCAGGCATTTCCGTCGCTTGATTTGAAACCGGCCGATGTGACGCTGGTGCACCGCGGCGTCGTACCTGCGACGGTCAAGTCGAATGGGACGGTTGCGCTCGATGGACACGAGCGTGTCCACGACTTCAGCCGCAGCGGCGTCGAGGGCCTCGTCGGCGTGACTGGCGCCAAGTACACAACGGCGCGCGCGACCGCGGAGCGTGTCACGGATCTCGCGTGCCGGAAGCTCCAGCAGTCCGCGGCGCCCTGTCGGACGTTCGTGACGCCGCTGCCCGGTGGCGATCTCGGCGACGTCGTCTCGGCGATCGGGTCGGCTCGCCGCGAACACGATGCGCGGCTGCCAAGCGACACGATTCCGCACCTGATCGCCGGGTACGGCTCCCGCTATCCGCAAATCCTCGAACTCGCGAATCAGCAGTCGAAATGGCGGACGCGAGTGGCGGATGATTCACCGGTGATTGGCGCGCAACTCGTATGGGCAGTCAGGAACGAAATGGCGCTGACGCTGGCGGACGCGATCATCCGCCGTACGCCAATCGGAGCGATGGGTTATCCAGGCGACGTGGCGGCGCAACGCGCCGCAGATCTGGTCGGCGAAGAGCTCAACTGGACCAGCCAGAGGAAACAGGAAGAAATCGAAGCGGTCCGAGCGTTTTACAGATTGTGAAACTCGAATTCTTAAATCTCAAATTTCAGCGTGCTGTCGCTACGGTATCTGGAATGCGTTGAAGACATAGGTGAAGCCTGCGCCGACTCCGAGCGTCGGGTCCAAGGTCGTGAGTCCGAAGAACACGCTGCCATCGAGTCTGATCGATCCACGCGTGTAGCGGCCGCCGACGTTCAGTACCGAGCGCGTTTCGGTGCCCGGAAACGCTCCCCCGCTCCGCGTCGACCAGCGCCCGTTGATCTCGCCGACGAACTCGGCGCGGTCGGTGATGGCCCGGGCAAACGACACGCCATACGCGAGGACATCATTCTGCCGGTCGCCCGACGTCGGATCGCTCAGGATGCCGACGCCGACGTTCCCGACCAGGCGCACCGACTGCACGGTCTTGGCGCCGAGGAGCGACGCGGTGAAATCCGTCGTGTCGAGCGAAATGCCATGCTCGTTCTCCCCGTTCGGCAGCTTGGTGGCAAAGCGCAGCGCAAACGCGGGATGCTTCGGTGATTCGGGCAGAAGGCGGATCTTCGTGGCAACGACAAAATCTTCGACGTCGTGCGTCTCGTCGCCGGTCACGGTCAGCAGTCCGCTCAGCGGCCCCGTCGTGCGTCTGGTGATCTTCAAGCGGTTGTAAAAGCCTCCGTCGATCTGAAACTCTGCGATCGAGCTGATCCCGACGCTGACGCCGACGTTCGCGACGCGTAGCAGATCGCCTTGCAGCCCCGAGACCGGGTACACCTGATCGGTCGAGTAGTCGAATCCTCCCTCGACCAGGATGCGGCCCGCGCCAATCGGTTCGGGGTCTTCGGTGAGCAGCGGACGTTGTTGCGCGGCGGCGGAGCGGGCAACGAGGATGGCGATGAGGGCAACGGCGGCGCGAAGTCTCACGGTGGTCCTTTCGCTTGGATGAGTGAAGCAACTAGAACGCTTTACGACTGTCGATCAGCAATGTGACCGGGCCGTCGTTGATGAGCGACACGCGCATCTCGGCCTGAAACTCGCCGGTGCCGACCTCGATGCCGGCGCCCCGCAGCTCACGCACCACCTCTTCGTAGAGCGGCCGCGCAATTTCCGGCGGCGCCGCGGCGTCGAACGACGGCCGGCGTCCCTTGCGGCAGTCTCCAGCCAGCGTGAACTGCGACACGACAATCACCGACCCGCCAGTGTCCGAGACCGAGCGATTCATGTGGCGGTCGGGCGCGGCAGGATCTTCGAACACCCGCAGATCGCGAATCTTTCCGGCGATATAGCGCGCGTCGTCCGGTCCATCGCCCCGTTCGACGCCGACCAGCGCGAGGAGGCCTCGCCCGATCCGGGCGACGCTGCGCTCGCCATCCCCGTCGACCACGGTGACACTCGCAGACGCCACGCGCTGGACGACGGCTCTCACGCCGGACGGACTGCGATCGGCGCTCGGACGGTCTGGCGTGAAGTCTTCAGGCCCGCCATCGCTCGGTTGCCTGCTCTGCCGCCCTTCAGATCTGCCAACTCGGCGCCGGCGATGCGGCGCAACTCCGCCGGCGGGTTCAGCCGGGTGTCGAGCAGATGCCGCGGCGCCACGTTGGCGAGCGCTTTCAGCATCGACTGCTTCACGCCGGGATGCTCGCCTTCGAGATCCATCAGCAGCTTCTTGATCCGCTGGCGCTGGAGTCCGAGGTCACCGCACGCCGGACAGCAACAGCCAATCACCGGAAGATCGCATTCCTTCGTGTAAGCGCGCGCTTCGTCCTCGCCGACCAGGACCAATGGCCGTATCACCACATGCGCGCCGTCGTCGGAGACGAGCTTCGCGGGCATCGCCTTGAGCGCGCCCGCGAAGAACAGATTCAGCAACAGGGTTTCGACGAAATCGTCGGCGTGATGGCCGAGCGCGATCTTGGTTGCGCCGACCTCAGTGGCGATCCGGTAGAGCACGCCCCGCCGGAACCTCGCGCACAGGGAACAGGGCGTCTGGTCGGCGTCGAGGATGTCCTCGATCAGCTCGCCGATGCTGGTGTGCTCGATGCGGTACTCCCAGCCACGAGCCTCGCAGGTTTTCGCGATGAGGTCGTGCTTGTATTCCTTGTAGCCGGAGTCGACGTTGACCGCGACGAGCGAGAACCGGACCGGCGAGCGCTGGCGGAGCACGTCGAGGATCTGCAGCAGCGCCCAGCTGTCTTTTCCGCCGGACAGCCCGACCATGACCCGATCGCCGTCCTCGATCATCCCGTAATCGACGATCGCTTTCGTCGTTTTCTTCGCGAGGCGCGCCTCGAGCTCGGTGCGATAACCCATAGGCTGATTGTAGCGGTTGCTCCGCCGCTGACCGGACAATTATACTGACCGCGATCGTGCGCATCTTATCCACAGCGCAGTCGTTGGTCATCGTCGCCATCGCCCTTGCGCTGCCGGCCACTCGCGAGCCAGATCGTTTCGCCGCGCCTCATCAATTCACGTCTGCGTTTGTCGCCTCCCGCAGCGACGTTTCTGATTCCTTGCGAGCCGCGCCGGCTCTCAGCGACGACTCCACCGACGACGACGACCTGAACCCGGAGCGAACGGTGGCAGTGCGGGAACCCGCGACCAGCCTGCCTCAGGATCGCGCAGCCGTCCGGCGCCTGCCGCCCTCGGCCGAGCCGCGAATCGATGGTCAGCTCGCGGGCAAGCGACTCGCGCCTCGCGCTCCGCCCCACAGCGTTTCACCAAGCCACTAGTCGCCTGCCTCTCGAGCGTTTTCTTCAGGCGGAGCGTCGTGTATGAAGCACTTCCAGTCCGTGCGGGCTCGTCGACTCGTTATGGTCCTGGCACTCGTTCTTGCCGGCGGCGTCGCGATGGCGCAGCGAATCTGGGTCGGCGGAGGCGGCTTCGCGCGCGTGGCCCCCAAATGGGCACGCCTCGAGGACTTCGACGGGACATTCGTCTTCTGTCGCGGTTTCTACAGCAGCAATCGTCGCGAGGCGGGCGGCTCGGGGTGGAACACCGACTACCCGGGCGCGGACAACAACTTCTCCGTTCGCCTCGCCGAGCTGACCCGCGCGCGCATCCATCTCCTGGCCAGCGGCGAGGCCAACCACGTCGTGATCGGGCTTACCGATCCGCTCCTCGGACATTGTCCGCTGTTGTACATGGAAGACGTCGGCACGATCAGCCTGTCGGACGACGAAGTTCAATCGCTGCGCGCGTATCTGGTCAAGGGCGGGTTTCTCGAAGTCGACGACTTCTGGGGCTCGCTCGCGTGGGATCAGTGGGAACGCGAGATCGGCCGCGTGCTTGCGCCCGGAGAGTATCCGATCGTCGACATTCCGCTCGACCACCCGATCATGCACTCCCTCTATCAGGTGAACGAAGTGGAACAGGTGTCGTCGATTCAGTTCTGGCATCAGTCACGCGGCAGCGTCTCGGAGCGCGGCTACGACAGCCCTCACCCGAACTTCAGGGGCATCGCCGACCGCAAGGGACGTCTGATGGTCGTGATGGCGCACAACACGGACATTCCCGACACGTGGGAGCGGGAGGGCGAGGACCACGAGTACTTCGACCGCTTCTCCCCGCACGGGTATGCACTGGGCGTCAATATCGTCATCTACTCGCTGACTCACTGATCGGCTCACGAACGGGTCGAAACGGAGCGCGCCGGGATGCCGACCGCGATGGCGCGCGGCGCGATGTCTCCCCGCACGACGGAGCCGGCGCCAATCACCGCGTGGTCGCCGATCGTCGCGCCGTCGAGGATCTTCGCGCCCGCGCCCATCCAGACGCCGGCGCCGACGGTGACACCTGCGGACTTCCGCGACTGATCGAGCACCGCTTTGTCGGGATCGGAGAAATCATGATCGCCGCCGATCACGTAGCAATACGCGGCGAGCAGCGCGCTTGCACCAATCGTGACGCGGCTGGCCGAAAAGATCTCGCAATTGAAACCGATGTTCGTCCCGTCCGCGAGCTCGATATCGCCGTTCTTGCAGGACAGAATGGTGTTGCGCCCGATGAACACGCGGGCGCCAATGCGGATCCCCTGGTTCGACTCCCCTTTTGCATCCAGCAGGCAGTTGTCGTCGACGACGACGTTGCTGCCGATGTGGATCTTGTGCGGATGTCGAAGGACGACGTTCTGACCAAAGACCACGTTCCGCCCGCACGAGCCGAGCACGAGCGGATACATCATCTTGCGCAGCGCCAGTCCAATTGCACCGGGGACCGACTGCGACGTCATGACGACGAGCTCGTGTTTGATCAGTGCCCCTAGCCCAGGCTTCCCGACGATCAGCGTCGAGTACTTCTCGCGCGCAGAAGTGCCCTCTGCGAACAGTTGCTCTTGCGCCTTCGGGATGCCCGGATTGGGAGTTGTCACGTCAGTCAGCGCTCCGACCCACCGTTGCCAGCGGACCTGGAGGTCCGCACTACAGCCTCTGACCCAGCCGGCCTACCTGACCCACCCGACCGACCTGACCGCGTCACAGCCACCTTTGCTGGCGGTACCACAGCAACGTGCGCGCAATACCATCGCGCAACCCGACCTGCGGCGCATAGCCTATTTCCGTCTTCGCGCGCGTGATGTCGAACGCACGGCTCTTCGTGAAGAAGTCCACGCGTCGCCGGTGAATCGGCGGCTCGATTCCGAACGGCACACAGACGGCCTCGCACAGAGCGCCCGCGATCCAGAACGGCCAGACCGGCAGGTGCAGCCTGGGGGGACGGACGCCTGCCACTTCAGCGATCAGCCTCACCAGCTCGTTCAGCGTCGTCACCTCGCCTCCGGCGAGTATGTAGGTGCGATTTGCGGCGGCAGGGTGTTCGCCGCAGAGCCGGAACCCTGCAACGAGATCGTCGATGTAGGTCAGATGGTAGTAGATCTGGCCGCTGCCGAGGATTGGCAGCCGGCCGCGTACGACGCCGCGAAACAGCCTCAGCAGCCGTCGATCGCCGGGACCGTAGATGCCGCTCGGGCGGACGATTGTCACCGGCAGGCCGACCCGCCGTCCCACTTCACGAGCGATCTCCTCGCCTTCGACTTTGGTGACCTGGTAGATGTCGCCGGGGCGGATCGGCGAGTCCTCCGTCGCGGGTGGCCGCTCGACGTCGCCATGAACACCGACCGTACTGCAATGCACGACCCGCCGGACGCGGGCGTTCGCCGCCGCTTCGACGATGGCGCCGACCGCCGTTGCGTTCACCGCGCGATAGGTGGCACTGGGCACGCCTGCCTCGCGATACACGGCCGCGATGTTGTAGACCACGTCGACGCTGGCCATCGCCGCTTCGAGCGACGCCCGATCGCGGACATCGCCGCGAACCAGATCGATTCCGCACGACTCGAGGTCGCGCGCCCGATCCGGCTCGCGCACCAGCGCGCGGACGGAGTGGCCGCTCGCGGCGAGCGTGCGCGCCAGGTGGCCGCCGGTAAAGCGCGTTGCGCCGGTTACGAGATCACGCACCGTTCGGCGACGAGCGTGACCGGCGAGCCGAAGATCGCGAGCAGGCCGGCGTGATCGAGCAGCCGCTCCACTCGCGACGTGAACCGGCGCGAGCCAATCAGTTTGTGAAGCGCGATCGGCAGGACGAATTGACGATGGACGGATCGGATCCGGAAGCCTTGCGTGGTGAACACTTCCTCGATCTCGTGGCGGGAGAAGACGCGGTACGGCTCGGTCCTGACGCCAATCGCGTGCAGCACGCGCCTGAACATCGACTCGAACAGTGCCACGCTCCGCCGCGACGGGTAATCGATGATGACGAGCCGGTCGGCCACGCGGCACAGCTCCGCCAGGCAGGTGTGCCATCGTGGCGTGTGCATCAGCACGCGGAGGCTCACGGCCACGTCGAACGACCGATCGCCGAATTCCAAGCGGTGCGCGTCGCCGGCGAGAAACTTCACGCTCGCCGACTGCTCGGCCGCCCGCTGGCGAGCGACCGCCAGCATCTCTTGCGACGCGTCCAGGGCGGTCACCCGCGCGCCGCCGAGCGCGAACAGCAGCGCGGCGCGACCGGTACCGGTGCCAACGTCGAGAATGGTTCGACCGTCAATCCGTCCGACGAAGCTCGCGAGCACGCGCCCCTGCTCGCTCGCAATCAAGTCGCCGATCGGTCCGCCGAACCGGCGCTCGTCGAAAGTCCGGGCCGTTTCGGCATCGGCGTAGACCTCGTAACTGTAGTGCCGGCTGTCTGCCTTCACGCCACGTCCTTCACGGCCGCTGCCGGCGCCGGTGGCGGCGCCAGGGCGCCACAGGCCCGGCGTGTGCGATCGAGGTATGCCTCGTAGCTGTATTTGGTTTCGGCGAGCTCGCGCGCGCGCCGCCCGAGATTCTGGCCGCGAATCGGATCGTCGAGCGCCAGCAGCACACCATCGGCGAACTCGGCCGGCGAGGCGCCCGTGAGGATGGCGGTTTCGTCGCCAAGCACCTGCGTGTGCGTCAGCAGCCTCGTCGCAACGATCGGTTTGCCCGACCGTAGATACTGATAGATCTTGAGCGGCGTGTTCGTCCCTTTCGAGCGTGGCGACACCAGCACGTCCGCGGCGAGCAGATAGGCGGGGATCTCGGACGCGGGCCGCTCGCCGGCAAAGATCGTCACCCCTTCGATATCGGCCGAACGGGCCTGCTCCTTCGCGCGCGCGATCTGATCGGGCTTGCCGCCGGCCAGCAGCAGGCGTGCATCGGGACGGCGGGCCTTGACACGCGCCATTGCCGCAAACAACAGATCGAGGCCTTGATAGGCCTCGAACGTGCCGGTATACAGAACAACGGGCGTCGACGCGGCCAATCCGAAACGCGCCCGGACTGCGGCGGCCTCGGCGGGCACTGCCTGCTCTTCCGCGGAACCGGGCGCGTTCTCGATCAGCACGACTTCAGCCCTCTGATCGATCGCGCGCACGGTCTCTTCGAGCGACGGGCAGATGACGATGACGACGCGCGAGCGCCGGATCATCAGGCGCTCGATCCACTGAAACACGCCGCGGACGATCGCCGAGCGGCTGAATGCGAAGTTGGTGAGCTGCTGCGGCAGACTCGAGTGCATGTCGTAGAGATGCGGGACGCGCAGCAGCGCGGCCAGCACGATGCCGATCAGTCCGCCCTCTTCATGCGAGTGGATCGCATCGTATTTCCCGGCGAGCGCCCGCCGCAGCGCGGTCAGCGCGAGCAGCGCGTCGAGTGGAATCTTCGCCGGCGACGGCCCGATCCTGACGCGATGGATGAACGGCGGGCGGATCGAACGAAACACGCGCAGCCCGGCCATACTGACGTCCTGTCCGAACGGGTACGTCACGAGATCGACGTGATGGCCGAGGTCGGTCAGCGCTCGAATGCGATGGAACTCGCTGAACGGCGTTCCGCGCGGCTCGAAGAACGGCTCGGGCGCGATCATCAGAATGCGCACGACGCAGTGATTTTCTCACGAAACCGTCGTACAATCGCGCGGCCCTTGGCAGGAGTCATCAGCGACCGACCACCGGCGACGGCGAACCGCAGGCGACTGCTGCTCGCCGCCCGCATCCTCGTCAGCTTCGCCCTGCTCGCGATCCTCTTCTCGCGCGTCGACGCCGGCGAGCTCTGGTCGACCGCTCGCAGCGCGTCGCCAGTGTGGATTCTGATCGCGCTCTCGATCTACCTGGTGCACGTGATGGCGGCCACGTGGCGCTGGTACGTGCTGCTGCACGCGCAGGACATCAATGCCCCGCCGGGGATGTTGTTCTCGTCGTATCTCGTGGCCATCTTCTTCAACAATTTCCTCCCGAGCAACATCGGCGGCGACGTCGTCCGAGTCAGCGATACGGCCGGACGTGCGGGCTCGAAAACGCTCGCGACGACCATCGTGATCGTCGACCGCGGGCTCGGACTGCTCGCGCTCGTGTTCATCGCCGCCATGGGCGCCACGGTCATGGGACGTGTGCAGGGCCACGCGCCCTCGCCGATCTGGCCATCGTGGCTGTGGGTCGGCCTGCTGATTGCCGCCGCTCTCGCCGCGCCGGCGGTGATGGTTCCCGCCGGATTCGGGCGGCTGCTCCAGCCGCTTTCCGTGTTTCATCCCACCTGGGTTGGCGAGCGGATCGAGAAGCTGACCGCCGCGCTGGAGAAGTTTCGCGATCGACCTGGCGCGCTCGCGTCCTGCTTCGCCGGCGCCGTGGCCGTCCAGACGCTGCTCGTCGCCTATCACCTCGCGATCGTCTACGCGCTCCACGTGCCGGTCAGCGCCTGGGATCTGGCAGTGATCGTTCCGGTGTCGTTCGTCGTGCAGATGATTCCCGTCTCGCTCAACGGCCTGGGCGTCCGCGAAGCGACGTTTGCGTATTACTTCACACGGCTTGGCCTGCCGATTCACTCCGGCATGCTGGTGTCGCTCGGCGCGACGGTGCTGATGATGTGCTTTTCGCTGAGCGGTGCGGTCCTGTACATGTCGCAGAGCGGCCGCCGGTAGCACTTGCCAAGTGCTACCACGAAGACACGAAGACCACGAAGATCCTTTTTTCCGAAAACAGTCACTCAAGAAATGAACTTCGTGTTCTTCGTGACTTCGTGGTTGCCTTTTGTGCCTTACTCGCCAGGAATCGCTTTGAACGAAAAGCGCACGCCCAGATTCCGATCGTCCTGAATATTCGGATCCTGCAGCCGCGGAATGAATCCTTCCGTCGATCGTGCTTGAAGCAGGTAGTCCCAGCTCTTGA
>Ga0114129_10002877_pt1 | contig 24089 bp, 28 predicted proteins | sample RhiMetdeltSRZDD1_FD_80071 | JGI IMG/M metagenome (GOLD analysis project Ga0114129, IMG submission 80071) | Populus rhizosphere microbial communities from Tennessee, USA - Rhizosphere MetaG P. deltoides SRZDD1 (version 2) (version 2) | ecosystem: Host-associated > Plants > Roots > Rhizosphere >...
CGACCCCGCGAGCGAGCTCGTCGCCGTCTACGCACGGCACGGCGACGGGATCAGGGACATCGCACTGCAGGTGCCCGACGTGGACAAGTGCATCGAGCACGCACGGGCGCAGGGTGCCACCGTGCTGGTCGAGCCGCATGACGAGTCCGACGAGCACGGCACCGTCCGCGTGGCGGCGATCGCGGCGTACGGCGACACCCGGCACACGCTGATCGACCGGTCGAGGTACGACGGCGTCTACCTGCCCGGGTTCGTGCCCGCCGAGACCGCAGTGGTCCGCCCCGAAGGACACCCGAAGCGGCTGTTCCAGGCCGTCGACCACGTCGTCGGCAATGTCGAGCTCGGCAAGATGGACGAGTGGGTCGCGTTCTACAACAAGGTGATGGGCTTCGTGAACATGGCGGAGTTCGTCGGCGACGACATCGCGACCGACTACTCCGCGCTGATGAGCAAGGTAGTTGCCAACGGCAACCATCGGGTGAAGTTCCCGCTGAACGAGCCGGCGATCGCGAAGAAGAAGTCGCAGATCGACGAGTTCCTGGAGTTCTACGACGGCGCCGGGGCCCAGCACATCGCGCTGGCCACCAACGACATCCTGCGCACCGTCGACATCATGCGAGCGAACGGCGTCGACTTCCTGGACACCCCGGACAGCTACTACGACGACCCTGAGCTGCGGGCCCGGATCGGTGAGGTGCGGGTGCCGATCGAGGAGCTGAGGTCGCGCAAGATCCTGGTCGACCGGGACGAGGACGGGTACCTGCTGCAGATCTTCACCAAGCCGGTCGGGGACCGGCCGACGGTGTTCTACGAGCTGATCGAGCGGCACGGGTCCCTCGGCTTCGGCAAGGGCAACTTCAAGGCCCTGTTCGAGGCGATCGAACGCGAGCAAGAACGCCGCGGCAACCTGTGACCCACCGCCCGGCCGGCAACCTCCTCGACTGACGAACGATCGGGTGTCCGATAAACGGATGGAGTCGGAGGTCGGGCAGGGGTTCGAGTAGTGTGCCGGGCGGGTCGAGGCGTTCGGGGCGCCCGCCCGGGAAGGTTCTCGCGATGAAGACACTGGGCGTCGCGCTGGGTACGGCCGGCCTGGCGGCGGCCGGTCTGACGGTGCACGCGCCCAGCGCGCCGGCGGCCGCTGCGCCTGCGGCCGCGGCTGCGTGCTCCGGCTCGGCACTGGTTTCGGCGAACTACGTCCGGCTGTTCGGCGGCTCACCGGTGGTCGGTGCGATCCAGCTCCGGCGGGACTCGTGCTACCGGTACTGGGGCGTGATCACGATGTACGAGCCGATGAAGGCGAACACGTTCGCGATCGCGTACATCATCAAGTACACGAGCGGCCGCAAGGGTAAGCCGATCTCCTGCGACGCCTCTGGTGGCAACGGCCGGGTGGTCCGGGGCCAGACCACCTGCCGGACGCCCAAGCTCGGCGGCCGGCCCAGCAACATCACCTTCGTCGCTTCCGGGCACGAGTTCCAGAACGGTGGCGGCGGCTGGACCCGCATCTCCTGGGGCCAGACCCGCCGGATGCGCTGACCGCTGGTACGGCGCGCGCTCGCCGCCGTACGCGCCTAGGCTCGGGGTATGAGTGATGTAGTCGAGCAGTTGCGCCAGGCGCTCCCGCCCGAGGCGCTGGTCACCGATCCGGACCGGCTGCAGAGCTACCGGTACGACCGGGCGATGTTCTGCCCCGCCGGCGAGCCGCTGGCCGTCGTTCTGGCCCGGGAGACCGCGCATGTACAGGCCACGGTGCGGATCGCCGCCGCGAGCGGTACACCGCTGGTGCCGCAGGGCGCCCGGTCGGGACTGTCCGGCGCCGCGAACGCGATCGACGGCTGCATCGTGTTGTCGATGGAGAAGATGGACCAGGTGCTGCAGATCGACCCGGTGAACCGGTACGTCGTGACCCAGCCGGGCGTGTACAACGCCGTACTGTCCAGGGCTGTTGCCGAGCAGGGGCTGTTCTACCCGCCGGACCCGTCCAGCTGGGAGTTCTGCTCGATCGGCGGCAACCTGTCGACGAACTCGGGCGGGCTGTGCTGCGTGAAGTACGGCGTCACCACCGACTACGTACTCGGGCTGGAGGTGGTGCTGGCCTCGGGCGAGGTGCTGCGGACCGGGCGGAAGACGGTCAAGGGTGTCGCCGGATACGACCTGACCAAGCTGATCGTGGGCAGTGAGGGCACGCTCGCCATCATCACCGAGGCGACGCTGGCGCTCCGTCCCCAGGCCCAGCGCCCGCGGACGGTGGCCGCATTGTTCGACGACGTCGTCACGGCCGGGAAGGCGATCACCGAGATCGTCCGCGGCGGCGTACCGCTGTCGCTGCTGGAGATCATGGACCGGACCACGATCGCGGCGGTCAACAAGTTCAAGCGGATGGACCTGCCGGAGGAAGCGGCCGCGATGGTGCTGGCCCAGTCCGACAGCGGCGGCGAGGCGGCGCTGGCCGAGATCGCCGCGGTGGCGAAGATGTTCCGCGAGAACGGCGCGATCGAGTGCCTGGAGGCGGACGACCCGGCCGAGGGCGAGCTGCTGCTCGAGGCCCGGCGGGCGGCGCTGCCGGCGCTGGAACGGCTCGGCACCACGATGATCGACGACGTCTGCGTGCCGCGGTCCCGGTTGGCGGAGTTCCTCGGGCGGGTGGAGGAGATCGCGGACGAGACGCAGGTGACGGTGGCCGTGGTCGGGCACGCCGGGGACGGCAACATGCATCCCAACGTGGTGTTCGACGAGACCGACGAGGCGCAGTCGAAGCGCGCGCAGCGAGCGTTCGACCTGATCATGGAGGTCGGGTTGGAGCTCGGCGGGACCATCACCGGCGAGCACGGTGTCGGGGTCCTGAAGATGGCCTGGCTCGAGACCGAGCTCGGCCCGGTCGCGATCGAGCTGCACCGCGCGATCAAGCGGGCGTTGGACCCGCAGGGCATCCTCAACCCGGGCAAGGTCGTCGCGGGCTGACCACTGCCAGGTACGCCGGTGCCGAGACGAAACTGCAACGCAATCGCGGGGCCACAGCCGCCTGCGCGGACTGCGGTCGTGACCCGGAAATCCGACTATGGTCTGGCCTCCGCTGGTGGGCGGCCGGCGGAGGCGTCACGGGGACCTACGGGGCCAGGAGGCCGGCCGTGACCGCGCTCGGGGTGGTCACGGCCGGTGTGCCGGCCAAGGGGAGGGCGAGCAGGTGAGGAGGCCAGACATGACGAAACGTCGATGGCTCGGCCTGGCCCTGCTCGTCGCACTGCTCGTCGCCGGCTGCGCGAACCGCGATGGCCTGCGGGTCGAGGGCACGGCCGCACCGCCCACCCCGAAGTCCGTGTCGTCGTACGAGTCGCCGAAGCCGGTGACGACGAAGCCGACCGTCGATACCCGGATCGCACCACCCGAGCAGACCGGTCAACGGAGCGTAAAGCTCACTCCGGCACAGCTGCGCCAGGTGCTGCTCGCAAGCCCGAACGTGGACCCGGACGCCAAGTCGGTGCTCAAGACCTGCCCGCAGCGCTGCCTCACCCCGGGGCCGGCCTTCGACGTGGTCGGCAACGGCGCCGCGCAGCGGGTCGTGACGGTCAGGGTGCTGAGCACCGGCAGCGGGTTCGTGGCCTACCTGGTCGGCGACGTCGAGGGCAGCCCGCTGGTGCTGTCCACGATCCGCGGCCAGGACATGCGGATCACGGCCGGCAAGGGACGCACGCTGGTGGTGGAGTCCAAGGTGTACGGTCCGACCGACAAGACCTGTTGCCCGTCCGGCTCGAAGGTCGAGATCTACCGCTGGAACGGCCACTACCTGGTCCGGACCAGCGAAGTCTTCACGAAGGGGTCCTGAAAGTGCCCGACGAGCAGAGCACCGCCCGGATCCTCATGGTCGAGGACGACGCGGTGATCCGCGAGGCGACCCAGCTGTCCTTGCGCCGGCACGGGTACGTGGTGGTCACCGCGGACGACGGACTGGAGGCGGTCGAGGCCTTCGACAAGCATCACCCGGACGCCGTACTGCTGGACATCATGCTGCCCGGCCTGGACGGGATCTCGGTGTGCCGCCGGATCCGCGAGACCAGCACAGTGCCGGTGGTGATGGTGTCGGCGCGCGGCGACGCAGTCGACGTCGTACTCGGGCTGGAGGCCGGGGCGGACGACTACGTCACCAAGCCGTTCGACACGCAGGTCCTGGTCGCGCGGCTGCGCGCCGTACTGCGACGGGCCACCGCGCGCGGTGCGGACGGCGGGTACGCCATGCCGCACAAGCCGACCGAGTCGTTCGGCGATCTCGAGCTGGACCGGGAGGCGTTGGAGGTACGACGCGGTGGCGAGCTGGTCCGGCTGACGCCGACCGAGCTGAAGCTGCTGCTGGAGTTCGCCAACAACCCGGGCGTGGTGCTGAGCCGGTCGACGCTGCTGCAGCGGGTCTGGGACTACGAGTGGGGCGGCGACGGCCGGTTGGTGGACGTCCACCTGCAACGGCTCCGCACCAAGATCGGCGCCGACCGGATCGAGACGGTGCGCGGTTTCGGCTACAAGCTCAAGGCCTGATGGGTCTCCGGGGCAAGCTGGGGCTGATCTTCCTCGCGGTGTCGACGCTCGCGATCGTCGGGCTCGGTGCCGCGGTGTACACGCAGGCGCAGTCGGCTCGGCTGGACCGGGCCCGCAGCACCGCGGACGAGCGGGTCCGGGCGGCGGCCGCCTTGTATGCCGAGATCGGCGGTCCGCCGCAGCTCGGCGCCCAGATCGACGACCCGGCGCTGCCGCCGGAGCTGCGCTCCGCGATCGCGGATGGTGAACGGGTCACGTTGAAGACCGGGTCGCAGCTGTGGGCGGCGCAGCTGGTGGACGGGCACACGATCTCGGTGGTCTACGACTACGAGAACAGTGACGAGTCGATGGACGCGCTGGAACGCGCGCTGCTGTTCGGCGGGATCGGCACCATCCTCGGCGTCGGGCTGGTCAGCGTCGTCGCGGCCGGGAGCCTGTCCAAGCGGATCGTGGCCGTGTCGGGTACCGCCCGCCAGATCGCCAGGGGTGAGCTGGACGCGTCCGCGGTCGCGGCCGTGGGGGAGGGCAAGGACGAGGTCGCCTCGCTGGCGAAGGCGCTGGACACGATGGCGGCGTCGCTGCGGGGGCAGCTGGATGCCGAGCGCCGGTTCACCGCGGACGTGGCGCACGACCTGCGCACGCCGGTCACCGGGCTGCTCACCGCGGCCGAGCTGCTGCCACCGGGACGGCCGAGCGAGCTGGTCCGGGATCGCGCGGAGGTGCTCCGGACGCTGGTCGAGGACCTGCTCCAGGTGGCCCGCTTCGACTCCGGCGTGGAACGGGCGGACCTCGAGCAGGTCGAGCTCGGTGCGCTGGTCTCGTCGGCGATGGGCCGGCTGCGCACCCAGCAGTCGATCAGTGCCGACGACCTGAGGCTGGACGCGTCCGAGGGTGTCCAGGTCGAGACGGACCCGCGCCGGGTCGAGCGGATCATCGCGAACCTGGTGCTGAACGGACTGCGGCACGGTGGGCGCCCGGTCGAGGTCACGGTGACGGGGCGGACCGTCGAGGTGGTCGACCACGGTCCGGGGTACCCGCCGGAGCTGATCACCGAGGGCCCGCGGCGGTTCCGGTCCGGGATGGCCGAGCGTGGTGTCGGGCACGGACTCGGCCTGACCATCGCGGCCGGCCACGCGAAGGTTCTCGGTGCCGAGCTGGAGTTCGGGACCGGCCCGCACGGTGGCGCCGCGGCGCGGCTCGAGCTGCCCGAGGTGCCTACCGACGATTGATGGACAGTTTGTCCAGGATGGACGGTGGTGCCTCCAAGGTGCCGAAGACCAGATCGATGACGTCGCGGCGCTGCCACGGCTGCCACCTGGCCATCTGCGGCGCGACCACCCAGCCGATCCGTCCGGTGTCCTCGGTCCAGGTCGGCGAGGCGGGGATCCAGCCGTCCGCGCCGTGGTGCAGCGTGCCGCCGGCGGCCGAGATCACGCCCTGCGTGATCGAACCGGTCTCCATCACGAAGTGCCAGCGCCGCCCGTGCGGCGCCATCGCGGTCGGGCAGCTCATCAGCAGCTGCTGGTGCAGCAGTGCGCCGAACCGCGCCGGGATGTCGATCACGTCGAACCGCGAGGTCACCAGCGCGATGCACCAGCCCGCGTCAGCCCAGACCTCGTCGGCGACCTCCGGATCGGTGACCGCGGGACCGGCCAGGTGCGGTGTGACGCAGCTGCCGGGCTCGCACCGGCAGCGACCGTGCCGGGGTACGGCGAGTGGTGCCACCGGCCAGCCGTGCGCGGCGTACTCGACCGCTCGCTGGCGCATCTTCCGCGGGTTCAGGACCGATGTCCGATCGCCATCAGCTGCGCGCTGGACGCGGTCAGCGCCGGGTAGGAGTCGGCGTCCCGGGCCACGGCCAGTGCGGTCTGGAGCGGGTCCGGTGCGGTCAGGGTGGCGGGTAGCGGCGTGCCGGTCTCGAGGAAATGCCGGTCCAGCGCGACGGTGAGCCAGCCGCCGGGACCGGTGAGTCCGACCACATCCACATCGGCCAGCCCCGCCTCGGTCAGCTCGGCCGCGAGCTGGTCCGGGGAGTGGTAGTACATCTGCGGGACCCGGTCGTTCCGGGCGCTGTACCCGTCGCTGAGGATGTCGTCCAGGATGCGCCGGCGCTCGTCGAGCTGGTTGGCGATAGCGGCGCCGAACAGGTTCGCGTACCGGTTCACCCCGACCGCGGCCACCGCCCCATCCGGCGCGGCCACCCGGACCGCCTCGCGCAGCGCGAGCGCCCGGCCCTCCGGCGGCAGGTGGTACACCGGGCCGGCCAGCAGCACCAGGTCGTACGTGGCGTCCGCGAACGGCAGCGACCGGGCGTCGCCCAGCACGGCGGAGCGGACGCCGGACGCGCGGGCCGCCTCGACGTGCCGCGGGATCGGGTCGACCAGGTCGACGATGTGACCGGCGGCCTGCAGCCAGCGGGCGTGCACCCCGGGCCCGCCGCCGACGTCGGCGATCCGGGCCGGCGGCGGCGGGAGGTACCGGCGGAGGATGTCCCGGATCCGCAGCGCCTCGAGGCGTCCGCGGATCGTGGCGGTGAGGCGGGCGGCCTCGTCGCAGTGGTCGGTGTAGAACGCGAGCAGGTCCGCGTCGACGGTCGGCCCCTCGGTGAGTGCAGCGGTGGTGGTCATGCTCGTAGCCTCAGCGACACGGAGCGCGATCGTCAGGCGTGATCCGTGGGCAACTGGATCTGCACACACCAGGCCCACGAGATCGCCGGACAGATGTCGGCCCGGTGCGGGAAAGTCGTCCCTGCTATGGACCATTTCGGCGAAGAACTACGACGACTCCGGCAGGCGGCCGGCCTCTCGCTGCGCAGCCTGGCGGAGCGGGTCGCGTTCGACTACAGCTACCTCGCGCAGGTCGAGCGCGGCTCGCGGCCCGGGTCGGCCAAGCTCGCACAGCAGTGCGACGAGGCGCTCGGCACCGGCACCAAGCTCACCCGGCTGTTCAGCCGTTCCCGCGACGTGCCGGAGACCCCACCGCGCCGTGCCGTGCTTCAGGCGATGACCGTGCTCGCGGGCGGGGTGGGTACGCCGCTGGCGTCGCTGGAGGCGACCCGGCAGGGGCTCGCCGCGGCGCTCGGCGACGTACCGGATGCGGACGAGTGGGAGGCGATCGTCGCCACCCACGCCCGGGAGTACTTCACCGTCGCGCCGGCCGATCTGCTGCCGGAGCTGTCCGCCGACCTGCTGGTGCTGCAGCGTCAGCTCGGCGCCCGCAAGGGCCGCAACACCGCACTGGCCCGGTCCGCGGGACAGCTGGGCGTGATCCAGGCGATGACGCTGGCCGGGCTCGGGCAGCGTCGCGCGGCCGGCCGCTGGTGGCAGACCGCACGGAGCGCCGCCGACCTGTCCGGCGATCCGGAGACCCGCGCCTGGGTGCGTGGCTGGGCCGCCGTCAACGGGCTGTACGAGCACCGTCCGATGCCACAGGTGCTCGGCCTGATCGAGGAGGCGCTGTCGATCACGAAGCGGCCGTGCGCGGGGGTGGCCCAGGCGCTCGCGGGGCGGGCGCAGGCGATGTCACTCGTGGGCGACGCCGAGGCGGCCGGGATCGCGCTGCGCGAGCTGGCCGCGCTGACCGAGCGGATGCCGGCCGCGGTGCTGGCCGACGACCAGTCGCTGTTCGGCTGGCCGGAGTACCGGTTGCGGCACACCGAGAGCTACACGCACAGCAGGCTCGGCGACACCGCTGCGGCGTACGTCGCCCAGGACCGCTGCTTCGACCTGTACCCGCCCGAGCTGGCCCGCGAGCAGGCCAAGGTCCAGCTGCACCGGGCCCGCTGCATGGTGCTCGACGGCGATATCGGCGAGGGCATCGGCTACGCGATGTGCGTGCTGATCGAGCTGCCCGAGCGGTTCCAACCAGATGCTGTACGAGATCGGATCCCACGTCGCTGACGCGGTGCCGGCCAACGAACGGCACCGTCCCGCCCTCGCCGACCTCCGGCTGCTGGTCAACCGCGCGACCCCGGAGCGATCCGTCCAGTGACCTCGCCGAGGCCGATCCGGGTGCCGTCCGGCCGGTTCGCCCAGCCCGTGATGGTGACCTCGTCGCCGTCCTCGAGGAAGGTGCGCTGCGCGCCGCCGACGGTGACCGGCTCCTTGCCGCCCCAGGTGAGCTCGATGAATGAGCCGCGCTGGTCCGGGTCCGGGCCGCTGACGGTGCCGGACGCGAAGAGGTCGCCGGTGCGTGCCGACGCGCCGTTCACGGTCAGGTGCGCCAGCATCTGCGCCGGCGACCAGTACATCGGCGCATACGGCGGCCGGCTGACCAGCTCACCGTTCCAGCGCACCTCGAAGGTGAGGTCGTATCCGGTCAGGTCCTCGCCGGACAGGTACGGCAGCACCGGCGGATCCTGTGCACCCAGCGGTACGACGCTCGCCTGCAACGCGTCCAGCGGCACCACCCAGGGCGAGATCGAGGTGGCGAACGACTTGCCCAGGAACGGTCCGAGTGGCACGTACTCCCACGCTTGCAGGTCCCGCGCGGACCAGTCGTTCACCAGCACCACGCCGTACACATGCTCGGCGAAGTCCCCGACCGGGACCCGCCGGCCGAGGGCTGACGGCGCGCCGACCACGAAGCCCAGCTCGACCTCGATGTCCAGTCGCTGCGACGGGCCGAACACCGGTGCGGGCTCGCTCGGCGGCTTCCGCTGGCCGGACGGGCGGACGATCTCGGTGCCGCTCACCACGACGGTGCCGGCCCGGCCGTGATACCCGACCGGAAGATGCCTCCAGTTCGGCAGCAGCGGCTCGGAGTCCGGCCGGAACAGCCGGCCGAGGTTGGTCGCGTGGTGCTGGGAGGCGTAGAAGTCGACGTAGTCCGCGACCTCGAACGGCAGCAGCATGCTCACCGCGGACAGCGGCAGCAGGTGCGGCTCCACGGTCTCCCGCGCGGCGGGGTCGCCGACCAGGCCGAGCAGCCACGTGCGGGTCGACTGCCAGGCCGGCCGGCCGAGTGCCAGGAATGAGTTCAGTGCGGGCTGGTCGAAGTGCGGCGCGAGCTCTGGCCGCAGTGTCGAGGCGACCGGCGCCAGGTCGATCACCCGGTCGCCGACTGCGGCGCCGACCCGCGGCTGCTGGTCGCCGTACCGGAACACCCCCAGCGGCAGCGTGTCGGTCCCGAAGGCGGCACCCTCGGGTACGTCGATCCAGCTCACAGCTCCACCAGCCCCAGGCCGGTCAGGTCCTCCACCGGCTCGCTGATGCTGCACGAGCCGAACGAGGTGAACCAGCGCCGGACTCCCTTGGCCTGCGGTTCGTCCAGCGCCGCGGCCTGCCGGGCGAGGTCAGCGCCGTCGCGGTTCTCCAGCACGGCGGCGACCTCGTCAGCCGGGGCTCCGTCGAGCGAGGCGCGGGTGGCGAGCAGCACGTTCAGGAAGCCGTGGTGCTCGAAACCGGTGTCCGGCGCGGTGTGCCGGACCGCGTTGTGCAGCCCAGCGGTGCACTTGAACTGCACCTCGCGGTCCAGGCAGGCCTCGATGAACTCGGCGACTTGCGCGGCGCCGGGGAACAGGTCGGCTTCCAGCCCGCCGGTGCGCAGCTTCGCGGCGTACCCGGCGTCCGCGATGACGTCCAGCGCGCGTTCCCAGCCGCCCTCCATGCCGATCTCGACGAACGCGCTCTCGGAGTCCATGCAGGAGTCGCACATCCGGACCACCCGGAGCGCGTTGCGGGACAGGTCGTCCTCGTCCCGCAACCGGATCTCGACACCGGCCACCTCGACGTCGTCGGAGCGGTCGCCGTACTTGACCACCGGCTCGATCCCACCGGCTCCACCGGTCACCACGACCGACACCCCGACCGGCCCGGTGCCGGTCTCGCGCGCCCTCCGGGCGACGTCGGCGAGCTGGCGGTCGGTGCAGACGAAGGCGCCGACCAGGTCGGCGTACGGCGCCTGCCGGTGGTCGCGGTGCGCAGGTACCGCGTCACTGAGCGGGAGGTCGCCGGGCGGGAACATCGACGCGTCGTCGACAAGCCTGCTGAACAGCAGGCCGGTGGCTGTTGACATGCCCGTGAGCCTAGCGGATGCTTTCGGTGAGCGGACACTGACGTCCGATAAACGTACAAGGATCAGCATGAGCTTCTACCGTCAGATCGGCCAGGTGCCGCCGAAGCGGCACACCCAGTTCCGGCAGCCCGACGGCAGCCTGTTCTACGAGGAGCTGATGGGGGAGGAGGGCTTCTCGTCCGACTCCTCGCTGCTCTACCACCGCGGCGTGCCGTCCGCGATCGTCGGATCCCGGGTCTGGGAGCTGCCCGACCTGACGACGATGGCGAACCACCCGATCACGCCCCGGCACCTCAAGCTGCACGACCTGTTCAAGGGCGAGGGCCCCGGCGCCGGCAACGACGTCGTGCAGAACCGCCGGCTGGTGCTCGGCAACGCTGACGTCCGGATCTCCTACGTCGTCGCGGACGAGGTCTCGCCGTACTACCGGAACGCGACCGGCGACGAGTGCGTGTACATCGAGAAGGGGTCGGCCACCGTCGAGACCGTGTTCGGCGTGCTCCAGGCCCGGCAGGGCGACTACGTGATCCTGCCCCGCGCGACCACGCACCGCTGGCTGCCCGGACCGGACGGCGTGGGCGCGTACTGCATCGAGGCGAACAGCCACATCGCGCCACCGAAGCGGTACCTCAGCCGGTACGGCCAGTTCCTCGAGCACGCGCCGTACTGCGAGCGCGACCTGCACGCACCGGCCGAGCCGTTCGTTGTGGAGGGCAACGACGTGGAGGTGCTGGTGAAGCACCGCGGCAACGGGCCGGGCGGCATCGTGGGCAGCCGGATGACCTACGCCACGCACCCGTTCGACGTGGTCGGCTGGGACGGCTGCCTGTACGCGTACACGTTCAACGTGGCGGACTTCGAGCCGATCACCGGGCGGATCCACCAGCCGCCGCCGGTGCACCAGGTGTTCGAGGGCTACAACTTCGTTGTCTGCAACTTCGTCCCTCGCAAGGTGGACTACCACCCGCTGTCCGTGCCGGTGCCGTACTACCACTCCAACGTCGACTCCGACGAGGTGATGTTCTACTGCGGCGGCGACTACGAGGCGCGCAAGGGTTCCGGGATCGGGCTCGGCTCGGTCTCGCTGCACCCGGGCGGGTACGCGCACGGTCCGCAGCCGTCCGCGATCGAGGCGTCGCTCGGCGCGGAACGCTTCGAGGAGCTCGCGGTGATGGTCGACACCTTCCGTCCGCTGGAGCTCGGCGAGGGCGGCCAGGCGGTCGACGACGGCGTGTACGCGTGGACCTGGGCGGGCCGCGGCCCGGACAGCACCGACGACCCGGGCCGGTACTCGATCGGTTAGCAGTCCAGCGAGCGGAACTCGTAGCCCTTCGCGCGCAGCCGGGTCAGGGCGCGGTCGAGCGCCCGGACTGTCTGTGACCTGTCGCCGCCGCCATCGTGCAGCAGGATCACCGCACCCGGCGCCGCGCCTTTCATGATCGCCGACTCGATCTTCTCCGCGCCGGGCTCCTTCCAGTCCAGCGTGTCCGCGGTCCACAGGATCTGCCGCATCCCGTACGACGCGGCGATCGCAGCGATCTGCGCGTTGGTCTCCCGGAACGGCGGCCGGAAGCACCGTGACGGCGGCCCGTGCCGCAGCTGCCAGCGCACCTCCGCCAGCGGCAGCTCGGTCAGCTTCTTGTGGTCGAACGTGTGGTTGCCGACCGCGTGTCCCGCGGCCCGCACTTTCGGCAGCAGGTCGGGGAAATCGGCGACCTGCTTACCGAGGGCGAAGAACGTGGCCCTGGCATGGTGCTTGGCCAGCACCGCGAGCACCTTTTGGGTCCAGATGTGCTGCGGCCCGTCGTCGAAGGTCAGGTAGAGCACCTTCTTCGACCCGTGCCGGGTCTGCTGGGTCGACATGCGGGTTTTGCGGCTGGGTGAGGTCGTTGCCTTGGGCTTCGGTCGCGGCGCGACCCGGCCCGCGGTCGGCTGGTCGGCCGGCCGCTGTGCTGCCGGCTGCCGCGCCGGGCTGGGGGATGACACCTGCCCCAGTACGCCGGCCGCGAGTACGGCCGACACGATCAGGCTCCCCAGGCGGACGGGCTGCAAGCGCATGCCCGCCATCCTGGCCGCTCAATGGCTCACTGCGGCGGTACATCGCCATGCTGTGACGTAGAAAGACGAAGAAAACCGAGAAACCTCAGCCGACCCGGATCCCGGCGCCGGCCAGCTCGGCGAGCGTGCGTTCGGTGGTCTCGGGTGCGACCCCGACGGTCAGGTCGGACAGCAGCCTGGTGCTGAACCCGGCCCGGACGGCGTCCAGCGCGGTAGCCCGGACGCAGTAGTCGGTGGCGATCCCGCACACGTCCACGCTGTTCACGTCGTGCGCGCGCAGCCAGTCCGCGAGCCCGGTCCCGTCGTGCGTCTTGCCCTCGAAGCCCGAGTACGCCGCGCCGTACTCGCCCTTGTCGAAGATCGCGTCGAACGGCTGCGGGTCGAGGTTCGGGTGCAGGCTGACCCCGTCGGTGCCGACGACACAGTGCCGCGGCCAGGAGTAGTCGAAGTCCGGGGCGTCGGAGAAGTGGTCGCCCGGGTCGATGTGGTGGTCCCGGGTCGCGACGACATGCGCGTAGGTGCGCTCGTCGGGCTCGGCCTCCTGCCACCGGTGCAGCAGCTCGCCGATCCGGAAGGCGACGTCCGCGCCGCCGGCGACCGCGAGGCTGCCGCCCTCGCAGAAGTCGTTCTGCACGTCGACGACGATCAGCGCCCGGCTCATCCCGTGACCTCCTTCGCGGAGTGCTCCGTCCAGGAGTCACGGTACTGCGCCGGGCGCCTCCGGGTGGTCAGCCCGCGCTCGGCGACCCGCCGGTGACCCGGACGATCTCACCCGTGACCGCGCCGTTGCGCGGCGAGCACAGGAACGCGATCGTCGCGGCGACGTCCTGCACCGTGGCCAGCCGCTTGGCCGGGTACTTGTCGGCGATCAGCGGCAGCACCTCGTCCGGGATCACCTGGTGGTGGCCGTCGTTGGTGGTGATGCCCGGCATCACCACGTTGACCAGCACACCGTCCCGGCCGAGGTCGGGCGCCAGGTTGACCGCGAGGCCGTGCAGCCCGGCCTTGGCCGAGCCGTACGCCCAGCCACCGAGCATCCCGCGGTCGGCGATATCGCTCGAGAGCAGCACCACGCGACCGTTCCCAGAGCGCCGGAGCGCCGGCGCGGCCGCCCGGACCAGCCGGACGTTGCCGTGCAGGTTCCCCTCGATCACCGGAAGCCAGCCCTCGGTGTCCTCGATCCGGTCCGGCCGATCCTCGAAGTCCTCGGCCGCCATGCCCCAGTTCACGGCGTTCGCGACCAGGACGTCGAGGCCGCCCCACCGCTCGACGGTGTCCGCCACCGCGCCCTCGACCGACCAGGGCTCGTTCAGGTCCATCGGTACGACGTACGCCTCGCCGCCCGCGTCGGCGATCTCGTCCGCGACAGCCTTCGCCACGTCCTCGCGGCCGCGGTACGTGATCGCCACCCGGGCTCCCTCGGCGGCGAACGTGAGCGCCGTCGTCCTGCCGATGCTCCCGGTCCCGCCGGTCACCAGCACGCGTGCGTCCTTCAGTCCCATATCCATCTCGTGCACCCCTTGGTTAGTCGGCTAATCAAAGAACCTAGCCGACTAACTAGATCAGCGCAACAGCCCCTGCGCCTTCAGACGCGGTGGGTGGCAGGACGGTCGATCAGTCCAGGTCGTCGAGGTTGGTGGTGATGGTCCAGAGCAGGTTACGAAGCAGCTTGCGCTGCTCGGCGTCGATGCCACGCAGCGCCCGGCGGCCGGCTTTGGTGTGTAACACCTGGACCTGCCTGGCGACCGCGATGCCTTTGTCGGTGAGCTCGATGCTGACCAGCCGGGCGTCGGTGCCGGCGCCGCCGCGGATCCGGCGGACCAGGCCGGCCGCCTCCATCCGCTGCGTGGTCCGGGTCGCGGTCGGCACCTCGACGTCGAGCACCTTCGCGAGCTGGGCGACCGGCAGCGAGCCGTGGTACAGCAGCTTCTGCAGCACCACCTCCTGGCCGATGTGCACGCCGCTGCCGGTCAGCTCGGCGCCGATCGCCTTGCGGGAGGCGCGCTCGGCGAACTTGAGCGCGATCAGGATGTCGACGGCGCTGGCCGGCGCGTCCGGCGACCACTTGCGTTCCGGGGCCTTGTCGGCGCTCATCGCGACTCCCTGCGGGCGAACGGGTTGTGGGCGACCAGGTCACCGATGTACTCGGTAGGGATGGCCGGCTCGCCCCGGCTGAGCTGGCTGGCGCTGCGCGGCAGCTCGTCGCGCACCCGGAGGTGATGGTCGCGGGCCCGCTGCCACGTCGTCGCGCCGACGATCTCGCCGGCGGAGACCAGCTGCTGCAGCAGTACGCGGTCGTCCCCGTCGTCGGCCGGCGGCTCGCCGACGCCGATCAGCTCGGCCTCGGCGACGCCATTCGCGGACCGGCGGCGCAGCGCGAACTTCCGGCCGCCGATCGAGATCTTGTCCGCGCTCTTCTTCGCGACCGAGATCATCTCGCCGGACCCGGTCTCGTGCGAGACCAGCTTGTAGACGAAACCGCAGGTCGGGTGCCCGGAGCCGGTGACCAGCGAGGTACCCACGCCGTACCCGTCGACCGGTGCCGGCGCCAGCGCCGCGATCTGGTACTCGTCCAGGTCGCTGGTCACGATGATCCGGGTCCTGGTGGCGCCGAGCGCGTCCAGCTGCTCGCGGACCTGGCCGGCCAGCGACGGCAGGTCGCCCGAGTCGAGCCGGACCGCGCCGAGCTCGGGTCCGGTGAGGTCGATCGCGATCTTCACGGCCTCGTCGATGTCGAACGTGTCGATCAGCAGCGTCGTGCCCTTGCCGAGCGCGGCGACCTGCGAGCTGAACGCGTCCCGCTCGGTGTCGTGCAGCAGCGTGAAGGCGTGCGAGGCGGTGCCGGTGGTAGGTACGCCGTAGCGCCGGCCGGCCTCCAGGTTGGAGGTCGCCGCGAACCCCGCGATACAGGCGGCCAGCGCAGACGCAACCCCGGCCTCCTCGTGCGTGCGCCGCGAGCCCATCTCGATGCACGGCCGGCCGCCGGCCCACCAGGTCATCCGGGACGCGGCCGAGGCGACCGCGGAGTCGTGGTTCAGGATCGACAGCAGCACGGTCTCCAGTACGACGGCCTCGGCGAAGCTGGACTCGACCACCAGCACCGGCGAGCCCGGGAAGTAGATCTCGCCGTCGGCGTATCCCCAGACGTCCCCGCTGAACCGGTAGTCCGCGAGCCAGTCGCAGGTCGCCTTGTCCACCACGCCGTTGTCCGCGAGGAACCCGATCACGTCGTCGTCGAACCGGTACGCGGCCAGCGCCTCCAGTACCCGGTTCGCGCCCGCCACCACGCCGTACCGGCGGCCGGACGGCAGCCGCCGCGCGAACAGCTCGAACACGGACCGCCGCCGCGCCGTACCGTCGGCCAGGCTCGCCTGCAGCATGGTCAGCTCGTAGTGGTCGGTCAGCAGCGCGGTCGATCTCCCGTTTTGTGCCACGAGCGAAGCCTATTGCGCCGCCGACGCGACACCGCCTTGCAAGGTCGGCGTGGGTGGTGGAGAGAATGGGGCGGTGACCACCGCACCGAGTGAGCTGGAGAGCCCGGAGGCCGATGAGGCCGTCGAGGCAGAGCTGCCCTGGGTCACAATTGTGTGGAACGACCCGGTGAACCTGATGGACTACGTCACCTACGTCTTCCAGACCTACTTCGGCTACTCGAAGGCGAAGGCGGAGAAACTGATGTGGCAGGTCCACAAGGACGGCAAGTCCGCGGTGTCGAACGGCAGCCGTGAGGCGATGGAGCGGGACGTCGAGGCGATGCACTCGTACGGCCTGTGGGCGACCTGCGAGAAGTCGTGACGAGATTCCGTCGCCGCAAGCAGGCCGTGATCGTCAGCTTCCAGCCGCACGAGGCCGAGATCCTGGCCGGGATGCTGCGCAACCTGGTCGAGCTGCTGTACGACGGGATGCCGCCGCGCCCGCAGCCGCCGGGCGACGACCCGCTGGCGGGGCTGCAGGACCTGGAAGGCTTCGACGGGCCGACAGCGCCACCGGAGGACGCGGTGCTGCAGCGGCTGCTGCCGGACGCGTACTCAGGTGACGACAGCGCCGCGGCCGAGTTCCGCCGGTTCACCGAACGCGGGCTGCGGGACGGCAAGGCCGGCGACGCCAAGCTGGTGCTGGACGCGATCGAGGACCGCGAGGCGGTTGCCGAGGGCATCGAGATCTCGCCGGACGACCAGCTCGCCTGGCTGCGCGCGATCAACGACCTGCGGCTGGCACTCGGTACCAGGCTCGGCGTCGAGCAGGACGACTACGAGGTGTGGGAGAAGCTGTCCGAGGACGACCCGCGCCGGATCACCTACGACCTGTACGACTGGCTCGGCTACCTCCAGTCCGCCCTGCTCCACAACATCCACTGATCTCCGCTCCGCGGAGCTATGACCGCCGGGAGGGTGTGAGTCGTCCAGAATGCGGACCACCCCCTGGTCTGGTCGGGTGCCCTGCGACAGGACCGTACCGTTGGCAGTGTGCTGACCGTCGACTCCGCGACCTACGACGCGATCGTCGCGCACGCCCGGCGGGACCACCCGGACGAGGCGTGTGGGGTGGTCGCGGGGCCGGCCGGGTCGGACCGGCCCGAGCGGTTCGTGCCGATGCTGAACGCGGCGATGTCGCCGACGTTCTACGAGTTCGACTCGACCGACCTGCTCAAGCTGTACAAGGAGATGGACGAGCGGGACGAGGAACCGGTGGTGATCTACCACTCGCACACCGCGACCGACGCGTACCCGTCCCGCACCGACATCGCGCTGGCGCAGGAGCCCGGCGCGCACTACGTGCTGGTCTCGACGCGAGACGGCGCGCACGACCCGGCGCACGACGGACCGCTGGAGTTCCGGTCGTACCGGATCGTCGACGGCGACGTCACCGAGGAAGAGGTCCGGGTCGTGCCCTCACATGACGGAGCAAGGAGAGATTGAGATATGGCGATCGAGCTGCGCGTGCCGACGATCCTGCGCACGTACACCGGCGGCGCGAAGGCGGTGAGCGGGGACGGCACGACGCTGGCCGAGCTGATCGATGACGTCGATGGCAGCCACCCGGGCATCAAGGAGCGGATCGTGGACGGCGGCGACCTGCGCCGGTTCGTGAACGTGTACGTGAACGACGAGGACGTCCGGTTCACCGGAGGGCTCAAGACCGGTGTGAGGGACGGCGACGTGGTCGTGGTCCTGCCGGCGGTCGCCGGAGGCTGATCCGTATGCGGTTCGACAGCCTGTTGGACTCAGTCGGCGGTACGCCGCTGGTCGGGCTGCCGCGGCTGTCGCCGTCGCCCGAGGTGCGGCTCTGGGCCAAGCTCGAGGACCGCAACCCGACCGGGTCGATCAAGGACCGGGCCGCGTTGCGGATGCTGGAGGACGCGGAGAAGGACGGCCGGCTGCGGCCCGGCTGCACGATCCTCGAGCCGACCTCGGGCAACACCGGCATCTCACTGGCGATGGCCGCGAAGCTGCGCGGCTACCGGCTGGTCTGCGTGATGCCGGAGAACACCTCCGAGGAGCGCCGCCAGCTGCTCCGGATGTGGGGCGTCGAGATCGTGTCGTCGCCCGCGGCGGGCGGGTCGAACGAGGCGGTCCGGGTCGCCAAGCAGCTCGCCGAGGAGCACCCGGACTGGGTGATGCTGTACCAGTACGGCAACCCGTCGAACGCGCTCGCCCACTACGACGGCACCGCCCGGGAGATCCTCGCCGACCTGCCGTCGATCACGCACTTCGTCGCCGGGCTCGGCACCACCGGCACGCTGATGGGTGTCGGCCGGTTCTTCCGCGAGCACAAGCCTGAGGTGCGGATCGTCGCAGCCGAGCCGCGGTACGGCGAGCTGGTCTACGGGCTGCGCAACCTGGACGAGGGGTTCGTGCCCGAGCTGTACGACGACGCCCTGATCGACGCGCGGTTCTCGGTCGGGCCCCGGGACGCCGTGCGACGGGTGCGCGAGCTGCTCGAGAACGAGGGCCTCTTCGCCGGGATCTCCACCGGCGCGATCCTGCACGCGGCCCTCGCTCAGGCGGCCAAGTGCGTCCGCGAGGGCGTCGCGGCCGACATCGCGTTCGTGGTCGCCGACGGCGGCTGGAAGTATCTGTCCACCGGCGCGTACGAAGGCACCATCGACGACGCCGAGCACCGTCTCGACGGCCAGCTCTGGGCCTGAACGCTCCCTGCCGCCGAAGCTGACCGGCAGCTGACCGGCAGCTGATCAGCGGTTCCTGTCGAAACCGGCGCCAGTGGCACGTCATCGCGGTAGGAAGGCCCTGATGAAGGAGGAATCGTGAAGTTCATGCTGCTGATCTGCGGGAACCCAGACGCCGTCTCGACCGAGCCGCCCGAGGAGCCGGGCGAGATCGACGCCTGGCTGCGGGACGTCGAGGCAGTCCGGCTGGACGGTAACCAGCTGGCGTCGGTCAAGGACGCGAACACCGTCCGGATGCGCGGCGGTGAGCGTCTGGTGACCGCGGGACCCTTCGCGGAGACCCAGGAACAGATCGCCGGCTACGACATCATCGACTGCGACAGCCTGGAGCAGGCGCTCGACATCGCGGCCCGGCACCCGGTCGCGCGGACCGGCATGGTCGAGGTGCGGCCGTTCTTCACCGGCTGACGTAGCGGCGGAACGTGACCGCGTTGCGCGGCGCGGCACCGTGCTGGTCGTTGTTGAAGTACACGTACGCCTCGTCGTACGACGCCAGCCGGTCGGCCCAGCCGCGGAGCGCGGTCCTGCCGTACGAGGGCCAGGGCGTGGCCGCGCCCTCGTGCAGCCGCAGGTAGCCCCAGTCGGTGGTGCGCCACAGCGGCGACACCGGCCGGGAGCCGCGGTCGGCCCAGGCCAGGGCGGCGCCGCGTTTCTCGAGGATGCGCCGTACGTCGTCGGTCCACCAGGAGGCGTGCCGCGGCTCGACCGCGACCCGGATGTCCCGTGGGAACTCGGCCAGGCAGCCGTCCAGCCGCCCCGGGTCGCGGCGCAGCGTGGGCGGCAGCTGGAGCAGGATCGGGCCGAGCATGCCGCCCAGACCGGTGGCGACGCCGAGCAGTCGCGCGACCGGCTCGGCGGGCTCGGCGAGCCGCTTGATGTGGGTCAGGTAGCGGCTGGCCTTGACCGCGACGACGAACCCGTCGGGCAGCATGTCCCGCCAGTGCTCGAACGTCTCCCGCTTCGGCAGCCGGTAGAACGCGTTGTTCACCTCGACCGTGTCGAACTCGCGGGCGTAGTACTCCAGCCAGCGCCGCTGCGCCAGGTCGGCCGGGTAGAAGTCGCCGCGCCACTCGGCGTACACCCATCCTGACGTACCGACCCGGATCGCCATGCGCTCACCATCGCGCGCCCGGCCCGGCGCCCGCACCACGGTGCGTGTCCAGGGGGTCTACGTCTTGTCGGACATGAACAGCCGCCGGCCGAGCCGGGGCTGGATCCCGCGGCCCTTGCACTTGGTACAGGCCCGGGTGCCGTACGAGTACACCGCGCCGCGGTGGACGCCCTTGCCCTTGCAGCGCGGGCATTTCGAGTACGGGTGCAGCTTGAGCGAGGCGTAGTACCCGATCGCGCCGAGCGCGAGGATGACGAACAGGACCAGCCCGGCGTCGGCGTTCGCGACGATGTCACCGGGTGTCGTCGGGCTCGGTGGCGGGGTCGACGGGCTGGCGGTAGGACGAGGTGTCGGTCCGACTGCCAGGGCGGCAGTCAGCGCGACCAGGGTGGCGGCGATCACCGCGCTCCCTGCACATTCGTGTCGGACATCCGTTAAGAGTGACGGTCATACGCGCTGTTCGCCAACCCTCGCCGATCGACCTGTGGATGCCGCGGCTAGGATTCCACCCCGTGGCGGACGCACCGATCGGGATCTTCGACTCAGGATTCGGCGGGCTGACCGTTGCCCGCGCGGTGCTGGACCAGCTGCCGCACGAACCGATCCTCTACCTCGGCGACACCGCCCGGCAGCCGTACGGGCCGAAGCCGATCGCCGAGGTCCGCGAGTACGCCCTGGAGTGCCTGGACCACCTGGTTGCGTCCGGCGTCAAGGCGCTGGTGATCGCCTGTAACTCGGCCAGCGCCGCGATGCTGCGGGACGCCCGGGAACGGTACGACGTGCCCGTGGTCGAGGTGATCCTGCCCGCGGCGCGGCGCGCGGTCGCCGCCACCCGGAACCGCCGGGTCGGGGTGATCTGTACGCATGCGACCGCGACCTCGATGGCGTACGACGACGCGTTCGCGGCCGCGCCGCAGGTGGAGCTGACCACCCAGCCCTGCCCGCGCTTCGTCGAGTTCGTCGAGGCGGGCGTGACGTCCGGGCCGGAGCTGCTCGCGGTCGCCCACGAGTACCTGGACCCGCTGGTCCGGGCCGAGGTGGACACGCTGATCCTGGGCTGCACGCACTACCCGCTGCTGACCGGCGTGATCTCGTACGTGATGGGCGACGGCGTCACCCTGGTGAGCAGCGCGGAGGAGTCCGCCAAGGACATCTACGGCGTGCTGACCCGCAACGCCCTGCTGCGCGACGACGCGCTGCCGCTGCCGCGGCACCGGTTCGTCACCACCGGCGTCCCGGCCGAGTTCGCCGACATCGGCTCCCGGTTCCTCGGCCCGGTGCTCAGCTCGGTGGACCAGTTCGCCTGGCTGCGCTGACCCGTTTGGTGTAGCGGTGGCAGGGCACCCGGATCGGCGCGTCGACGCCGGTGGCCGGGTAGTCGAACGGGCCCTCGTCGGCCCAGCCCTGCCGGGCGTAGAACCTGCGCGCCCGCGCGTTGCCGGTGGCAACCGCGAGCCAGGCCCGCTGGTGCCCGTTCGCCGCGACCTGCCGCGCCGCCTCCGCGAGCAGCTGGACCGCAACGCCGGTCCCGCGGTGGTCCTTCGAGACGTAGACCTGCTCGACCTCGTCGCCGACCACCATCACGAACCCGGCGACGGCGTCGTCCACGGCCGCGACCGTGGTGTCGCCGACCCGGTCCGCTGCCCGGATCCCGAACGACTCCTCGGTCCGGATCGCGACCAGCTGCTCGGGTACATGGCCGAGATGGCCGTCGCGCCACCCGTCGTACCAGATCGTCGCCACCGTCGGCGCGTCGCTCGGGCGGGCCGGTCGCAGCGTCACGGTTGACATGCGGGGCAGTGTAGTGACGAGCAGTAGTGACGAGCAGTAGTGACGAGCAGTAGTGACGAGCAGTAGTGACGAGCAGTAGTGACGAGCAGTAGTGACGAGCACGGACGTCGAGGAGGACGCGGTGGCGGAGGTTCCGCTGGAGATCGTCGAGCGGCTGCGGCCGCTGTGCCTCGCGCTGCCGGAGGCGTACGAGGAGGAGGCCTGGGTGGGGGCGCGCTGGCGGGTACGCAAGCACACCTTCGCGCACGTGGTCCGGATCGAGGCCGGGTACCCGCCGGCGTACGCCCGGGCCGCCGGGACCGACGGCCCGGTCACGGTGCTGACGTTCCGGGCCGCGGGACCGGAGCTCGACGCGCTGGCCCTGGCCGGCCACCCGTACGTCAAGCCCGGCTGGTTCCCGGACATCGTCGGGCTGCTGCTGGACGACGACACCGACTGGTCCGAAGTGGCGGAGTTGGTCGTCGAGAGCTACTGCGTGCTGGCGCCGCGCAAGCTCGCCGACCGGGTCGCCCGCCCGCGCTAGGGCCTTGCCCTACTGTTTCTCCGATGAGGCTCACCGTGATCGGCTGCTCCGGGTCGCTGCCCGGGCCCGACTCGCCCGCGTCGTCGTACCTGGTCAGCGCCGACGGCTTCCACCTGGTGCTGGACCTCGGCAGCGGCGCGCTCGGGGCACTGCAGCGGCACATCGGCGTCGACCAGATCGGTGCGGTCGGGCTGTCCCACCTGCACCCGGACCACTGCATAGACCTGTGCGGCCTGTACGTCGCGCTGCGGTACTCGCCGATCGCCCCGCTGCCGCACCGGATCCCGGTGTACGGCCCGGCCGACACCGCCACCCGGATTGCCCGAGCGTACGACCTGCCCGAGAACCCGGGCATGTCCGGTGAGATGGACTTCCTCGAGTGGAAACCGGAGCAGCAGGTCGGGCCGTTCGCGGTACGGACCACCCTGGTGGCGCACCCGGTGCCGGCGTACGCGATGCGCGTCGAGTACGACGGCCGGGTGCTCGTGTACTCCGGCGACACCGGCCCGACCGACGCGCTGGTCGAGCTGGCCCGCGGCGCCGACGTCCTGCTCTGCGAGGCGGCGATGCGCGAGGACGAGCCTGAGCTCCCGCCCGACCTGCACCTGACCGGCAGCCAGGCCGGCGATGTCGCCGCGCGCGCGGGGGTCGGCCGGCTGATCGTCACCCACGTGCCGCCCTGGTACGACCGCGCGTCCCAGGCAGCCGCCGCTCGCACCACCTACCCCGGCCAGGTCGACCCCGCCGAACCCGACCACACCTACCCCATCTGACTCGCTGCGCTCAGGGGGCTAGGGGGTCTGGCCGCGGGTGAAGTAGGCGGTCAGGGACTCGTCCAGTGCGGGGATGTCGACGGGGACGTTGCCGTTGCGGAGCGATTGGGTGGCGGCGTAGCCGGCGGCGACGGCCTGGCGGGCTGCGACGGGGGAGGTCAGCGTGGCACCGCCGTGCCGGACGAACCCGACGAACTCCGCGACCAGCCGCGGGTCCGCCCCGGCGTGACCGCCGGCAGTCTCCGGGATGTCGACCACCAGGTCGGCGTCGTCGCGGTAGTCCGACCGCCGGGCGTTCCACACCTTGACCACGCCACCCGGGGTGTCGCCGAAGTTCTCCATCCGCCCGTGGGTGCCGATCACGGTGTAGTTCCGCCAGTAGTCGGGTGTGAAGTGACACTGCTGGTACGTCGCGTACACCCCGTTGTCCAGGGCGAAGGTGGCCATGCTGAGGTCCTCGACGTCCATCACCGGGGCCAGCCCGCGCTGCTCCAGCGGCGGCCAGTTCTGCTCGGGCTTGACGAACTCGGCGAACCGCTGGTCGGACCGGTCCTGGCGGTCGGCGATTCCGCCGTACAGCACCAGGCCGCCCATCGCCGTCGCACGACGGGTGTACCCGCCGGCCAGCCAGTGCATCACATCGATGTCGTGGGCACCTTTCTGCAGCAGCAGGCCGGTGGTCTTGGACCGGTCCGCGTGCCAGTCCTTGAAGTAGAAGTCGCCGCCGTGCCCGACGAAGTGCCGGCACCAGATCGCCTTGACCTCGCCGATCGCGCCGTCGGCGATCAGCTCGCGCAGTGTGAGTACGACGGGCATGTGCCGCATGTTGTGCCCGACGTAGAGCCGGGTGCCGGTGCTCCGCGCGGTCTCCAGCACCCGGTCGCAGTCGGTCAGCGTGATCGCGAGCGGCTTCTCCACGAACACCGCGACACCGGCGGTGAGGAAGTCGATCGCCGGCCCGGCGTGCAGGTGGTCGGGGGTGGTGAGGAACACCCCGTCCAGGCCGAGGCCGAACAGCTCGCGGTGATCGGCGTACCCGGTGGCGTGCGGGAAGCTCCGCAGCGCCGCGTCCCGGCACGCCTCCGACGGGTCGCAGACCGC
>Ga0114129_10002878_pt1 | contig 24087 bp, 21 predicted proteins | sample RhiMetdeltSRZDD1_FD_80071 | JGI IMG/M metagenome (GOLD analysis project Ga0114129, IMG submission 80071) | Populus rhizosphere microbial communities from Tennessee, USA - Rhizosphere MetaG P. deltoides SRZDD1 (version 2) (version 2) | ecosystem: Host-associated > Plants > Roots > Rhizosphere >...
CGGCCGAACGCCTCCGTCTCCGCCTCACACAACTGCGGGAACTCGGCCGCCACGTGGGCAACCGGGCAGTGGTGCTGGCAGAGCTGCTCCCCACCGGCGGCGGCCGGGCTGCCGGGCGCGCCGATCGCGGAGGCGGCGTAGCCGTCGGCCGACAGAGCCTCGGCGAGCGCCTGGACCTTTGCGCCCGGCCCGGCCGCTTCCATCACCGGGCGGTACCGGCGCTCCAGGTCGGCCACCTGCCGCCGGGCGAATTCGGCGACCGCGCCCGGCCCGGCCACGTCGGCCAGGAACTGCAGGGCGCCGGTGGCGAGATCGTCGTAGGCGTGCTCGAAGGCGCTCTGCCCGGCGTCGGTGATCACGAAAAGTTTTGCCGGCCTGCCGCGGCCGCGGCTGGCGGGCCGCCGGGCGCTGCGGACCTCGATCATGCCGCCGGAGAGCAGGCCGTCCAGGTGACGGCGGACCGCCGCCGGTGTCAGCCCCAGCCGCGTGCTCAGCGCGGCAGCGCTGACCGGCCCGTTCTCCAGGATGAGGCGGGCGATCCTGGCCCGCGTGCTGCTCTCGCTGCCCAGCTGCGCATGGGCGGTCGCGGGCATGCCGCTATCGGCGGCCGCACCGACGGTGCTGGCCGCCCGCGAGACGGCGTCAGTCATGCCCACGTTTTTCACAACATCAGTGTGGCGTAAATCCATGCCCGACCGCAAACGTTCTCGGTGATGGCCTGGATCACATTCGGCGCGGCACCGCCCGGTACCGGCCGGCATCCTCCCTGCCCGGCGCCGTGCGCTGTCCACATGTGCAACATCAGTGTGCACCTGCCACACCGGCAACCTGGCGGACGCCGGCTCGCCCGGCGTGAGGCCGCGGTCGGCGTTACGTGCGGATGTGAGCGCCGGGGCCATGATCAAGGGCGGGCACCTCAGCGGAGCGGCTGGCCGCCACGCCCCGCCCTGGCCGGCTGGGCAGGCGTGGACAGGAACCCGCGGAGCAGCGCGCCGGTACCGTCGAGGTGCTCCGCGACGGCACAGCGGGCGCGCTCCGGGGCGCCGGCCAGGATCGCGTCGACGATCGCGGTGTGCTGAGCGGCGGTGTGCACGATGTTGTGCCGCAGCACCGGGATCGCGTTCAGCAGGTCATTGAGCCGCATCCGGGCGTCCGCGCAGGCGGCGGCGAGCAGGGCGGAGCCGGTGAGTTCCGCGATCGCCAGGTGGAACAGGGTGTCGAGCCGGCGGTAGTCCTCGGGGCTGGCACCGTTGACCGCGGCCAGCCGCTCGAGCAGGACATCGCGTCCCCGGTCGCCGTCGGCGGCGGCCAGGACCTGGGCGGCGCCGGTCTCCAGCGCCATCCGGAACGCGAGCGCGTCGGCGAGCTGGGCGGAATCGGCCAGCGCGATCCGCCGCGCCTCCCCCGGATCCGGCGCGGGCCTGGTGTAGGTCACGAAGGTGCCGCCGAACCGGCCGCGCCGCGACTCGACATAACCCGCCTGCTGCAGCGCCCGGATGGCCTCGCGCAGCGTGATACGGCTGACCCCGAGCAGGCCGGCCAGTTCCCGTTCGGCCGGAAACCGTTCTCCCGGGGCGACCACGCCAAGCTTGATCACGGTCAGCAGGCGCTCGACGGTCTCCTCGAACGCGTTGCCGGAGCGGACCGGGCCGAGCAGGGAGCTGAGCTCAGTCCCGCTGGTCATACGGCCAGCCTCCCAGTCATTCAGCCCGGGGTATTGACATGACCGGCACTCTAACCGTCAATGGTCTGATAATAAACCATTGGCCCCAGCCACCTGCTCTCAAACGGCTGGACGATTAACCGGCATCACGACCCTGGCCGACGTCTTGGCGGCCCAAGGTCCGGGGGCGCGCCGGAGGAACTGGCCGCGATCGAGCGCGAGCTCGCGACCTGACGAAGGGACTAACAGTGCTCCATGCCGAGGCGCGCGGCGCTGGGCGCGGCATGCTCACTCTTGAGCAGCTGCGCGTTGAGGTCGGCGAGGGCACGATCGATACGGTCGTTCTCGCCTTCACCGACATGCAGGGGCGGCTGCAGGGCAAGCGGCTGTCCGCCGAGTTCTTCCTCGACGAGGTGGTCCGCCATCACGCGGAGGGGTGCAACTACCTCCTCGCCGTGGACGTCGAGATGAACACCGTGGACGGCTACGCGATGTCCTCGTGGGAGCGCGGGTACGGGGACTTCGTCCTCGTGCCTGTGCTCGGCACGCTCCGGCGGATGCCGTGGCACGAGGCATCCGCACTGGTGATCGCCGATCTCGCCTGGCAGGACGGCAGCCCGGTTGTCGCCTCCCCCCGGCAGATCCTCCAGGCCCAGGTGGAGCGGCTGGCCGGCCGCGGCTGGACCGCGATGGTCGGCACCGAGCTGGAGTTCTGCGTCTTCAACGACTCCTACGAGCAGGCCCAGGCGAGCGGCTGGCGCGGCCTCACCCCCGCGAACCAGTACAACGTCGACTACTCGATCGTCGGCACCGGGCGAATCGAGCCGCTGCTGCGCAAGATCCGGCTGGGCATGGCGGGCGCGGGCATGTACGTCGAGTCGTCCAAGGGCGAGTGCAACCTGGGCCAGCACGAGATCGCGTTCCGTTACGCCGACGCGATGGCCACCTGCGACAACCACTCGATCTATAAGACCGGCGCCAAGGAGATCGCCGCGGCAGACGGCATGAGCATCACGTTCATGGCCAAACCGAACGACCGTGAGGGCAACTCCTGCCACATCCACCTGTCGCTGCGGGACCGGGCCGGCAAGGGGGTACTCGCCGGGGATGGGCCCCATGGCCTTTCCCCACTGGGCGAGAACTTCCTGGCCGGCCAGCTCGCCGGGCTCCGTGAGCTCGTGCTCTTCCACGCGCCCAACATCAACTCCTACAAGCGGTACGTGGCGGGCAGCTTCGCCCCGACCGCGATCCGCTGGGGCGTGGACAACAGGACCTGCGCCATGCGCCTCGTCGGGCACTCGCCGTCCTCACTGCGCGTGGAGAACCGGGTTCCCGGCGGTGACGTGAACCCCTACCTCGCGGTGGCGGCGATGATCGCGGCCGGCCTGGAGGGCATCGAGCAGGAGCTGCCGCTGGAGCCGGCCGTGACGGGCAACGCATACAGTGATCAGGGCCCGCGCGTGCCGTCCACCCTGCGGGACGCGCTGGCGGAATGGGAGAAGAGCCAGCTCGCCCGCCAGGCGTTCGGCGACGAGGTGGTCGAGCATTACGCGAACGGGGCACGGGTGGAGCTGGCCGCGTTCGACGCCGCGGTCACCGACTGGGAGCTGCGGCGCGGCTTCGAGCGGCTCTGAACGGCAGGGAGCAGGCGCATGGCCACGTTCACGGTGCTGAACCCGGCGACCGAACAGGCCGTCGCCACCGTGCCCTCGGCGTCGGCGGAGGAGACCGACGCGGCGATCGCGCGCGCGGTGGCCGCCCAGGCGGCCTGGCGTGCGGTCGCGCCCGGCGAGCGTGCCGCGCTGCTGCGGGCCTTCGCCGACGCGGTGGACGCTCATAACGACGAGCTGGCCGGCCTCGAGGTCGCCGGCAGTGGCCACCCGGTGGGGCAGGCCCGGTGGGAAGCGGGCAACGTACGGGACGTCCTGCGCTACTACTCGGCGGCGCCGGAGCGCCTGTTCGGCAAGCAGATCCCGGTTCCCGGCGGCGTCAACGTGACCTTCCAGGACCCGGTAGGCGTGGTGGGCCTGATCGTGCCGTGGAACTTCCCCATGCCCATCCTCGGCTGGGGGCTTGGCCCGGCGCTGGCGGCCGGCAACCCGGTGATCGCCAAGCCGGCCGAGCGGACGCCGCTGACCGCGATCCGGATCGGTGAGCTCGCCCGCGAGGCGGGCCTGCCTGATGGGGTGTTCCAGGTCCTGCCGGGCAAGGGCTCGGTGGTGGGCCAGCGGCTGGTCGACCACGAGCACGTCCGCAAGATCGTATTCACCGGCTCCACCGAGGTCGGCCGCCAGATCATGGCCGGCTGTGCCCGGCAGGTGAAGCGGCTCACGCTGGAGCTCGGCGGCAAGAGCGCGAACATCGTGTTCGCCGACGCCGACCTGGAGCGGGCGGCCGCCGCCGCGCCGCAGGCGGTCTTCGACAACGCCGGCCAGGACTGCTGCGCGCGGTCGCGCATCCTGGTCCAGCGCAGCGTGTTCGACCGGTTCATGGAGATGCTCGAGCCCGCCGTCCAGCGGGTGGCGGTGGGCGACCCGGCCAGCCCGGACACCGAGATGGGCCCGCTCATCTCGGCCGAGCACCTGGCCCGCGTCGCCTCGTACGTGCCGCCGGACGCCCCGGTCGCGTTCCGGGGCGACGCGCCCGCCGGCCCCGGCTACTGGTTCGCGCCCACGGTGCTGGCGCCGGTGCGCCCCGACTACCCCGCCTACACCGAGGAGGTGTTCGGGCCGGTGGTTGCGGTGGTCCCGTTCGAGGACGAAGCGGACGCGGTGAAGATCGCCAACGACACACCCTACGGGCTGTCCGGGTCGATCTGGACCCAGAACCTGGGCCGCGCGCTGCGGGTGGCGCGGGCGGTCGAGACCGGCAACCTGTCGGTCAACTCCCACTCCTCCGTCCGCTACTGGACCCCGTTCGGCGGCTTCAAGCAGTCCGGGCTGGGCCGCGAGCTGGGGCCGGACGCCTTGGACGCGTTCACCGAGACCAAGAACGTCTTCATCGCAACCGAGGAGTGAGGCCACACATGCAACGCCTGCTGGACCGGGTCGCCGTCGTGACGGGGGCCGGGAGCGGCATCGGGCTGGCAAGTGCCCGCCGCATGGCCTCTGAGGGGGCCAAGATCGCCGTCGTCGACATCGACGGCGAGACCGGGAAGGCGGCCGCCGAGGAGGTGGGCGGCCTGTTCATCCAGGCCGATGTGACGGCCGAGGACGAGGTAGCGGCGATGTACGACGCCACGCTGGGCGCCTTCGGCCGCATCGACATCGCGTTCAACAACGCGGGAATCTCGCCGCCCGACGACGACTCCATCCTCGACACCGGCATCGAGGCATGGCGCCGGGTGCAGGAGGTGAACCTCACCTCCGTCTACCTGTGCTGCAAGCACGTCATCCCGCTGATGCAGGCGCGCGGCGGCGGCTCCATCATCAACACCGCCTCGTTCGTCGCCGTGCTGGGCTCGGCGACCTCGCAGATCTCCTACAGCGCCTCCAAGGGCGGCGTGCTGGCGATGAGCCGGGAGCTCGGCGTGCAGTTCGCGCGGGACGGGATCCGGGTGAACGCGCTGTGCCCGGGCCCGGTCAACACGCCACTGCTGCAGCAGCTGTTCGCCGCCGACCCGGAGCGGGCGGCGCGGCGGCTGGTGCACGTGCCGATGGGGCGGTTCGCCGAGGCGGAGGAGATCGCCGCCGCGGTCGCCTTCCTCGCGAGCGACGACGCGTCGTTCGTCACCGCCGCCACCTTCCTCGTGGACGGCGGCATCTCCAGCGCCTACGTGACGCCGCTATGAGACTTCCCGCCGTCATCGGACTGTCCACGTACGCCGAGCTGGCCCAGTGGGCTGGCTGGCACGCGCCGGCCGCGCTGCTGCCAACCAGCTACATCGACCAGGTCACCGAGGCTGGCGGTGTGCCCGTGCTGCTGCCGCCGGTGCCCGGCGTCGCGAGCGCCCTGGGCCGGCTGGACGGGCTCATTCTCACCGGCGGCGGCGACATCGACCCCGCCGGCTATGGGGCGGAGCCGGACCCGCGGACGAGCCGGGTCCACCCCGAGCGTGATCAGGCGGAGCTGGAGTTGCTCGCCGCCGCGCTGGCAGACGGGCTGCCGGTACTTGGCATCTGCCGCGGAATGCAGCTGCTCAACGTGGCCCGAGGCGGGACCCTGCGGCAGCATCTCGCAGCCGGTGCCGGGCACAGGCCCGCACCCGGCACGTTCGGGTCGCATCAAGTGCGGCTCGCCCCCGGGAGCAGGCTCGCCGCGATCCTGCGGCCCGGTGGCGGCCCGGCCGGTCTCACGCTGAACGTGCCGACCGCCCATCACCAGGGCATCGCCCGGCTCGGCGACGGCCTCGTCCCCGCCGCCTGGGCCGAGGACGGCCTCATCGAGGCGGTGGAACTGGCGCCGGGGCCGGGCCAGCATCCCTTCATGCTGGCGGTGCAGTGGCATCCCGAGGCCAGCCAGGACCGGCGGCTGGTATCCGCACTGGTGGCGGCGGCGGCCGACGGGCGGGGCCGCGGGGCCATGGCGGGGGCGGGCAGGGCCTCGGCCGGCCAGGCCGCGGATCGTCACTTATGGAAACAGCGGAGCATTTACACTCACCAGCGTGACCACCACCCCCGCCGTCGAGGTTCACGACCTCGTCAAGAGGTATGGGCGGATTACGGCGGTGAATGGCCTGTCGCTGTGCGCCGACCGGGGCCGCGTCACGGCGGTGCTGGGCCCAAACGGGGCGGGAAAGACCAGCACGGTGGAGATATGCGAGGGCTACCGCCGCCCTGACGCGGGCACGGTGTCAGTGCTCGGCCTGAACCCGGTGGCCGACGCCCGGAGGCTGCGGCCCCGGGTGGGTGTGATGCTCCAGTCCGGGGGAATCCCGCCAGCCGTCCGGCCCGGCGAGTATCTGCGGGCGATGGCGAGGTTCCACGCCCATCCCCTCGACCCGGCCGGCCTGCTCGACCGTCTCGGGCTGGCCGACCATGCCCGCACCCCGTTCAAGCGCCTGTCCGGGGGCCAGCAGCAACGGCTTTCCCTCGCCGCCGCCGTCATCGGCCGCCCGGAGCTGGTCTTCCTCGACGAGCCCACGGCCGGCCTGGACCCGCAGGCACGCCACGCCACCTGGGATCTGATCGGAGGGCTGCGCGCCTCGGGTGCGAGCGTGATCCTCACCACGCACCACATGGACGAGGCAGAACGCCTCGCCGACCGGGTCGCCATCGTCGATCATGGGCGCCTCGTCGCCGACGGAACCCCGGCCGAGCTGACCGGTACCGCGGGCCAGCTGCGGTTCCGGGCCGAGCCCGGCCTGGACACCGACGGCCTGCTCGCCGCGCTTTCCCCCGGCGCCGCGGCGAAGGAGTCCCCCGCCGGCCACTATCTCGTGGAGGTCCACGACCGGGTGGACCCGCAGCTGGTCGCGGCCGTGACCGCCTGGTGCGCCGAGCACGGCGTGCTCGCCCAGGATCTGCGGATCGAGAGCCGTACCCTGGAAGATGTGTTCCTCGAGCTCACCGGCCGAGAGCTGCGGTCATGACGGGGGGCCATGAGCTTGCCGGGCCGGTTGCGCCCACGGCTTCGCAGTGGCCGGCGCCGGCGCCCGGCGCCGCGCCGCTGCCAGCGATGATCACCGCGCAGGCGGTCCTGGAGACCCGCACGATCCTGCGCAACGGCGAGCAGTTGCTTCTCATCCTGATCATCCCGGTACTCCTGCTGGCCGCGTTCACCCTGGAACCGCTGGTGAAATCCGAGGGCCGGCGGGTGGACTTCCTGGTTCCGGGCATCATCGCGCTGGCCGTGATGTCCACCGCCTTCACCAGCCAGGCCATCGCGACCGGGTTCGAGCGCCGGTACGGGGTGCTCAAGCGGCTCGGGTCCACCCCACTCCCCCGGGCCGGGCTGATCGCCGCCAAGACCCTGAGCGTGATCGTCATCGAGCTCGCGCAGGTAGCTGTCATCGTCGGGGTGGGGTTCGCACTGGGCTGGCAGCCGCACGGAGGGCCGGCAGCGGGCGTCTGGGTCGCGGCGCTGGTGCTGGCCGGCACGGCCGCGTTCAGCGGGCTGGCGCTGTTGCTGGCCGGCACGCTGCGCGCCGAGGCCACGCTGGCGGTGGCCAACCTGATCTACCTCGTTCTGCTCGGCGTGGGCGGGGTGATCTTCCCGCTCACGAAGTTCCCCGAGGGGGCCCGCTCCACGCTGACCCTGCTGCCCTCCGGCGCGCTGTCCGACGGGCTCCGCTCGGTGCTGCAGCACGGTGCCGGGGCGCCCTTGCGTGATCTGGCCGTGCTCGCCGTGTGGGCGGCAGTGGCCATCGCACTCGCCGCCCGGACGTTCCGCTGGGAGTAGACGGCCGCCGCTGGAGCCGGGGCCCGTCCCGCCCCGCGCTGCTCAGGTCGGTGCCGCCGTCCGCGCTGGTCCTCACTGGGATCGTCTCGGTACAGGTCGGCGCCGGGGTCGCGGCACGCCTGTTTAACCAGATCCCGCCGGCCGCGGTCACCGGGCTCCGGCTGTGGACCGCGGCGGCGCTGATGGCCGTCGCCGGGGCGCGCCCGCTGCGGCAGAACCTCGCCGGGCTGGCGCGGGGGGGCCGGTGGCGGGACGCCGCGGTGGTGGCCGGCTTCGGGCTGACCCTCGCGGTCATGAATTACTCGATCTACCAGGCCTTCGCCCGGATCCCGCTCGGGATCGCGGTGACCGTCGAATTCCTTGGCCCGCTCGCGGTGGCCGTCGCCTCCTCGCGCCGGCTCATCGACCTGCTCTGGATCGGCCTGGCCGGCGGCGGGGTCGCGGTGCTCGCCGGGACCGGGGATCCGGCCGGCGCCGGCCACCATGTCGGCCTGGTAGGCCTGGCGTTTGCGCTGCTCGCCGCAGCCGCCTGGGCCGTGTACATCATCTTGAGCCGCGCCACCGGGCGGCGCTTTCCCGGCGCGTCGGGACTGACGATCGCGATGCTGGTCGCCGCTATCGTCATCATCCCGGCCGGGGTGACGGCCGGGCGGGGTGCGCTGCTGCACCCGGGCATCCTGGCTGCCGGGCTGGCCGTGGGGCTGCTGTCGTCGATCATCCCCTACACGCTGGAACTGGAAGCGCTCCGGCGGGTGCCCGCCCGGGTGTTCGGCATCTGGATGAGTCTGGAGCCGGCGGTTGCCGCCCTGGTAGGACTCATCATGCTGGGCCAGGCGCTGGCGGTCAGCGAGTGGGCTGCGATCGTCTGCGTGATGGTCGCCTGCGCGGGCGCGGCCCGGGGCAGTGCGCGGTCATCGCAGGCCCCGCAGGCGTGAGGGGCAAGCGCCAGGAAGCGCCCGCGAGGGAGGCGACGAGGCCCGGCTCCCGTGGTGCTTGCCGGCGCGCCTCCGGCACGACCAGGCGAAGCGCCCGCGAGGGAGGGAAGGAGACAGGTGCGAAGAGGCCGGGCCGCTCCTACGATTGGGGGCGTGCCAGCCGACCCGAGCGCGCCGCCGCCCGCCCCGCGTGGCGCCGGTGGCGCGGCCGTGCTCCGCCGCTGGGCCGATGCCGTCTGGGCGCCCAGCCCGGTGTCCATGCGGCGGATCGCGCTGGCGGGGGTGATCTCCACGGCCGGCATCATCGTGACCGGCGCGGCCGTGCGGCTGAGCAAGTCCGGACTCGGCTGCCCGGACTGGCCGCAGTGCACCCGCGGCAGCCTGATAGCCGCGCACACGCGCGGCGACCCCATGTTCCACACCTGGGTCGAATTCGGCAACCGGCTGGTGACCGTGCTCGTCACCATCGTCGCGGTGGCGGTGCTCGTCGCGGCCTGGCGGTTCCGGCCCTGTGGGCCGGGTACCCGGCGCCGGCCCGACCTGGTCTGGCTGGCCGCCGTGCAGCCTGTCGGCGTGGTGGCGCAGATCGTGCTCGGCGGGATCGTGGTGCTGACCAATCTCAACCCGGCCATGGTGTCGCTGCACTTCGTGGTGTCGGTAGCGGTCGTGGCGGCCGCGGTGGCGCTGCACGCCAAGTGCACGGAGGGCACCGCGCCGGCGCGCTCGCTTGTGCGGCGCGACCTGAGGCTGCTCGCCCGCGGCGTGGTGGCGGTGGTGGCGGTGATGCTGGCCGCCGGGACGGTGGTTACCGGCACCGGGCCGCTCGCCGGCGCGGGCGCGGTCCCGCGCTATCACCTGCCGCTAGCCGGTGTCACCCAGTTCCATTCCGACATCGGCTGGCTGCTGGGCGGGCTCGCCGTGCCGCTGGTGGTGGGGCTGTACCTGACCAAGGCACAGGCGCGGGTGGTGCGGCTGGGCTGGATCCTGCTCGCCCTGATCGGTGTGCAGGGCGCGGTGGGCTACACCCAGTACTTCACCGGCCTCCCGGCCGGGCTGGTCTGGATCCACGTCTCCGGCTCGGTGCTGGTCTGGATCGCTGCCGTGCGGTTGATGTTCGCGGTGCGTGATCGCGGCCCGCTTACCCAGCCGCCGCCTGAAGGTCCCGGCGGGCCGGCCGCATCGGCCCGTCCGGAGGCGCAGCCCGCGCCGGCCCGCTGAGCCCCGGCGCCGTCACCCGGGCTGGGCGGGCTGGCGGGAGTACGCGTCGCGGGCCATCGTCATGAGCGCGAGCAGGTCGCGGCAGCGCCCGTCGAACCGGGCCACGTCGATCACGCCCCGCTCGGCCCGCTGATGAACCAGTGCCAGTTCGGTCGCGGCCAGCTGGTACTCGGTTACCGCGCGGGCCACCGCGGCGCCGCCCGTGCTGCGCGCCCGCAGCCGGGCCGCCCGGCGGCCACGCAACGTGCTGAGCATCCGCAGGTCGGCCTCGGTGACCACGCCGCTGGCCTGGTAGGCGGGCAGGAACCGCCAGATCAGCCGGACGGTCCGCCGCCGGTCGGCGACCACGACCGCCACCAGCACGATGAGTACCCACGCCACCAGCACATACGCGGCGGCGATCCCCGGCAGGCCGATTTTCGAGAGCCCATTCCAGAGCCCGTGCAACGTCACTGCCCCGAGCAGGCCGGCCCCCACCGCCCATCCGCCCCGCCGGTGCGTGGCGGCGTAGGCGACGCCGATCCCGGTCATGGCGGTGAACGCCGGGTGCGCGAAGGGTGAGAGCAGCCCGCGGAAGACGAACGTGAAGCCGAGCAGCTCCGCCCCGCCAACCTGCGGCTGGACCAGCGCGGAGATGTAGTACCCGATGTTCTCCGTCATGGCGAAGCCCAGGCCGGCCATGGCGGCATACATGATGCCGTCGGTGGGCCCGTCGAACTCCTGCCTGCGCCGCCACAGCAGCCAGAACAGGATCATGCCTTTGAGCGTCTCCTCCACCAGCGGAGCGCCGAACGTGGCCGAGATGAACTCGCCGTTGCTCTTGCCGAGCTCGGGCTGGGTGATGAACAGAAGGCCGGCGGTGTTGATGATCGCGGCAAGCAGCGCGGCGATACCGGCGCCCCAGGCGAAGCACAGGACGAGGTTGCCGCGCGGCTCCGGTTCGAGCCGGTCGAGCAGCAGCACCAGGGCGATCAGCAGCGGCACCGGGAGCAGGGCCAGCGGCAGCGCGATGAGGAAGGGAACGGCACTGTGCCGTGCGCTCGCGAAGCTTTGCAGCAGGTCGATACCGAGGACGATCAGGGCGCACGCCAGCCCGGCGGCAATGCCGATGACGAGCCCGGGCCGGGGCCGCCCGGGCGGGCGGCCCTCGATCACGGCCCGCGGGTCAAGGTGGTGCCGGGGGGTCGCCATGGCACGGAGGGTACTAGGGCGTGTCCTGCAGATCGCCAGCCTGCTGCGCGGCCGCGTAACGCTGGCCGGCGGATCCCGCGCCGCCACCGGCGCGACCGGCGGGCGGCCGGTGAACGTCCGCGGAGGCCCGGGTGAATCCGGGGTCCCAATGGACATTGGTGGATTTTCGGCAACCCGGCCCCGGTCACCGGGAGATGGCCATTGACCGCGCCCGGTAGGGTCGGGGAAGCGAAGGGATCCTCGGCCTGGCAACCACACACCGGCGGCGTGGCCTGCGAGCGCGCCACGGGAGGGGAGCGCTGATCTCACCGTGACATCCGCGTCTGGCGCCGATCTGGCGTGGTCAGCCACTGACCGGCGCGCCGTCGACCTCATCCGCGTCCTGGCGATGGACGCCGTCGAGCAGGCAGGGTCCGGGCACCCGGGGACGGCCATGAGCCTCGCTCCCGCCGCCTACCTGCTGTTCCAGCGGATCCTCCGGCATGACCCGGCCGATCCCGGCTGGGTGGGCAGGGACCGCTTCGTGCTGTCCTGCGGCCACTCCAGCCTCACCCTGTACCTGCAGCTCTACCTGTCCGGGTACGGCTTGACCCTGGACGACATCAAGGGATACCGCTCCTGGGGCAGCCTGACCCCCGGGCATCCCGAGCACGGACTCACCCCTGGGGTGGAGACCACCACCGGCCCGCTCGGGCAGGGCCTGGGCAACGCGGTCGGCATGGCGATGGCGGCCCGCCGCGAGCGCGGGCTGCTCGACCCCGGCGCACCCGCTGGCACGAGCCCCTTCGACCACCACGTGTACTGCTTCGTCTCGGACGGGGACATCGAGGAGGGCATCAGCCACGAGGCCTCGGCCCTCGCCGCTCATCAGGACCTCGGCAACCTGGTCGTGCTCTACGACAACAACACGATCTCGATCGAGGACGACACGGCGATCGCCAAGTCCGAAGACGTGTGCGCGCGGTACGAGGCCTACGGCTGGCACGTCCAGCGGGTGACCTGGCGGCACCCGGACGGCTACCGGGAGGACGTGGGCGCACTGCGGGCGGCGCTGACCGCCGCCCGGGATCACACGGGCCAGCCCTCGCTCATCTCGCTGCGGACGATCATCGCCTGGCCCGCGCCCACCAAGCAGGACACCGGCGAAGCGCACGGCTCCGCTCTCGGCGCCGAGGAGGTGGCGGCGACCAAGCGCATTCTCGGCTTCGACCCGGACGTGTCGTTCCCCGTCGAGGAGGACGTGATCGCGCACGCGCGCATGGTCGCCGACCGCGCCAAGCGGGCGCGCGCGGAATGGGAGGAGTCGTTCGCGGCGTGGGCAGCGGCCAACCCGGACGGGGCGGCGCTCTTGTCCCGGCTGTCCGCCCGCCGGCTGCCGGACGGCTGGGAAGCCGCCTTGCCGCGGTTCCAGCCCGACGCCAAGGGCATGGCCACACGGAAGGCCTCCGGCGAGACGCTGAACGCGCTCGCCCCCGTGCTTCCCGAGCTCTGGGGCGGGTCGGCCGACCTGGCGGGCAGCAACAACACCTCGATGAAGGGCGAGCCGTCGTTCATCCCGCCCGAGCACCAGACCCGTCTCTACCCCGGCGGCATGTACGGCCGCACCCTGCATTTCGGGATCCGCGAGCACGCCATGGGCGCGATCTGCAGCGGGATCGCGCTGCACGGGCTGACCCGGCCCTACGGCGGCACCTTCCTTGTGTTCAGCGACTACATGCGGCCAGCGGTCCGGCTGGCGGCGATGATGGGGCTGCCGGTCACGTACGTGTGGACGCACGACTCGATCGGGCTGGGCGAGGACGGGCCCACCCATCAGCCTGTCGAGCACCTGTGGGCGCTGCGCGGCATCCCCGGGCTGGACGTCGTGCGCCCGGCCGACGCCAACGAGACCGCGGCCGCCTGGCAGGCCATCCTCAGCCACAGCGACCGGCCCGCTGGCCTGTGCCTCACCCGGCAGAACGTGCCGGTGTTCGACCGTGCCGCCGACCCCGCGCGGGTCCAGGCCGGGGAAGGGCTGGCCGGGGCGGAGGGCACCGCCCGCGGCGGGTACATCCTGGCCGAGGCCGCCGGCGGGGAGCCGGCGGTGATCCTGATCGCCACCGGCAGCGAGGTGCAGGTCGCGCTCGCGGCACGCGAACTGCTCGCGCAGGAGACGATCACCGCCCGGGTCGTCTCGATGCCATGCGTGGAATGGTTCACCGCGCAAGAGCCTTCCTACCAGGAGGAGGTGCTCCCGGCGCGGGTCCGGGCCCGGGTCTGCGTCGAAGCTGGCATTGCCCAGGGATGGCGGGCATTTGCCGGCGATGCCGGGGAATGTGTCAGCTTGGAGCACTTTGGTGCCTCGGCCGACTACCAGGTGCTGTTCGAGAGGTTCGGGTTCACGGCGGAGCGGGTGGCGGCCGCGGCCCGCGCCAGCCTGGCCAGGGTGGCGCGGGGCGACCAAGCTTGAGAGCGCGAGGATCGATAAGGAGCGAAAGGCCATGACCCCGCAGTCAGAGGACGTCCTTGGGCAGCTGTCCGCCGCCGGTGTATCGGTATGGCTGGACGACATCAGCCGGGAGCGGCTGGCAACCGGCAACCTGGCCGGCCTGATCCGTGACCGGCACGTGGTCGGGGTGACCTCGAATCCGACCATCTTCGCGCACGCCCTCGGGTCCGGCTCGGCCTATAGCAGCCAGCTCGCCGACCTGCAGACCCGGGAGGTGGGACTCGAAGAGGCCTCCCGCGCCATCACCACCTACGACATCCGGTGGGCCTGCGACGTGCTCCGGCCGGTCTACGACGCGACCGGCGGGGTCGACGGCCGGGTCTCCCTCGAGGTGGATCCCCGGATCGCCCGGGACACTGCCAAGACCATCGCCGAGGCGCGCGCACTGTGGTGGCTGGTGGACCGGCCGAACCTGTTCATCAAGATTCCGGCGACCGAGCAGGGCCTGCCCGCCATCACGCAGTGCCTGTCCGAGGGCATCAGCATCAACGTCACGCTGATCTTCTCGCTGGACCGGTACGGCCAGGTCATGGACGCCTTCTTTGCCGGGCTGGAGCAGGCCGCGCAGGCGGGCCACGATCTGGCCTCGATCGCGTCGGTGGCGTCCTTCTTCGTCAGCCGGATGGACACCGAAGTGGACAAGAGACTGGACAAGCTCGGCACGCCGGAGGCGGCGGCGCTGCGCGGCAAGGCGGCCATCGCCAACGCGCGCCTTGCCTACGAGCTGTACGAGGAGACGTTCGCGACCACCCGCTGGGAGGCCCTGCGCCGGGCCGGCGCCCGGCCGCAGCGCCCGCTGTGGGCCTCGACCAGCACCAAGGACCCGGCCTACCCGGACACCATGTACGTGGAAGAACTGGTGGCGCCCGGGACGGTGAACACGATGCCGGAATCGACGCTGCATGCCATGGCCGACCATGGCCGCCTGCGGGGCGACACCGGCCGCGGCGGCTACGCGGAGGCGCGGCAGCTCTTCGTGGACCTCGAGGCCCTCGGCATCGGCTACCGGGACGTGGTGACCGTCCTGGAAGAGGAGGGCGTGGCCAAGTTCGCGGCATCCTGGCAGGAGCTGCTCGAGTCGATCAGCACTGAACTGGCGGCGGCGGTCAGAACGTGAACACTGAGGAGGACCCGGGGATGGCGCAGCCCGCGTTCGCGGGCCGTCCAGCGGCGGGCCTCGGCCGGCTTCCCGCCGCGGCGGGCACGGAAGGATCGTAGCGATGAGCGAACTCGTAGCGGGCAATCCCCTGCGTGACCCGCGGGATCGCCGCCTCCCCCGGGTCGCGGGGCCGTGCGTGCTCGTCATGTTCGGAGTCACCGGCGACCTCGCGCGCAAGAAGCTGATGCCCGCCGTCTACGACCTCGCCAACCGTGGCCTGCTGCCGCCGGGGTTCTCGCTGGTCGGGTTCGCCCGCCGGGACTGGGCGGACGAGGACTTCGCCCAGGTCACCTACCAGGCGGTGAAGGAGCACGCGCGTACCCCCTTCAACGACAACGTCTGGCAGCAGCTCTCGGAGGGGGTCAGGTTCGTGCCGGGCGAGTTCGCCGACGACAATGCGTTCGACCGGCTGGCGGAAACGGTGGCCTCGATTGACACCGAGCGCGGCACCGGCGGCAACTACGCCTTCTACCTTTCGGTGCCGCCCAAGTACTTCGCCAACGTGGTCGGCCAGCTCAAGCGCTCGGGCCTGTCCACCCCGAAGCGGCGCCCGGATGGCCACATGCCCTGGCGGCGGGTGGTGGTGGAGAAGCCGTTCGGCCACGACCTGGCCAGCGCGCAGGAGCTGAACCAGGTGCTGAACTCGGTGTTCGGCCACGACTCGGTGTTCCGCATCGACCACTACCTCGGCAAGGAAACGGTCCAGAACATCCTGGCACTGCGGTTCGCCAACACGCTGTACGAGCCGATCTGGAACCGCGGCTACGTGGACCACGTGCAGATCACGATGGCGGAGGACGGTGGTATCGGCGGGCGGGCCGGCTACTACGACGGCATCGGGGCCGCCCGTGACGTCATCCAGAACCACCTGATGCAGCTCCTCGCGCTCACCACGATGGAGGAGCCGGTGTCCTTCGACGCCGACTCGCTCCGGGCCGAGAAGGAAAAGGTGCTGTCGGCCGTCCGCCTGCCCGGAGACCTGGCGGCCGGCACGGCCATCGGCCAGTACGCCGCGGGCTGGCAGGGGGGCGTGGAGGTTCCCGGTTACCTGGAGGAAGACGGCATCCCGCCGGACTCGCGGACCGAGACGTACGCGGCGCTCCGGCTCGGGGTGGACACCCGGCGATGGGCCGGTGTCCCGTTCTACCTGCGGACCGGCAAGCGGCTGCCGCGCCGGATGACGGAGATCGCGCTGATCTTCCAGCGGGCACCGCACCTGCCCTTCAGCGCCACCGACACCCAGGAGCTGGGCGAGAACGCGATAGTGATCAGGGTGCAGCCCGACGAGGGGGTCACGGTCCGCTTCGGCTCCAAGGTTCCCGGCTCGTCGATGGAGGTCAGGGACGTGAACATGGACTTCGCCTACGGCGAGTCGTTCACCGTGAGCAGCCCCGAGGCGTACGAGCGGCTGCTGCTCGATGTCCTCATCGGCGATCCGCCGCTGTTCCCGCGGCATCTGGAGGTGGAGCTGTCCTGGCAGGTGCTTGACCCGATCGAGCAGTTCTGGGCGGAGCACACCAAGCCCGACCAGTACCCGGCCGGGTCGGCCGGGCCGGCCACGGCGGACGCGCTGATGGCCAGGGACGGCCGGGCATGGCGGCGGCTGTGACCGGGCCTGCCTCCCGGCGGCGGTGGAAGGACGCAGACGGTGACCATTGACCTGACCGAGACCACCACGAGCGCCATCGCCAGCGCGCTCCAGCAGGCACGCCGGCGGCTTGGCGATCCCGCCAGCGGGATGGTCCTCACCCTGGTCATCGTGACCGACGAGGGGGCGCAGTACGACGCGGTCCGGGCGGCGAACGAGGCCGCCCGCGAGCACCCGTGCCGGGTGCTGGTGGTGATCACCCGGCGGCCGGGGGCCGAGCCGCGGCTGGACGCCGAGATCCGGGTCGGCGAGACCAGCCCCGGCGAGACCCTGCTGCTCCGCATGTACGGCCCGGTCGGCCTGCACGCGGACTCGGTCGTGGAACCGCTGCTGCTGCCGGACACGCCGGTCGTCACCTGGTGGCCGGGTGACCCGCCGGCCACCCCGGCCGACGATCCGATCGGCGTCCTGTCCCAGCGCCGGATCACCGACGCGGCCGCCGTGGACGAGCCCCGGCAGATCCTGACCTCGCTCGCGATCGGGTACCAGCCCGGCGACACCGACCTGAGCTGGACGAGGGCGACTCCCTGGCGGTCGCTGCTCGCCGCCATCCTCGACCAGCCTTACGGCACGATCGACAGTGGCACGGTCCGTGCCGAGAAGGGCAACCCGAGCGCCGACTTGATCGGCGTCTGGCTGGCGTCCCGGCTGCAGATCCCGGTCACGTGCGAGGTCTCGGCCGGCCCCGGCATCACCGAGGTCAGCTTCGCCACCACCGACGGGGCGATCTCGGTTACCCGGCCCGACGGCCGGGTGGCGCAGCTGAGCCGTCCCGGTCAGCCCGACCGGCGGGTGGCCCTGCACCGGCGGGATACGCCGGAGCTGCTCGCGGAGGAACTGCGCCGACTGGACCCGGACGTGGTGTACGGCGAGACCCTGAGCAAGCTCGGGTCGGCGTGAGCACACCGGAGGTGCTGGTCCACCACGAGGCCGGCCTGCTCGCGAAGGCGGCCGCGGCCATGCTGGTGACCCGGCTGGTCGACGTCCAGGCGGCGGCCGGCAGCGCGTCGCTGGTGCTCACCGGCGGCGGGATCGGCACCGCCGTTCTGGCCGAGCTGGCGGCCGCACCCGCCCGGGACGCGGTGGACTGGCGGCGGCTGGACATCTGGTGGGGGGACGAGCGATTCCTGCCCGCCGGGCACCCCGAGCGCAACGAGACCGGCGCACGGGAGACACTGCTGTGCCACCTCGACATGGACCCGGCACGGGTGCGCGCCATGCCGGGCAGCGACGGGCCGGACGGCGACGACCCGGAGGCGGCGGCCGCACGGTACGCGACCTGGCTGGCGGAGGCCACCCGGCCGGAAGACCATGGGCCGGTGCCCTCGTTCGATGTCCTGCTGCTCGGCATCGGCCCCGAGGGTCACGTCGCCTCGCTGTTCCCCGGGCTGCCCGCCCTCTACGACGAGCGGCCGGTGGTCGCGGTGCGGGGTGCGCCGAAGCCGCCTCCCACCCGGCTGACGCTCACCTTGCCGGCCATCCAGTGCGCGCGAGAGGTGTGGCTGCTCGCCGCGGGCGCGGAGAAGGCCGGCGCGGTCCGGCTCGCCCTCTCGGACGTCGGCCCGGTCCAGGTCCCGGCAGCTGGGGCGCGGGGGCGCCTGCGGACACTGTTCCTGCTCGACCGGGACTCGGCCAGCCGCCTGCCCCCGGAGTTCAGCCGGGCCGGCTAGGGCCCTCCTCCGGCAGCTGGGAGGGCCGCGACTGGCCCGGTGGGCGATGCGCCGCGCTGTCCAGGCCGCACCGCACCCGGCCCGCGGTCTGCACCACCATGAGGAGAAGGAAGACGACCGGGATCAGCAGCCCTGCGGCGTGGGCGGTGAAGGTGAGCGTGAGCCAGTACACGGCGATCAGCAGGATCGGCGTCAGCCCGGGACCACGGTCGGCCAGCGCGGCGGCGGGCAGCCGTTCACTGCGCCCCAGCGCCTCGCGGGGGGCCGGCGGCGGGAGCACGCGCTGCCCCGGCGCTGGCAGATCCCTTGTCAGTCCCCTCAGTTCGCCCCACGTGCGGCTGGTAAGGGCGGCGGTCGTGCGATCGTCGAACTCAGCCAGAGTCAGCCGCCCCGTGGCATAGCCATCGCGGAGCATCCCGACCGCGTGCTCGCGGTCGGCGTCCGAGGCACGGATGGCGTCGTCAGTGGACATCGCCGGACCTCCCCGAGGCGTCCTTGCTGATACAACCGGAGAATACCCCGTGGCCGCCGGGAGCTACCGGGCTCGGGACGGCTGGTTGTTTCCGGCCCGGTCGGCGCGCGGAAGCTGTTGCTGGCGCGCAGCCAGCATGTGCAGGCCTGAACGCCCCCTGCCCGGCCCTGCCGGGCGCCCGTCTGGCATGTTGGAAACCTGGGTCTCCCCAACCAGGATGTCCGGGGTTACCCTCAGTGCAGATCTTCCGCTTGGTTCTCGTGAGCCATCTGTGAAGACGGAAGAAGGTCTCCTTGGCCCGCTGCGGAAAGCAAGCGGCCCTCTTAGGGGCCGTATCGTCCTTAGGGCTGTCTGGCCCGCCTCAGCAACAGGCGAGCCATTTCGCGAGGCCGCGGCGATCGTGGCCTTCGTTCAATCCATGTGCCGGACGCGCCGCCGGGCTGCCGTCATGCGGCGCTCTCCTCACAAGGGAGGAATCAGTTGACCGTTAACGACGACCGATCGATCATGATGGCACCGGCTGCGGACCCGGCCCCACTCGGCCTCGCCGCCTTCGCCCTCACCACGTTCCTGCTGTCCGCGGCGAACGCGCACTGGATGACCACGGCTACCGGCGACGCCTGGCTGGGCTTTGCCTTCGCCTACGGCGGCTTGGCCCAGTTCGCGGCCGCCATGTGGGAGTTCCGCAACCGCAACGTGTTCGGCGCGACCGCGTTCGGCACGTACGGCGGCTTCTGGATCGGCCTCGGCCTGTGGGCCCTGCTGGTGGCGCCGCCGCCGGCCGGGTCGGGCCCGCTCGCGGCGGCGGCGCACGCCGCGGCGGCCAACAAGGATCTCGGCTGGATCCTGCTCGCCTTCGCCATCTTCAACACCTACATGCTGCTGTGGAGCACCCAGGTCAACGCCGCCGTGTTCGGCGTGTTCCTGACCCTGGAGGCCACCGAGGTCATCCTGTTCATCGGGTTCTTCGCGGCCAATACCACCATCATCAAGATCGGCGGCTATGTGGGCGTGCTGACCGCGCTGGTCGCCTGGTACACGTCCGCGGCCGGGGTGATCAACGGCATGCGCGGCACGCCGGTGGTCCCCGTAGGCAAGCCGTTCGGGGGCAGGCAGGAGGCCAGGCAGGCCGCCTGATCCCTCCGCCACGTGATCCCGGGGACCTCGGTCCCCGGGATCACTTATCCGTGCCTCGGTAGCGTTGGAGCGGCAGAATGACAGGCGCCAGAGAGGATGCGCCGGTGGACCTGCAAGAGAAGCGCCAGCTTGACCTCGCGCGGCAAGTGGGCAAGGTGAAGGCCCGCACCCGGCCGTGGCGCTCCATCATCGCCCTGGTGCTCGCGGTGGGCGCGGCCGTCCTCTCCATGACCGCCAGCCAGATCTTCAACGAGCACGTGGTGGGCAAGGTGGTCTCCGTCGCCGCGGCGCTCGTGTTCTGCCTGCTGGCGGTCATTGCCGTGGTCGGCTTCGCCGGCAAGTCGCGCGACGTCATGCAGCCCGTGACCGGAAGGGCGCACGCGGCCGTCGTGCGCTATACCATCGTCCTGGCCGGGAGCATCGCCGCGCTCTTCATCACCCTGGGCCTGCTCAACGTCCCCCTCGACCAGCTCCTGGTCGGCGGCGCGGTCACCACGATCATCCTCGGCATCGCCGCCCAGCAGTCGCTCGGCAACGTGTTCTCCGGTCTTGTCCTGCTGCTCTCCCACCCGTTCGGGGTCGGTGACGAGGTCAGTTTCCGGTCGGGCGCGTTCAGCGGGCAGGTCGAGGGGATCGTCACCGAGATCGGTATCAGCTACGTGCGGGTCGAGACCGCCGATGGCCCGATCCGCCTGCCGAACGCCCAGGTTCTCGCGTCGGCCGTAGGGCCGGCCGGGCAATCCGATCAAACCGTGCCGGCCGGGCAGGCTGGGCAGACCGGGCAGACCGGGCAGACCGGGCAGGCTGGGCAGGCGTCGGCTCAGGCCGACGCGGGGAACGCGCCTGGGGGGTCGCCACCTGCCGGGTGAGTACAGCTCACAGGCCCGCCCTGCCCACGGTGGATTTGCCCGCCGCGGTCAGCGGTGGGCGGCCTCGTACCGCGCGACCACATCGGCTGGTATCCGGCCGCGGTCGCCGACCTCGATGCCTGCCGTCTTAGCCCAGGCGCGGACGTTCGCGCTGTGCTGGCGGTGCGCAGCCGTTCTGCGCTTAACGGGCTGCGGGCGCGCCGACCCCCTGCGCGCGTTCTCGGCATACCGGCCGATCGTCTGGTCGAGCCTGGCGGTGTGCCGGGCGCACAGGTCGATCTCGTAGTCGCGGCCGTCGAGGCTGAACCTGCGCAGCCGGTGCTCGCCCTGCGGAATCTCTTTCTGGTCATAGTCACATACATATGTGACCGAAACCTTCTGTGCCACTTCACGCCCCCCTTCCCCGGTAGCCAATATATCCTCACGGCGACCATTCAGCGCAACGACACCCAGGTCAAATGATGTGAACGGAAGGGTGATGGCCGGCCCAGCCCACCGGGCCGAAGGCTCCAAGGCGCCTTTTATGGCACCCTGGCCCCGGGCGCTGCCGGTGGCTATCGGTCATCTTCCCCGCCCGGGGTGCCCAGGCACCGGCCGACCCAAAGGTCAATGCTGCCCGGGATAGGGTCCCCGCTGCCGCGGCTCGTCACCGGCGGGCGGCGGGCCATAGGGAAAGGAATCGGGCGCGGGCTCGGCCCGGCGCCTGCCGCGCGGTTCGCGCCGCTGCGGGTCGTCGGCGAAGGGCTCATCGGTGTCGCGCGCGTCGGTCAGGTAGGGCCGCACGGGTGAGCCGTACTCGGCAGCGGGCAGTTCGTCGTTATAGTCCTGATAGTCCTGATAGTCCTGTTCGCCCGGATAGCCGCCGGGCGGCGGTCCGTCGGCGTAGTCGCCGCCGGCCGGGCCTGCGGCCTCTTCGCTGTGGTACCCACGGCGCGCCGGGCGGCCGCGGCTTTCACGCCGGTATCCCCTGGCCGGGTCGACTGCCAGTGGATCATCACGAAGCCCGCCCGGTCCGGCGCTCAGCGAGCCCTCCTGGTAGTCGCCGCGGTAGCCCGCCGACAGCGTCTCCTCAGCCGCATACCCGGCGGCTGGCTCGGCGCGATATCCGGCCGCGTCGGACCCGCCCAGGTAATCGTGGGGAGCCTCGCCGCGGTAGACCTGGGGGGGCGGGGCCTGGTACTCGCCGGACCCGTGCCCGGCTGGCCCGCCGGAATACGCGTGCGACGGATCCCCTGGCAGATCCGGCGCCAACGACTCGCCCGGGTATCCGGAAGCATGCTCGTGCGGCTCCCGGCCGCGGCGCCTGAGGCGGCGCTGGCCTGGCGCTTCCGGTGCGCCCGGCGGTTCGGCCGTGAGATCCGGCGCGGGCGGCCCGGGCGGGTACCCGCCGGGGAAGTCCGGTGCGCGCGGCCCGGCCGCGTACTCGCCGGGATAGTCGGGCAGCGGCGGCTCCGCCTGATAGCCCGTCAGGTCCGATTCCACCGGCGGGAGGTAGATGGCGCCGGTGGTCTGGCCCGTCCGGATGTCGCCGTCCGGCAGCCCGGGTGGTCCCGGCAGGCGCGGCTCGCGCGATGCTGGCTGCTCCCCCGTGATCAGATCGTCCCGTGCGTGCGGGCCGCGCTGCAGGGAATCAACCATCCGCGGCAGATCGGCGATCGGCAGCCGGAATGTGCCGGTGCAGGTGCCGCCCTGCCAGATGCTGAACACCGCCACCCCGGTATCGGCGTACCAGCTCAGCCGCATGCTGCGAGACTCGCCCCTGACGTCGAAAAAGACCTCACCCAGCCGGGGCAAAGGTGCCGCGTCCGACGCAGACATGCAGCCCATGGTGAACCCGGACCCTCGGCTTTGTCCAGTTAGTGATCATGAAAAGCACCTGTCCTGCGGGAAGGGCACATTCGCCACCATGAATTCTGCCGCTCGGCTGCGAAAGCGCCCGCTGGGATGGCATCATTGACAGTCGGTTCGCCGAACCGGCTGGCTTCGCCAGGACGGCTGGCGTGCATTGCGCCCCCCAGCACTAGCCCGCAGCCTGTCCGGCAACTGATTTGCCCCTCCGCTCTCATTTGGTACTGACGGCCGTTCCCATGGCGGACGCCGCCCGGGAACACGGCGGCCGGGTAGTGCGTTGGATGTGGAGACGGGGCAGAAGCCGCAGGGAGCGAGGCCACGTGCCCGGCTGGACGCCGGGTCACGACCACACAGCACAGTTGAGGAGATCGATTCATGTCTGAGGTACGCCGGCAGGTGACACTGCCTCCCCGGCCGAACTGGGGCTGGCAGGATGCTGCCGCGTGCCGCGGCAAAGAAGTCGTCCTCTTCTTCGGCCCTGACGGCGAACGCCAGCCCGAGCGCGAGATCCGCGAGCGCAAGGCCAAGGCCGTCTGTGCCGCGTGCCCCGTCCGCGCGGAATGCCTCACCTACGCGGTCTCCCGGCCCGAGAAGTACGGCACCTGGGGTGGGCTCAACGAGGACGAGCGCTCTTCGGAGCGCCGCCGCCGGATGCGCCGGGCCAACGCTGCCTGATCCGCCGGAGCCGCACTGCCGGGATGCCTGGCGGCCAGGGGCACAACCGGCAAGGGTGCACACCGGCTAGCACCCGGTGATCGGCACCCCGTCAGCAAGCAACGCAGCGGAGATGGCATCATGGTCTGCCCGGCATGCCGCGCCCAGCACCACCGGGGATGCCCGGGCGGCACATGGTGTGACTGCCAGCACCTGCCGCCCCCGGCGGCGCCGGAACCGCGCCTGACCTGGCTCCGGCAAGGCTGAGACTCCGCTGTCGGCATGAAGTTTGTGAGACCGGGAACATTTCCCGGATCTGTTGTGGTTCCCTGTGCTATTGCCCTCTATCACCGTGAGGACCATGGACGACTCGGAGGTAACGCTACGGCGAGCCCCCGCGGGGACGCGGGAGTGTTCTGGCACGATTGCGAGATGGGAGCCTTGCTGTGAGATCAAGCGCGACCTGGCCGACCTCCCCTGACCAGACCACGCCTGACCGGGCCACGCCTGACGGCATGGAAGCACCCAGCCAGATGGCCGAACTCGCCGCCGCGGCGGCGCGGGAACTAGCCGGAGCCCCGGCCCAGGACGTCATCGCGTGGGCGACGGAGACCTTCGGTGACCGGGTGTGCATTACCTCCTCGATGACCGACGCCGTCATCATCCACCTCGCCGCCTCCGTCAAGCCCGGCCTCGATGTCGTCTTCCTGGACACCGGCTATCACTTCCCCGAGACGATCGGCACCAGGGACGCCGTACAGGCGATCTACCCGGTGAACCTCATCAGCGTCAC
>Ga0114129_10002879_pt1 | contig 24086 bp, 25 predicted proteins | sample RhiMetdeltSRZDD1_FD_80071 | JGI IMG/M metagenome (GOLD analysis project Ga0114129, IMG submission 80071) | Populus rhizosphere microbial communities from Tennessee, USA - Rhizosphere MetaG P. deltoides SRZDD1 (version 2) (version 2) | ecosystem: Host-associated > Plants > Roots > Rhizosphere >...
GGCCGCGTCTGGGCGGCAATCTTGCGCGGCCGTATCAGTTCTGGCACTCCGCCGCTCCACAAAACCATGGCGGATTCAAAAGCGATCCGATCGATCGTCAGCTCGATTCGGTTCGGCATGCGACAACCGATTCGGAGTACCGAACGGCAGTGTCAGGGTTGCAGCGAGCGATCGTCGACGATCCGCCGGCGATCTTCCTCGCGTGGGCGGAGGGCGCCCGCGCCGTGAGCACGCGGTTCGACGTCCCGATCGAGCCGGGGCACGACATTCTCGGCACCGTGCGCCTCTGGCGGCCGGCGGCGGATCGGCAGCGGTCGGGCCCGAACTAAATGCTGCTCCGATTCCGGCGGCTGGCGACGCGCTTCGCGGCGCTGATGGCCGCGGCGGCCGTCGTGCCGCTCGTGGTCTACGGCGCCATGTCGATCGTGTCGGTCCAGCGCGGCACCCGCGATTCGATCGTCGCCGGCAACCTGAACGTCGCCACGCGCGCCGCCGAGGAGATCCGACGCTACGTCGCCACCAACGCCGAGCTCCTCAAAGCGCTCGCGGCGGAACTGCAGGACACCGGCCTGACGCTCAATCAGCAGGATCTCGTCCTGAAGAACTACGTCGGCCAGTTCCCCGAGTACAAGGAAGTAACGCTGTTCGACGAGCGCGAGGCGCCTCGCGTGTCGAGCCGCACCGGCGCGACCCACGTGCAGCTGCTCCGCGACCCGGTCGTCACCTTCGGCGGCGTCTCGATGTCCGCGATCCGCATCGACCAGGACGGGCTGCCGACGGCGACGTTCGCCGTCCCGCTGACGCAGCTCAATCGGCCGGCCGGCTGGCTGGTCGGCGAGCTGAACCTCGAGCAGCTGTGGAAGATGGTCGACCAGATCCGGATCGGCGCGCACGGCTACGCGATGGTGGTCGCGCCGCACGGCGAGCTCGTCGCCCACGGCGACCCCGACAAGAAGGCGCTCGTCGCCCAGGCCCGCAACATCAGCGGCAACGCGCTCGTGCAGGCGGCGCGCGCCGCGTCGGGAGGCGCGCCGCTCTCGCGCGAATATCGCGACGAGGACGGCGTCGAGCAGTTGGGCGTCGCCGCGCCGGTCGCCGACCTCCACTGGACGATGCTGGTCGAGCAGCCGACGAAGGAGGCGTTCGCGACCGCGACCGCGCTGCGCAATCAGCTCGTCATCGCGATCTCGCTGGCGCTGCTCGTCATGGTGACCTTCGGCTATTTCTTCGGCCGATCGTTCATCCGTCCGATTCTCACGCTGAAACAGGGCACGCAGGCGGTCGCGAGCGGCAACCTCGAGGCGCGCGTCGACATCCGCAGCGGCGACGAGTTCGCCGACCTCGGCGAGGCCTTCAACACGATGGCGAACCGCCTCGTCGAGCTGCAGGAAGACGTGAAGCGGCAGGAACGGCAGGCGATGTTCGGTCGCGTCGCCGCGGGCCTCGTCCACGACCTGCTCCATCCGATCCAGAACGTCGGCAACAACGCCAAGCTCCTCATGCGGCCCGACGCCGACGCCGAGGTGCGCGACGAGTCCGGGCGCATCATCGAGCGCGAGCTCGGCACGATCAAGCGCTTCCTCGACGACCTGCACAACCTCGTGCGGCCGCGGCCGCTCGAGCGGTTCGCGATGGACATCAACGCGTCGGTCGCGGAAATCGTGGAGGCGATGCGGTCCGAGGGCGAGCGCCACGGGATCACCGTGTCGGCGGCGTACTCGGACGAGCGGCTGATCATCGACGGCGATCGCTTCGCGCTCGGCCGCGTGTTCCGCAACCTGATCACCAACGCGATCCAGGCGACGCAGCCGGGCGGCAGCGTGACGATCGCGACGGCGCGCGAGGGCGACCGCGTCGCGGTGACCGTCGCCGATACCGGATCGGGGATTCCGCCGGAGCGGCTCGCCGCCATCTTCGAGGATTTCGTCACGACGAAACGCCGCGGGCTCGGCCTCGGCCTGGCCGTGTCCAAGCGCATCGTCGAGCAGTTGAACGGCACGATCGCCGTCGAGAGCGCGGTGGGGCGCGGGACGGCGTTCACGCTGCGGTTTCCCGCGCAGGACGATCGCGCGGTCGCGGCGGCTGCCAGTTGAGGCCCGGCGGACGTCAGCAAAGCGGGAGAGGCCCGCGAGAGGGAATCATGTTCAAGGTGCAAGTCAAGACCGAACGCCTCGCCGTGGGCGGGCGAACGTATGTCGTGACCTATTTCGAGCAGCGCACGCTGCGCGGGGCGTGCCGCTACAGTGCCGAGATCGTGCTCGGTCCGGGCGACTGCATCATCCTGGACGGTGATTCGGTGACCAACCTGCAGGCGCGAGCGGCACGGCTGGTGCCGGCGACGGTTTACAGCCGGCTGCTGGCGGCGCGAGCGGCGTAGCGTCAGGCCGGAGCCAGCAGCCAGTCGTCGTGCCGGCTACTGGCTGCTGGTCGATTCGCCGCCGATCGCTGCGCCAAGCGGGGGGAGCTACTTGCGCGGCAGAACGGCGTCCTTCAGCTGCTTCGCGATCCGAGCCTTCACGACGGTCTTGGCGGGAATCTTGATCGCCTCGCCGGTCGCGGGGTTCCGCCCCATGCGCGCTTTCCGCTTCTGCACCACGAGCTTGACCATCCCCGGCAGCACGAACTCTCCCGATCGCTTCAGCTCCTTTTCGGACAGCGCCGTCAGCTCGTCGAAGAACTCACGAGCCTGCGTGCGCTTCATCTCGAAGCGCTCGGCGAAGTGCGAAAAGAGCTCTGATTTGCCCATCCGACGGGCGTCTGCCATCGTCATTCCCCCCTCACTTGACGCGCGACGTGTTTCACCGCCGATCGACCGTGCGCGCTACGGAGGATCGCGGTTTTGTTCGAAAAACCGCCGTATCCTAGCGCGCGAGTCGGGCAGTGTCAAACATCGGAATGCTAGAATTTCGTACGATGTCAAGCTCGACGCTCGAAACGTTTCCCAATCCGCGTCCCGACCGCGATTATGAGATTCTGATCAGCTGCCCGGAGTTCACCTCGGTCTGTCCCAAGACCGGTCTGCCGGATTTCGGCGAGATCCGCATCACTTACGTGCCGGACGCGCGCTGCGTCGAGCTCAAATCGCTCAAGTACTACATGATCGAGTTCCGCAACCGCGGGATCTTCTACGAGCACGTCACGAACCAGATCCTCGACGACCTCGTCGCCGCGCTGGCGCCGCGCCGCATGACGGTCGTCGGCGACTTCTCGGTGCGCGGCGGCATCAAGACGACGGTCACGGCCCGCTACGATGGAGCCGATTCGCGTTCCGATCGAAGCCGAACTGGACCTGCATAGCTTCGCGCCGCGGGATATTCCCTCGGTCGTCGCCGAGTACGTGGACGCGGCAGCAGGCGCGGGTCTGAGAGAGGTGCGCGTCGTGCACGGACGCGGCGTCGGCGTGCAGCGAGGCGTCGTTCAGGCCGCGTTGGAGCGGCATCCGCTGGTCGTCGAGTTCCGGGATGATCCGCGGTCGCACCTCGGTGCGACGATTGCCGTCCTACGATCCGAGCCGGGCGGTGCTGGCGGCCCGGCGTCGGGCGCGGGAGGCTGACCGGCGCGGCTGGGCACTGGGTGGGCCGTACGCGGGCGAGAGATAGAGGGCGTCGCCGACGAGGAGCTCGCGGCGGCGCAGCGTCCCGGCCGCCGTCTCGATCACGGCGCCCGCGCCGGTCGCCCAGGCGATTCGCCACGGCGCGAGCCCGTACACGATCCGCACGACGCGCCCCTCGCGATCCACGAAGGCCACATCGATCGAAAACCGCATCGAGATCGTGTGAATGGAACGGCAGGGTGTGATGACCATTGCCGCGTCAGGCTCCATCCGCTTGCGACCGAGCAGCCCGCGCCGGCGCTCGCGCCGCGTCATCGCAATCTCGACGCTCGTCGCGATCGTCTGGCCCGTCCGCCGGTTCACGAGGATCATGCCCGCCCACCGCCTCGGCACCGATGCCAAGGCTCTCTGCATTATGCCGTCCGCACTAGAACACTCCAGGCACCAGGTGCCACGCGACGCGCTGGCAGTAGAGCTGATACGTCCGATCGGCGCGGAGCACGCGCTCTTCGACGAGCGCGCGGAGAATCAACGCGGCGTCCGACAGGACGAGCACGCCGATGTTCCACGGCGTCGGGTAGGCGACGCCGAAGGCGAGGTGCGTGAGCAGGTATCCCGCGTAGATCGGATGCCTGACGAAGGCGTACGGCCCGGCGACGACGACGCCGCGGTTGGCGGGGACGACGCCGAAGCTCCGGCCCAGCGTGATCTTGCCGGCGATGACGATTGACAGCCCGATCGCGGAGACGACGGCCGTCGCCACGTCGGACAGCGGACTGCGGGTGATGCCCGCGCGGACCAGCACGGGACCGGCGAGCGACATGACCGTCACGACAGCGGCGGCGACCGAGCGATCGACGATGCTGGCCCGTCGCCGAATGATCGTCAGCACCACGACCAGCGACTCGCTGGCGAGCAGCAGCAGGCCGGTGACGCGCTGCGTGCGCATGAAGTCGGCGAGGATGTTGATCGATAACAGGGCGAAGAGGCAGCCGACGACGAGCCGCGCCAGCAGATCCGAGGCGAGCTCGCGGGCAGAGTAGTCGTGTGTCGTGAGTCGTCGGTCCTGCGCCGGCACGCACTGCTGCACCCAGCGACCAAGGACCATCGACGAATGACCCACGAGTGGCTTCATCAGTGGATATCCAGCCTCCGGCGGGCGGACGGCTTCCCGGTCGCGGCGACGTATGAGCCGGCGGTCGCCGATTCGTCCACGAAGTACGCACGGCAGGCGGCGTCGAGCAGCTCGCGCGTGATGATCGGCTCGCGTCCCTGATACCGGCACAGCGCGGTCACCTGATCGAGCAGGTCGCGCGGATGGCAGGAGCGCATCGGCCGGCGCGTCGGGCCGTAGTGCCGCCGCTGGAGATACGCGACCATCACCTGATGGAACCGGAGGTTGCGGCGCCGGCAGTTCAGCTCGAAGATCTGCGTGAACTGCTCGATTGACGGATCGTCGATCGAGATCTTGTACGGGATGCGGCGCAGGAACGCCTCGTCGGCGAGCGACGCCGGATCGAGGTTCGTCGCGAAGACGATGAGGACGTCGAACGGGACCTGGAATTTCTTGCCGGTGTGCAGCGTGAGATAGTCGATGCGGCTCTCGAGCGGCACGATCCACCGGTTCAGCAGATCCTCGGGCCGCATGCGCTGGCGGCCGAAGTCGTCGACGAGGAACACGCCGCCGTTCGCCTTCAGCTGAATCGGCGCCTCGTGGAATTTCGCGATCGGGTTGAAGTTGAGATCGAGCATCTCGAGCGTGAGCTCGCCGCCCACCATGACGACCGGCCGCTTGACCCGCACCCAGCGCCGATCCCGCGGCGCCGACTTGACCACCGTCATCGCATCGTCGTCGTCGAGCGGCTCGTGGTTGATCGGGTCGTAGAGGGTGATCGTCTGGCCGTCGACGTCGAGCGCGTACGGCACGTACATGTCGCCGCCGAGCGTGCGTCCCATGCCTTCGGCGATCACCGATTTGCCGTTGCCCGGAGGCCCGTACAGGAAGATGGCCTTGCCCGCGTTCACGGCCGGTCCAAGCTGGTCGAAGATCTCGTCGGTCACGACGAGGTGCTCGAATCCCCGGCGCAGGCGCTCGCGATCGATGTACCCGCGCGCCGCCTGCAGCTTGTGAATCGCCGCGACGTAGGCGGCGAGCGGCACCGGCGCCGGGCCGACGTAGCTGTTGGCGTCGAGATACTGGCGCGCACGGTCGCGGCCGAGATCGGTCAGCGCGTAGCGGTAGCCGGCCGTGCCGGATCCGCTCGAGCCCTTCACCTCGACGAGCCGCTCGGCGCGGATCCGCTCGACCGTCGCTTCGAGAATCGCGTACGGCAGCTTGAGGCGATCGGCCAGCGTGGTGCCGCTCGCCTCGCCGGCGTAGAGCGCTTTGACGAAGAGCTGTCCAATCTGATCCGGATCGAGGCCGGTGTCCTGGATGGTCGCGGGCGCCGGCGGCACCGGCGCGATCTTCTCGACCTCGAGCGTCGATTGCGGGCCGCCGACGATCTGCATGTTATCGACCCTCAGTCATCGGACCGAGCACCTGCACGAAGCGGATCGCGGCAGGTCCGATCGTGACGACCCAGATGGCGGGGAAAATGCAAAACACCAGCGGGAACACCATCTTCACGCCGGTTTTCGCCGCGGCCTCCTCGGCGCGCTGGCGGCGCTTGGTGCGAAGCGTGTCGGAATGCACGCGCAGCGACTGCGCGAGGCTGGTCCCGAACTTGTCGGTCTGCACCAGCATCGCGACGAGCGACGTGATGTCGTCGACGCCGGTCCGCTCGCCGAGGTTGCGCAGCGCTTCGACGCGCGGTTTGCCGGCGCGCATCTCGAGGTTGACGAGGCGCAGCTCGTCGCAGAGGTCCGGATGCGCGAAGGCGAGCTCCTCGCCGACGCGCTGCAGCGCCTGGTCGAGCCCGAGGCCGGCCTCGACGCTGACGACCAGCAGGTCCAGCGTGTCGGCAAGACCGAGCCGCATGCGGTGCTGGCGCCGCTTGGCCAACCGCGCCAGCACCATGCCGGGCGCCAGGTAGCCGACGCCGCACGCGCCAAGCGCGACGATCAAGTTGGGCCGGACGAGGATCGGCGTCGCGAACAGCGCGAACGCGAAGAGCGCGATGCCGAGGCGGATGCCGAAGAAGATCGGGAGGGCTTCGCCGCCGCGGTAGCCGGCCGCAACGAGCCGCTGCTGCAGCTTGCCCATCTCGGAGACCGACTTCGGCGAGAAGGTTCCGATCTTCTTGAGCGCGGCCTTCATGGCCTGGTCGTAGCGCTCGTCGGCCTGGATCGGCGCGCCCGAGAGCTCGCCGAGGCGCTGCTCGATGGTCGACGCGGAGCTGGGCGCGAACCGCAGCGCCGCCCACGCGACCAGCAGCGACGCGAACACGAACGCGAGCAGCGGAAGGACGACCGTCACGCTACACCTCGATCTTGATCACTTTGCGAATCCAGATGTACCCGATGATCTGCATCACGATGGCGCCGGTGATCATCATCTGGCCCATGTGCTCGCGGAAGAGCAGGTTCATCTGATCGGGCGCGATGAACGACAGCGCGATGGCCAGGGTGGCGGGCAGCGCGAGCAGCACCCAGCCGGTGAACCGGCCGTGCGCCGTGTGCACGCGGACCTGGCGCAGAATCTTGAACCGCTCCCGCACGACGTGGGCCAGGTTGTCGAGAATCTCCGACAGATTACCGCCGGTCTCGCGCTGGATCAGCACGGCGGTCACGAAGAACCGGACGTCGAGGATCGGCATGCGGTCGCTCAGCTGGTTCAGGGCCTCGCGCAGCGGCAGCCCGAAGTTCTGCTGCTCGTACGCTTTCTTGAACTCCGGCCCGACCGGATCCTTCAGCTCGTCGGCGACCATGCCCATCGCCGTTTGAAAGGCGTGTCCGGCGCGAATCGCGCGCGAGAGCAGGTCGAGCGCCTCGGGGAACTGCTCCTCGAACTTCTTCATCCGCACGTTGCGGCGATGGCGCAGCCACAGGACCGGCGTCATCGCGCCGAGGATCGCGCCGAACAGCGGCGCGAGCGGCACTCGCACCACCAGCGCCGTCATGAAGCCGCACAGGATCATCAGGAACAGCGACAGGACGGCGATCGCGCTCGGGGTCGTCTTGGTCCCCGACTGCTCGATGAGGTGCGGCAGCCACGAGCTCGAGGACATCCTCGACACGATCTTGTCGAGCGCCGGCAGCGGCCCTTCCGCGGCGTGCTTGATGATGCCGGCGGCGTCGGAATCGGGCTCGGCGCCGAACGGCGTCGAGACGTCCTTCAGCCGTTGATCGAGGGTCCGCTGGGCCAGATACGCCGGCAGATACGTGATGAGGGCGTAGATGCCGAGCACGGATCCCGCGCCGATGAAGAACATGAGGATCGCGGCACCCATCAGCGGACCTCCGTCACGCCCTCGAACATGTCGCCGGGCAGATGGACGCCGCAGGCCTTCAGCCGATCGCAGCACTTCGGCCGGACGCCGGTTGCGCGGAAGCGGCCGATCACCTTGCCGTCCTGCGTCACGCCCATCTTCTCGAACAGGAAGATGTCCTGCATCGTGATCACTTCGCCTTCCATGCCCGTGATCTCGGACACCTGCGACACCTTGCGCGAGCCGTCGCTGAGGCGCGTCTGCTGGATGACAATCTGAATCGCCGACGTCATCTGCTGGCGCATCGCGCGCTCCGGCAGGTTCGTCGTGCCCATCGCGATCATCGTCTCGATGCGGGCCAGCGCGTCCCGCGGCGTGTTCGCGTGCACGGTCGTCAGCGACCCGTCGTGGCCCGTGTTCATCGCCTGGAGCATGTCCAGCGCTTCCTCGCCGCGCACCTCGCCGACGACGATGCGATCGGGCCGCATACGCAGGGCGTTGACCACGAGCTGCCGCTGGCGGATCGCGCCCTTGCCCTCCACGTTCGGCGGACGCGTCTCGAGCCGCGCGACGTGCTCCTGGTGCAGCTGGAGCTCGGCCGCGTCCTCGATCGTGACAATCCGCTCGCGCTCGCCGATGAAGCCCGACAGCACGTTGAGGAGCGTCGTCTTGCCGGCGCCGGTGCCGCCGCTGATGAGAACGTTCATCCGCGCGCGGACGCAGTGCGACAGGAACTCGAGCATCGGACTGGTCAGCGCGCGCAGTTTGACGAGGTCGTCGGCGCGCAGCCGCTCGGCCGGAAAGCGCCTGATTGACAGCAGCGGGCCATCGACCGCGAGCGGCGGGATGATCGCGTTGACGCGCGAGCCGTCCGGGAGCCGCGCGTCCACCATCGGCGAGCTGTCGTCGACGCGCCGTCCCACGGCGCTGACGATGCGGTCGATGACGCGCAGCAGATGCTTGTCGTCCTGGAAGCCGGCATTGACGCGTTCCAGCACGCCGCCGCGCTCCACGAACACCTGCTTCGCCGTGTTGACCAGGATGTCGCTGATGGTCGCGTCGCGCAGCAGCGGCTCGAGCGGACCGAAGCCGAACACCTCGTCGATCAGCTCGGTGAAGAGTGTCTCCCGCTCGCTCAGGCTGACGGGCGTCCCTTCCTCGCCGAGGAGCTCGGTGACCAGCGTCCGGATCTCACTCTCGGCCCGTGTGCGATCCGCCTGGGCGAGCGCCTCGAGATTCAGCCGGTTGAGCATCTTGCGATGGACGCTCGCCTTCAGCTCGACGTACTGCGCGCGCGGCGCCGGCGGCGCCTTGGGCGCCGAGCCTGGCAACGTCGGTCGTGGTAACCCGCTTTGGGCAGGTGAGGCCATAGTCGTTTACCAGAGCGATGCGATCTTTTCGAGCCCGGGCAGCCGGCGCTTGCCTGACGTCGGCGTCGCGTCCGTGTTCGGCTCGAGGACGTGCCGCGTGAAGCTGTCGAACTGCGCCGCGATGTCGGAGTTGCCGGTCAGCGCGAGCGGCACTCCCGAATTGAGCGCCGTCGAGACGGTCTTGTAGTCGCTCGGGAACGTGTGATGAATCGGATGGCCGAGCGCGTTCTCGATCTGGCGCGGCGGAATCGGGTACGGTTCCGCCGCGCGATTGAGCAGCACGCGCACGCGCTCGCCGCACGCGCCGAGCTGGCGGATCCGATCCAGCAGCCGCTGCGCGTTGCGGACCGACGGCACGTCCGGGTTCGCGACCAGGAACATCGTGTCGGCGGCGTACAGCACGGCGCTCGTGCACGAGTTGATCTGGCTGCCCGCGTCGACGACGATATACTCGTACTGCCGCGCGAGCAGCCTCAGCATCTCCTCGATCGCGCCGCCGTCGGCGGCGCCGGGTCGGTCGAACTGATCGGATCCCGCGAGAATCTCCAGCCCCGACTTGTGCTTGACCACCAGCTCGCGCAGGAACTCGCGATCGAGCCGGTGCAGGTTGTCGATCGCGTCGAGCACGGTGTAGCGCGGCCGGACACCGAGGAACAGCGCCACCTCGCCGAGGCCGCTCTTCAGATCGACGATCACCGTCGCCTTCTTGCTCAGGCGCGCGAGCTCGACGCCGCAGTTGACGGCCACCGTCGTCGTGCCCGCGCCGCCCTTGGCGCCGAAGAACACGAGCGTCGTCGCCGCGGCGCGCGCGCCGTGCGCGCTCTCGTGGCGCGCGGCGGTCCGCCGGATCGCGCCCTGGAAGACGTCCTCGGCCGGCGGCCAGACGAAGAACTCGTTGGCGCCGGCCCGCATGGCCTGCAGGATGATGTCGGGATCGGCGGTCGAGGCCATCGCGAAGATGCCGGCGTTGGGCGAGGCGCCGCGCATGCGCTCGATGGCGGCCATCCCGCCGGAGGCGTCTTCGCGAATGTCGACGATCACGACGTCGGGCTGCGCGCCTTCACGCGTCACCCGATCGTCCATGACGCTGACGGGCACCGCGCCGGAGCGGAGCGCACGACCGAGGTGCTTTCTGAACGTATCGTCATCGCTGACGATCAGACCAACAAGCTGCGCCATGGCTACTGGACCAGACGAATGGCCATCGGGAAGAGACCCGTCGGCGATGGCGCGTTGGGATCGACGATCCCCGTCACGTTCGTGATGTACCCGAAGATCTCGTTGCCCTGAATGTATTCGGCGAAGAACCCGAGGAAGTTCGCGACCCTGAAGTCCGCCGGGCGGCCGTTCGCCTTTCCCGAGGCGTAGTAGGCCGGATCGTAGAGCGGGATCGGGAACACGCGGGGGCTCTGGCCGCTGAACTTGCTGCCCCTCACGCAGTTGCAGCCCGGCCGCCCTTCCCAGTAGGCGCCGGGATCCTTCGCGATCAATTGGGTGACGCCGTCAATCGTCGGGCCGACCATGTTGCCGGGCTCCTGAGTGATGTCCGTGCCCCAGCGGATGATCGACTGGTTGCAGGTGGCGATGTTGTCGCGGTAGAAGTTACCGCCCGTATCGCCCGGCATCTTCCACGAGTAGTAGAAGCTGGGATTGATATTGGCGCCCGTGCCGGCGCGCAGCACGAGCCTCATTCCCTTGTCATTGGCGACGCTGTAGCCCGTATAACCGGGATTGTCGGCGCACGTGAGGCAGTCCCGAGCCGGGATGTACACATCGCGGATGGCCGCCGGCAACAAGTTACCTTTGTTGTCGTACATGTCGAACGTGTCAGTCGTGTCCCAGGGCGGCGTGCCGTTCTCGATCCACTTGTCGGGAATCATGAACGGCTTGACGCACGTCATCGCGTTGGCCGGCGAGGCCTCGGCCGTCGCCGTCGCCGTGATGTCCACGACGTCGCGGCCGAACATCGTGCCGATGAGCGTCGGCACGGCAGTGCCGCGCTCGGCCGTGCGGAACACGTTGACCTTCACGCGATTCGCCGCGCCGCTCGGCGCCACGGGAAAGGTGACGTCGTCCGGCGTCACGGACGGCGCCTGGCCCATCACCTTGTTCGCCTGCGCCGTGTTGACGGCGCTCTGAACGGCGGGGCCCGTGGACGATCGATCCGTGAAGCTGTTCAACGCCAATGCGACCGCGCCGGCGTGCGCGCCGGCGTCGGCCGCGTTCTGCGCCTGCGAGCGCGCGGTCATGAACATGCCGACGTCGATCGCGAGCGTCGTCGCCGCGAGAAACGCCATGAATCCCATGCCGACGAAGACGAACGACATGCCACGCTCGTCACGCCGGAGGTGGTGTAGCCGGTTGCGCATGTGCCCCTCCCGGGATCCGGATTACTTCTCTTTGTCCTTGCGCTGCTTCTTCGCGAGCTCGGCCTGATAGGCGGCCTCGGCGGCTTTCATGCGCGCGGCCGCTTCCTCGAGCGCCTTCTGCTGCTTCTTGTCGATCTCGGCCTGGCGCTTGGCCTCCTCCACGTCGTGCTTCGCCTTCTCCTTCGCGAGCTTGTCCTGCTGCTCCTTCGCGCGGAGCGCGCCCTCGCGTTCCTTCGTGAGGCGCTTGCGATCCTCTTCAGCCTGCCGCTCGAGCCGCCTGTTGTCGGCGGCCTGGCCGCTCTGGGCCTTCTCACGCTCGTACTGGCGCGCGCGCTCGAGGACTTTCTGCTCCTCGGGCGTCAGCGGACGTGTCGCCGCGGGCTGCGACGCGGGCGCCGCCGACGGCGCCGCCGTGGTCTGCGCGGGTTGAGCCGCCGGTTTCGGAGCGCCCGGCGTCAGCGCGGAGACGGCCGCCGCGGCTGCCGCCGGCGATGTCGCCGGGTTCGTCGCGACCGGCATCGTCGGCGCGGTCACCGGCGCCATCGTGGACGCACCGCTCTGGAACGGAGCCGCCGGCGCGGGCACCGACTTGTTGGTCGGCAGCGCAGGCAGATACGGCTCCTGCTGCCGCGGCAGATCGCCGGTCACACCGCGCGAGCCACGCTGCAGGATCTGCGGCGTGATCATCACGACGAGCTCGGTGCGATCCTTGCGGGCCGCCTCGCTGCGGAAGAGCAGCCCGAGGATCGGGATGTCGCCGATGCCCGGCACTTTCTGCAGCGACTTGGTCATCGAGTTGTTGAGCAGGCCGGCGATCGCGAACGTCTGGCCGTCCTCGAGCTCGAGCTCGGTCTCGGTGCGGCGCGTGCTCAGCGCCGGGATGCGGAATCCCGACAGCACGATGGCGTTGCCGAAATCGAGCGTGCTCACCTCGGGCCGGACTTTCAGGTGGATGCGATTGCCCTGCACGATCGGCGTGAAGTTCAGACGGACGCCGAATTCCTTGAACACGACGGTCACCGTGACGCCGCCGCCGCTCGGCTGCGCGATCGGGATCGGGAATTCGCCGCCGGCGAGGAAGCTGGCTTCCTTGCCGCTCTCGGCCACGAGATTCGGCTCGGCGAGGCTCTGGAACAGACCCTTGGTCTGCAGGGCGCGGATCATCGTGCCGAGGTCGTACTTCTCGCTGAAGAGGAAGAAGTTCAGGAAGTCGCTGAACGTGAACTTGCCCTCGGCCGACGTCACCGGCGCGCCGAACTTGAACGGATCCGGGCCGGTCTTGCTGTACTTCAGCTCGTCGTACCCCGGCGCCGAGAACTGCTGCGTCGTGACGCGTCCGAGCGTGTTCTTGACGCCGGTGGGGCTGGTGAAGAACGAGGCGCCGAGCTCGGTCAGCGCGGTGCGGCTCACCTCGGCGAAGCGCACGCGCAGCAGCACCTGGTTGCTCGCGCCGCCCGCCGTGAGCTGCAGCAGGCTCGTGACTTCCTCTTTCTTGTCGACGTAGCCGGCGGCCAGGTTCACCGCCTTCTCGATGATGTCCTTGTTCGACACGACGCCCGACAGCACGATGTCGCGGCCGTTGCTCTGCACGGCGATGTTCTCGCCGGGGAAGAGCTGCTTGAACTGCTCGCTGAGCCGCGAGAGGTCGCGCTGGACGACCAGCTCGTAGCGGCGAATCGCGCCGCCGCGTTCCCACACGAACATCGAGATCGTGCCGGGCATCTTGCCGTTGACGAGCAGCTGATTCGGCGACGTCACCATCGCGTCGGCGATGTCGGCGCTCGTCAGCGAGACGCGCGCAATCGGTGCGCCGACGTCGATCACCGTCGAGCGGCCGACGAGCAGCCGCACCGACGAGACGTCGGGTTCCGGGGCCGCCGCGGTTGCTACAGCCGCAGCGGGCAGCGGCGGGGCCTGCGCCCACAGAACCGCCGTGTTCCAGACGAGCGCGACGAACAGGATGAACGCGAAACGGCGAGCCATGGTCAGTGCTCCTGGCGCACGACTTCGTGCGCGCGTTTGTCGCCTCGGATGATCTCCACCGTGGGCAGCGCCTCGGCCGCCGGCGCCGACGCTGCGGGGGCCGGACGCGATCTGACCGTCGCGACCTGCCGGACGGGCAGCGGCGCCATCCCGAGCAGGGCCGCGGGCTTCACGCCGCGCGTCGACGCAGAGGCCGTATCGAGCGGATTACGGAGCGCCAGCTGCAGCTTCCCTTCGCTCGCGGCCAGCGTCAGCCGCTCGGACTCGTCGGGATTCACGAGCAGCGTCACCACCGTCACCGGCATCGGCTTGTTCTTCTCGGTGTCGCGCTCGATTTTGGTCCCCGCGGCCAGCACCTGCACGTTGGTCAGAATCACCTTCGACGTCATGTCCGTCGGCTGATTGGTCGGGCTGAGCGTCGTCAGGACGTCGACGTGCGTGCCCGGCAGGACGTAGCCGGCGACGCCGATCACCTCGTTGACGCGAACCGACACCGCGCGGAGGCCCGGCGGAATGGCGGGCGGCAATCCGGCGCCGGCTTCCTTGGACGCGAGCTTCATCGGAAGAATCGGCTCGTTCTGGATGACCGGCAGGATGAGCCCGCGGCCGAGCACCTCGTTGGGCTCGCCGATGGCGCCGGCCGGCACCGCGTTGGCCGGCCACTGGATGACGCGGATGTCCTCGCGCCGCAACTCGGCGCCGATGTCGAGATCCGCGGCCGCCACGATCACCGGTCGCGTCGGAATGGTGACCGTGCGCGTCTGCGACCTCTGCATGTAGTTGTAGGTGCCGAGGGCGAGACCGCCGCCTGCGGTAATCGCCAGAACGAGCACCAGAAACACTCGCATTCGAGCCATGGCTACGGCGCTCCTTGAGCTTCGTTACGCATTTGGGCCGACGCGGTGATGGTCAGTGGCGCGCCGGTGGTCGAATTGGGATTGAGCAGCTTCGCGACCGGATTGAGCATGATGAACTCGAACGGGTAGTCGACCGTCACCTTCGCGGCCGTGGCCGTGCCGGTGCCATAGCTGATGGTCGCGTTGGTGACACTGACCGAGGCGGTGTCCCACTTGGTCAGCTGGCCGGACTTCATGTAATCGCGCACGCGCGCTTCGGGGTCGCCGGTGTTCACCGACGGCATCGCCGCGACGCGGGCGCCCTCGCGCGCTGCGTTGGTCAGAATCTGCCAGGTCTGGTACGCGCGGCCGAACTCGAAGATGCTGACGGCGACCAGCAGCAGAAGCGGCAGGGTCAGCGCCATCTCGATCAATTCCGCGCCGCGTTCGCCGTGTCCTCGTTGCCTCAAGGCCTTCATATCGACCTCACCATTGAACAGAGGCGGCGATCGCCCCGATGGCAATCGCCGGCGCATAGGCGAATCGGTTGTTGACGTGCGGGCTTTCGATCTCCGTGGCGTTGGCAGCCGCCGTCGTGATGAGGCGCGCAGTCTGACCCAGCGTCGTACGCAGCCGACGGCGGCCAATCGCGACGATGAACGCGATGAGCCCGCCGGCAATCGCGGTGTAGAGGAAGGCGCTGACGACCCGCGGCGCTCCGAGGACCGCGCCGACGGCGGCAAGCAGCTTCACGTCGCCGGCGCCGGTCGCGCCAATCACGTGTCCCGGCAGCATCAGCGCGAACCCGAGCAGAAAGCCGGCGAGCGACGTCCCGATGGTGATGCCGCTCCAGCCGGTCGCGGCGAGCGCGACGCCGATTGCGGCCAGGCAAATCGTCAGCGAGTTCGGCACGCGGCGCGTCGACAAATCGATTGCGGCGCCGGTTCCGGTGCCCGCCGCGACTGTCGTCAGCACGATGGCGTCAGAAGTTATTGGCAATGCTCTGCCAAAAAGTCGTGTTGATGTTGATGCCCACTGTCGTGACGGCCGCGACCACGACGACCGCGATCAGCACGGCCAGCAGGCCATACTCGAGCAAATCCTGTCCGTCGTCCTTGACGACGAGCCGTCCGACGAGCATCAGCACGCGTTGCATGACGGCCCCTTCTCGAATACAGAGAAGGGGCGGAGCCCCGGCTCCGCCCCCAGTCGCCTTCCAACTAGATCGCGGCGGCGATCTGGTTGAACACGGTCTGTACTTTCGTCCCAGCGAGCGTGATGGCGCCCACGCAAACGAGCGCGATCAGCGCGATGAGCAGCGCGTACTCGAGCAGGTCCTGGCCCTCGTCACTGCGGCCAAGCCTGCGCATGCGAGCAATCAGATCCATGAGTTCCTCGCGTCGCGGCTGTTAGATCGCGGCCGCAATCTGGTTGAACACAGTCTGGACCTTCGAACCCGCGAGCGTGATGGCCCCGACGCAGACCAGCGCGATGAGCGCCACGAGCAGCGCGTACTCGAGCAGGTCCTGGCCTTCGTCGTCGTGCGCGAACATGCGAAGGCGGGTGATCAAATCCATGACTTCCTCCCGGCGCGTTCCGCGCCATGCCGTGTGTGCGAAAGACGATCACGCGGTTTCGCGTGACCGCGTTGGCGTCGGGCCATATCGCAACCGCTGTGCCACGGGGTGGGAATGGATCGCGCAACACTTCGCCAACTGTCACGGCAACGGGCGTTTAGCGCGGGCGGGGCCCGACGGGATCACGAGGCCGTGCCGGCCGCTCGGGAACTTCCCTCGGCCCACATTCGTAACCGGCCGGTCGGTTTTGGTCGCCGTCGCGCGGTTTGAAACGGGACATCACGCGATTGCAGTCTCGTGATCGCGAAAAGTGGGCAGTAAATGGTGAGTTTTCGCGCATACGCGGGCCGCTGCAGCGGCGGAACGCGGTTTGCGATCGTCCGCCGGAGCCCGGTTAGTGGGGTGAGGTGTCATGCGGCGAGTAATCGGTGAGGCACTGATGACCGGCGGCAGCGCTCTGGCGCTCGTCTTCGCGCTCGTCATCCTCGACGATCGCGTCCGCGAGCAGATCGCCACGGTGTTCGATCCGCACCATCCGCAGGCGGCCATCATGACCGCGGGCGAGCGGATGGGCGAGGCGGTATCGATCGTCGCCCTGGCGGCGAAGCACCAGAGTCTCGAGCACGCGCCGCTCGTGATCTTTGCGCTGGCGGCGACCGTGCTCGTCATCTTCATGTTCAGAACCTGATGACGCCGCTCATAGTTGCCATCGAACCTGACCGCCGCCAGGCGTCGCAGGTGACGGCGATTGCGCGCCGCCTGCGCGTCGACCTGGTGATCGGCGAGACGACCGAGCGCACGCTGGCGGAGCTGGGGACGCGTGTACCCGATCTGATCCTGGCGTCGGCGCTGCTCTCGCCGAAGGACGAAGCGGCGCTCGCCGATCGCCTGCGGGAGCTCGACGCGTGTGCCTCGCACGTGCAGATGCTGACGATTCCCGTGTTCGCCACGCGGCGCAAGGGCGCCGATGCCGTCGACGGCGTGCTGGACCGGCTTCGGGGCAAGAAAAAGGCGGCGACGCCCGACGGTTGCGACCCCGGCGTGTTCGCGGAGCAGATCGCGGACTACCTGAAGCGCGCCGCGTCGGAGCGAGAGGCGCGCGCGGAGAGAGCGGCGTTCGGTCCGCCCGAACCGGTCTTCGCAGACCGTACCGCAATCGAATCGATCCTCCCCGAGCCGGCCGCCATCGAACCGGCCGCGCTCGACACGTTCACTGAATTCAGTTTCGATGCTCCGGCGAACGACGTCGACTCGTTCGTCGACACGTTCAACGAGGCGAACGCCGCGGGCGCAGTGGACGCGAGCCCTGTCGATGAGACCGGCGACGTCAATTATCCGGTTCCCGCACATCGTTCGTACGAGACGTCGTACGAGACGCCGGTCACGTTCGAAGAGGCATCCGTCCCGTACGAACCGGCGGCGGCCGAGCTCCACTCCCATCGGACCGAGCCGGTCGCCGAGGAACAGTTCGCGCATGACCCCGTCGTCGAGGAACACAACGAGCCGGTCGCCGCGGCGAGCGCGGCGCTCGAGGCCCTCATCGCCCCGTTCCAGCGACTCCTCGCGGATCATACCTGGACGACGCCGACTTCGATCCTCAGTCCACGTGAGTCGGCCAGCGTCGAATTCACGCCGACGATGAACGAGCCTGTCCTCGAAGAGTTCGCGTCAGCGGATGCCGAGGTCGATGCGGCGATGGATACGCCGTCAAGCGAGCTCTCGGCTGTCGAGCTCGAATCGACGCCGCTCGACCAAAACGAGGCCGCGGCGCCGGCCGTGGTCACAGCGGAGACCTCCCAGCCCGCGCTGCAGGATTTCGAGAGCTTCGAAACCGACATCGAGCTCGTCGTTCCGCAGGACACGCGCGTGCAGCCGCGGCAGGAGCAGCCGGTTCGGTGGATGGAGGCGCTCGAAGCGCTCCGTCTCGAGGTCGAGCAGATGGGCAGTCCGTCGGTGGCGCCCAGGCCCAGACCCGACGAGCCGCGCAACGACGCGGCCGACGAGGCTGCGGCGGCCTCGTCGCCGCAGGCACAGCTGCGCAAGACGCGCCGCAGGAAGGAAGACGAGCCCGACTCGTCCGCCGTCCAGGACGAATGGGGATTCTTCGATCCCGAACAGTGCGGGTTCGCCGCGCTGCTCGCGAAGCTGGACGAAATCACCGAGAAGAAAAAGGACGACAAGGTCAAGCGACCTGCCTAGCTCCGACTCCGCCTCACTATCTCGATCGCGCCGTCGCCGATGCGACGCCATGGCACGTACCGCTCGCGCACCCACGCCAGCGTCCTCGACCCGTATCGCGCGTCGGCGCCGAATGCCGGATAGCCGTACTCGCTCGTGTCCTTCCGCACGAGCACGATGAAATCCGGCGGCGCGGCCTCGAGCGACTGCACGATGGCGTCTTCACCGAAAGCCATCGACTCCGGAGGCATGAAATTGACGACGCGTAGCGGCGATTCGCGGCGAAGCAGGTAGTTGATCATCACGCCTTCGGGAAGAACGGCAATCGTCGCGTCGGCAGGCGCGGTGGCGCCGAGGGCTGCCACCGCGTCGGCAACCGCGGCGCCTTCCCAGCGATCGGGGCCGACCGCCGCGAAAAAGCGATCGCCGCCAGCCGCGACGGGAAGTTGCTTCATCGCGTACCACCCGTACGACAAACCGACGTAGGGCGCCGCGGCGGCGACGATGGTCCACGCCATGATGTGTCTGAAGCCGAGGGCGCGCGCCGTTCCCCACGTGCCGGCTATCCATTCCGGGATCACTGAACAGACGAGCGCGATCGTCGTCACGGTCGCCGGCAGCGCGAGATAGAAGCCGTAGTGCGCGATGCGCGCGTTCAACACCATCTTCGCGAGCAGCGCGAGCGCGAACGCCGACCACATCGCCAGCGTCACGTGCCTGCCCACGCGGTCGCGAGCATCTCGTGATGTGCGCACCAGCCTCACCGCGGCCACGAGCGTCGTCGCGGCAATGAGCGGAAGCGCGCGCGGAAACGTTCCCCACGGCACCAACAGGATGCCGACCGCAAGCAACGCGACACGCCAGATGCGCGTTTGGGCCACGAGCGCGGCCGCGAGGATGTAAGCGATGAATCCGCTGAACGCCATCGCCATGCGCCAGGCGTTCGCCGCCGGATCGTCGAGGCCCATGCCGCGGGCGTAGAACGCATTGGCCGCGACATCGGCGCCGATCGCCGTCCAGGCGCCGCCGACGGCACGAAGCGCTTCCGGCAGCGGCATGAACCGCGTGAAATACGACAGGAACGCCGCGGAAGGCAGGACGGCCGCCAGAACGAACGTCGCCGTGCCGCGTACCGCCGCGCGCCACTCGCCTGCTCCCGCCATCGTCGCGGCGAGGATGCCGACGGTCACCGCGAAGGCAGACGCGACCAGGATTTCCGGCTTGGTCAGCGCGACCGAACCGAACGCGATCCCGCCGAGCGCCCACCATCGGAGCCGCTGCGTCGTCAATGCGCGCTGAAGACAGACCAGCGCCGCGACGGCGAGCGCGAACCCGTAGGTGGCCTCATGTGAGTACGGCGTGACGAAGTTGTAATTGCCGATCGAGACGTACTGTGAAAACCCGAACAGCAGCAGCGTCGTGAGCCCGGCGGCCGTCGCGGTAACCCGGTCGGTCGAAACGCGGATCAAATGGTAGATGCCGGCGAGCGCCGCCGCGAAGACGACGACGTTGCACCAGGCCAGCGTCATCAGCGAGACGCCGAACAGCCGGAACCACAGCGCGTTCACATAGGGAGACAGCGGCCCGAACAGCGAGGCGATGTCGCGATAGAGGACGCGCCCGCGCGTGATCTGCCACGGCAGGTACAGCTCGCGTCCGAAGTCGACGAGCGGATCCGGCCACTTGCGCCAGCTCCACGCAAGGAGAGCCGCCAGCAGCGTCGCGTGCGCTGCGGCAATGGCCAGGCGCACTGGTACATCGCTTGCTATTCGTCCTGCATCGCCACCCACACCATGCGCGAGAATGCCATCCGCCGACTGCTGTCGATGCTGACGCTGTTCGTCATCACGGCCTTTCTCGCGGTCACCGCCGCCGACGCCGATCTGTGGGGCCATCTCACCTTCGGCCGCGACATCGCGCGCAGCGGCATCCATCGAACCGATCCCTACTCCTTCACGAGCGATCGTCCCTGGGTGAATCACGAGTGGCTCGCGGAGCTCGTCATGTGGCGGGCGTACGCGATCGGCGGCGACGCCGGCCTCGTGACGCTCAAGCTGCTGCTGATCTGGGCGGCGGGCGCGCTGCTCCTCGTGTCCTGGCGCGCGCACCACATCTCGCCGCCATGGCGCGACGCTCTTCTCCTCGCGACCGCGCTCGGCGTGTGGCCCACGCTGGTGACGATGCGCCCGCAGGTCTTCTCGCTCGCCTGCTTCGCGGTGCTCCTCTTCGTGCTGGTCCGCGCGCGCGACGGCGAGCGCGCCTGGCTCGCGCTCCTGCCGCCGCTCTTCGCCTTCTGGGTGAACGTCCACGGCGGCTGGCTCGTCGGGGCCGGCGTGCTGGCCACATTCGTCGCGTGCTCGCTGGTCGATCGCCGCATGCGCGCGGCGGATCGATGGGCGCTCGTCATCGCTTCCCTCGCAGCGGCTTTCGCGACGCTCTGCAATCCGTACGGCATCCGCATGCTCGCGCTGCTCGCCGAGACCGTTCGCCCTCAGCGCGCCGACATCCTGGAATGGCAGTCGATCACCGCGCTGCCAGGGATCACCGTTGCGCTCTGGATGCTGCCGACGGCCGTCGCCGTTGCGGCGCTCGTTCGAAACGGCCGCCGCCGCGACGATTTCGCCTGGCCGTCGACGGTCCACCTCTCGTCGATCGTCATCGTGGCGCTGCTCGCGGCCGGCGGCTTTCGCGTCGCCCGGCTCCTTGGATTCTACGCGGCGGCTGTCGCGTTCCTGCTCGCGCCGGCCGTGCCGCCCGTCGCCCCGCCCGCTCACGCGTCCCTCGCGCCGGCCCGACGTCGATGGGCATTCGCGATCGCGGCCTGTGCGCTCATCGTCGGCACGTCAGTGGCGCTGGTCGGCCGCCGCGTCGGCATGGACGGCGCGTGGCTCCCGGAACCCGAGGCGGCCGAGTACGTCGCGAGCCACGGCGTTCGCGGCACGATGCTGACCTGGTTCGATTACGGCGAGTACGCCATCTGGCACTTCGCGCCGGCGATTCGCGTCTCGATGGACGGCCGGCGTGAAACGGTGTATTCGCAGCACCTGATCGATCTCCATTTCCGGATCTATCGCAACGAGCCGGGCGCGCTCGATGCCGTAGGCCGCATGGATCCCGACTACGCATGGCTGCCGTCGACGCTGCCCGTCGTGCCGGCGCTCGAGTCGGCGGGCTGGCGGCGCGCGTTCACCGGCCCGCGGTCGGTGATCCTCTCGCGGAAGTTCCAGCCGCCCGCCGTCACGGTCCGGGAAAGCAGCGCGCGCCCGGCATTTCCCGGCGAATGACCCCGCGCGCAGCCGCCTCCTTCGACAACAGCACGGATCGCTCGCCTTCCACGATCGGCGTCCATCCGTCGCGCACGAGGCGATCGGTGATCTCGAGCTCGCGCGGCAGCCAGATGTAATCGGGCTGCAGCGCGGCAAGGACCGCCTGCCGCTCCGCCGGCGCGAAGTAGAACGCCAGATGCTGGTGGATCAGCGCGTCGGAGTACACCGTCTCGCGCCGGCCGTCGATCGAGACCGCCACGGCCGGCGAGAAATGCCACAGCGCGTATTCTCCCCAGTCGAACCAGGTGAGCATGCGGCCGTGGACGGCGCGCCCGGCGATCGCCGCGGCTGCGCTCGCGTCGGGGAAGATCGGGAGATCCATGCGGACGCAGCCGGCGTTGCGAACCGACGCGGCGACGCCGCCGGTCGCCAGCAGGAGTCCGACCGCAAGCGCGGCCGCGGTCGCCGGCCACGCCGGCTGCCGCGCCGCGCGCGTCGATCGCGGGATGCGCGCAAACGCCGCGACGACGTGCGGACCGACGAGGATCACCGTCGCGATGCCGAAAAATGCCAGCAGCCGGTTCACGCGAAACGACATCATCGCGAGCAGCGCGACGACCGCGATCGCGCGCGCGTCGAATCGACGATCGGCGATCGAACGCACGACGCCGGTGACCGCGGCGCCCGCGACGATGCCCCACATGATCGCGACCGGATAGCCGGCGCGCGTCATCGGCTGCCACTCGCTGATGTCGGCGCGGCCCAGACCGACGGTGTCGTACAGAAACATCCAGAGCCGCCAGCCGTACGGATTGACGAGCGTGGCCGCCGCGGCCGCGAGGACGATCGCCGCGAGGCGCAGACGTTCGCGCGCCGACGCCGCGTCAATCACGCTGCCCGCAGCCCACAGGGTCAGCGCGGCGAGGCCGACGAGCCAGCCGCCGTGCAGGTTCGCCCACACCGCCATCAGCGGAACGGACATCCATGCATACGCGGGCCGGCCGCGCGCGACGGTGAGCATCGCGAGGAGCCACGCGAACAGCACGAGCGAGAACAGCTGCGGCCGCACGTGATTGGCCTGCGGCACCGTCGCAAACACGACGAGGCCGACGAGCAGGTCGTGCGGCATGTCCGCCAGCTGGGATCGGCGGCAGACCCAGACGACCGCCGTCAGCATCGCGACCAACAGGATCACCTTGAGCGCAATCAGGCCGGGGCCGCCGCCGACGCCGTACGCGCCGGCCATCGCGACCTCGGCGAGCCACTCGTGGTTGACCCAGGGTCGATCGCTGGTGAACGAGTAGCGATCGGCGACGTGGACGGACCGGGCGGCGACGATATCGGCGCCGAACCGGACGTGCCCCCACAGATCGGGATCGGCGCGCGTGTGGCTGAAGACACCCAGGACGATCGCCGCGAGCGCGACGCGCAGAACGACGCGTGTGTGTTGTACCTGGATCACAGGAGAGAGAAAGGAGCCGGTGCAATCGCGGTGCCCGACGTGGCGACCGATAGCGGACAGTCCCGGGACGCGCCCGGAAGGTCCCCATCCGCCCCCCATCTGTCCCCGCCCGCCGATTACATTCTCGTGATCGCGCTTACGCGTGCTGCGGGTCGGCCTGTGTGAGGAGGAACCTGGGAAACGCGGGAAGGTCCTTGTCGAAATACGTCCGATACCGTTGTGCGAAGGCCGGCGGCGCCATCCCGTCCCCGCTCGACGCCGTCAGCGCGGGCAGGATGCCCGTCAGCGCGAACATCTCCAGCTCCTTCTTCTCTTTGGTGAGCACGCGGCCGCGGCTCTCGAAGGCGAAGAAGTCCTTGGTCCGCCGGTACACCGATTCGGACACGTTGATGCGGTTCGCCGATCCGCCCGACTCCATCCGCGAGCCGAGGTTGACCGTGTCGCCCCACACGTCGAACGCAAATTTGCGGATGCCCACGACGCCGGCAACCACGGGACCGTTGTGGAGACCGATCCGGACCGCCCACTTCGCGCCGCTCGGCAGCGTGCGCTGCTCCACCTCGTGGACCATCTCGATGGCCGCGAGCATGGTGTCGACCGGATGCGTCGGCGTCCGGACCGGCAGCCCGCCGCAGCAGAAGTACGCGTCGCCGATCGTCTTCATCTTCTCGAGGCCGTACCGCGCGACGATCTCGTCGAACGCGGTGAAGTAGCCGTGCAGGACGTTGACGAGCTCGTCGGCCGCGAGCTTCTCGGTCGCCAGCGTGAAGCCGACGAAGTCGGTGAACAGGACCGTGACGTCCTCGAAGTAGCGCGGCGCGAACCGGCCTTCCGACGCCAGCTCCGCCGCCACCTGCTCGGGCAGGATGTTCAGCAGCAGCGACTGCGACACCTGCCGCTGCCGCTCGATCTCCGCATTGCGTGCCGTCAGCTCGTTGTTGGCCCGCGCGAGGTTTTCGGCCATGTCGTTGAACGCGCCGGCGACTGTGCCGAGCTCGTCGCGCGCGCGGACCGGAATCCGGTGCGTCAGGTTCATCGACCCGATCATCGCCGCGCCAAGCGAGAGCTCCGACAGGTTCCTGGTGAGATAGTGCGACAGCAGGATCGCGACGCCGATCGAGA
>Ga0114129_10002881_pt1 | contig 24083 bp, 22 predicted proteins | sample RhiMetdeltSRZDD1_FD_80071 | JGI IMG/M metagenome (GOLD analysis project Ga0114129, IMG submission 80071) | Populus rhizosphere microbial communities from Tennessee, USA - Rhizosphere MetaG P. deltoides SRZDD1 (version 2) (version 2) | ecosystem: Host-associated > Plants > Roots > Rhizosphere >...
ATCGATCAAGCAGATGCCTGTCGCGAATTTTCCCACCGACTTGCGCACAGCGCAAGCGTCAGTGTTGACAAGCGCCGCCTTCGGCGGCTCGCTCGGTATCGCTGAGCATCATCAGCAGAAGCTCAGGGAGCTCGTGAACCGACTCAAAATTGGCCGTTTTGCCTGACGCGACGTGTTCGACACGTCCGGCGAGTTGCTCGTCTGACCGGCGCTCCTTCGTGCGAAATTGAACGACGAAGGCGCTGGATTGTTGCAATAACTTCATCGTGAACTGAGAATATCCGCAGCCGCACAGCGAAGTCGTAAAGTAATGGTGATATTCAAGTGATGTTTTGGTAAGCAGGCGAACTTCACCCCTGCCCGTATCTTTTTCCCGGTTCGGGGTAACTATACTTCAGTGAAGGATAGCGAATTCGAAGCCGTGTTCGAAGAGCACAAGGATGCGGTCTACCGCTTCGCCTGGCGGATGATGAGTTCCGCGGCAGCGGCAGAGGATGTCACGCAAGACGTGTTTCTTTCACTGCTGCGGCTCCCTGATCGCTTTGATCCATGCCGCGGCCGGCTCCGACCTTTCAAGGTACCGTGGTGCTGGAAGCGCTGGTGCGCAAGGATGGTAAAGTTGACGTTGTGCACCTTCTTCGCAGCCTCAGGTTTGGCCTGGACCAAAGCGCGATCGAGGCTCTAAGGCGTTGGCGCTTCCGCCCCGGCACCAAGAACGGCATGCCGGTCGACGTTACAGTAAACGTGGAGGTGACATTTAATATCCGCTGAAAGAAGTTTTCATGGACGCAAAGTTCCACCCGGCCATCGTTGCGATTAAGACATGCGATCTCGAACGGCTTCGCGCGCTAGTGCATGCAGATCCCTCATTGGCAACTTCGCGATCTTCGACAAGTCACCCCACCCTCCTGCAATGTCTAGTTCTTTCCGCAAAAGACGCACCAAACAAATTGGAAATGGCGAAAGTTCTCGTCAATGCCGGAGCGGACCTGAACGGACCGCTTAGCGCCTGCGGCAGTTGTGACAATGTGGAAGTAGCGGAGTTGCTTCTTGACTCGGGTGCTGCGATCGACGGCACCGGAGGCTGGTCGCCCTTAGAGGAAGCATTGTATTGGAACAGCCGCCGCATGATTGATTTGCTGATTCAGCGTGGCGCGTGCATCCAGAATCTTCGAATCGCGTCGGGGTTGGGTCGCACGGACCGGATCGAAGCCTTCTTCAATCCCGATGGAAGCCTGAAACCGGAAGCCGGTAAGATCAATTGGCCTTGGGGCGATCTCGATGTTATCGGTAAATCAAACTTCGATGCGGAAGGCAGGCAATCGTTAGCCGCGAAGTTCAGTTCGTGGACGAACGATCGTCAAAGCATCGTGAATAACGCGTTCGTCTATGCGTGCATGCATGGACACCCCGATGCAGCGAATCTGCTCCTGACAAAGGGCGCACAGATTAACGTTATTCCCGGAGGCTTTGACTACGCGGGCACCGGTTTGCACTATGCGGCCCTCAATGGACTCCGCTCGATGGTCGAGTTCCTTATCCAACACGGAGCAGATGTCCATATCAAGGACGCAAAAGTAGGTGGAACGGCTGCTGACTGGGCCGATTACGGCAAACAACCCGAACTTCGAGATTACTTGAAATCGCTCCTGTAATCGCGGGCGAGTGCCTGTTGCCAGGCTGTTGCCGAAGGTTCCCAATGTCGACTGCCGTTGGCTGTTGTGAGCTGTCGGTTCGGTCAATTCGCCAAGTCCATTAAACGGCGCACAACAGCCAACGGAAAGTTAAAACCCAACACCTTAATCGTGGCGCAACGCCTGAATTGGATCAAGCCGGGCAGCGCGTGAAGCAGGGTAGCTTCCTGCAATCAGACTTACGACGATCGAAAACGCAATCGCGCTTGCAACCAGCCACAGCGGTAGCGAAAAGAGAGTACCGCCCGTTCCGCCCTGGCTACGTATATAGACATTTGCACCGAAATTGATGACCCGGCCTACGCCCCAGCCCAATGCGATTCCGAGCAGCCCTCCCATTAATCCGATGCCGGAAGCTTCCACCAGAAAGATGCGACGTATATCGTTATCGCTGGCCCCGATGGCCTTCATGATCCCGATTTCGTGAGTGCGCTCCAGGATGGACATGACCATGGTGTTGACGATTCCCAGAAGTGAGACGGCAAGCGCAATCGAGCCGATCAAACTCAAAACGATATCCAAAACGATGAACGCGTTCTTTGCGCCTCTGAGCGCGTCGATCACGGAGAACGCCGTGTAACCCAGAGCGCGGATACGCGCCTCCACATCCTGCGTGAACTGCGCCTGCTTCACTTTGACGGTGATCGACCCATAAGACTTGGGCTGCGAGGGTTCACGCAGGAAGGACTGTGCATTCGCGACGACCTCCGCATCGATCGTTTTGGCCAGTCCCAACGGGATTGTCAGCCCAGACGCAAATCCACCGCCTCCAGCGAGCAACGGGCTCGTGTCGCGTTCCACGATTCCGACGACCCGGCATTGAACATCGACACGTCGAACCTGAAACACGTTGCCAGGATCCGATTCGTCCCCGTCTTTGTGTGACGCTGCGTAAGACAGCGTGAGGCTCTTATCAGTAATGCTACCAGGATCGTGTTCTGCGATTTGCTTTGCCAGATCGAGGCTTAGTATGCAGGCACTATCGGAGTCGTTCGCAAAGAACTGTCCATACGAAAGCGACTGAAAGGTTCCCTCACCTCTCGACGACATCGGCACACCTGCTGCCGTAATCGCTCTAGAGAAATCGCCGAGCGTCATCTGTACAGGAACGCGCAGATTCGGATACGCCTCGCGAACGTTGTCGATTGCAGAGATTTGCTTCACCGCGTCCTCATTCAACGTTGGACCCGGCTGTCGGCTTCCGCCACGGCCGCCGCCTCTCAGGCCACCTCTCGCTGCCTCGCGGCCGCTGAGGAACGCACCGGGCACACCAAGCAACGAGGGGGATGTGACGGTGATTGCATCAAACACGCCGGACTGCAAGAAGCGACCAAGGATCTGTTCCTGCAGGCCCACTCCCAACGAAACCATTCCGGCAAGAGAGGCAACCCCGATCGACACGCCAAGAGTTGTAAGCGCGGTTCGCAGTTTAGACTGACGAAGATTACGTAATGAGAGGCTAATCGTGTCGCCCAGCGTCATGACGGCAGCTCCGTCTGCACCATGCCGTCCATCAAGGTGATCGTACGGTGTGCATATTGGCTCGCAAGGCTCGCGTCGTGTGTGACAAGAATGATGGCTTTTCCCTCACGCTCGTTCAGAGTCTTGAGCAATTCCATGATTTCACGTGACGTACGGCTATCGAGGTTTCCCGTAGGTTCGTCCGCGAGAAGAAGGCGGGGCTTGTTGGCCAGTGCCCTTGAAATCGCGACGCGTTGTTGTTCGCCTCCCGAAAGCTCTTTCGGCTTGTGATGCTGGCGGCCGCCGAGCCCCATCGATTCGAGCAATTGTGCCGCCCGCTGGTCTCGTTCAGGTTTTGCGATCCCGTCGAACATCATGGACAACGTCACGTTTTCCAATGCACTCATCGTCGAAACGAGGTTGAATGATTGAAAAATTATTCCGACATTCTGCCGCCGATGACGGCTCAACTCCTCGCCGGACATCGACGAAATGTCGTTGCCGTCAATCCGCAGCATCCCGGAAGTCGGACGATCGAGACCGGCGATTAAACTCAGCAGTGTAGATTTACCGGATCCGGATGTGCCCTGCAGCGCAAGAAACTCTCCCTCAGAGACACGGATCGACACGCCATCAAGCGCTCGAACGACCGTGTTGCCCATGCCGTAATGTTTTTTCAGATCTTCTGTTTCAACGAGAGCAGTCATTTTCCCTTCCGTCGCTTTGGTTCGACGATCTCGATATCGAAGAGCTCGGACAGATTTTGATTCTCGAGAACTTTGTTTGTCTTTGGTTTTGTCATGCGTTGGCTTGCGTTTGTGATGAGGCCTTGCTGGTCGACCTTTCTCAATGTGAAAAGAAGTTCGGGTTTCTCGTCGAGGCGTGCACCGATTCCATACAGGACTGCGGCGATATGTTTGCACATGCGCGCGGAGTCGGGACAACTGCAGTCGAATTTTAGTTCGGATGGCGTGGGAAACAAGCCCGTTTTCTGCCTGCACAAACGTTCCATCGTCAGCTTTGAAAAGCGTCCTTCGAGCAACTCCACTAATGACTCGATGGCTCCCGCGCAATCAACGCAGACAGCCTTCCACCGCTGGTCGGGAATCGGCGATACCTTCACTTCCACGTCGTAGAGGCGGGATCCACTTACGCGCGCCTTCACGACCGCGGACGAAATTTGAAGGTCAACGACGCAACCGCTGCGCACGTAAGTACGCCCACGCGGAAGCCGATTCGCGTAATCGCTGTACCGCTCCAGATTCTGGCACCACGACTTTCCCCAGAATGTTTTGGCAATTCGCGTCCCGCTGATGACGACGGGAAAAGCCCCCTTTAATTTCGAAGCTTCACGTTCTGCCTTGCGCCGGCGTTCAGCCGTCGAAATGTATACGGGGAACTCATCGTCGTAGTAATACCTCGCCATCGATTACTCAGCCGCTGCGGTGTGAATATCCAGAGAAACGAGTTTAAGCAGTTCTTCGTTGTCCATTTCAGTCAGAAGCAAGTCTGCTTCGCCTTCAAGTACATCCCTCGACATCTGATGCTTCGCCTCGATTAGAGCATCAATTTTCTCTTCCAAGGTACCGCGGCACACGAATTTCTGCACAAGGACGTTCTTAGTCTGACCGATTCGGAATGCTCGATCTGTTGCCTGGTCCTCTACGGCCGGATTCCACCATCGGTCGAAATGAACGACGTGGGATGCGGCGGTCAGATTAAGACCGGTGCCGCCGGCCTTCAGCGACAAAACGAAATATGGAATACGCTCATCCTCCTGAAATTGTTTCACGAGCAGTTGGCGTCTCTTGACTTCGGTTTCGCCGTGCAGGACCACACCCGGGCGGCGGAACACCGACTCGAGAAATAGGCTTAGCGGCGACGTTATTTCTCGGAACTGTGTGAAGACGAGAACCTTCTCCTGACGCGCCGCGATCACTTCGACGATCTCGCGCAACCGGGCCAGTTTGCCGCTGTCTCGCTCTGCCCATTCGTCATCGCCCAACCATTGCGATGGATGATTGCAGATCTGTTTGAAACGCATGAGGAAGGATAGGATCATACCGCGACGTTCCATTCCCTCTTCCCGCTCCTCAAGGCGGTGCGCGAGTTCCTTGACAGTGTCTTGATATAGAGCCGTTTGCCGTCGCGTAAGCTGGCAGTAAGCCTTCACTTCCGTTTTTTCAGGCAAGTCACTGATGACGGATTTGTCTGTCTTCAGTCGACGCAAAATGTAAGGCCGCACCAACTCACGTAGAGGTGCGTAGGGATTGTGCTGCCGCTCGGCGAGGCGTTTTGCAAATTGCGTAAATTCCTTTCCGGAACCAAGCAAACCGGGGTTGATGAAATCGAAGATCGACCACAGATCGCCGAGTCGGTTTTCGACTGGTGTGCCCGTCAAGGCGATTCGCTCCTTCGCCTGGACTTGTTTGACGGCTCGTGATTGTTTTGCGGACGGGTTCTTGATCGCTTGTGCTTCATCGATGATCGACAGCTGCCATGGAATCTTCAAGAGCTCCGGGACACGTACGAGCGATCCGTAGCTGGTGATGACGAGATCGACGTCTTTGACGCGTTCCGAATCGAAAGAACGCAAGTCCATCGAAGGAATGGCAGAGGGGTGTGCAACCAGCGCTTTCAAGCTTGGGGCGAAGCGTTCGATCTCCGCTGTCCAGTTCGCCAGCAATGAAGCCGGGGCGACAAGTAAACTCGGGCCCGTCAAGTATCCGTTTCGGCGCAGCAGCAGCAAAAGTGCGAGCACCTGCATGGTCTTCCCCAAACCCATGTCGTCCGCAAGGCAGGCACCGAGGCCGAGCGTTGCCAATAAGTGAAGCCAGCGAACACCAGTCTCTTGGTAGGGTCGCAGGGCGGTACGCAACTCGTCTCCGACAGCAATGGCCGCCAGTTTCCCGGGCTGTCGGATGTCATCCAAGGTCTTCGCGAACCAATCACCGGCAAAGATACGCGACCACTGTGCATCTTCTTCATCCACGATCTCGTCACCGGGAGCTTCCGCACCGGAAATAAGCCGCATTGCATAACCGAAGCTGAGGCCTGTATCGGCGGCCGTCTTTTCAGCTGATCGAAACTGTTCGAGCAATTTGGCGAGTTTCTCCCGATCAACCTCAATCCATCGGCCACGGACGAAATGCAACCCGCTAGAACTTGCCAGCAGGGCGGCGATTTCGGATTCGGTCAGGGCCTCTCCCTCGAGTGTCACTTCTACTCGGAAATCGAGCATCGCTTCAACGCCGATAGCGGATGGCGGTTTGTCGCCCAACTTTGCGCTCACTTTCGGTCGTGGTGGTCGGGTGCTTCGCCATCGGCTGGGCACGCGAACGATCACGCCGGCCGCTTCCAACGAGGGAATATCGTTTAAAAGCTGAAGTGCTTCCGAGGCAGACCAGCGCAGCGGATGATAGATCTCTCCGCGTTCGACCATCTCTTTCAGCCATCCGCACTCTTCGGAAGCCCGCTGTACAGGCAAGAGTAGCGATAAAAGCCGCGATTTGTTTGCAGCTCCACCGTACTCGCTCAACGCTCGGCCGAGAGGAACATGTTGAGCTTTCGCCTTCGACGACAATCGGTGTGTATAGGTCGCGAGAAAGGCAAACGGCAGCTCATCATCCTTCCGATTCTCTGCCAGATTGAAGTGGACGCGTCCGACAAGATTCCACGCCGGATTTTTGCTCTTCAGGAATTCTTCGACGGAGGCTTTGGATTCGGATAACTCCAGCCTTAACGCAATGTCGAGATCAGTCCATAAAGATTGCAAAACCGAGGACGACAAATATTCCGCGCCGGTCATCGGCGGTGATGCCAGCACTAATGAATCGAGATCCGCACGTGGTGGTGGTGGAATATCGGGTAAAGTGCGGCTTCCAGTGAGATTGGGCAACGTTCGAACTGCGATTACATAGCGGGAAGCAAACTCACGCCAATAGGCAAATACAGACGACATCGGCGTCTGGATTTCTGCTGCGCCGAGTTGCAATAGGCCGTGACCTTGCCCTCGCGCGAACGCGTTGCTGAGACGTCCGGCCAGGTCCGCCAAAACCGGGGGGTTGGAATCGTCCGCTTCTTCTACAATCAGCCGCCCATGTGGGCTCAGGACCGGTGCCAGAACCAGGGCGCTTTGCTTTACTGTTTCCACCGTTCCATCGCTTGCCGGTGCAACGACTCCGGTGGAAGCTCGGCGAGCTCGATCCTTACACCGTTAAGATCTGTGATGTTTGCTAAAACGGCTTTAGTTGGACTAACACGCGACTCCGAAATGTTTACTCCCCTTTGTTTAAACATGGCGATTGCCGAATTCATGTTTTCGACGTGCACGCCGAAATGATTGATCCCTGGAGGCCGCTGCGGGTTGGCGGGCTGTAGTTCTACGAAGGTGTTCTTGCTGATCTGCACGTACACGAGAGTCGGCTGACCTTTTTCGTCGTTACTCCGAAATGCTTCAGGAAACCCGAGCGTCTTCGTATAGTACGTCAAGGCTTCATTGAGATTTGGGACGCTGAGCGCTACATGGTTCAGGCCAACGATCCCCTGGTTCTGAGTTTGAGCCACCGACTGAGCGGCTAGTCCAATCAGAAGTCCAGCAACAAATAAACAAGTACCGCGCATAGTTGTCTCCTTTTCCTACAGGCGCGGTCTATGACCCCGCCGTCATTGTTTCGCCCTGACTCTTAGCCATGTCACCGAATTGTCTCGCACACGGAACTGCCTGTACAGACAACAACATGCGAATCATCAATCGCGTGTTTATTGACACTATCTTATGCTGCGTCTCCAAATGGCTGAAGGGCTAGAAACGAAACTATCGGATCACGAAACTGAGCTGACGAACCTTTTTTACGCGCTGGATGCGGTGGGCCCTGAAATTCAAAGGATTTCAGGAGAGCTGAAGCAGATTCAGAAGCAGTCTGAGGAAGCCTTTAAGCGCGCGTTGGACAACGCCATCGCTGCAGCCCAGGAAAAACTGAAGAAGACGGTTGCGTCAGCTGAAGAAACCACGCGAAACCAGGTTGTCACGGAACTCAGAGCGCGTTATTTGAAAGAACTCGAAAACGCCCTGGCCGAGAAGGCAGCGGCGGACCAGCGACAGGCCGCCCTGGTCATGCGGTTTGAAACCGAAAAGCGCGATATGGTGAGCAAGTTCAGCCAGGTCGAGCAAGCCGCGGCCAAATTGCACGCTGACCTGCATCACACACGAGCCGAGAAGGACTCAGCGGAGAAGAAGCTGCACGACGTCAGCTCGAAACTCTCGGCGGGCGAGGAAGCCACTGCCAAACTTCATGCCAACTTGCGACAAGCTCAGGCGGAGATACAAGGCCTCAACACGAGACTGGAGCAAGCGAACACAAAGAAAACGGAAGCCGAGCAGATTGCCGCCCGGCTGCTGGCGGATTCAGGACAGGCCGAAGCCGGCAGGAAGGAACTCGAAATTCAAGTTCGTGAAGCGACACAATGGCGCGTCCAAGCCGAGCAAGCCATAACCTCGCTAAGGATGGAGCGCCAAGTCGCGCAGGCGGAGAACGCGGAGCTCACCAAAAAAATGAGCGACCTGACCGCCCAACTTAGCGATGCAGAACAGGCAATCGCAAAGCTGCGAGGCGACACGCAGGAGAAGCAAGCGGCCGCCGCGGAGCTGACAACAAAAATAAAAGACGCGGATGCCGAACGATCGAAACTGGAAACGAAGTTAAATGAGACTATGGGAATGCTCTCTGAAACGAAGCAGTTGGTTGCGACACTTCAATCGAGCCTCCTTCAGGCCGAGGCGGATAATCATACCTTGCGAACGGGATTGAAGAGCGCGTCGACGACGCAAACAGATCTCGAGTCCGATGTTAACAGCCTTAATGAACGGCTGGTCGAGACAGGAGATTTGATCACCAGGTTGAAGGCAGATGCTACTAGAGCGCAGGCAGAAAAACGGGAACTGGAAGCAAAGCTCAAGGATGCCAATGCGAAAAGAACAACCGCAGAGGCGGACTTACAAGACGCGAACATCAAACAATCGCTGCTGGATGCCGAAATTGCAAAACTGAATGCCAAGTTGCACGGCGCACGATCTCACCACTCCACGGACGAACGGCCGATGGTCAGCACGCCTCGATACCCTGTTGATACGACGAACAAGGTAAGTAAAGAGATCCAACGGATCGAGGCACTGCTCGAGAGCACCAAGAAATTGATGGACGATCCGGAAATGGAGCTTTCGGCCGTTATGCGAAAAAGCAACGAGTGTAAGGAACTCGAGTCTTATCTGCGAGGTATTCGCTTCGCGAACGAAACGGACATTCCGTCAAAATGATTCTCAGGATCCCTGCTTCTTCATCAGTATCTCGACTTCTTCAGGTACATTGACCAGCAAGACGCAACCGCTCTTCGAGTGGACCGCGTGCTTACCGCCGCGTGGTGTATACAAGTAATCCCCCGCAGAAAGTTGATCTTTCCCAAGGGAAACTTCTCCTTCGATCACGAAAACCTCTTCGCCGCCGGGATGATTGTGCGCGGGGTACGAAGCACCAGGATCGAATTTAAGTAATATTGTCGGAGCTCTCCCTGTCTCGCTGTCGAATCTGAGCACCTTCACGAAGACACCTGCCACACCGGGCTCAGCCAAGGGCTTCCAGTCCATCGAAAGGCTGCGGACAAGTTGGTTGACACCTGTTGATTTTTCGGAAGTTTTCATAGGGTTCTTTTTTTGCACCAGCGTCACACTTTAGTTTCACGAATCCGATCTGAGCGTCGATAATGCCTGTGAAACTCGCTCTAGTTCTATGGCCGATTTTATGATGAACCGGCGCACATTACTTCAATCTTCAGCGTGGCTCATCTTGGCTTATCCGATGCGGAGAGTCAGCGCGTTCCAGGCGACGCCGCAATTTGTTTGCGATCCGTTCTCCGCAGGAGTTGCGTCCGGCGATCCCACCTCGCACAGTATTGTTCTGTGGACCCGCCTCGTTCCGGACGCGAACAGAACTCAAGAGTGGCAGCGGGAATCCGTAGCCGTCGAGTGGCAGATCAGTTCCGACGAAAGCATCAGTCATATCGTTCGCAGCGGCCGCGTTTTCGCGCAGCCGGAATATGGACATTCTGTGCACGTGAATGTCGATGGTCTTCAGGCCGGCCGGTGGTACTGGTACCGGTTCAAAGCAGGTTCGGCAATCAGTGAAATCGGTCGTACGAAAACAGCGCCTGGCGGCCCTGCGGATCGAATTCGATTCGCATTCGCGTCCTGTCAGAATTTTCAGCATGGTTACTACACGGCATATCAGAACCTCCTGAAAGAGGATATCGATCTCGTCATTTTCTTAGGTGATTACATCTACGAAACGGGTGGTAACGCCGTACGCTCGGTTCCGCTGACGGAGTGCACAACGCTCGACCAGTATCGCGAGCGTTATGCTTTGTATCGCTCGGATCATAACCTTCGTGAAGCGCACCGGCTATTCCCGTGGGTTATAACGTGGGACGATCACGAAGTCGATGATAACTACGCAAACGGTATCGCATCGGATGGTGAGCCGCGCGCCGACTTCCTGAAAAGGCGTGCTGCCGCATATCGCGCGCATTACGAGTGGCTGCCGTTGCCCAAGGCATGCAGTCCCATCGGCGCGAATTCGAACTTATATAGGACGTTATCGTTTGGTCCGCTCGCGAACTTCCTCGTGCTGGATGGCAGACAGTACCGTAGCGATCAACCTTGTGGAGATGGAATTAAAGAGCCTTGCGAAGAGTTCTCGCGAGACAACCGGACTATGCTAGGTACCGCACAGGAAAAGTGGCTTTCTGGACGATTACGCGCGTCGCATTCCCAATGGAACATCATCGCCAATCAGGTCCGAATGACGGTCGTCGACCAGCAGCCGGGCCCTGGTGAGCGCTATGCGATGGATCAGTGGACGGGCTATGAGGGAGCACGACGGCGACTCGTAGGACAGCTTCTCGACAACAAAGTATCGAATCCTGTCGTGATCACGGGTGACATTCACTCAAACTGGGTCGGCGATGTGAAGCTCGACTACCGTGAGCAGCGATCGCCTGTCGTCGCAACCGAACTCATCGGCACGTCCATCTCATCAGGTGGGGACGGAACCGACTCAGATCCTGCGGTCGAGGCGTACCTTGCAGAGAATCCACAAATCAAACTGTATAACAGTCAACGAGGTTACGTCCGTTGTGAGATCACACGGAATTATTTGAAAGCCGATTTCCGGGTCGTTGCGAAAGTTTCTGTCCCCGAATCGGAGATCTCCACTCGAGCAACTTTCATCACGGAAAATGGTAAACCGGGAGCAGTAAGAGCTTAAGAAATGTTCAGATCTTGGGCCCTCAGCGGCCAGGTACGACGACCTCTGTTTCTGCATCCCGCCAGGTCACGACGACGGACACTGGCTTCAGTTCGGGAACTTGGGACAAGGTCAGCCGATACATTCCAGGGGTGACTGCCGGAAACTCAAACGAGCCGTCCGGACGAATGGCTGTCTCGAGACTGCCGACGATAGGTCCCGTAAGTTGGGCCTTCGTGGAAGACAGCCGCGTGTTTGCCAGGCCTGTGATGCGCCCTCGAACGTGCGGAAGATCACGCGGCGCACTCACGGTTATCACAACATTCGAAAGATCCGAATTTCCAACGGCCACAGTTTCGGATCCATTCTGGGACCCTACACGAACTGAAACTACGGAATATCCGACGGGCATTCCTGCGAGCTCGACCCGATGCTGGGCCGAATGGAGTCGGGCAGCAAACGTTCCATCCGGGTTGATCGTGCCTTCCACGTAACTCTGCGGCGTAGAAAACGCGAGAAACGCGCGTGGAAGCGGCCCTTTTTCAACCACGATACGACCCGTCACTGCATGCGTTGGGGGCCGGACGATCTTCAACTCGGAAACATCACTGTTGCCGACTTCGACGCGCGACGCTCCAAGACCTGGGAACGGTGGGACAAGGTCGATCAGATATGTTCCGGTTGGGACGTGACCAAACTCGAAGTCGCCTTCGGCTCCCACGGGTACTTCCAGAATCTCTTGCAGATTAATGCCGGACAGGATCGCTTTTTGTTGGGTTCGGGTGTCCTCCGGTTTCGGAGTGATGCGCCCGCTGACTTTGCCACCGACCGGCCGGAGAAGCTGGAAATCCATATTCTCGAGAGTCGAGTCCGGCATCACTGTTAGGACCGTGGCGCGGTCGGCATCCAGCGTAGTCGGGTGATAGGTCTCGCCGGACACAAGCAGATAACGTCCCGGCGGAATATTCGTGAGGCGATATCGTCCCTGGTTGTCCGTCAAAGCCGTGCTGACCGCAGGCTGGCGATAGTAATACTCCCCGCCGTCCGAAGGACGAACTGTGAGCCCCGGCGCTGGGATTACTGATACTCGAATAGCCGTCGCGGGAGCACCATCAATCGATTTAAGCTGCCCTGCCACGCCCCCTGTTCGCACACCGGGCGCGCCCTGGAAAAACAGAATGAAAGCGAATACGGTACCTAACATGGATTGGCCTCCGAGGCATTGCCAAAAAGCCGTTGAGTATACCACGTCAATCTACACAGATTCCTGGTACGGCCGCCTTCCTGAATAGGTGAGGCGACCCTGCCACACTCGACGGATAGTCCCTCAACTGGGCTTGAATCTCCAGATTCCAAAACGCATCCTTGAAATGCTGAGTTGATTCCCAAACGGCGTAATTGACGAAGACCGTGCTACCGGCAATGCCTCGGTACAACTGCGTCGATATGAATCCTGGCTGACGCTTCATCACTTCTGCATCGGCCGTCCACGCCTTCAAGAATCGATCGACATCTTCAGAGTTCATCGTGAACGTGTTGATGAGAACGACGGGCCCGCCCTTCTCGTTCATCTGTTCAAAGAAAGTGACACTCGTGTCCATCTCAACCAATTTGGGCATCGGTCTCTCCTTTCATCGCGAACACAACCTAAGCAACGAGGGAGCACGATTGCAAGGCCATCGCATCGTTCCAGTGACATTGAAGTCCCTAAAGAGTAGTAAAACACAACGGAACACAGCCGGGACCCTGGCAATCATAGCCGCGCAGGGGACAATCTGCGATTTCGACAGTTGGCGCTTGAAAGCAATCGCAACGAATCGGAAAATTCGGGCAGACATGGAACAACCTTTCGCGCCGCCATTAGCCTCCTCGTCGAGTTTGGAGAGTAAGGACGCTGACAAATCGATGCGTCATAGCGCAGTCGTCCGGTTGACTCATTGGATCAATATGTTGGCCCTGTTTGCACTGATAATAAGTGGCACGGCTATTTTAATGGCGCACCCTCGTCTGTACTGGGGCGAAACAGGCGGGTTTGGAAGTCCCGCCTTGATCGAACTGCCGCTTCCTCTAAACCTCGACCAATCAGGATGGGGCCGAAGTCTGCATTTTTTGTCGGCGTGGATTTGCGTGTTGAATGGAATTGTCTATGTTGTGCTCGGGCTGATTTCCCGCCATTTCAAAACAAACATGGCACTGAAGTACACTGTTCTCCAGCGGCTTACTTACTCTTCAGTCGTGTTCGTTTTCTTGCCCCTGATGATCCTTTCGGGGCTCGCAATGTCTCCTGCTGTCACAGCCTTGGTTCCTATCGTCGAGGTTTTCGGCGGATATCAGTCGTCAAGAACGATTCACTTTTTTGTGACGAACCTGTTGGTGCTATTCGTGATCGTTCATGTAACGATGGTTTATCGCAGTGGATTCTTGAATCGCACACGCGCCATGATCACCGGCACAATGGCAGCGAAGGAGAAACTATGAGCAATTCCCTTACGCGACGCAGGTTCATCACCGGCGCTGTTGCGGCATCAGTCACTGCGTCCGCATCTGGAGCGGCTGCCTTCCTCGCGAAGCGCTACGGCCTGATACCGCCCGATCACGGCGGTGTCCTTGGGGTGGGGCAAACGCTGACCTATGCCGCGCATCGTGTGATGTTGTACGGTCAGCCTCTGGCGCGAGAATTCGCAAGGAATGAAATCTCTGAGAATTTTCCGGCCATCAACACGACAATGCCGGAAGACGATTCTTACCGGGCCGATATGGCTACTGGATTCGCTCAATGGCGCCTCACGGTCGAAGGGCTCGTGACCCGGCCATGTGAGCTTTCTCTCGCGCAATTGAAGAGTTATCCGTCGCGAACGCAAGTTACACAGCACATTTGCGAGCAAGGTTGGTCTGCAATTGCCGAATGGACCGGCGTACCACTCTCGTACGTGCTGCGCGAGGCGGGAATTCAACCCGAGGCGAGGTACATCTTCTTCTATTGTGTGGATGGATGGTGGGACAGCTTGGATCTGGCGGATGCCTGGCACCCTCAAACTCTATTGGCGTACGGTATGAATGGACGCGATCTGCCGGTCCCTCATGGTGCTCCCGTGCGATTGCGTGTCGAGCGCCAGCTGGGCTATAAGAATCTTAAGTACGTTTCAGCCATCACAGTCACCGACAGCACGAAGGAATGGGGCAAAGGGCTGGGGGCACAGGGAGCCGAAAACGGCTACTCTTGGTATGCAGGCATTTGATACCGCCGTGAAGGGATGAGCGCCAAACAGATGAGTACACCGACAACCTTTTTTGTGGAAGAACTGAAACACCTTTTCGACAACAATCGCCGCTGGGTCTCGGAAATGACTGCCAAAGACGCCGGTTTTTTCCAAAGGCTTTCGCGTCAACAAAGTCCGAAATATCTATGGATCGGCTGCGCAGATAGCCGAGTCCCCGCGAATGAAATCGTGGGACTGTTGCCGGGCGAACTCTTTGTTCATCGTAATGTTTCGAACGTTGTTTCGCTGGATGACCCCAATTGTCTGTCGGTGATTCAGTACGCCGTCGACGTGCTCCGCGTGAGACACATCATCGTGTGCGGCCATTTCGGATGTGGCGGTGTCGAAGCAGCACTGGAAGACCGTAGCCTTGGCTTGAGCGATCAGTGGCTCAAGTACGTGCGCGATGTTCGGGACAAACATCGGGAACAGCTGGAAGGCCTCAAGAAAACGATCCGATTTAATCGGCTATGCGAGCTCAATGTTATTGAGCAGGTACTCCATGTGGCGCAGACCAGTATTGTGAGCAATGCCTGGGCACAACAGCAGAAGCTGAGTATTCACGGCTGGATCTACGCCATAGAAAACGGCCTGCTTCGCGATTTGGGGATCTCCATAACAAGGCCTGGCGAAGCTTCGCCGCAGTACGAACTTGCTGTCAAGAATCTCAAACTCTCCGCCTGATTATCCGCGTAGCGGCTATCGTTGCCCGTGGTGATCGTCGTTGAGAAGCTTGGCGCCGTCGGTCTCGACGCATTTTGGTGATTCTTCTAACGGCTCCGAGGACGGTTTGATGAGCCGGGGTGGCATCACCCACGGCGCCGTCAACACAACGGGATCTTCGACTGTAGCTTGCCAAACTAGATTGCTGCCGTCTTTCCACAGTCTTTCAATAACGCGCATTTCCGGACTGTGAAGATAGCCGTCCTCTCCAATCCAGGTATCCTCTACGAAGTTCCGCGCGTCCACTACAAAGACATCGCCTTCCCACTTTCCGACAGAATCTCCGTAGTGTGAGGGATTCGCTCTGTCGCGATGCTTACGTCCGTCGGTGGGGATTATCCTGTATGGGTCCCCGGAAATGTCCTCGTAGAAAAAGATCGTCTCTGTCGGCAATTGAACGATTTTTCGCGGCGGGCCAATTCTAGGCACTCCGGGTTTACCGCAATAGAAAACCGGATCGAGTTTGCTTTCATGATCCGAAAGCTCTTTCACTTTCGCCTGATACGCGGGCTTGTACGAAGGTTTTGGGGTGGACTGCAAGACGCCACGAATGGATGTCGCATCTCCATGCCGCGCACTTTGGTCGATCGCCTTGACGGACACGCTTCCATTGACTTCCGTCTTGAGGCTCGCTGGCGCGCGATCGATGGCGTAGGTCCACACTCCACTCAAATCAGGATGACTCCCGCCGGCACGTTTCGCAGTTGTACTACCGGCCTGTTGTCCGATCGCGATTCCGTGAGCGACGATTGTGAAACCGAATAAGCAAAAGAGTACTTTCCGCATACTCTGCCTCCGATTACTTAAGCTCCGCACTGTTGACCAATTCATGTGATGTTCCGTCCGGCAACTTGATTTTTTGCATATAGCCGTAGAATGTACCGTCCTTCGCACGCACACCTTCTACCGTTATGGTCTGTCCAATGGCTTTGGCAAAGTCGGCACGAGCGAGGCCGACGCTGCGATACCACGAAGGAGGGTTACTTTCGAACATCCAGTGATCGATTTTGCCGTCGTCACCTTTGGCGTCCATTGCAATCACGATGTGAGGATTGATCCAGTCCACCTTCACCAGCGTGCCTGTGACGGAGATCCGCTTCCCCATATCGAAAATGGCGGAGGGTGAATGGTGCGCCCATGCGGAAGCGCTCGCCGTTAGCAACACCGTCGCGACCATGGCCCTTAGCATTTTCTGCCTCAACATAGAGGCCTCCTTTGTCGGGGAATCGCTGGAGTATAGCACAGCGTTTGCATCGGGACCCATAACGAGGGCGACTACACGCCTCTTTGTAGACTATGCTGCGAAAGCCACCCATGGCGCAGCTGACACCATTTTTATTGTCACTCCCCGAACGAGCATTGCGATCGGTAACAGGACTCGCCGCAGGTCTCCTGCGCGAAATCGGAGAAGTTACGATCCCGCAAACGGTTCGGCGAGGACATCTTTATAGCAATCTGGTTGATGCCACTCTTCGATTCCTCATTGAGCAGGTTGGAGGTGTTCGAGGTGTGTACCCAACTGAAGAAAAACTGGCCGAAGATTTCTTGTTACGGAGAACAGCTGGAAATGGAATCGAGTTCATCGGAATTCTCGCGTTTCGCGCATCGCCCGTGTGGGTGTTGGCCGCGCTCGCCGACGCATCCGGTGGTGGACGATATTTGATCGGGGAAATTTCCGCCGCCCTAAAAGAGGAGGGATTGCTTGATCGGGAAACGGAATTCACCACCGTGGATCAAATGCTGGATGGTCTTGCAGCATTTTCCGGACGGCTCGCATCCACGATCAACACGCCTCCCTTGGATATAAAGACGCTTCGGCAAGAGTGGAATGCGGTCAAGCGCGATCTGGCTCGAATACCGCCCCGCAATCTCCCGTCCCTGGCGACGCTAGGTGATATCTGGTCGGAAATTAAGAACGAAGCGCGGCTTCAGAATCGAACAGCCTTCGAGATGTCTTCCGTTATGGCGATGTCCGCTATCGCCCATATTCCGCAAAAAGCTCGGTGGCTTTCGGCATCCGCTCGACTCGCCGTTGGAAGAACTCGTTCTGTGGTTGCGGACGTATTGCTGGATCACTACCGGACAACTCTCGACGACATTCGCGAGACGGGTTATGTGCGCTATTTGGTCCGGCAATTCCGGCCGTACTTGTACGGCGCGCTGTCGCAATTCTCACCCGAGCGTCCGACACTTACGGAGCGCGTGCTGGGAAGGAAGAGACGGCCGGCACGGGAAGGGAAATAAAAACATCGCAGATCGAAGCCGTCCATGGTAAACGTCAACAGGTTTTTGAATGGCTGAATCTTTTCAAACAATCGGTAAAAGTATTCTCCGCAAAGAGGGTATCCCAAAGGTTAGCGGCCGGGCGCTATATGCTGATGACATCCCCGTGAACGACTGTATCTACGGGAAGACGGTCCGTTCAAAAGTACCGCATGGCTACATCAAAGGCATTCACTTTAGGGAGGGAATCCCCTGGAATGAATTCACGATCGTACTGCCTGGCGACATACCCGGAAAAAACGCCGTAACGCTGATCGACACAGACCAGCCCTATCTTGCGGAACGTGAAGTCCGGCACATTGCTGAACCGATCGCGCTCATCGGCCATCCTCGAAACGAGCTTGCCGAACAAGCCGTCGATTACGTTGATGTCGAGATTGAAGAACTACCGGCTATTTTCACGATGGATGATTCAGAGCACGTCTTCAAATCGTTCGTCATCCAAAACGACGATCCGGATAAGAAGTGGACCGACGCCGACTTAATTCTCGAAGAAACGTATCAAACCGGTGCACAGGAGCATCTCTATATCGAGCCGCAGGCGATGCTCGCAACAGCCGTCCCAGGTGACCATGTCACCGTCGTCGGCTCACTACAATGTCCATACTACGTGCAGAAGGCGCTCGTTCCTTTATTTGCCTTGCCGCCGGATCGAGTCCGCGTTATCCAAAGCGAGACGGGTGGGGGCTTTGGGGGGAAGGAAGAATACCCGAACATGATCGCGGGCCATGCAGCCTTGCTGTCCTGGAAAGCGGGGGGACGACCCGTAAAGATGATTTATTCGCGTCGCGAGGACATGTGGGCCACCACCAAAAGGCATCCATCGAAGACACGCATCAAAGCCGGCTTCAAACAGGACGGCACACTCGTGGCTTTGGATGTCGATTTGATTCTGGATGGGGGCGCCTATCCGACTTTATCCTCTGTAGTCCTTTCCCGAGCGACGCTTCATTCGTGGGGACCATATAAATGCGACCACACTCGCGTGCGGGGTCGTGTAGTGATGACGAACTCGGTACCACACGGCGCGTTTCGCGGATTCGGCGCTCCGCAGGCGATCTACGCCATCGAAATGCACATGAATCTGGCAGCTCACCAGCTGGGTATCGATCCGTCTGAAGTGCGACGCAAAAACTTCTTACGTAAGGGCGACAGGATGCCGACCGGCCAGCTTATTCAAGAAGAAATTGCTCTCGACATTTTGATGGACCGGGCGCTGGCGCTCTCCGATTATGAGCGTAAGAAAAAGAACTTTGAGCGAGACAACATGGAGGGCAAAACTCCACGCCGCGGCATCGGGCTCGCGATTTTCTATCACGGTTGCGGTTTCACAGGAGGCGGCGAAGTACGCATCGCGTCGGAGGTCACGGTTGGCCTGACCAAGAGCGGCGGAGTTGAGATATTTGCCGCGAATGTAGAGTACGGCCAGGGGACAAATACCGTGCTGGCTCAAATCGCAGCCGAGGTCTGCCGGATTCCCATGGACCTGGTAGAGGTCCATCAACCTGATACGGCAGCTGTACCCAACAGCGGTCCAACCGTGGCGTCTCGCACAACGATGATCGTCGGTAAACTCGTCAAGCGCGCGGCTCAAGACATCCGGAGACGGCTGATGGACCCCGAAGACTTTAAAAGTGCCGCGCAGGAACATCTACGACACCAGGGAGAGCTGAAAGTTACGGCCCGTCACGAACCGCCACCGGGTCTTAAATGGGATGACGAGACTTATCGAGGCGATGCTTACAGTGCTTACGCCTGGAGCTGCGATGTTGCTGAGGTCGAAGTCGATCCGATCGAATTCAGTGCTCGAGCGACAAATATCACTTCAGTAGTCGAATGCGGCCGCGTCATCAACCCTGCACTAGCCGCCGGCCAGATCGAGGGAGGAATCGCCCAGGCCGTCGGATTTGCACTATACGAAAATGTGGTACTCGAGCGCGGCGCGATGAAGAACACGCAGTTCACGAACTACATCATCCCTACCACGGCGGATACGCCGAATATGCAGGTCGAATTCATTGAGTTCCCCCATTCGAATCCCGGACCATACTACGCGAAAGGCATTGGAGAAATGCCGATCGATGGGCCCGCACCTGCGATAGCATCTGCAGTCGCTCAAGCGATCGGTGGCCGATTCATAAACGTGCTTCCTTTGCTGCCCGAGACAATCATGCGTGAAATGGAACCGCTGTGATGCAAATCTCGTTCACAGTCAATGAAAGGACGTATCAGGTTGCCGCAGAGGGGATGAAACGCCTGCTTGATGTGCTTCGCCAAGATCTTGGTTTGGTCGGTACTAAAGAAGGATGCGGGGAAGGAGAATGCGGCGCCTGCACAGTAATAATGGATGAAGTGTTGGCATTGAGCTGCATCGTTCCAATTTGCCAGGTCCAGGGCAAACACATCACAACTATCGAAGGATTGGCCGGAGAAAGAACTCTTCACCCGATGTGTCAGTCGTTCTATGAAAATGGTGGAGCACAATGTGGTATTTGTACGCCGGGAATGATACTCGCGGCGGAGTACTATGTGTCCCACCCTGAGGAAGCGGTAGACATTCGTGAAGCGCTCGCGGGCAATCAATGTCGGTGCACCGGGTATTCGAGAATTCTCGAAGCGGTTAAGCTTCGTAAAGGACTTTAGGTTCCATATGGTAAATCGGGAACGGAACACAAAAACACTTGTGCATCTTGTGGTTTGTGTGTTCCGTTCTTCGTGCAACTATGAAATTCGAAGTTGTTAACCCGAATTCCTTGCATGAGACGCTTGACGTTCTCGCGTCGGTCGACAACGTGGTACCTCTTGCGGGCGGGACGGATCTTATGGTTTACCTCGAAGCGGGGTCGCTCGGTCCTTGCACATTTCTAAACCTGCAGGACATCGCACAACTCAGACCCAAACTGTTTCTGGATCGCTCCGTCACGCTTGGTGCACTCACGACGTATCGCGACGTCCGGCTAAGTCCTATTCGTGACGATTTCCCCATGTTAGCGTTGGCGGCGCGCGAAGTGGGTTCGCTCGCAGTCCAGAGCCGCGGCACCTGGGCTGGAAATATCGCCAACGCATCGCCCGCGGCCGATGGCGTTCCTGCGCTGATGGCTTACGATGCCGAGGTTGAGCTCACCAGCAACCGCGCTTCTCGACGAGTTTCTCTTTGCAAATTTTATCGGGGCTATAAACAGATGGATCGGAAAACCAATGAACTGATTACAGCAATCCACTTGCCCCGACCACAAGCCGGATGGTTTGACTATTACAGGAAAGTCGGCGCTCGCCGATTTCAGGCTATCTCAAAAACCCTTCTGGCCGGTCGCATACTCTTTGATGCCGGCAACACCATACGAGACATAAGGATGATATTAGCTAGTGTTGCACCATACACATTTAGAGCCTTCGAAACAGAACGCGTCCTGCGAGGATCACAGCTAGGTCCGAAACAAATTGAGTCGGCGGCGGCGGCAATTCAGGATGAGATCCATCCGATTGATGACATCCGATCCACAGAGATGTACCGCCGGCGTGTGACTTCAAACCTCGTCCGCGATTTCCTAACACGAGCCATTGATGGTCGTCAGAAATACATTCATTGACGCGTTTAGGCCCAAGTTGTAAAAGGTTGGGCTCAATCGAGAGGGACAATACATGCAAGACTTTCCTCAATCGGCGAGTACGAACTTATTAGAACTCTTATCACAAAAGGTTGTCGGCCAGCGTAAGGCTGTCGAAACCATCATGCCTTGTATTCAGATGTATCAGGCAGGCCTGTCCCCGATGGGTAGACCGGCCGGCGTTTTCCTGCTTCTTGGTCCGACAGGAACGGGCAAAACGAGAACAGTTGAAGCGCTTGCGGAGATTTTACATGGGGACTCTCATAAGGTTGTGCGAGTCGATTGCGGTGAATACCAATCGGATCATGAAGTCGCTAAACTCATCGGCTCTCCCCCCGGCTACATCGGCCATCGAGAAACTGCTCCGGTTCTGACACCAGAACGGTTGGTCCAAGCAGCGAGCGAAACTTGCGATTTGAGTTTGATCTTATTTGATGAGATCGAGAAGGCCGCGCCTTCCGTGGCGAGACTACTGCTAGGCATTCTCGACAAGGCAATTCTCCGGCTGGGTGACAACACGGAAGTGAACTTTGAGCGAACTCTTATCTTCTTTACAAGTAATCTTGGCGCACACGAAATGATGAAGGAAATCCAGCCCGGCCTCGGATTTCGGTCGGGACTTCCACCGAATTGGTCCGAGGTTGCCCAGAGGCTCCAGCAAATTGCTCTTTCATCCGTCCGCAAAATGTACTCACCGGAATTCGTCAATCGAATCGATGCCGTGATTACGTACCAGCCGCTCGACGATGCCGCGTTGGCTACGATTCTCGACCAGCAATTGGCAAATCTTCAGGATCACGTGAACACCAGGCTGGCGGATAAGTGTTTCAGTATCGACGTTTCGGAAACAAGCCGCCGATTTCTGCTGGAGAGAGGCACTAGTGCCGAGTACGGCGCCCGCGAACTAAAACGGACAATTTATCGTTATGTGACGCAGCCTCTTTCGACGCTTGTGATCGAAGGTAAGATTCAACCAGGCAGTTGCGTCGACGTAACGCTTGCCGATGACAACCAACAACTTCGATTTGCACCTCTTGCCGGAAAAGAACCCAAAGAGATTCAACGCAAACGCACACTTCTGATCGTCGATGACAACAGCGATTTCCTGCGCTTGCTTTCACTACACCTGGAAAGAGCAACTCAGTGGCGGTTCGTAACGGCGCAGTCTGTGGCCGAGGCCGCCAATACAATGACGACTCAGGACATCGACTGTGCTCTTTTAGATGTTGTGCTGCCGGATGGAAATGGGCTGAAAATCGGACAACAACTGAGGCAAAAAAACCCAAATGTCGATGTAATCATCATGACAGGAGGTTCACTAACGCTGGTCGAAGATCAAGTCTGCCGCAAGGAAAAGTTCCAGATCATAAAGAAGCCATTCCTGGCTTCTGACATTATGGGCATGATCGAAGGTCGAAAGCGTGGTGTTCCCGCCTAAGACGCATTTGCCGGTCGATCGACGCTTTGTGAGGAGAAGGGGCTAACAGGCAGTTTGACCGTGAAAGATGCCCCTTTACCCTCACCTTCACTTGAGACGCTGACAGTTCCTCCGTGTAGTTCGACAAGCTGACGTACGATTGAAAGTCCTAAGCCCAGTCCCCCGTGTCTTCGCGTAGTGGAAGCGTCTTGCTGACGGAAGGGATCAAACACGTACGGCAGGAACTCCGCTCGAATGCCTTGCCCCGTGTCGCTTACCTTCACTTCTATCGTGCCACCGGCAATTTGTTCCAGTATTACATCCACGCGCCCATCGGCAGGAGTAAACTTGATCGCATTGAACAGCAGATTCCATAAGACCTGCCGCAGTCGATCCGCATCTGCTGCGACAGGATCCGCTGATCGGTCGATGGAAAGCTTTAGTTCAATATTCTTCGCTCCGGCAGCCGGTTGAACACTCTCCACGACGGCGTCGATTACGGCATCGACCGAAACTGTGCGTGTACGGAGTTTCAGTTTGCCGGTAATAAGTCGTGACACGTCCAGAAGGTCGTCGATAATCTGGGTTTGTGCCTTAACGCTGCGTTGCATAACATCCCAGCCATGGGCCATTTGTTCCGGTGTGAGGGCAGCGGTCTGCATGAGATGAATCCAGCCGTTGATTGCATTAAGCGGCGTTCTCAGCTCGTGTGACACGACAGAAAAGAATTCAAGCTGTGAAGTTCGTTCGCGCACTCGCTGTTGCAGTTCCAGATTCTCCATCCGCAGACGTCGCATTGTTAGTGCTCTGTTGAGCACGGGCAAAATCACACTTAACTTGAGCGGCTTTTGAATGTAATCGAACGCTCCGACCTGCATCGCTTCTACGGCGGTCTCAATCGTGCCGGCACCCGTGATGATAATCCCCACCAGGTCGCTATCGATTTTCAGTGCTTCTCGCAAAAGAGCGATGCCGTCCATTCCGGGCATTATTAAATCCGAGAGCAGCAGATCAAACTTACTCGACGTGATCGCCCTCAAGGCTTGCGTTGAAGATGTGAATCCTGTGGTGTCGTACCCGTGCTCGCTCAAAATATCGCAGAGCGCCTGCATGAGCGGCGCTTCATCGTCAACAATCAGAATTCGCGCTAGCGGAGGTTCTGCATTGGACATTGCTATTCTTATAACATCAACATCATTGCACATCGACGAAATGAAACTCTGCGGTGTCGTGATGGAACGGTTACGGCCTGGCTGGATTTCGGGGCGTCAAGCGTGTGAGCGAACGAGGCCTGTTTGGTTCGTGCATAATCCCCTCCTTGCGAAGGAGGGGTGGACGCG
>Ga0114129_10002882_pt1 | contig 24082 bp, 20 predicted proteins | sample RhiMetdeltSRZDD1_FD_80071 | JGI IMG/M metagenome (GOLD analysis project Ga0114129, IMG submission 80071) | Populus rhizosphere microbial communities from Tennessee, USA - Rhizosphere MetaG P. deltoides SRZDD1 (version 2) (version 2) | ecosystem: Host-associated > Plants > Roots > Rhizosphere >...
GCGACCGTATCGGCGTTCACGTTGTACACGCCTCCATCCTCATCGCCTGCCAAGCTCGCGACTACGGGGACGAACCGCGCTTCCATCAGCGTGATAAGGAGGCGGGGGTCCACCCGGTCGATATCGCCGACGTGGCCATAGTCCACCTCGCTGGTTCGCCCGTTGTCGTCCAACACCGAGACCGGAGGCCGGCGATGCGCGGTGAGAAGGTCGGCATCGATCCCGGAGAGTCCCACCGCCTGCACTTTGTGCTCCCTGAGCGCGGCGAGGAGGTCCACGTTCAGCTGGCCGGCGTAGACCATCTTGGCGATCTCGAGCGCGCCATCGTCGGTGACTCGCCGTCCTGCGACGATCCTCGGCTCCTGCCCGAGCCGGTGGCTCAAGGCAGTTGCTTGCGGCCCGCCCCCGTGGACCACGACGAGGCGAATGCTGAGCGACGACAGCAAGGCGAGCTGCGCAGCTACCTGGTCGCGGGCATCCGGATCGCTCAATACGTCCCCACCGAGCTTGACCACGAACACGTGGTCGCGATAGGCGCGGACGTAGCGGAGGGCCCCTTTGAGACCCGCGATGCCCTTGGTGGTGTCGATCGACATGCTTCTCCCGACAGCGTGAACGGTGAACGGTAAACGGTGAACGGGGGTGGCCGGGCGGGGCCCGTTCACCGTTCACCGCTTACCGTTCACACAGTCTTGCCAATCAGCTCCAACAACAACGCCCTCTGCACATGCAGCCGGTTCTCGGCCTGGTCGATCACCACCGAGTTGGGACCGTCGAGCACCGTGTCGTCGATTTCGACGTTGCGGCGCACCGGCAGGCAGTGCATCACGATGCCCTTCCCCCCACGCGTAGAGCGAACCCGCTGCTCGGTTACCCGCCAGTCGCGGAGAGAGGCGCGCGCCTCACGTTCTTCATCCGGCTTGCCGAACAGACGGACCGCACCCCATGACTTGGCGTAGACGGCGTCGGCGCCGACCAGCGCCTCGTCCGGATCGTTGATGATGTGGAGGAACTCGCCCCCACGCTCCTGGGTGATGCGGCGAATGAGCGCCGTATCTTCCGGATCCATCTCATAGCCGTCTGGGCGTGCGATCACCACTTCCATTCCGAGAGACGCCGCTGCGATCGCGGCGCTGGCGGGGACGGCCGTGGGCAGGGCGCGCGGATGCCAGGCCCAGGTGAGCACGAATCGCTTGCCCTCGGTTTCGCCGAGCTTTTCGCGCAGCGTCAGCGCATCCGCCAACCCCTGGCAGGGGTGCCGGCGGGTGGATTCGAGGTTGATGACCGGCCGATCGGAGTAGCGCGCAAAGTTCCGGATGACCTCGTCGCGCCGGGCGACCTGCCATTCGGCCCCCCGAGGGAAGGCGCGCACCGCGATCGCATCGGCGTAACGCGACAACACCCTTGCGGCCTCGATGATGTGCTCGACCGTCGAGCCATCCATCACCGCGCCTGGTTCGATCTCGAGGCTCCAACTCCCCTTCCCCGGCTCGAGGACGATGGCGTGACCGCCGTGCAGGAACATCGCGGTCTCGAAGCTGGTCCGGGTTCTGAGGCTCGGGTCCATGAAGACCATAGCGAGTACCTTGCGCTCGAGCCCACCGGTGATCTCACCTCGTTTGATCCGCCCGGCCAACGCGAAGAGGCCTTCGATAGCCTCCGCGCTCCAGTCCTCCATGGCCAGGAAATCGCGCTTGGTCACTCCAGAACCTCGTGCAGCGCAGTCAGCAGTAGGTCGGCCTCTTGCCGGTCAAACGACAGCGGCGGCATCAGACGAAGAACATCCGGATCACTTGCAGTCCCCGTGAGCACCCGCCGATCGAAGAGGGCTCGCTGAACCGGGACGGCCGCCCGCCCCAGGCGAAGCCCGATCAGAAGCCCTCGTCCGGTCACGCCGGGAATCCCCAGGGCGAGCGCCCCTGCCTTCAAGTAGTCGCCGACCGCCACCGCATTGGCGACGAGCCCCTCCTCTTCGATCACATCCAGCGTGGCCAGAGCCGCGGCACACGGCACCGGTCCGCCGCCGAAGGTACTGCCGAGATCGCCAATGTGAAGCCGGTCGCCCACGGAGCGGGTCGTGATGACCGCTCCGATCGGGAGGCCGGAGGCAAGACCCTTGGCCATCGTGAGAAGATCCGGCGTGACGCCGTAGGCTTGCGCAGCCGTAAATGCTCCGCACCGGCCGACCCCGCATTGAATCTCGTCGAAGATGAGCAGCGCAGCGTGGCGGTCGCAGACCCGGCGGGCGGCCCGCACAAACTCCACGCTCAAGTCGCGCGCGCCGGACAAACCCTGCACCGGCTCGAGGATCACCGCAGCGACCGAGTCATCTACCGATGCCTCCAGGTCGGCGACGTCGTCGACCGCAACCTTACGCGATAGCGGGACGCCGGCTCGAGCGGCGGCTTCCTCGTACTTGACGCCATCGGTGACGGCGAGCGTCGCGGCTGTGCGCCCATGCCAGCCACCCCGCAGCGAGACAATGAGCCTGCGGCCGGTGTGCCGGCGCGCGAGGCCCAACGCATTCTCATTCGCCTCTGCTCCGGAATTGCAGAAGAATACCTGCTCCAGGGGAGCGGGACAGAGCGCCGTGAGGCGGTCCGCCAGGCGCTCCCGATTCGGATGAGGAACGGCGGTGGAGTAAAACAGGAGTTGAGCGGCCTGCTCCGCGATGGCTCGAACAACCCTGGGATGGCTGTGCCCAGTCGAGGCAACCGCGTGGCCACCGTAGGCGTCGAGCCATTTATGGCCATCTGCATCAATGAGCCAGGAGCCCCGGCCGGAGACCGGACGCACCGGCATCTGGGCATACACCGGCAGCAGCGAAACTGGCCGGTCCATCAGCATGGATACATTCCCCCACCCAAGAGTCCGTCGGTTTCCGGAAGTCCCAGCGCAAGATTCATCGCCTGGATTGCCTGGCCTCCGGCCCCCTTCACGAGGTTGTCGATCGCCACCATTACCTGCACTTCGCTACGGTCGCCGGACTCGGCCGGATGTATGAGGGCGTAGTTCGTCCCTACGGCGTGCGTGAGCTCGGGAGGTTGATCCAGAATTCTGACGAAGGGGCGGCCCACGTAAGCGCGGCGGAATAAATCAACCACGGCTACATCGCTGCCGGCGGCTCGCGCATGCAGGGTGAGATAGATCCCTCGAACGAACGGGCCGGAATGGGTCATGAGCCGCACTGTTGCCTCCGCTTGCCCGGTCCACTCCCGCCAACGCATCAGCAGCTCGGCTTCATGGCGATGGCCGAGCACCGCGTATGCGAACAGGTTGTGCGCTCGCATGGGATGGTGCGTGGTCGACCGGGGTTGAACGCCGGCGCCACTGGATCCTGTCACGGCGAAGAGCGCAGGCGGCGAACTGAGCTCAACGCGGGCAAGCGGATACAACGCGAGGGCCGCTGCGGTGGCGAAGCATCCGGGCGCAGCGATGGCTTTAGCACCGCGGAGCTGCTGCGCCAGCACGTCGGCCAGCCCATAGGTGAAGCAGTGGGCCAGCTCTGGCGCAGAGTGGGCACCGTAGTATCGCTCGTAAAGGCGGAGGTCGGCGGTCCGGAAGTCGGCGGCAAGATCGATGAGCAGTCCGGGGCCGGCGTCGAGCACCTCCCCGGCAACCCGGGACGATTCCCCGTGCTCCAGGCACAGGAACACCACGTCGCGACCGCGGGCCACTTCGCCCGGGCCCTGCCCGGAAAACCGCGCATCGCTAAGAGTCGCCAGCGCGGGATGGATCTCCGCGATTGGCTTGCCGGCCTGGCTCCGGCTGGTCGCGACGCACTCGACTACCTGCGGGTGCTGAAGCAGGAGACGCAGCAGCTCGCCGCCCGTGTATCCGGCGGCACCGATGACGGCGACCTTCATCGGGAGGCTGGTGACACGGGGCCCAGCGCCCACGCCTTTAACGCCGTCAGAACGGCGCCGACCAATCCCGCCGGATCGAGCCGCGCGTTGTGGGCGGCGAGCCTCAGCTCGGCGCTGATGTACGCGTTGCCGACCTCGTTGTCGGTGGCCGGGCCTGTGATCGCGGTGATCGGCAGACCGTATTCACGATGCATCAGCTCCGCTGCACCCCAGCACGCCACCGGATCAGGCGCCGCCATCACAAAGGCCGCACCTGCCCGCATGAGCTCGGCATCGCGGAGGATGTCCTGCACCCCGTATTCGCCGAGAATACCGTCACCAAGCTCGGCGACGATCACATCCGGCTTGCCCTGCGCCAGCCGGTTGAAAATTCCTTTCGCGGTAGAAACGGTCACGCCGGCGTGGGTGCTCGCCACTCCGACGTCGTTGAATGTGAGCGCAGCAATCGCGCCGGCATCCTGCATCGAGAGAGCATCGCGCATAAGAGAGACGCCGGTGAGCTTGGCCGCGCCGACGCGAAGTCCGGATCGGGCCAGGCCGCGCACCAGCTCCGTGGCCGCGACGGTCTTGCCGGCATTCATGCAGGTGCCGACGACATAGACCACGGGCACGTCACTATCGAGCCGATCGGCCGGAGGAACGGCGAGGTCACGAATGTGAGCCGGCCGGCCCACCCGATCACCCAGCTCCGGGAAGGTCAGGATCGCGCCCAACACCTCAGCGCGAAACGGTGGACCAATCTCCGGGTTCTCGGACGTACATCGGCCCAGGATGCCGCCCAGGTTCAGGACCTCGAGTGTATCGCCCGGCGCGATCGTCGGAGGGACGACTCCCGCGTAGCCCCGGAGTGCACGACGAGTTCCCAACGTTCCGGCCAGCACATCGCCGGCTCGGAGCGAAACCATCCGACCGCCGACGTCTTCGATGGTGTTGTACGTCGATTTGTCATGCAGGATCCGCACGGCGAGCACGTACCCTTCGGCAGCGACAATCTGGTCGCCGACGATGACCTCGGTCCCGAGATGCGCATTCCGGGTCGAAGACGAGATCCGGTCCAGCTTCACTCGTGTGGTCACCACCATCTGCGGCTCCTGTTCGAAAAGCGCAACGGCGTCAGTCCTTGCCACCGGCGCGCGCGGCCAGCAGCGCCGGAATCGCCGCCACCCTGGCGTACGACCGAGCTTCATCGCCGGTCCAGAGCCGGTTTTCCTCCCCGTAGGTCGCAACGCTTCGATCCATCATCGAATGCGGACTCCGCGTCCCCACCACCTGAAAGCGCCCGGAAGACAGCCGCACGCGGGTGTCGCCGGTAACCCGCTCCTGCGAGCTGGTAATCAGTGCCTCGATGTCACGCAGCGCAGGGTCGAAGTACTGTCCCTCATGCAGCCGGTCACCGTAGAACCGGGCGAGCTGGTCTTTCCAGAACGCCTGCCATTTGGTGAGCACGAGCTTCTCCAACTCGCGGTGTGCGGCGATGAGCAGCAGCGCTGCACCGGCTTCGAAACCGATCCGCCCCTTTATGCCCAGGGCGGTTTCCCCCACATGAATACCCCGGCCGAAACCGTAGGTCTCGGCGAGGTCGTTCAGCTGCTCGATCAGTGTGGCTCCATCGAGCTGCTCGCCATCCAGGGCGACGGGCAGCCCGCACCTCCAAGCGAGCACGACTTCCCGCGGTGATGGCGCTTCGGCAGGAGGGTCGAGCAGTTCGGCCGGCGGTCCGGCCCACGTGTCATGGGTCCATCCGCCGCCCCAGGTCGTTCCCCATAGGCCGCGATTGACCGAATAGGCAGTTGCCTGGGGAGGAACCGGGAGCCTTCGCTCGGTCAAATAGGCAACGGCCTGCTCGCGGGTGATGCCGAGATCCCGGATGGGAGTCACGATCTCGAGATCGGGCGCGAGCACCCGGAGCGCGACGTCGAAACGGACCTGGTCGTTCCCCGCGCCGGTGGATCCGTGGGCAACCGCCGCGGCGCCGATTGCGCGAGCCGTGTCGATGACTGAAAGCGCTTGCTGGGTCCGTTCCGCCGCGACGCTGAGGGGATAGACCTCGCCCCGGAGCACATTTCCCTGAATGAGAAAGCGCACGAACCGGTCGAAGACGGCTGTTCGTGCGTCGATCTCGTGGTGCGTTAGGGCCCCCACTGCCCGGGCCTGCGCCGCGATGGCGGCGCGGGCTTGGCCGGTCGTTCCGCCAGTATTGACGTAGACGGTGTGCACCGACCAGCCGTCCGCGGCGAGGCGTGGCACGCAGAAGCTGGTGTCGAGGCCGCCGGAGAAGGCGAGCGCGATGGTTCCGTTACGCATAATGCATGATTATGCAGATGGCCGACCTGCAATGCAAGGCGGGCGAGCTGCGGAAACGCTGGCGCGGTCAGCGGCTCCGGGTGTACTCCAGCGTGCCTGCGCGGCGAAGGGCGGGATAGGGCGCCGACCCCTTGAGCGCGCGCCACAAAATGCGGTTGAACTCCTCGTCCTCCACCCGGTCCACGGCGGAAAAATCCAGCCGGGCCGACCGCCGCGCCCCCGCTCCGCGCGGCGAATTGATCTCGGTGAGCGACTGGGTAGGGGTGAGCGCCGCGTAGGGCCGAAGGTCCGGGCTTCCCGCCCAGATTTCCCGCAACGGCCTCCCGAAGCGGTCGAACTGGGAGAGCGGACCGAGGTCCAGGATCTCTTCGATGGTGGCGAGTACGTCGGTGGTATTGACGAAGCGGCGGACCAGGCCCGCTCGGCTGTATGGGGAGATCACCAGCAGCACGGAGCGATGGGAATCCACGTGATCGGGCCCGTCTTGCGCATCGTCCTCGAGGACGAACATCACGGTGCTCGCCCAGAACGGTGAATGCGAAAGCGCGTCGACGATCCGGCCGAGGGCCAGGTCGTTGTCCGCCATGTAGGCCTTTGGCGTCGGATAGCCGGCGCGGGCGCCCGCAGTGTGATCGCTGGGGAGGTGGATGATCTCAAGGGTGGGCATCCGACCGGCGGAGACATCGGCCTGGAACTCCGCGACCCAGACGTCCGCCCTCCGCTGGTCGGGTACGCCGAGGTCGAACGAGGGATACTGATCGCTGGTATACGGCCGTAGGGCGGCCCGGGTGGAACGATATCGAGCCGGACCGGGGTCGTCCGGCTGCGGCGGAATGGGCTCTCCGTATTCGCCGTAAATTCTGAGCGCGAGCCCCTTCTTGATCGCCTGGTTCCAGAGAAATCCCATCGCAGGATCGTCCACCTCGCCTTCACCCGGAGTCTCCGGGCGGCGCGACCGATATATGTCCGGCGTGGTCTTTTCGACGTAGTCGGTGACGTATCCGGCGGTAGACCAGGGATGGCCCTGCGCGCTCACTTCAGCGTTCACAAAGAACCGATCGTAAATCCCGAACCGCTCCGCCAGCGCGTGATGGTTCGGCGACATGTTGCGAGGAAAGAACAGGAGCGACGTGTCGCCATCGGCGCGCGGCAGGTCACTCAGCACCTGGTCGAAGGTGCGGTTCTCCTTGATCACGTAGATGACGTGGTGAAACGGCGGATAGTGAGCCTGCCGACTGGGCGACGCATCCCAACCGTTCGCGTGCGCCACGCGGGCAGACAATGAATCGAGAGCCCGGCCCGCGGCCTTCGCAGGCAGAATCGTCACCGTCCCGTTGAGCTGGCCCAGGGTGTACAACGAGTCGCCTTTCGCCAGCGGGGTGTCCGGTTGCGCCCCACGCGGATTAGGACCGGCTCCCCCACCCTTGCCGTTCACCGCCCAAAGAGAGTCGTCCAGGAGGACCAACGCAGTGGGATACCACTCGGTCGGAATTCGCCCGGCCAGGCGATCGTTCCCGTGTGCCGAGCTGATGCCCGATACGCCAGCGCTTAGATCGAAAACGGCGACAGCATTGGCATCAGCCTCGGCGACCAACAGTCGGGTACCGTCGAGAGACAACGTCAGTGCGTTCGGGGTACTGCCCTCGAGCACGCCGGACGGAGGCGGGTCGGTCAGGCGCGCGATGACTCTCCCGGCCCGTGTGTCGACCACAGCGATCTGATCCGTGCTGGCCGACGTCGTGAACAGCCTGCTCCCGTCCGCGCTGAGGCAGAGCGCCGATGGGTGACGCCCCACCTCGATGCTGCCGTCGGCCCGGAGCCCATCCGGGGTAGCGCGAAAGACGCCGATGGTCGAACCACCCCAGGCCGACACGTAGACCCGATCGTCCGGGGCCACAGCGACATCGTATGGATAGCTCGACATGCCGAGTCGCTGGCGCACGCGGTGAGTCGCGAGGTCGAGGATCGCAATCGAATCGGCCAGGTTCTCCGCCACGTAGAGAACGCGACCGTCACGGGAAAGGGCCACGCCGGCAGGGTATCGGTGGACTGTGGTGTCGGATGAGTCGGCCCTCAAGGTGATGCTGTCCGACAGGAAGGCCGGCTCTGGTCGGGCGGGGTCCCAAGTGTAGAGGTACACCATTTCCGCCGAACCGCCTGAAGCGTAGAGAATCGAGCCGTCCGCGGCCCAGGCAAGACCAAGGAACGCCCCCGGCTGGGGAAGCCGTTGCACGACCACACCTCGGGTGCGATCGAGTATTTCGATTCCCTGTTCCCGCCACCCGCTCAGGCTGAGCACCAGATAGCGTCCGTCGGGGGAGACTCGCGCAGCCAGCGGCATGTTTCCGACTGCCAGTGAACGGCCCGCCGGATCGAGTCGCGCACCTGTGGGAAGGCGATGACTTGCCGCGGGTTCCGAGGGAAGTCCGACCTCCTCGGCTTGAGGGCGCTGGCAGCTTGCAAGCGCGAGCAGCAAGGCAAACGGCGCACCTGTCAGACTCGGCATCCGTCGAGAACGATTCACCTGAGCTGGCTCCGTCCAGAGCGGTTTTCTTGACGTGCGTCAATCGAGTGCTTCGGAGCACGCGGGCCAAATTGAATCGCATTGCCATTCGTCCACTAGTGGACGAAGAAGCGCCCCGCTTGCGTCGTAGCTTGCATGATGATACAGTTGTATCATAAGGTCAGCGATAGCGTATCATGTCACCATCCCGGGGTATCGGAGCAATTTGGACCAGGCTGCGCCGAAGCGTCCTGCGGCCATCCGTGCCGACAGCGTTCTCGCCCGGTTCCCAGTCAGGCTCCGGCCTCCTGCCCGGCTACGTTGCGCTCGGCTGCTGGCAACGCGGGGGAGCAGTCCTGGACGAAAGGCTCGAGCTGCTCATCGGACAGTTGTCGGCCGAGCTCAGCGGGTGCCGTTGGTGCATCGAGCAGGGACGGCACCGCTGGCGCAAAGCGTTGCTGCCCGTTGTTCTACTGCAGCAACTGCGCGACCAGTACACGAGCGCTTTGTTCTCCGAACGCGACCGTGCGGCACTGATGCTCACCGAGGCCGTGGCCCGCTACACCGGGCGAGTGGCTGCCGCCGCAGACCAAGCCGTCGCTCGGGCACGGTGTCATTTCACGGAATCCGAGATTGCCCGGATCGCTCATCTTGCCGCAGTCGAGCATTTCTACGATCCGGCCACGGGAGCAGTCGGCCAGGACGTCGATGAGCTGAACTGCAAAGCCGTCATGCCGTCTCCGGCTATTGCGCCAGGGTTCCGGACCCGCGGCCAGCCATGAGCCCCGCTCCGACTCCTGGTCGGCGCTGGCTTCTGCTGATTCATCAGCTCCCGCCCAAGCCCGATTATCTGCGAGTCAAGATCTGGCGACGCCTACAGCGCATCGGCGCCGTCGCCCTCAAGAACTCCGTGTACGTGCTTCCCCGTACCGACCAGACCGTCGAGCACTTTCAATGGATCCTGCGGGAAATCGAGTCCAGCGGCGGCGAGGCGTCGGTGTGCGATGCCGCGTTCGTTACCGGCCTCTCGGACGGCCAGATCGAAACACTGTTCCGCGCGGCTCGTGAGGCGGACTATGCCGCGCTTTCGGAGGAGGTGCGGGCGCTATCGCGAGGTACGATCGCGCGGCGCGGCGCTGACATGGGCCGAACCGACGTCGAGGCAACGCTAACTCGCCTCCGGCGCCGGCTTCAGGAGATCGGAGCCATTGATTTCTTCGGCGCGCCAGGTCGGCAGATTGCGGAGGCCGCCATCGAGCGGCTCGAATCGCAGATTCGCTCGACCGGACGCAAATCCGGCGCCTCGATCGGGAAAACCAAAGGCAAGGCAAGGACCGGTCGAATCTGGGTGACCCGCCGAGGGGTCCACGTCGATCGCATCGCCAGCGCATGGCTGATCTCGCGATTTGTCGACCCGAAGGCCCGGTTTCGATTCGTGGAAGAGCAACCGTATCAGCCCAAGGGCGATGAAGTTCGCTTCGACATGTTCGAGGGCGAGTACACTCACGAGGGCGATCGCTGTACGTTCGAAACGTTGATTGCCCGCTTCGAGCTGACGCAACCAGGCCTGCAGGCACTCGCCGAGATGGTGCATGACATCGACCTCGCCGATGGCAAATTCGGGCGGGCGGAGACGGCAGGACTCGAGCGTCTCATCGACGGGATCACCCGTGCGCACGTCGAGGATGACGAGCGGATCGCCCACAGCGCGATCCTGTTCGACGATTTTCTGAGATCATTTCAGCACGAGACTGGCCCGAAGAAACGGTCGGCGAGGTCACCATAGTTTCCATTGCCACTGTACTGGTAAACCGCCTTCGCGAGGCTCGCCGGGTTACGGTGCTCACCGGTGCCGGGATCTCGGCGGAAAGCGGCGTGGCAACTTTTCGGGACGCGCTGACCGGCTTGTGGGCCCAGTATCGAGCGGAGGACCTGGCGACGCCGGAAGCCTTCGCCAGAAATCCGGCGCTGGTGTGGGATTGGTATCGGATGCGCCGGCAAATGGTGGCACGAGCCGAGCCGAACGCCGGGCACCTTGCGCTGGTCGAGATGGAGGCCCAGATCCCGGAGTTCGTCCTCATCACGCAGAACGTCGATGGGCTTCACCAACGTGCGGGCAGCAGTCGTCCGATCGAGCTGCACGGCAATATCACCCGGGCGCGATGCTCGCGCGAGGACACGCCGGTTGACCACTGGGACGAGACGGCCGATTCACCGCCTCGCTGTCTTGCGTGCGGAGCGTTCTTGCGTCCGGACGTGGTTTGGTTCGGCGAGCTGCTTCCGCTCGAAGCGCTCCGCGCCGCCGAGATGGCGGCGCGCCACTGTGACGTCTTTCTATCGGTCGGGACCTCGAACCTGGTAGAGCCGGCCGCGTCGCTGCCCTGGACGGCGGCCGCGGCCGGGGCAGAGGTGGCCGTGCTCAACGTTTCCATGGATGGCCAGCGTCGCGGACCTGCCATCGAGCATCTGGTCGGCCCGGCTGGTGAGCTACTCCCGGCCCTGGTTCAGGCCACCTGGCCGAAGCGGTGAGGACCTACCAGCGTTCCGCGATCGCCTGAACCATGTCCCCCAACCCGATCACATCACGAAGATCGATTACCTCGGCAGGCGAGTGACTGTAGCGCAGGGCCCAACCGATGGCCACATCCGGCACACCCCACGCGGCGAAGGCGGCACCGTCGTTGCCACCATTCGTGGTACCGATTTGAAGCTGGATGCCGTTCACCCGGGCCAGACGCGCCAACGAGTCGACCAGTGCCGGCGGAGCAACCGAGTTGTTATCGAGCGCCCGAGCGACGGGCCCACGCCCAATTGGAGCGACGGCGAATGTCTGCGGCTCTAGCGGCGAATCGGCCGATACGAAGGTGTCAATCGCATGAACCCGCACCGGCGTTCCCCCGAGGGACGCGGCAGCCGCGGCTGCCCCTTCCAACCCGATTTCTTCCCGTACGCTGAAAATGAAGGCGACTTCGTGCCGGAGGCGTTCCGGGTTCAGCCGGCGCAGCGCGAGAATCAATGCGGCGCACCCGACCCGATCGTCGAATGAGCGTCCGGTGGCACGGGTGCCTGCCAGCCGCACGTAGTGCTTGGGCATCGTGATGGTATGGCCAACACGGACACCCAGCGACTCGGTAGCTGCCCGAGTGTCGGTGCCCACGTCCACACGAAAACCGGCCGGCGCGCGCTCAGGCTTCGATCCGACCGAGTCACGCGGCATGAAGACGCCGGGCACTATACCGGTTCCGGTATGGATCAACGCAGGCTGGGCCTCGAACAGCGAAGGGAAGAAGCCACCCCGTGTCTCGATCTCGAGCGATCCATCCTCCCTGATTGCCTTGATCTCGAACCCGATCTCGTCCAGGTGCGCGACGAATACGATCAATGGATCGCCTTTACCCACGCGCACCCACAAGTTGCCGGCCGTATCGGTTTCGGCCTTTTTTTTGGCCCACTGGGGAAGCAGCCGCTCCACCGTCGCCCGCACGGGCGCCTCCGCACCCGATACGCCATAGCTCTCGACCAGTGGGGCCAGCACGGCCTGGGCCTGGCCAACGCGATCGGATTGCTGAGCGGTCAGCCGCCCGGCAAAGCCCGCGACGAGCCCGAGAAGAAGCAGCACCCTCATCGTGCACCCTCCCCCTTGAGCCAGCTGGACATCGTCGCGTTGAGCCGATCGACTTCAGGCAACGAGACGGTTTCAACCGGGGTGCCGGGATAGCGGGTAGGTATCTCCCAGTTGTGCAGCTGACCCAGCGCGGCGCGCGGTCCGGCCGGTACCTGGGCCGACTGGAAGGCGGATCCCGCACCCGCCGCGTCGGCGATCCAGGTTTCCGCAAAAGGGCCTTGGGTCGTCGCGAGAGTGAGCAGGCCGCGCGCGCCCAGTTGCTGCTCCACAACGAAACCGACAACAGTGGTTCCCCCTCGAGCACCACCACCCGACTTCGACACGTCCCGCGCGGCGGAGAGCAGCGCTGCGCAGGCAGCTCGCCGGCCGGCCCATGGGGCGGCGAGCCGGTCGCTGCCATAGCGGTGTGGCTGCTTGGTAATCGCCACCGGCGTCAGCACGGTTACACCCAGCTGCCCCACTTGTCGGTCCGACGTGGCTCCCACATCCATGTAGGCATCGTCGACCGTGAACGGCTCCTGGGAGAGCGGACCGCGTCCTCGAGTGAGATGAACCGATCGCACGGCAACCACCGCCGGAACGGCTCCCCGGCTTCCGAATACGGTGACCCGTTGGCCCTCGAGCTGCTGATCGAAGAGCGGACCCGGTGGTCCTCCCCGGGCCGGGGAGCGGTGCAGTGTGATCCAACCGTCGGGCCGAACTCGTCCGACAGCGAAGCCGGTCTCGTCCAGCGGACACGCCGCCAACCGGCGCGGCTCGCCGCTTCCGAGCACGAGCACCGCGCTGCCGGCACGATCGCGCTTCGCATCGGGGAGGAGAGAGAGTATGGTATCCACCATTGCCTTCTCATATCCGGTCACTGCTGTCATCCCGGCCAGACGTTGTGCCAGCTCAGCGGCGCCGGGTGATTGTCCGGTTACCGGCCGGCTCAGCGCGGCGAGGAGAACGATGGTGATCCCCAGCCATCCAGTACCGCGCGATTTCATTGGAGTTCCTTGTAATCGAAGAACATCGCGCCAAAAAGGCCGCAGCAAATCTCTGCCGCGGCCAGGCAGACGCCAAGCCCGCCCCGCGTCATAGGGTGAGCCTCCCGTCCTCTGTGAATGGTGAGGACGATCAGCCCGTCATCTCGTACTCGAGCGGGAGTCCGATGTCCAGGTCGTGGACGTAAACCGCGCTGCCTCTCCCGAGTGGTGACTCGGTGACGACATCGCGGAGGAGACTCATGGCTTCGCCAAGAGTCGGGCTGAAGGCGTATTCGATTGCCCGTGGTGCAGGCTCACCCAGCCGGCACTCCGGCAAATAGGCGGCCAAAAAGCGATCGACGATGGCGGGACTGAGCGGAAGCTGATGAATTTCGGGTAAACCGTGACGGCGCTGGATTTCTGAGAGGAGCCGCTCCGCGAGAAGAAGCCGCTCCTGCTCAAGGGCTGCAGGCAACATCACATAGATCCTCATTGTGTGACGCTGGCCGATTTCGGCACGACTGGGCCAGTCAGAGTGACGATTCACCGGATGGTGCCATGCATCCGGCGTTCGCGCGTCGCGAACGATTTACGAATGCCGCATTCCGGTCGCAGTTGCCAGAGAACAAACCCCGAAAAACTAGCCGAGCCACGCCCTCGCGTTCGCAACGTCGGTATTCGTGAGACCGTGACCCGCGTTGACCCACTCCACCTGAACCTGTGCACCAGCCTTTTCGAGCAAGCCGCGCAACCGCTCGGTTTCGGATGGCGTCGCAATGGGATCGTGACGCGCCGCACCGATGAGCACTCGAGCTCCGCTCAGATCCGGAACAGTTCTGGGCTCGAGCGGCACCATTGGCCGAAGCAGAATTCCACCGGCAAGGACCTCCGGGCGGAGGAGGAGCACCGCGGCGGCGATATTGGCCCCGTTCGAGAAGCCGACTGCTAACGGCTGCGGCAGTGAATAGGCCTCCCGGGCGCCAAGCACAAAATCAGCCAGCTCGTGGGCCCTGACCTCGACATCCTTGACATCGAACACGCCTTCAGCAAGCCGACGGAAGAACCGGGGCATGCCATTCTCGAGGACCTTGCCCCGCGGGCTGAGCAGGGCAGCCCCCGGCGCGATTGCCTCGCCCAGGGGAAGCAGGTCGTCTTCGTCCCCGCCGGTTCCGTGCAGCAACAGGAGAGGGGGGTAGTCCGTGCCCTCCGGACGTGCGGGAACGAAGCGATGCTCGAAACCCAGATTAACCAGTGGCATTGACCACTCCCAATTCAGACTGGTCCGCGGGGAAGTCCGGAAGTGCGGACTCAATTCGTTCACGGTCGGCCTCGAGCCACGCAGGGAGTGCGAGCCCCGAGCCCAACTCAGCCGCTGTCTCGTCAGTGGCGAAACCAGGGCCGTCCGTCGCGATCTCCAACAATACTCCGCCCGGCTCGCGGAAGTAGACGGACCGAAAGTATTGGCGATCCTGTACCGGCGTCACTTGAATGCCCGAATCAATGAGCCGACGACGAAGATGGGCCTGGGCAGCCTCGTCGGGAGCTCGGAATGCGACGTGATGAACGGTGCCGGTTCCACCGGTACCCCGCCAGAAGCCGCCAACCTGGCGCAAGTCCACGATCCCACCGACAGATGCATCACCCATGAGTCGCACCCGACCGTCTTCCTCTCCGTGAACCCGGAGCCCTAGGCCAGTCACCAGGAGGTCCTGTGTACCGGGGTCGCCGTTCAGCCACAACGTCACGCTGTGAGCCCCCCTGACGGCGTGTTCCGCCGGCACCGCTCCACCGCCCCATCCCGCCAGCTGCTCCGCCCCAGCGGTGGCAATCAGCTCGAGCCGCATGCCGTCGGGATCGGCGAAGGCGACGACCTGCTCGCCAAAGCGGCGGGTCGGACCCTCGTATCTGATTCCCGCACCGATAAGCCGGGCCATCCAGAATCCCAGGGACTGCTGGGGAATCGTCAGAGACGTTACTGCCACCTGCCCCCGGCCGATCTGGCCGCGGGCGCCATCCGGCCAGGGAAAGAACGTCAGAATGGTCCCCGGACGACCGACCTCGTCTCCAAAGTAGAGGTGGTAAGTGGCGGGGTCGTCGTAGTTCACCGTCCGCTTCACCAGCCGAAGTCCGAGCGCCCGCCGATAGAAATCGACGGTCTGCCCGATCCGGCCGGAGATGGCGGTCACGTGATGGATTCCAGTCGTCATGAGATGTCCGAGGTGACGTTGCCTGCAGTTGGCGTCCTATAATTCGATATCGAACCATTGAACACAGGTCACAGTTCCCGGTCTCCTTACGAAGCCGCGGCTCGAGCCGAGAAGCCCAATTTGCGACAGAGCCGGCCCAGCGTTCGTTGCTCGGCCGGGGTCAGCGTCCCCATCACTCCAGTAAGCCGCTCGGCGTGGCCGGCGAAGACCTTGCGGACCAGGCGCTCCCCGGCGGGGGTCAGCCGCACCTCGCGGAAGCGGCGATCGGTCGCCGCCGGTTGCCGCCGAATGAGCCCACGCCGCTCGAGATTGCCAATGACGGTCGTCATGTTGCCGTTGCTTTTGAGGATGCGCTCAGCCAGGTCACAGTGGTGCAAAGGACCAAGGTGGAGCAGGGCCTCGAGGACCCCGAACTGGCTCTCCGTGAGACCGGCGGACGCGAGGCCCGGAGCCAGCGCCCGAGAAACCGACTCGGCGGCCCGCGCCAGCTTGACGAAGGTTCCCAGCGCAAGCTGCTGGTGGATTGCGGTGGCTGCTCGACTCGACATAATCATTTGCGATAGTTCGATATCAAACTAATGACGGCTGGGCGAACCGGTAGTGCGTCGTTCAGTGATCGTGTGCCTGCTCCCCGCCAGAACACTCCTGCTCAGTGCTCAACAGCGTACCTGGCCTGGCAGCTTCGCGGTGGAATACGGCTCCGGGGCAGGTCCCGCTTTCAGCGGCAAGGGAGCGGTTTGGAAAGCAGCCGCCGCCTTCCGGGGGGCGCTGGAAAGCGTGATCTCGGTACGCCTGACCCTGCGCTTGGACTGAATCGTTCAGTTCAAACGAGATCGGTACCTTGGGGCGGAAGCCGGGAGGATGCCGGGTCCGCACAGCTGGAATGTGAAGCTGAACGGCTGCCAAGCGGCATCCATCGCCTCGGCGCGGTCAAATATCACAGGAGGTGGTGCCGGAGGGGGGTACCAGTCGGAAAGTGAAGTGAGGAGAACCTTTAAACGCCCGGGATCCGCTGAAGGGCGCCCGCACTGGCCCGGGCGCCGTTGAGAGACAGGCGGCCTGGGATCACCGTCGGATTGGAGGCCTGCCCAACAATGTCCGATCCCTCCATGAACTTCTACCCAGTGCCCGGCACGGAGTTCTGACAGTTGCCCTAAGGAATGGCCGCTTTATGTTGGGGACGTCCGGTCCCGGGTGGGACCCGGTGCTCTAATCGTCACAACACGCGGCGCGGGTGGCCGAGGAGGCTTGAGGATGAGCGTTCGGATGTGGGCGGCGTCCGGTGCCCTACTCTGTACGATCGCGTCCAGCGCGGTCGCACAAACACCGGGCGCGTTCGAAATCGGTGGTTTCGGGCGCGCTACTTTTTTTGCTGACACCTTGAATCTGGACCATCACTTCGGCGGTGGCGGATGGCTTGCGTTCTACTTCACCCATAACCTGGCGATCGAAGGCGAGGCGGCGTACACCAAGACCCGCGTCGTCTCTACCGAAATTAACGTAAAGAACATCCCTCTCCGGGGCCGGCTGACGTACAACATTCCACTGGGAGACAACGCCAGCTCGTTCCAGGTGGGAGCCGGGTACGTTCGGGACATGTACCGCGAGGACCAGCACTTCAACGACGATGGCATCACCGGCCTCGCTGGCCTCCGCCTCGGACTCTCCCCGTCATGGTCCGTGCGGCTTTCGGTGACGGCCGATTATGTGCCGTCGCCCAAGGAGAATCGGGCCGACAACTACCTCAATCTCGGCGGGCAGCTCGGCATCGGCTTGCTGCTCAATAACAAGTACGATGAAGACAAGGACGGAGTGCAGGACAAGGCCGACCGCTGCCCGGGGACGCCGAAGGGTGAGCAGGTGGATGCCAACGGCTGCTCAGCCAGCCAGCGGGACACCGACGGCGACGGGGTGAAGGACAACGTCGACAAGTGCCCCAATACTCCAGCGGGTGAGCAGGTGGATGCGGCCGGTTGCTCGGCAAGCCAGCTCGATGCCGACGGCGATAAGGTCACCGACGCGCTCGACAAGTGTCCCAATACCCCCAAGGGCGAGCCGGTCGACGCCAACGGCTGCTCGGCCAGTCAGCGGGACACCGACGGCGACGGGGTGAAGGACAACGTCGACAAGTGCCCCGATACGCCGAAAGGTGAGCAAGTCGACGCTAACGGATGCTCCGACAGCCAGAAGGACGACGACGCCGACGGAGTGCCCAACAGCCGTGACAAGTGTCCAAACACCCCGGTTCGGACGACGGTGGACGAGAACGGCTGCCCGGTGCTGTTCGAGCAGGGTAAGACGTCGGTCATCCTGAAAGGCGTGACCTTTGCGACCGGCAAGGCGGATCTCACCCCAGAAGGGGAAGAGTCGCTCAAACAAGTGGCGGCCTCACTCGCCGCCCGGCCGGACGTTCGGGTGGAGGTGCAGGGTCACACCGACAACACCGGGACGCGAAGGGTGAACATGCGGCTTTCGAAGGCCCGGGCGGAGGCGGTCGAGAAGTTCCTGGAGGCGAACGGCGTGTCGCCGAGTCAGCTGACGGCCAAGGGCTACGGCCCCGACAAGCCGATCGCGAGCAACAAGACGAAGGACGGGAGAGCGCAGAACCGCCGGGTGGAGCTGGTTCAAGTCCAGTAGTACCGGCGGCGAGGTGAGAAAAGGCGGTGGGCGCAAGCCCACCGCCTTTTCGCGTCCGGCCCCCGCCCCTGGCGCTTTCCGCGACGCCGCCCAAAGTTGTCAGACTGTCCGTGTCGCCTGATCTCGATCCCGCCGCAATCACCAGGCTCGAGCGCCTGGGCGGGCCCCCCTTCGTGGCCCGCATGTTGGACCTGTTCCTTCGTGATGCCCCGCCCAAGGTTGCCGCCATCCGCGCTGCACTCGATGCTTACGATTCGGACGCAGTCGCCTACTGGGCGCACGGGCTGATCTCGACCTCCGGGAACCTTGGCGCAACCCGCGTCTCGGAGTTGGTACGTCAGATCGAACAGGCTGCGTTGGCGGGTCGGTGGGAGCCACTGACCAGTCTGGTTGACGACCTGGGTCCTGCTTTCGCCACGGTGCAAGCCGGCCTCGCGGCCGAGCTGGAGCGGCGACAGCGATGAAGAGCGTTGCCCTCTTGCTGGACCGGGTTACCCGGTTCCCGAGCCCCGCGTAACCACAACACTCCTTGAAGCGATCGGCTCAGTCGCCGGGGCAACTGCCTCGAGGTACTCCTGCCGATACATGCGAATCAGCTCGAAGAAGTACGAGATCGCGAGGGGCCCAATGAGCAGGCCGAGCAGGCCGAAATAGGCGATTCCGGCCATGGCGCCGATGATGGTGACGAAGGGGTGAATGCTGGCGTAGCGGCGAAAAACCCAGGGCCGAATCAGATTGTCCACCTGACCGACAGCAACGATCCCCCAGATGGCGAGCGCGACCGCCCAGCCATATCGATGCTCGAACGCGAGCACCGCGACGCCAGGTACCCAGACCAGGCCGCTCCCTACGACAGGAAGGATCGAGACGATAATCGTGATTACGCCCCAGAACGCCGCATTGGGAAGTCCGGTGACCAGGAATCCAAGTGCCACAAGGGCTCCCTGAACCAAAGCTGTCACGCCGGTGCCGATGAGGGTCGAGACCGTGACTCCCTTGAAGCGACGCCGAAGCGCCTCTGCATTGGCGGTCGAGAAGGGAATGAACGGCAGCATCATGCCCCAGACGGCACCGCCCGCGACGAGCAGGTAATAAAGGCCGAAGAACGCAATGGTGAGCTGTAGCAAGAGGCGGGTCGCCGTGCCGGCAAAGCCGAGCAGGCTGCCGCCGATGATGGATACGAGACGGGCACCGGCTTGCTCCAGCTGGGTGCCAATGTCGTATCCCGCGACGTTCAGCTCCCGTACCCGCGCCAGCAACGGGCTCTGGATCACACGCGCCGCCATATCCTGCGCCTCGCTGGCCAGGAGGCTGATGAACAGCACGCTTGGGATCACGATGAGGAGCAAAGCCAGCAGCAGCGTAATGCCGGCGGCAATCCGCACCGGCACTCGTCGCGCAAGCTCCCGATGCACCGGCGTGAAGATGATGTACAGGACCGGCGCGCCGACCAGCCCTGTGATGAATGGCCAGAGCGCGACTGCCAGGCCGATTCCGAGCACGAGAATGACCCAGGAGGCGCGTTGCTGCTTCGTATCCAGAAACGGCATGCGGAATTGTACGGAGAGCCCCCTTGCCCCCGCCAGCCGGACCCCACACTAGATTAGGACAATGCCTCTTCTCCTTCCGGCGCCGCCGCCATGTCCGAGCCGTTTCCTCGCGTGACACCCCCGTCAGGTCATCCCGTCGCGATCGACGACCTTAGCGTAAGCCGTGCCTGCATGGCTCGCCTGGTGGACTCGAACGTCCTCGGAGTACTGGTGACGGACGGCGAGACGATTACGGAGGCGAACGATGCGTTTCTTCGAATGGTGGGCTATAGCCGGGACGAGCTAGCCCAGGGACGTCTCCGGTGGAATGACTTGAGCACGCCCGACCACGCAGAAATCGACGCGCGGGCGTTGGAGGACCTTTTGCGGCTTGGGGGGTGCCCGCCGCTCGATAAGGAGCTGGTCAGGAAGGACGGGACTCGCTGCGCGGTGCTCGTAGGTGGCGCGGTCATCAGCCGCTCGCCGCTTCAGACGGTGTGGTTTGTGCTCGACCTCACCGAACGGCGCCTGGTCGAGGAGCGGCTCCGCCGCGCCCAACGGATGGAGTCGATCGTACACCTCGCGGGCGGGATTGCGCACGACTTCAACGATCTTCTGACCGCGATCCTGGGCTCGACCGAGCTGCTCCTGGAGAACGAGGGCCTGGCGACGGAGGCCCGGGCCGATGTAGAGGAGATCAGGAAGGCAGCCAAGCGTGCGGCGCAGCTCACCCACCAACTGCTCGCTTTCAGCCGCCGCCAATCGCCACAGCCTCGCGTTCTCGACCTGAACGCGATCCTGCACGATCTGCGCATCATCCTTCGCCATTTGATGGGAGATCACCTCGAAATAGCGACCGACTTCGACCCCGATGTGCCTCCTGTGCTTGCTGATCTGGCGCAGCTGGAACAGATCGTCGTGGATGTCGCCCTGGAAGCACGCGACCGGATGCCGGCAGGCGGACGACTCACCCTGGCCACCAAGACCGCTCGGGTCGACGCCGCCTTCGCCGAAGCCCATCCGGGGCTTCGACCCGGACGCTATGCGGTGCTGGTCATGCGCAACTCGGAGCTGGCGCTCGCCGACGAGACCCTCGACTCGGTGTATGGCGTGGTGCGCCAGAGCGGTGGTTACGCCGCGGTTCAGGAGGAACCCGGGAAAGAGGCGGGATTCACCCTCTACCTTGCCGCGGTGGAGCAGCCCCCTCGGGAAGGTCCGGTCCCGGTGGACAGCGAGGTGCGGGGCGGGGAGACGATTCTGCTGGTGGATGACGAGGAGCAGGTGCGGGGGCTGGGCCGCCGAGTGCTGGAGCGGGTGGGGTATACCGTGGTCACGGCCGCCGATGGGCAGGAAGCGATTCAGATCGCGAATCGCCACGCGGGAACCATTCATTTGCTGCTGGTCGACATGGTGCTGCCCGTCTCGAGCGGTCGTGAGCTTGCGGCCCAGCTCGCGATCCATCGCCCGGCGATCAAGGTCCTCTACATTTCCGGCACCATCGACGACACTATCGGCCGGCATCAGGTGCTGGCGCCGGGGACCGCGTTTCTCCAAAAGCCGTTCTCCCTGGACCATCTGGTCAGGAAGGTCAGGCAGGTACTGGACGCGCCGCAGGCGGCGCGGTAACTGCATTTGCTCGAGTGAAACCATCCCGGCCCCGTCGCCGTAGGCCTGCTCAGTCGGCTTCTCCCGTTCCCGTCCCAGGAGGTTGCGTGTACCCACGGCTCTGCGGCCGGCTCGCGCTGGCAAGCGCCTGCGTGGCCGTTTCCGGCGTGCCCGTGCTCGAAGCCCAGCATGCTGCGACCCCGGCTGCCACCCGCGATATCGAGATCCCCTACCAGCAGTTCGTCCTGAAGAACGGTCTTACCTTGCTCGTCCATGAGGATCACAAGGCACCGATCGTGGCGGTGAACCTCTGGTACCATGTTGGCTCGAAGAACGAGAAGCCGGGCAGGACCGGGTTCGCCCACTTGTTCGAGCACTTGATGTTCAACGGCAGCGAGAACTACAAGGGGGAGTACTTCACGCCGTTCGAGCAGGCGGGCGCTACCGATCAGAACGGAACCACCAACGAGGATCGCACCAATTACTTCGAGAACGTCCCCACGAACGCGCTGGACATGGCGCTGTGGATGGAATCGGACCGGATGGGACACCTGCTCGGCGCCATCGATCAGGCCAAGCTGGACGAGCAGCGCGGCGTGGTGCAAAACGAGAAGCGGCAGGACGAGAACGAGCCGTACGGGACCGTCTGGGAGTTTTTGACGCCGCGGCTCTACCCGCCCAACCATCCGTATTCGTGGACCACGATCGGTTCGATGGAAGATCTCGGCGCGGCCAAGCTGGAGGACGTGAAAGAGTGGTTCCAGAGCTATTACGGACCGGCCAACGCAGTGCTGGTGATCGCCGGCGACGTGGATACCAAGGTCGCGCGGGAAAAAGTCGAGCATTATTTCGGCGACATTCCTTCGGGACCTCCGGTCGGCCGTCAGGACGCCTGGGTTGCCAAGCGTAGTGGAAGCCAGCGCGGCGTGTTGCAGGACCGTGTGCCGCAAGCCCGACTCTATCGGGTGTGGAACGTCCCCGGCTGGGCCACGGCTGACGGTGATTACCTGAAGCTGGTCGCTCGGGTGCTGTCGGATGGAAAAACGTCGAGGCTCTACAAGCGTCTGGTCTATGACGATCAAATCGCAACCGACATCGCGGCCGTGGTCGATACTCGCGAGATCGGAGGCCTGTTCTATATCCAGGCAACGGCACGCCCCGGCGACGATCTCAGCAAGGTCGAGCGTGCCGTCAACGAGGAGATGGCCCGGTTCCTCCGGACCGGACCAACGCCGAGCGAGCTGGCGCGGGTCAAGACTGATTTCCGGGCCGATTTCATCCGGGGGGTTGAGCGAATCGGCGGCTTTGGAGGAAAATCAGACGTCCTCGCGCAGGGAGCCGTGTTCGCCGGCAAGCCCGCCCATTACAAGGTGCGGCTTCAGCGGGTAGCGTCTGCGACGCCAGGCGATCTCCTGCGGGTCGCGAAGCAATGGTTGGGTGACGGCGACTACACCCTCGAGGTGAAACCGTTCCCCAACTACCAGACGGCAACGACGGGCGCGGATCGTTCCAAGCTGCCGAAGCCGGGCACGCCGCCCGACGCCAAGTTTCCCAACCTGGAACGGGCAACCCTGTCCAACGGACTCAAGATCGTCCTCGCGGAGCGGCCCTCGGTCCCGCAGGTACGATTCGATCTGTTGCTCGACGCGGGGTTTGCTGCGGATCAGTCGGCGGAGCCCGGCACCGCCAACATGACGCTCGCGATGCTGGACGAAGGGACCCAGCGGCGCACCTCGCTCCAGATCAGCGACGAGCTGCAGCGGCTCGGCGCGACCCTCACAGCGTTTTCCCGGCTTGACTATTCCAGCGTCACGCTCGATGCCCTCAAGGAAAATCTCGATCCGTCGCTGGCGCTATTCGCCGATGTCGTGCTCAATCCGTCGTTTCCGCAGAAGGACTTCGACCGGCTGAAGAAGCAGCAGCTGGCGGCCATCGAGCGGGAGAAGGCTGAGCCGTTCACCATGGCGCTCCGGGCATTCCCCGGGCTGGTGTACGGGACCGGCCACGCGTATGCGACGCCGTGGAGCGGCACCGGCACGGAAGAGTCGGCGGCGAAAATCACGCGCGCTCAAGTTGCCGCCTTTCATCACGACTGGTTCAAGCCCAACCATGCGACGTTGATCGTGGTAGGCGCGACCACGATGAACGAGATCAAGCCGAAACTCGAGCGTCTCTTCGCGGGTTGGAAGCCGGGAGACATCCCGGCGAAGAAGGTGAACGATGTCGCGCTACCGGCCACGCCCGCGGTGTATCTCATCGATCGCCCGGGAGCGTTACAGACCGTAATTCTCGCGGGCAACCTGGCGCCACCCAAGAACAATCCCAACGAAGTCCGGATCGAGGTCATGGATGCCATACTCGGGGGCAATTTCGGCTCGCGGATCAACATGAACCTGCGGGAGGACAAGCACTGGTCCTACGGCGCCGGCACTTTCCTCCGCGACGCGCGGGGGCAGCGCCCGTTCGTGGCGTACGCGCCGGTACAAACCGACAAGACCAAAGAATCCATCATCGAGCTCTCCAAGGAACTACAGGGAATTCTCGCGGGACGTCCGGTGGATTCGACCGAGCTGGCACAGGCCAAGTCGAGTCTTACGCTCACGCTGGCAGGCGGCTGGGAGACCATGGAGGAAGTGGACGCCACGATCCGGAGCATCGTCACCTTTGGCCTGGACGACCGGTACTTTGATACCTACCCGACCAAGGTGCGCGCGGTCGATGCGGGTCAGGTGCCCGCCGCCGCGGCGGAGACGGTACACCCCGACAAGCTGGTATGGCTGATCGTCGGTGATCGGGCCAAGATCGAGGCCGGCGTGCGGGAGTTGAAACTGGGAGAGGTGA
>Ga0114129_10002883_pt1 | contig 24075 bp, 22 predicted proteins | sample RhiMetdeltSRZDD1_FD_80071 | JGI IMG/M metagenome (GOLD analysis project Ga0114129, IMG submission 80071) | Populus rhizosphere microbial communities from Tennessee, USA - Rhizosphere MetaG P. deltoides SRZDD1 (version 2) (version 2) | ecosystem: Host-associated > Plants > Roots > Rhizosphere >...
CCGCGGGGGACACGCGCGCCTGGAAGACCTCGCCCTCGACCCAGAGATCCTTGAACTCGTCGCCGGACTGGATGTGCTCGGCCAGCCGGATGGCGAGCTGGCCGACGCGCAGGACTTCCCTAGGCGCGCTCGAGATACTCACCCGTCCGCGTGTCGACCTTGATCTTGTCCCCCGTCTTCACGAACAGTGGCACGTTGACCTTCAGGCCGGATTCGAGCGTCGCGGGCTTCGTCGCCCCGGTGGCCGTGTCGCCCTTCAGACCGAAGTCGGTCGAAGCGACGGTCATGACGATCGACGCGGGCATGTCGACGCCGATCGGGTCGCCCTGGTACTCGTTGAGCGTGACCTCCATGCCGTCGGTGAGGTAGTTCACCGCGTCGCCGAGCTGGTCGGCGTCGAGCGCGATCTGGTCGTAGGTCTTCGTGTCCATGAAGTGGTAGTGCGTGCCGTCCTTGTACATGAACTGCACGGTGCGGTGGTCGAGGCGTGCGCGCTGGAAACGCTCGCCGGCCTGGACCGTCTTCTCGATGAGGTCGCCCTTGCGCACGTTGCGCAGCTTCATGCGCACCTGCGCGCTCCCGCGGCCCATCTTGATGTGCTGGAACTCGACGATCTGGTAGAGCTGTCCGTCGATCTCGACAGTGATGCCGCGCTTGATGTCCCCGGTGCTGATCACTGTTTCTTCTTGTTCTCCTCGATGAGCCAGCGGAGCGCGACCTCGTAGCCGACAACGCCCAGGCCGACGACCTGACTCGCGGTCACGTCCCTCAGATAGCTATGGTGGCGGAACGGCTCTCGCTTCGTGACGTCGCTGATGTGCACCTCGACGACCGGGAACGTGCAGGCCGCCACGGCATCGCGCAGCACGACCGACGTATGAGCGAGTCCTCCGGGATTGATGATGGCACCATCGGCCGCCGCTTGCTGCTGCAGGAAGTCTATGAGCGCTCCTTCGTGATTCGATTGAAAGGCCGTGAGCGTCGCGCCCGCGTCACGCGCGATGGCGGTGCAGCGCGCGACGACCTCCTCCAGGGTCGTCGTGCCGTAGATCTGGGGCTCGCGCGTGCCGAGAGTGTTCAGGTTCGGACCGTTGATCACCAGGTAGCGCGTCATGCGGCACGACCCTGGATCAGCCGGGCAGCCTCGCGCAACGGCCGGTCGCCGATGTCGGTCACTTCGCTGAACAGCCCGACGCGGCGCGGCAGGATCCAGCGCACCTTTCCGGCGCGTGCCTTCTTGTCGCGCTGGAGAAAGGTCCAGACGTCGCGCGTCAGATGAGCGCGGATGGGCAGCCGCGCGCGCGACAGGAGCCGCTCGACGTCGATCCGCAGGGACCGCGGTGCCAGGCCCAGCGTCTCGGAGAGCGCCGCCGCGTACACGAGGCCGATCGAGACCGCCTCTCCGTGCGTCACGCGATAGCGCGAGGCGGCCTCGTAGGCATGGCCGAGGGTGTGGCCGAAGTTGAGGAGCTCGCGTAGGCCCGTCTCGCGGGGATCGAGCGTGACGATGCCGGCTTTGACCTCGGCCGCGAGTGCGATGGTCGTCAGCTGCGGGCCGATCTCGCCGCGCAGCACCCCGTCCAGCGAGCGCTCGACGTGGGCGACCGCGTCGCGATCGGCCAGGAACGCGCTCTTCACGACCTCCGCGAGACCGGAGGAGAGCTGGCGCCGCGGCAGCGTCGCGAGGACGCCGGCATCCGCGAACACCGCGTCCGGTGGATGGAACGCGCCGACGAGGTTCTTGCCTTCGGGGATGTCGATCGCGGTCTTGCCACCGATCGCGGCGTCGACCATGCCCAGCAGTGTCGTGGGCACGTGCGCGACGCGCACGCCGCGCAGATAGGTAGCCGCCGCGAATCCCGCCGCATCCCCGACCGCCCCGCCGCCGAGCGCGACGATCCCGCCGTCGCGACCCAGCCCCGCCTGCGCGAGATCGGCCCACAGCTTGCCGACCGCACGCACAGACTTCGCGGCCTCGCCGCTGGGTACCCGCACCGCGACCGGATCCAGCCCGGCGCGCTCGAGCGACCGCATCAGGCGCCCTTCGTACTCCCCGGCCGCCGCCGGCTCGCTCACGATGGCGACCCTCCCCGACCAGCCGAGGTCGCCGAGGTGAGTGCCGACCTGGTCGAGCAGCCCGGACCGCACCAGTACCGGGTAGGGCCGTTCGCCGCCGACGTCGATTCGGATCCCGCGCGCCGCGAGGATCCACGCCACGATCGCATGCGCGGAGTTCTCGGCGGTCGCGTCGCGATCGACATCGAACGTGACGTCCGCGTCCGCGTACGCCGCGCGGCGCTCCCGCAGCGCGGCGCGCGCGCGGTCGCGCGGGGCAACATTCGAGTGCGGCCGCTTCTCCATTGTCTTCGCGATACCGTCCGTGACGCGCTCGAGCGACCCGCTCAGCCCGATGACCAAACCCAGCTCCCGCATGCGCCTCCGGTTGTCCTCGCGGATGACCGCGCCACCCCCCGTATCGACGACGACCCAGGCCGGCGTCGAGCGCAGTCGCGTGAGGACGAGCGACTCGAGATCTCGGAAGCGGTCCCAACCGTCCTCCTCGATGATCCGCTTGCACGACTTCGCCGCGCGGCGCTCGATCCCGCGATCGAGCTCGACGACGCTCGCGCCGAGCCGGCGCGCGACGAGCGGCGCGACGGTGCTCTTGCCGATGCCCGGCGGGCCCACGAGGAAGAGATGCATCAGGCCCTCTGGTCGATCGGACGGAGGCGTGCGCGGTAGCGCTCGACCGCTGCGACGAGATCGTCCGCGGTGTCGCAGCCGAACTTCTCGACCAGCGCGTCGGCGAGAACGAAGGCGAGCATCGCTTCGGCCACGACACCGGCCGCGGGCACGACGCAGACATCGCTGCGCTCGACGAGGGCCGGAGACGGTGCGCCGGTGCGTAGGTCCGCCGACGGCAATGGCTTCATCAGCGTGGAGATCGGCTTGAACGCCACCTCGACCCTGATGTCCTCGCCGTTCGTCATGCCGCCCTCGAGGCCTCCGGCGCGGTTGCGCGTCCGTGCGAAGCGGCCGTCCGTCACGGTGATGGGATCGTGCACCGCGCTGCCGCGCTCGCGAGCCGCGGCGAACGCGTCGGCGAACTGCACGCCCTTGGCGCTCTGGATCGACAGCAGCGCCTGCGCGATGCGTCCATCGAGTCGGCGGTCCCACTGGGCCGACGTCCCGAGTCCGGCCACGACGCCGCTGACACGAAGAGCGACGATGCCGCCGAGTGTGTCGCCCGCGTCCCGTGCCGCCGAGATCGCAGCGACCATCGCCGCGGACCGTGCGCGGTCTGCGCACCGAACCTCGCTCGCCTCGACCGCGTCGACCTCGAAACGTGGCTCGCTCTCGACGTCGCCGATCGTCTTCGTCTCGCTCCGCACGTCCATGCCGACCAGCCTGAGCACGGCTTTCGCCACCGCGCCGGCCGCGACACGTGCGGCGGTCTCCCGCGCGCTCGAGCGCTCGATGACATCACGCACGTCGTCGTGTCCGAACTTGAGCGCGCCCGCGAGGTCGGCGTGGCCCGGGCGGAGGCGCGTCACGGCCGCGGGCGGGTCCACCACCGGCTCGACGCTCATGACGCGCTCCCAGTTCACGGCATCGCGGTTGGCGATCTGCAGCGCGATCGGCGCGCCGGTCGAGCGTCCGTGCCGCACCCCGCCGGTGATGTTCACCGCGTCGCGTTCGATGCGTTGGCGCGCGCCCCGACCGTAGCCGAGCTGTCGCCGGCGCAGGTCGCCGTCGATGTCCGCGACGACGATCGGGACCCCCGCGGGGACGCCATCGAGGACCGCAACGAGGCCGGGGCCGTGCGACTCGCCCGCGGTGATGAGCCTCATGCGGCGCGTGGCAAGGCGGCGCGCATCACGGCGAGCGGCGCCTCGCGGCCCGTCCAGAGCGTGAACGAGCGCGCGGCCTGATGGAGCAGCATCGAAAGCCCGTCGACCACGCGCACATCTTGAGCCTCACGCGCGCGGCGGACCAGCGGCGTCGCGGTCCGTGTGGGCACCAGGTCTACGACCACCGCGGGGAGCGGGCTGAAGGCGAAATCGGCGAGCAGATCCTCGCCGTGAAGTCCAAGAGGCGTGGCGTTCACCAGCACGTCGATGCCGCTCGCGGTGCGTCGTGCGTCCGCCCAGGGGCGCGCGACGGCAGGCTTGCCGACGGTGGCGGCGAGCGCGGTCGCCCGATCGAGGTCGCGCGCCGCCAGCACGACGATGTGCGCGGCAGAGAGCGCGCGCACGCATGCGCGCGCCGCTCCCCCGGCGCCCAGCACCATCACATCCTTCCCCGACACATCGACGCCTGCCGCCGCGAGCGCGCGCGCGAAGCCGTAGCCGTCGGTGTTGTCGCCCACGAGCCGGGACGTCCTCCGCACGATCGTGTTGACCGCGCCGATCCGCCGCGCCTCTTCGGTGAGCTCGTCGACGAGGCCGACAACGGCCTCCTTATGCGGGATCGTGACGTTCGCACCGAGGACGTCGTCGCGACGAAGTGCCTCGACGACATCCGCGAGCCTGCTCGGCTCGACGTCGCGCGTCTCGTAGCGATGAGGCAGGCCGAGAGCGGCGAACGCGGCGTTGTGCATCGCCGGCGAGAGCGAGTGCGCCACGGGATGGCCGAGCAGGTAGACGGAGCTCACTTGCTCACCCTCGGGCCTCGGGGGGGAGGGGCCCCGTTCAGCGAGCGAAGCGAGCGTTCCGGTGACACGCTCACGGCTGGTGGATTCGCTCGTCGCGGCCGAGGCGCTCCTCGCTCATCTCACTTATTCCCGTACTTGATCCGATTCGCCTCGTGCTCTTCGACCGTCCGCGCGAACGCGTGTTGACCGGTGCCGTCGTTCTTGGCGACGAAGTAGAGGTAGGGGACGTCGGCCGGCTTCGCCGCACCCTCGAGCGCGGCGACACCGGCGTTCGCGATCGGCGTCGGCGGCAGGCCCGCGTTGATATACGTGTTGTAGGGCGAGTCGATCTTCAGGTCGTCGAGCGAGAGCTCGCGCCAGTCACCGAGCGCGTACTGGATCGTGGGGTCGGCGTCGAGCTTCATCCCGATCTTCAGGCGGTTGGTGTACACGCCCGCGATCGTCGCGCTCTCGCTGCGGTCCCGCGCTTCGCGTTCGACGATCGAGGCGAGCTTCACGATGTCGTAGATCGCGACCTTGCGTTCCGCCGACGCGGCCCGCAGCGTGGCGCCCACCCGGCGTTCGAATGTATCCAGCAGCACGTCGACGATCTGCGACGCGGTCATGTCCGGGCGCATGAAATACGTATCGGGGAAGAGGTAGCCCTCCAGGGTCGTCTTGCCGTCCAACCCCGCCAGCACGGTGTTCTTCCGTTCGCCGACCACCGCCGCGGCGGTGAACGCCTCCTTGCTGATCGCGGGAAACGCCTTGTTCACCGCCGTGGCGACCTCGGTGAGTCGCCAGCCCTCGATGATGCGCAGGACGATCTGCTCACCTGGCGCTTTTTCGAACAGCTTCGCGAGATCGCGCGGGGTGAGCGCGGCGGAGACCGTGTACGTCCCGGACTGGAGCGCGTTCTCGCGCTCCGCGTCGTACAGGACGTAATCGAACGCCAGAGCGGATCGGATGATGCCCTCCTGCTCGAGACGCTTCGCGATCTGGCCGGCGGTTTCGCCGCGCGCGATCACGAACGGCCGACTCTCCGCACGCGTGTCCTTCGCGAGATCGACCTCGCTCCGCACGCGATCCGCGATGAGGCCCCGCACGACGTCCTGTCGCAGCAGCGTGTCGTGGTCGGTCAGGTAAGAGGCGGCGGCGTCCTCGGCGAGCGGCAACGCGACAACGTACAGGCCCACGACGATCAGGCCGACGACGATCAGGAACGTGAACGGACCGAGCGAGGAGCGTGGCCGCGGCGGCGACGTGCGCGAGCTCTGGCCGCGCGCCTGTGTCATCGGGCGCGGCGGCGACGCGAGAGGAAGTCTTCTAGCAGGATCGTCGCGGCGCCGGCGTCGAGATCGGCGGCGCCGCGGTGCGCGGCTTCGGCGGTGGTGAATCGCTCGTCGTACAGATCGATCGGCAGTCCCAGCGCCGCGCAGGCGTCCGCGAAACGGCGCACCCGTTCCGCCTGCGGCCCGTCGTCGCCACGCAGCGTGAGCGGAAGACCGATGACCAGAGCACCCACCTCCTCTTTCGCGATGAGCTCACGGAGGCTCGCGAGGTCGGCCTCGAGGTTGCGGCGTGCCAACGTCCGGAGCGGTCGCGCGAGGCCGAAGGCGTCATCACCGACGGCGAGTCCGATGCGACGGTCGCCGACGTCCAGCGCAAGATAACGCACGCTCAGGGTGAGGCCGATGTCGCCGGGGTCTCCGTGTCCACCTTGATCTGCAAACGTGAGTCGAAGAACGGGAACCGCGGCCACCAGCCTGGCCAGACGACGATCCGCCGAAGCTCGAGGCCCTGGCCTTTCACGATGTCCTCGGCCTCGCCGAAGTCACGACCGGCGAGCGAGGCGCGCAGCGGCGCATCGTGCGGGTTCGGGAACTGCGACGTACGACCGCGAACGCGCCAGCGCACGCCGTTGTCCTCGACGGTCGGGCCGATGATCACGTCCACGACCGCCGCGGTCTCGTTGATGTCGTTCTCCGGATCGGCCCGCTTCTTCAGCTCGGCGATCGTCGTCGCGCGCGGCTCCGCCTCGGGCACGCTGTAACCAGTCGCAGTCCCGGTCACCGTGAGCTCGAACACTCCGTTCGGCGGCTCGGTGCCGATGAGGCCGGCCGACCCGGTCACCGAGGTGACCTTGACGACCGGGCCATAGACGATCTTGCCCTTGGCGGTGGGGTCCTTCTTCCACTCGTCAACCTTCTTCACGCCCACCTTGCGCAGCTCTTCCTCGGCGCGACCGGCAGCGAGACCGTAGTCGGACCCGGTGACGACCGCGAACTTCTTGATCTCGCCACCGCTCGTCGCCTGCGGATTGTTCACCGCGTAGTCGTTCCGATCGGTGATCGCGATCGCGTTCGCCGCGACGTTCCCGGCTGGGCCCGCGTCGAGCGCCTCGATCCCGATGTCGACCGTCCCGATCTTCACACCCGGCGGGAAGATCTCGATCGTGCTGCGTGGGATCACCTTCTCCTCGGTGGTCTGGAAGCGCACGTTGTCGCGGGTCCTGACGACCGTGCCCTTCAGGACGCGGATGTCCTGCGTGTTCTGGTTGGAGAACCGCGCCACGCCTTTCGCCTTGATCGGCTCGGTGCGCTCGCCGGTGGCATTGTGGGTGTACCTCTGGCTCAGCTCGTTGGCGACAAGTGTCAGCGCGCCCGGGATCTCACCCTGCGGCCCCGCGCGCAGATTGAACTCGATCGGACCGAGCGGTTTCGAGACCGGAGCGACCACGACCGTCGCCGTGGGCCCGACGATGACCATCAGCACGAGCGCGGCCGCGAGCAGGCTTCCGAGGATGCCCAGCGCGCGGGCCGGCGAGCGACCCGCGGCGGACCTCACGCGCACTGGCCGCGCCAGCGCCGCGCGGCGCGCGGTCGTGAGCGGCTCGGTCGCGTCGAGCTCCTGACGCTCCAGCGCGGCGGTGCTGGCGAACGCCGGAAGGTGGACGGACGACGCGAGAGACCGCGCGCGCGCGTCCGGCGAGACGATCGCCAGACGCCGGGTGCCGGCGGCGCGCCGCGCGACCTCGAAGAACACCGCACTACGCGCCGCGGGCGCCCCGGCCGAGATCGACAGGACCAGGTCGTCCGCCGCCGGCGCCGCGGCGATGCGATCGACGGCCTCGAGCACCGTCGCGCGTGCGCCGAGCTCGACCACGGTGCGCCCCGCCACAAGCACGGTCATGACGCGAAGATCCCCGACGCGATCGCTGCCGCGCCGACCGCGACGAGATCGTCGGACCGCAGCTGGACATCGCTGTAGGCCCGGCTCGCGATCCCGACCGACAGCGGCGTCACATCGACCGTGCCACCACGGACACCACCGACGGCCTCTCCAAGCGCGCGCGGCAACGCCAACAGAGAGTCCGGCACCCCGACGAAGAGCCAGCGCGCGGGTGGCAGCCCGTCGAGCGCATGGAGTGAAGCGACGACGCAGTCTGCCCACACGCGGGCATCGGTCTCGAGCCGGTCGGCGCGCGACGCGATCGCGATCCGACCGAGACCGAACGCGCGCGTCGCGACGACGCGTCCCTCGCGCAGGATCGCGAGGGCGGTCACATCGGCGCCGAGACGGAGCACGCCGGCGTCGAGCACGCCTGACTCGACGAGCAGCCGCCCGAGCGCGTACGCGCCGGGGACCACCGCGCCACGATGGCGGGCGGTCTCGAGCGCGCCGAGCGCGGCTCCCGAGAGCACCAGCGGCGCGACGCTCACGTCGCTCCACACTTCGACCAGCCCGCCGCGCTGGCCGACGAGCGTGGCGAGGTGACGACCGTCGAGTGATAGCGACGCGACGTCCTCGCGGAGCCGCGCCGTCGGCACGCCGCGCAGGGCGGGGTCGTCCTCGGCGTTGGCGATGGCCGTCTTCGCGGCGACGGTCGTCGCCTCGCGCTCCGCGCGCGAGACCTCGCCCGCCGCGACGGGAGCCTCTGAAGACTCACGCTCGAACGACGTGGAGAGGTGGTACGTGCGGACGTCGTCGCCGTCGATCGCGACGATCGACCGGTCCACGCGCTGGCCGCGCTCCGCGCCGCCGAAGGCGGTGGCGAGCGCGGCCGCGACCGACTCGCGGTCGACGACGAGCCCGCCGCTGACTGCGCCCTCGGCCAGACCCGCCTCGCCGCGGCCGGTGATTCGCAGCCGAGCGTTCTCACGCGTCGCGACTATGACCCGCGCGATCCCGGCGGACAGCTCCACGCCGGCGACCAGCGGGCCCTTCGTCCCGACGCTGCGGGTGTCGCGCGTGTTAGCGGCGGTCACGTCCCCCATTCAAACGCTCGCGCACGGCATCCCGTGCCCTTTCGATGGCCTCGGCCAGCTTTTCGGGCTCCCCGCCGCCCGCGGTCGCGCTGTCAGCGCGGCCGCCGCCTTTGCCACCGAAGATCGGGGCCACCTCGTTCACGAGCCTGTGCGCGTCGAGCGAGGAAGCGAGGTCCTTCGTGATCGAGACGAGGAACGCGGGCTGTCCGTTCCGCCGGGCGGCGAGGACCACGGCGCCAGAGCCGATCGTCGCCCGGATGCGGTCCGACAAGGCACGCAGATGGGTCACGTCGCCCTCGCCCACATCGGCCGCGACAAGCTTGACGGCGCCCAACGTCTCGGCCTGGCTCAGCAGCCTCGACGCGACCGCGTCCAAGCCGCTGCGCTGCATCGCGGCGAGCTCCTTCTCGAGGCGCTCGCGCGATTCGCTGAGCTGCGCGACCGCCTCGGGCACGCGCGCCGGTGGCACACGCAGCGCCGCGGCCGCGCGGCTGAGCCGATCGCGGATGTCACGCATCTCGCGGAGCGCGCCGACGCCGGTCACGGCCTCGATGCGCCGCACCCCCGCGCCGATGCTCTCCTCCTTCGTGATGAGGAACGGACCGATGTCACCGGTGCAGTGACAGTGCGTGCCGCCGCAGAGCTCGCGGCTCGGTCCCGCCTCTATGACGCGGACCTCGTCGTCGTACTTCTCGCCGAAGAGCGCCATCGCGCCCGACGCGAGCGCGTCGCTAAGCGGCATGACGCGCGCGTGCACGCTCCCGTTGTCGAGGATGGCGCGGTTCACCTCGTCCTCCACACGCTGCAGCTCCGGCGGCGTGAGCGCGCGTCCGAACGTGAAGTCGAAGCGCAGGTTCGGCGCGTGCACGAGCGACCCCGCCTGGTGCACGTCCTCGCCGAAGAGATTCCGCAAGGTCGCGTGCAGGAGATGTGTCGCGGTGTGATTGCGCATCGTGTCGCGGCGGAGCTCTTCGTCGACCGCGGCGTGCGCGCGCGCCGAAACGCGCAGGACGCCGTCCACGACCTTCGCGCTCATGACGATCACGCCGGGAGCCGCGGCCTGCGTGTCGGCGACCATCGCGCGTCCCTCGTCGGTGGTGATCGTCCCGCGGTCGCCCACCTGGCCGCCGCCCTCCGGATAGAAGGGCGTGCGGTCGAGCACGATCTCGACGTCCTGACCCTCGTGCGCCACCTCGACCCGCGAGCCGCTTGCGACCAGGGACACGATCGTCGCATCGGTCGCGAGCTCGTCGTACCCGGTGAACGTGCTGCGCAGCCCCTGCGTCTCGCGGAGCAGCGCGTAGAACTGGCCGAAGCGCATCGCGTCCTGTGAGAACTTCGCGGTAGCGCGGCTGCGGCTGCGCTGTCGCTCGAGGAGCTCGTTGTAGCCGCGCTCGTCGACCGTCAATCCCGCGCTCGCGGCTATCTCCTTCGTCATCTCGAGCGGGAAGCCGTACGTGTCGGAGAGGCGGAACGCGGTGTCGCCGTCGATGAAGGCCTGGCCCTCGGCCTTCGCGCGGGCGATCGCCTCGTTGAGCATCGTCAGGCCGTTCGCGAGCGTCTTCTCGAACTTCTCTTCTTCGTCGGCGATCACCTGCGTGATCCGATCGCGCGCCTTGGTGAGCTCGTGGTAGTGCTTCTGCATCGTCTTCACGACCTCGCCGCCGAGCGTCGCGAGCGCGCCCGCTTTGAGGCCGAGCCGTCGCCCGTGCAGCGCAGCGCGGCGGATGAGCCGGCGGAGCACGTAACCACGGAACTCGTTGGAGGGCACGACCCCGTCCGCGATCAGGAACGTCGCGGCGCGTGAGTGCTCGGCGACGATACGGATCGACACGTCGGTGTCGCGGTCGTCCCCGTACTTCTTGCCGGATAGCGACTCGATCTTCCTGACGAGCGGTTGGAACAGGTCGGTGCGATAGGTGTCGCCCGCGACACCCTGCAGCACCTGCGTCAGGCGCTCGAGTCCGGCGCCCGTGTCGATGTTCCTTTTCGCAAGAGGGACGAGCGTTCCGTCGGCCTTGCGGTCGTACTGCTGGAACACGAAGTTCCAGATCTCCAGCCATCGGCCGCAGTTCTCGCTGGGGTCGCAGACGTGCGGCGCGACGCCTGGCTGCGGACCCCTGTCGATGAAGACCTCGCTGTCCGGTCCGCAGAGTCCGGTCGGGCCCGGCGCCCAGAAGTTCGCCTCGTCGCCGAGACGGAAGATCTTCTCCGGCGGCAGGAGCGCGAGGGTCTTCGTCCAGATCTCGTACGCCTCGTCGTCGCTCGTGTGGACCGTCGCGACGAGCTGCGTCCCATCGAAGCCGAACACGTCCGTCAACAGCTCCCAGCCCCACTCGATCGCTTCCTTCTTCCAGTAATCGCCGATGCCGAAGTTCCCGAGCATCTCGAAGAAGGTCTGGTGGTACGCGTCCTTGCCGACTTCGTCGATGTCCGTCGCGCGGAAGACCTTCTGCACCGCGACGATGCGTTTGGCCGGCGGCTGCTTCTTGCCGAGGAAGTACGGCACCAGCGGCTGCATGCCCGCGCTGGTGAAGAGGACGCTCGGGTCATCCTTGAGGATGAGCGGCCAGCTGGGCAGCCGGGTATGGCCCTTCGCCTCGAAGAACTTGATGAACCGCTCGCGGATCTCGGCGCTCTCGATCGGACCTGCTCCCTTCGCCTGCTCCGACAAAAAACAAAACGCGGGGCGACCACACGGTCAGCTCCCCGCGTCCCCTGTCCTGAGGTGAAGTCTAGCGTCAGGACTCGGCGGCGGACCCGCCTTTACCGCTCCGAGTGGTGCCCTCGCCCGACCGCTGGCCGACCCCGGAACGCTCCCACTGCCGCTTGGCCTCGTCGACGAGCTCCCGGCCCTTGACCTGCGCCTGCTGCGACAGATCGTTCGCGATCTTCTGCAGCTCGTCGGCACGGCGCTTCAGCTCTTCACTTCGAACGCGGAGCTCTTCCCGGGTCATGTCGCCCGTCTTCGGTGCGTACAGCAGCGCGAGGACCGCGCCCGTGAGCAGCCCGATAAGGAATCCCATGGCATGTCTCCCTACTGGTGTCGTCTACGTCGTCGTCACGGATGACGTTAGCGCGTGCCGCGCGGCTCCGCGACGCTTACGGCGAAAGCCGCGACAGCAGCGGCGCCGGTGGCGAGAAGCAATTGAGCGTCTCCCAGCACGCCGAGGCGTGAGCCGAAGATCTCTCCGGCGGCCTGCGCCAACGCTACCGCGGCCGCGGCGAGGATCCAGGCCGCGACGAGCGAGCGCGGGCGGCCCAGCACCGCGCGAAAGGCGGCCGGTACGCCCAGCGCGACGAGGGCCAGCGGGATCAGCGCCGGCGGCATCAGGCGGCGCGACCACGCCGCGCGACCAGCGCGAGCCGGCGTGCGGGCAGGGCGAAGAATGTCAGTGCCCCGGATTCCCGCGCGCGCTCGGGCGTGACATCGCCGAGCGGCATGCGCGCCACCGCGGCGGCCGCGAACAGCGGGATGAGAAAGAAGTACGAGAACAGGCTGCGCCAGGCGAAGAACAGCGGCACGAGCGCGAGCACCGCACCCAGCTCGGGGCTCGTCCGCCGCGAGCGCCAGGCCGCGACGAGGCACGCGATCGCGCAGAGGCCCTCTAGCGCGAGATACGCGCTGGACGGCAGGAGCGGAAGACCCCCGTTCGTTCCGAGGAAGACGACGCCTGCGCCGCGGGCGAACATCGGTTCCGAGATCGGGGTCAGCACCCCGTCGAGCCAGGCTGCCGGAGCCGAGACGATGAAGGGCAGGTTCGTCCCGACGAACACCGCCGCCGCGATCGCCCCGCGGCGCAGGCCTTCCCGCCAACCGTGCGAGCTCACGACGGCTATCAGATAGAACGGCGCGAAGAACCATGCGAGCTGCTTTGTCGCCGCCGCGATGCCGTACGCGACCGCGCTCCACCCTCGCTCGCGCCATAGCCACGCCGCGGCGAGCGGCAGCACGTACAGGAGGTCGGCGCTACCGCTGACGGTGAACGCGGCGAGCGACGTGGCGCCGAGCACGGCCGTGAGCATGAACGGCCGCAGGCCGGTCGGGGTGCGCACGACGACGAGCGCCATCGCCGCGACCAGGCAGAGGAGGTAAAGACGGTTCGTGTCCCAGCCGAGCGCGACGAACGGCACGATCAACAGGAACGACAGCGCCGGATACGAAGGCTGCGACACGAACTCGACGTTGCCACCCTCTCGAGCCCGGAGCGCCCACGCCGCGTCGAGCTCGTCGTCGCTCGGATAGACCGCCACGGCCGCGAACTGTCCGCGTCGCAGCGGCGTCGTGCGATCGGCTCCGATGCCGAGCTGCGTGTAGCAGTCGAAGATGTCGAGCGCGCTGTAGGGATCACGTCCGTCGAGGACCAGGCGCGCCGCGCACTCGTTCAGCGCGATCGCGTCGTTGTGATACGGCGTCCAGTCCCACGCGCGCTGGCGCGGCACGTCCGAGATCCATGCCAGCGACACGAGCGCCATGACGCTCGCGAAGAGCCACACCGCACGATGAAGACCCGTGTGCGCCGGTGGCGTGTCCGCGTCGCCGCGACCGGTGCCGCGGACCGCCGCGACGAGCACGATCAGCGCCGCCGCGATCGCGATGACGACCGCGACCGCGCCCGGCCGCTCCGGTCGCTGGATGACGATGCTGTTCAGGAGCCCGGCGTAGTAGAGCGCCGCGCCAGCGACCGCGATCGCGGCCATCCGGAAGAGCGCGCGCACCGGTCGCGGCTAGCCCGGGCTGCCGGCGCGGACGATGCCGCCTCCCACGACCTCGTCGCCGTCGTACCACACCACGGCCTGGCCGGGTGCGACGAGGGCGGGTGTCGCGAGTCGGAGAAGCGCGCCGTCAGGAGTCACGTCGACCGACGCGGCAAGGGGCGTGCCGCGATAGCGCAGCACCGCCGTCGTCTCGAACGTGCTTCGCGGCGCGTCGTGCGTGAAGCGCACGTCGCGCAGCTCGTACGTCGTGCGCGTGATCTCGTCGCGCGTTCCGACGACGGCCGTCGATCGCTCGGGCTCGAGACGCAGGACGTAAAGACGCTCGCCCGTCGCGACACCGGTCCCCGAGCGCTGGCCGACCGTCAGTCCGCCGAGCCCCGCGTGCTGACCGACCACGCTGCCGTCGGCGCGCTCGACCGGACCAGCCACGAACGCGCGCGGAGCGCGGCTGCGCACCAGGTCCCGGTAGTCGCCTCCGATGAAGCAGATGTCCATGCTCTCGGCCTTGGTCGCGGTCGCGAGACCGAACCGCGCCGCGATGGCGCGCGTTTCGGCCTTGCTGGCGAGCTCGCCGATCGGGAACTCGATACGGCGCAGCTCGCTCTGGCCGAGCATGTACAGCGCGTACGACTGATCCTTCGCGGCGTCGCGGGCGCGCAGCAATCGCCGCGTCCCATCCGGTGCGTCGCCCACGCGCGCGTAGTGCCCGGTCGCGAGACGCGTCCCCCCGAACTTCTTCACGACATCGCGAAGCAGCGCGTCGAACTTCACGTGGTGGTTGCACGACACGCACGGATTCGGTGTCTCGCCCGACGCGTACGCATCGACGAACCGGTCGACGACCTGTTTGCCGAAGACGTCGGCGTAGTCGAGCGCGTAGAACGGGATGCCGAGCGTGGCGGCGGCACGTCGCGCGTCTTCACCGGCCTGGTCCGTCCCGCAGCAGCGCGGGGCATCCGTGTCCACGCCGCCGGGCACGAGACGCATCCACACGCCCACGACGTCCTCGCCACGCTCGAGGAGGAGCGCGGCGGCGACCGACGAGTCGACCCCGCCGCTCATCGCGACGAAGACCGGCCCGCTCAAACCGACACCGCGGACGCTTCGCGAAGCCGGGCGACGATCGGAGGCAGCGCGTCCAGCAGGGCATCGACGTCGGCATCCGTCGTCGCGCGCCCGACGGTGAGCCGCAGCGAGCCCTGCGCCACGTGGCGCTCCAGGCCGAGCGCGAGCAGCACATGGGACGGGTCGGTGTCGCCCGATGTGCAGGCCGAGCCGCTCGACGCGGCGAACCCGGCGAGGTCGAGCGCGACGATCAGCGACTCGCCCTGAGTGCCCGGGAAACAGAACGACGCGTTGTTGGGCAGTCGCTCGGTCCGATGACCGGTGAGGAGGGCATCGGGCACGCGGGAGAGAACGCCGTCGATGATGCGATCGCGCAGGCGCGCCTGCCGCGCGGACTCCGTCGCACGACGTTCCGCCGCGGCGCGGAGCGCGACGCCCAGGCCGACGATGCCCGCGACGTTCTCCGTCCCGGTGCGACGACCCTTCTCCTGACCCCCGCCCGTCTGGATCGTGGCGAGACGCGTCCCCCGGCGAACGTAGAGCGCGCCGACGCCCTTTGGGCCGTAGAACTTGTGCGCGTTGACGGAGACGAGATCGACCGGAATGCGTGTGGTGTCGAACTCTAGCGCGCCCACAGTCTGCACCGCGTCCGTATGCAGCTTCACTCCGCGGTCGCGGCAGATCGCACCGATCTCCACGATGGGCTGGATCGTGCCGATCTCGTTGTTCGCGTGCATGACCGAGACGAGCGTCGTCTTGGGCCCGATCGCCGCCGCGATGGCCGCGGGGTCGACGCGGCCGTCGCTGCCGACGCCGACGACCGTCGCGCGCGCGCGACCGTGCGACTCGAGATCGCGGGCGGTGTCCAGGACGGCGTGGTGCTCGATCGCGGTCGTGACGAGGTGATCCCCGAGACCGCGGCGAGCCTGCATCACGCCACGCAGCGCGAGGTTGTCGGCCTCGGTGCCGCCGCTGGTGAACACGATCTCGGCCGGCTGGGCGCCGAGAGCCGCCGCGACATCCGCTCGCGCCCGGTCCACCAGCTCGCGCGCCGCACGCCCTTCGGCGTAGATGCTCGATGGATTGCCGTGCGTCTCGCGCAGCACGCGCGCCATCGCCTCGGCGACCTCGGGGTCGACGGGGGTGGTCGCGGCATGATCGAGATAGACGCGCTTCACGTGTGTAAGTCTAGGCGTGATGTGGCCCTTCCTCGCGGCGATCGGTCTCTTCGTGACCCTCGTCCTTCTGTGGCTCGGCGAGCGCCTGGCCGACCGCACCGAGGGTCGTTCGCGATCGTCGCGACGACGGCTGCCGCCCGGTCCTCCGCGCTCATGACCCTGCTCGATATCAGCGCACGAGCCGCGCGACGCCTGGTCATCGACGCGCAACTGCTCGGTGCGGAGCGGAACAGCCCGGACCGCCACGGGATCCTCACGACTGTCGACCGCCTGCTCTGGCTGCAGCTGGATCCCACGAGCGTCGTCGCGCGCAGCCATCTGCTGGTGCTGTGGAGCCGTCTCGGTCAGTACGACCCGGCCGATGTCGCCCGTCTCATCTACCGCGACCAGCGGCTCTTCGAGTGGCGTGCGTTCGTCTACCCGACGCGCCATCTTCCCTTCTATCGACTCGCGATGCGCAGCAGGTCCATGAAGTACGTGCATTGGCGCCGGCGCGCCGCGTTCATGCGCGCGAACCTCCCACTGCGACGGCAGGTGTTGTCACGCCTACGGCGTGAGGGACCGCTTCCGACCAGCGCATTCGACGGACGCGAGGCTGTCTCGTGGCACTCGCCCGGCTGGACGAACGAACGCAACGCGAGCCAGATGCTCGAGTTCCTGTCCGCCAGGGGCCACGTGCTCGTCGCGGGACGTGCCGGTCAGGAGCGCCTCTGGGACCTGACCGAGCGCTGCGTGCCTGCGACCGCGCTCGTGCCATCGGCGACGCCGGCGAAGCTGGTCCGCGACGCGACGATCCGCTCGCTGCGCTCGCTCGGGCTCGCGACATCGACGCAGATCGCGAACAAGCTCCCCGCGGCCCTGCGTGAAGAGGTCGCGAAGGCCATCGTGTCACTCGAACGATCCGGTGAGTTCGTCCGGGCGCGCGTCGCGTCGCGCCACGGCACGCTTAAGGGCCGCTGGTACGTACGCGCCGTCGACGCGCAGCGGATCCCCGCCGTCGAGCGGGACTGGAGCGGCCGCACGACTCTGCTGTCGCCGTTCGACACGCTGGTCCGCGACCGGGAGCGCGCCCAAGCGCTGTTCGGCATGCGCTACCGGCTCGAGATCTACGTCCCGCGTGCGAAGCGGCAGTACGGCTACTTCGCGATGCCGATCCTGCACGACGATCACCTCATCGGCAGGATCGATCCGCGTGTGGACCGCGCCGACGACGCGCTCGTCGTCAACGCCGTGAGCCTGGAAGGTGGGGTGACCCGGGATCGCGCGATCGGGCGCGTTGTCACGCGGGCGCTCGAGGACCTCGCGAAGTTCACCGGGGTGTCACGGGTGACGCTGCCGGCGCGCGTCGGCGTCCCCGGTCTGGGCTAGGGCTCCGGCCTCTTCACCACGCGAAGGCCGAGCTCGTCGAGGAGCTCGTCATCGAGCGCCGCCGGCGCGTCGAGCAGCGGGTCGTAGCCGGTCTGCGTCTTCGGGAACGCGATCGTCTCGCGCACGTTCGACAATCCGGCGAGGATCATCACCGTGCGGTCCATGCCGGTCGCGATGCCGCCCTCGGGTGGCGCGCCGTATTCGAGCGCCTCGAGAAGCGCGCCGAAACGCGTCGCCGCCTCGGCCTTGGAGATGCCCATGATCTCGAACACGCGCTCCTGCACCGCGCGGTTGTGGATGCGGATGCTGCCGCCCCCGAGCTCGTTCCCGTCGACGACCAGGTCGTACTGCGTGCTGGTCGCCTTGCCGGGGTCGGTCTCCATCAGCCGGATGTCCTCGGGGCTCCGCGGTCCGGAGAAAGGGTTGTGTGAGAAGGTCCAGCCGCCCTCCGGCATCCGTTCGAACATCGGGAACGGGTGGACCCATAGCGCGCGATGCGTGGACGCGTCCGCAAGACCGAGCTGCGTGCCGAGGTGCGCGCGCAGCGTCCCGACGGACGCGCTCGCCGTCTGAAAGTCGGCCGCCACCGCGAGCAGCAGATCGCCGTCCTTCGCGAGCGCGCGCAGGCGCGCGAGCTCCTCCGCGCTCAGGAACTTCGCGACCGGCGACCGTACCTCGCCTCCCGCGAAGGCGAATGACACAAGACCCTTGGCGCCCTTGGTCTTCGCGACGGCTGCCCAGCCGTCGACGTCCTTCCGTGAGGCGTCGGCCTTTCCGGACACGACGATGGCCCGCACCGCGCCGCCCGCGTCGATAGCGTTCTTGAAGACCGCGAACGAGGTGCCGTGGAACGCCTCGGTGAGATCGACGAGCTCCATGCCGAAGCGCGTATCGGGACGATCGCTTCCATATCGCCGCATCGCCTCGTCGTACGTGAGCCGGGGCCACGGCTTCTGGTGCAGCGGCTTCGACCCGAAACGCTCGAAGACCTCCGTGTAGCACTCCTCCACGATCCGCATGACGTCGTCCGGCTCCGCGAAGCTCATCTCGACATCGAGCTGCGTCAGCTCGTAGATCCGGTCGGCGCGCGGATCCTCGTCGCGGAAGCAGCGCGCGATCTGCACGTACTTGTCGATGCCGCCGACCATCAGGATCTGCTTGAGCTGCTGCGGCGACTGCGGCAGCGCCCAGAACTTGCCCGGGTAGTAGCGCGAGGGGACGACGAAGTCGCGGGCTCCGGTGGGGTCGGACCGGATCATCATCGTGGTCTCGATCTCCCAGAACCCCCGCTCGACGAAGAAGCCGCGGATGAAGTTCGTGACCTCGTGCCGCAGCCGCATGAGGTCTTTCGAGCGCTCGCGCCGGAGGTCGACGTAGCGGTACTTCCAGCGGAGGTTCTCATCGACCGGCGTCTCCTCGTTCACATAGAAAGGTGGCGTCTTGGCCTCGTTGAGGACGACGATCTCCTCGGCGGCGACCTCGATGTCGCCCGTCGCGAGCTTTGGGTTGCGGGTGCCGTCCGGCCGGGGGCGCACCTTCCCACGCACCTGTAGCACCCATTCGCTGCGGGCGTCCTTCAGCGCGGCGTGGGCCGTTGCCTGTTCGGCGGCGTTCGTCACGATCTGCGTCTTCCCGTAGCGGTCGCGGAGATCGATGAAGGTGACGTCGCCGTGATCGCGGCGCCGGTCCACCCAGCCCGCGAGCGTGACGATCTTCCCGGTGTCCGCGGCGCGCAGCTCGCCCGCTGTATGTGTGCGCAGCATCAGTCGCGCGGGTCCGCGAGATATGGCGCCTCACCGGCGGCGCCAGGCTCCTTGTCGTCGCGATCGCTCGGCGGCTTCCACAGGGCTGGCTTGGGACGCGGCTGGATATGGCGCTTCACTTCGGTGACCACCGCCGCGAGGCGCGTGACGCGCTGCTCGTTCTTCACGAGATCGCGCACGATGAGGTTGCCGCCGCGCGCCTCGGGCGTGCCGCGGATCACCGCGACGCGCGCGCCGTGCTTGATCGCGCTCTCGAGCTGTCGATCGAGCGAGCGCGAGGAATAGTCGATCGCGACGGTGAAGCCCTTCTCGCGTAGCGGATCCGCCACCTGCGTACGGTCGGCCACGTCATCCGGCTGTCCGGACACGACGTAGACGTCGGCCTTCGGTTCCTCCGCCACCTTCACTCCCTGTTTCTTCAGCGCGTAGTAGAGGACATCGGCCCCACCGGCGATGCCCGTGCCGCTGAGGTCGGGACCGCCCATGCGCCGGACGAGGCCGTCGTACCGGCCGCCGGCGGCGACGGCGATGTCTCCCGCTTTTCGGTACTCGGGATCGGTGAGGATGAACTCGGAGACCGTGCGGGTGTAGTAGTCGAGCCCGCGCACGAGCGTGTCGACGACCTTGTACGCGATCCCGAGACGGGTGAGCCCGTCCTGCACCTCGGCGAAATGCTTCTTGTCCTCGTCGCATAGGATGTCCTTCATCTTCGGCGCCCCCGCGATCAGCTCGCGGTCCTGCGGCTCCTTCGAATCGAGGACACGCAGGACATTCGTTCCGAGGCGGCGCTGGGACTGCGGGCCGAGCGCGTCACGGTGCTTCGCGAAGTAGTCCGTTAGCGCGCTCTTCAGCTTCGCCTGGCACGCCTCATCGCCGATGGTGTTGATCTCGAGCTCGAACGCCGTCAGCCCCACCTCGGCGAACAGTCCGTTCGCGAAGTCGATGATCTCGACGTCGGCCGCGGGCTCGGGGGCGCCGTAGCACTCGAGGCCCCACTGCCAGAACTGGCGGAAGCGGAGGAGCTGCGGCCGCTGCCCGCGGAACATCGGCTCGTAGTAGAAGAACCGGATCGGCTGCGGAGACTTGTGGAGGCCATTTTCGAGGAGCGCGCGCGTGACCGCAGCGGTGCCTTCCGGTCGGAGAGTGAGCCCGCCTTCGCCACGCTGCCCGACCTCGTACATCTCATGGCCGACGATGTCGCTCCCCTCACCCACTCCCTTCACGAAGACCTCGCGGTTCTCGATGACCGGCGTGCTGATGCGCGGATAGCCGTAGCGAAGCGCGCGTGCCTGCACGACGGCCTGTAGCGCGTCCATGGCGGCCGCTTCTTCGGGGAGCAGGTCCCGCGTCCCGCGGGGCGCTTGAAAGGTCGGCATCGGGACCATGACGATATTCGGTTTCTCGCGCTCAGCGATTATCGTCGCAAACGATGAAGCGTCGCTCCCTGCTACGTGCGACGGCCGCCGGCGTCATGCTAGCTGCCTGCGGCTCGACCGCGCAGAGCGGCGGGACGAAAACAGGAGGGACTACCACGGCCACTCCCACACCCAACACGAAGGCGACCCAGGCGACCGTCGAGCTCGCGAAGGGCGGATCGTTCACGTTCACGCTGCGGCCGGACAAGGCTCCGCAGACCGTCGAACGTTTCGCGGGCAAGTCGCGCAGTGGCTTCTACGACAACCTGACGTTCCACCGCGCCGAGGACTGGGTGGTCCAGGGCGGCGACCCGAAGGGCACCGGCACCGGCGGCGAGCGCGTGCCCAGTGAGTACAACGACCTCTCGTTCAAGCTCGGCGCGGTCGGCGTCGCGCGCGGTCAGGACCCCGCGTTCAACAACGATTCTCAGTTCTTTGTGGTGAAACGCGACTCGCCGTTCCTCGACAAGCAGTACACGAACTTCGGGCAGGTCACGAGCGGCATGGACGTCGTGAACGGGATCAAGATCGGGGACAAGATCAAGTCGATCAAGATCGCGTAGCAGTGCGAGCGATGAGCGCGCGCGGTTCGATCGCGTACGCGTTCGCATTCGGCGCGTTCGTCGCGATCGCATTGCCGCTCGACGGGACGACATCGGCGCTGGAGCAAGCGGCGCTCGGGCTGACCGCGTGGATCTTCCTCATCGTCGCGCTCCGCCCTCAGCCCTCCGCGATACGCGTGCAGGTCATGGTCCTGGTCGTCCTCGCGACGCTGCTCGAGATTATCGGCTCGATCGTGTGGGGCGCGTACCGGTACCGCCTCGAGAACCTGCCGCTCTACGTTCCCGCCGGTCACGGCCTCTTCTACCTCGCGGCCCTGCGCGTCGCGTCGCTGCCGTTCCTCGAGCGGCACGCTCGTCGCGTCGTGATCGGCGTCACCGCCGGCACGACGCTGTGGACGCTCTACGGCCTCGCCCGCCCGCCGCTGCCCGATCTGCTCGGCTTCGTCACGTGGGCGATCTTCATCCGCTTCATCGTGCGCGGGCGCTATCGGCTGCTCTACGCCGTGAGCTTCGCGATGACGACGGCGCTCGAGCTCTACGGCACCGGTCTGGGCATCTGGCGGTGGGCCCCGGTCCTGCCAGGCCTCATGCTCCCCGCGGGCAATCCGCCGACGGGTATCGGCGCCGGCTACGCCGCGATGGACGCGCTCACGCGGCGCATCGTCGGGCGCCTTCGCGCGGCGCAGATCGTCGCGCCGGAGCTTGCGGAGGCGGTGTGAGACGCGCCGCGGTCATGCTGTCGGTACTGCTCGTGATCGCATGCGGCGGGTCGGTCCCCGCGATGCGCATCACGCGCTTCTCGGCCATGACCGAGAACCACTACCCGGCCCTCGATCGCTCGCTGGCCGACACGGCCGGCGCACGCCGCGTCTTCGACGCAGTCAAGGCTCTGCCACCCGCGCCCAAGGATCGCTTTTGCCCGGCGAGCTTCGGCCTGCGCTACCGCCTCTCGTTCAATGAGGCTGCGCGCGTGAGCCTCTCGGTCGTGATCGAGGGCGACGGCTGCGCGGAGGTTGCCTTCTCGCAGAGCGACCGTCGCGCGACCGACGACGCGTTCTGGGATCTTCTGGCCAATGTGCTGGCCATGAAGAAGGCCGAGATCTATTTCGTACTGCCGGACGAGATGAGGCGCTAGCTCCCGAAGGGAATCACGTGCTCCTGCTCTTCGGGATCCGAACAGGAAGTCCCCGGGAGGAGGTTGAGCGAGAGGTCCTTCCGTCGATCTTCGGACCATCGGTCACTGCACGCCGCCGCGTGTCATCGCCAAGGCGTCGAGGATCTTCCGCAGCTTCTCCTCGGGCAGGACCTTCTCATCGAGGGCGACGTCGATCAGCGAACGTCGCTCCGCCAGGGCGCGCTTTACGAGCGCCGCCGACTTGGCGTATCCGACGTGGGGCGTGAGCGCGGTCACGATGAGCGAGGGGCTCGAGTCCATCAGCTCCTTCACCCGCTCCTCGTCTACGCGCATGCCTTCCACAGTCTTCACGCGGAGCTGGCGGATGGCCTTCGCCAGGATCGTCGCCGAGAAGCAGACCGCGTAGTTGATGCCCGGCATCATCACGTTGAGCTCGAGCTGTCCGGCCTGCGCGCCCCAGGCGACGGTCGTGTCGTTGCCGATGACCTGGAAACAGACCTGGTTCACCATCTCGGCGATCGCGGGATTCACCTTGCCCGGCATGATCGACGACCCCGGCTGTACCGGCGGGATGACGAGCTCGCCGAACCCGGTGCGCGGGCCGGACACGAGGATGCGGATGTCGTTGCAGATCTGCGACAGCTCGATCGCGGCCGTGCGCATGCCGCTCGAGATACGGACGAACGGTGCCATCGACTGCATCGACGCGACGAGGTCCTTCGCGGGCACGATCGGCTCGCCGTACCACTCGGCGAGAGAGCGGCAGACGCGCTCGCGGAACATCGGATCGGCGTTGAGCCCCGTTCCCGCCGCCGTGCCCCCGATCCCGAGCTCGCAGAGCTCGCCCCGGCCGGCATTCAGTCGGCGCGCCGCGCCACTCATGCGACTCGCCCACCCGCCGATCTCCTGACCGAAGGTGATCGGCACGGCATCCTGAAGATGCGTGCGGCCCGGCTTGACGACACTGGCGTACTGGGTGGCCTTCGCCCAGAGCGCCGCCGAGAGCAGGCCGAGCTCCTCGACCACGGCCTTGGTGAGCTCGAGATGCGCGAGGCGCATCGCCGTCGGAGTGACGTCGTTGGTGGACTGGCCCATGTTCACGTGATCGTTCGGGTCGATGTGCTCGTAGATCCCGAGGCCGCCGCCACAGAACTGATTCGCCCGGTTGGCGATGACCTCGTTCACGTTCATGTGGAAGGACACGCCCGCCCCGGAGTGGAACACATCGACAACGAATTGATCGATGTGCTTGCCGGCGAGGATCTCGTCGCAGGCGGCGACGATCGCGTCCCGCCGCTTGGGCTCCAACCGACCGGCCTCGGCGTTCGCGAGGGCTGCCGCGCGCTTCACGCGGACCATCGCGCGCACGAACGCGGGGAACGGGCGGTAGCCGGAGATCGGGTAGTTCTCGATGGCCCGTTGGGTCTGCGCTCCCCACAACGCGTCGGCCGGGACCTCGATCTCGCCGAGCGTGTCCTTCTCCCGACGCGCCGCCATCACGGCCTACAATAGGTGTTCCGAGTGCAGAAGAATCGGCTCACCTGGATGATCGGCGGACCCCAGGGGAGCGGCATCAACGCCTCCGCCGAGGTGTTCGCCAAGGCCTGTTCGCGGGCCGGTCTCCGTGTGTACGCGAACATCGAGTACCACTCGAACATCATGGGCAAGCACTCCTTCTATCGCGTGCGCGTCGACGATGAGGACATCCGTTCCTATCGCGACACGGCCGACATCCTGGTCGCCCTGGACGACGAAACGCTGACCGGCGACGGACATCACCGCCGCTGGCCGACGCACTTCGGCCACCTGCACGAGATCAACGAGGGCGGCGGTGTCGTCTACGACAGCGAGATCGAGTTCCAGCCGAAAGACAGCGGGCGTACCGACCTGCGTTTCTACGCGGTCCCGTTCATGGAGATCATCAAGAAGGCGCTCGAAGAGGTCGGCAAGGGCGAGCAGGCGCGACGC